>Ga0209023_10003952_pt1 | contig 17264 bp, 13 predicted proteins | sample LakOneMetagenome_FD_187468 | JGI IMG/M metagenome (GOLD analysis project Ga0209023, IMG submission 187468) | Freshwater and sediment microbial communities from Lake Erie, Canada (SPAdes) (version 2) | ecosystem: Environmental > Aquatic > Freshwater > Lentic | place: Lake Erie, Canada... | reverse complement strand
AGGAGCCGCGAAGCGGCGTCTCGAAGGATGGCCCAGGATTCGAAATTTCGGGGCCACATGGTTCGAGACGGCGCTTCGCGCCTCCTCACCATGAGGGTTAATGGTGGGTTCGCTGCGAACGAATCCTCATCCCGGTAAACTCCCACTCGCCAAAGCGTGATGGCGCGACGGGAATGTCGCGCCGGCTATCTCAGTCTTGCTCTCTGACGATCCACTAACATCACCGTGGGTCGATATTGGAGGAGAGCAGAGATGACTACGTTCAAATGGCTTGGTGCGGCGGCTGTTCTGTCGGCACTCATCGTATCGCAGGCCCAGGCGCAGGCAGTGGTTCAGGAGCCCGGTCTGTTCGCGTTCTATCAGCCGAACGGCGACGTGCTGCATGCCGGTTCGTCGCGGCCGGCCGCCGAAGCCCAGGCCATGGCGCCGCGGCAGGTGGTGCGCCATCCGGCGCGGCACGCTCGCTCCGCCCGGTGAGAGGCGGCGGGTTCGATTGAACTTATGCGGGCTCGGTCAGCGAGGACTGGGCCCGCAGTTTTGGGCGCGAGGGCGGGACGCTTCGCCTACTCCGCGTTCTTCGCCAAATTCGCATGCGGCCGGCCGAAGTCGGGAGCCGCCGAATCCTGGCCGATCTCGACGATGCCGCGGCGGATGGCGCGGGTGCGGGTGAAGTGTTCGAACAGCGCTTCGCCGTCGTTGCGGCGGATGGCGCGGGTGAGTTTCGAGAGGTCCTCGTTGAAGGTGCCGAGCATTTCCAGCACGGCGTCCTTGTTGGCGAGAAACACGTCGCGCCACATCGTCGGGTCCGAGGCCGCGATGCGGGTGAAGTCGCGGAAACCGCCGGCCGAGAACTTGATCACTTCCGACGACGTCACCTGCGCCAGTTCGTCCGCGGTGCCGACGATGGTGTAGGCGATCAGATGCGGCAGATGGCTGGTGATGGCGAGCACCAGGTCGTGATGATCCGGCGTCATGATCTCGACCCTGGCGCCCATGCCGGCCCAGAACGCGCGCAGGCGTTCGGTGGCGGCAGCATCGGTGCCTTCGGGCGGCGTGAGAATGCACCAGCGATTGATGAACAGTTCGGCGAAGCCCGAGTCAGGGCCGGAATGTTCGGTGCCGGCCACCGGATGCGCCGGCACGAAATGCGCGCTGGCAGGCAGATACGGCGCCATCTCCTTGACCACTGCGCCCTTGACCGAGCCGACGTCGGAAATGACGGCGCCCGGCTTGAGGAACGGCGCGATCTCCTGCGCCACCGGGCCGCAGGCGCCGACGGGAATGCAGAGGATGACGAGGTCGGCGTCCCTCACGGCCTCGGCGTTGGTGGCGAGCACCTGATCGACGATGCCGAGTTCGGCGACGCGAGCACGCGTTTTCTCCGAGCGTGCCGTGGTGACGATCTCGCCGGCAAGGTTTTGCGCGCGTGCGGCACGCGCGATCGAGCCGCCGATCAGGCCAAAGCCGATCAGCGCGACGCGGTTGAAGAGGGGAACGGTCACTTACTTGCCCGCCATGAAATCGCGCAGGCCGTCGACGACGAGGCGGTTGGCCTCTTCGGTGCCGATGGTCATGCGCAGCGAATGCGGCAGGCCGTAGTTCTTGAGCGCGCGCAGCACCAGGCCGCGCCTGGTCAGGTAGGCGTCGGCCTCATCGGAGGTCTTGCCCTTCTCGGTCGGGAAATGGATCAGCACGAAGTTGGCGACGCTTGGCGTCACCTTGAGGCCGAGCTTGGTGATCTCTTCAGTCAGCCAGCCGCGCCACTGCTCCGTAAACGTCTTCGACATCTGGACATGCGCGGTGTCTTCGATCGCGGCGACCGCGGCCAGCATCGCCGGTGTGGAGACGTTGAACGGTCCGCGGATGCGGTTGCAGGCGTCGACGATGTTGGCCGGGCCGAACATCCAGCCGATGCGAAGCGCCGCCAGCCCGTGAATCTTGGAGAAGGTGTGCGTGAGCACGGTGTTCTCGGTGGTCGATACCAGCTCAATGCCGAGCTCGTAGTCGTTGCGCGAAACGTAGTCGGAATAGGCGGCGTCGAGCACCAGCAGCACATGTCCCGGCAATCCCGCGCGCAGCCGCTTCACCTCGTCGAACGGGATGTAGGTGCCGGTCGGATTGTTCGGGTTGGCGAGCCAGACCAGCTTGGTCTTCGGCGTGACGCGCGCGAGGATGGCGTCGACGTCGGCGGTGAATTCTGTCTCGGGGGCCACGATATTCTTCGCGCCGTTCGCCATGGTCGCGATCGGGTACACCAGGAAACCGTGGGCGGTGGAGATCGCTTCATCACCCTGCTTGAGATAGGTGTGCGCCAGCAGATTGAGGATTTCGTCGGAGCCGGCGCCGCAGATGATGCGATCCGGATCGAGGCCGAACGAACGGCCGATCGCCTCGCGCAGCACCCGCGAGGTTCCTTCCGGATAGTCCTCGAGCCCTGCCGCCGCCTTGGCGTAGGCTTCCTTGGCCTTGGGAGAGGGTCCGAACGGGGTTTCGTTGGCGGACAGCTTGAATACCTTGCGGCCCGGCTCGGGCACCGGCGTCTTGCCGGGCGTGTAAGGCGCAATATCGAGGACGCCGGGATTCGGCACGGGGCGGGACATCTCAAAACTCCGGAATGTCGGGTGGACTTAAGGCTTGGCCGACCCGTTAGAGGGCACCGTATAGCGCGTTGCATGGCTGCCGACGAGGGCCGACGAACGCACCGACGCACCGGCCGCGAGCAGGGCCATCTTGATCTTCTCGAAACCGGTGCCGGCATCCGACACCAACAGCGCAGCACCGTCGAAGGCGGTGTCGGGCACGGCGACGATTTCGGCCAGCGGCGCCAGCGCGCGTGCGGTATCGGCATTCCAGCCGGAAACGCGAACGCTCCACATCTGCACTTCGGTCACCATGGCATCGTCGGCGACGCGCGAGATCAGGAACACCGGAAGCGCGGCCGGATGATCGGCGCGTTCCAGGAACGGCAGGCGAGCGATGATCTTCGGCGCGCCATCGGCTTCGAGCGCGATCCACCACGGCGTGCGGCTCGCGATCGCCGAGACCATCGCCAGATCACCCTTGGATTTGGCGACCGACTCGACTGCGGCCTGCGCGCTGAAGTGTGCGACATACGGCACCACGAAGCCGAAATGGAACCGCGCGGAGTCGCGCATCGCGGGCTCGCTGACCGAAACATCCGCATGCACCGTGAACGGGGCCTGGACGTACGTGAAGGTCGAGATGATGACGCGCCAGATGCTCTCGATGGTGTCGAGCGGCAGGATACCGCGATGGCGCTTGACCAGCTCGCGCATCATCGAGGCCTCGCGCGCCGGGCGGAATGCGGAACCGACTTCCTGGGTCTGCTTGACCTGGATCAGGCGGTCGATGATGTCGCCGCGTGCCATCAGCAGGCGGTGCACCTGCTCGTCGATGGCGTCGATCTCTTTGCGCAGCTCCTGCAACGAGGGCGGAGCCGGTGGGGCCTTGGACATACGAATAACCTAGCGAGAATTTTCCCTGATCCTGAGAAGCGGCGCTTGCGCCGCGTCTCGAAGGATGAAGCCCGTTTTCCCTCATGGTTCGAGACGGCGCAAGAGCGCCTCCTCACCATGAGGCCTACAATGAGGTTCGCCATGCGGTTTCGTGGGCCGGTTAACCATGGGCCAGCCTTGACGGAAAGGCCGCATGGGACTACCTTTGTCCCACTCCGTGGTCATTTGAGCCGGCCGGCTTGCAGCCACGTTAAACAACTCGCTAAACAGGCCGGGGACAGAAGTGATCCCGGCCGAACCTTTGTTCAGGCCGGGTTTTTTATTGGCCTGATCTGTCCATGGACCTCCGCGAGGAGGCAGGTCGTCGCTATGACAAATGTGCAGTCGGTACCGAGCCCGTCGATCCACAGCGAGGATCGTGCCCATGAGGCCGACCATCCGTCGTCGCTGGTGGCGAAGTTCAGCGCCGACGAGCCGCTGAAGCTCGATTGCGGCATCGATCTGGCGCCGTTCCAGATCGCCTACCAGACCTATGGCGAACTCAACGCGGAGCGCTCCAACGCCATTCTGGTCTGCCATGCGCTGACCGGCGACCAGCATGTTCACAACGTGCATCCGGTGACCGGCAAGCACGGCTGGTGGGACACGCTGGTCGGTCCGGGCCTGCCGCTCGACACCGACAGGTATTTCATCATCTGCTCGAACGTAATCGGCGGCTGCATGGGCTCGACCGGGCCGGCCTCGACCAATCCCGCCACCGGCAAGCTGTGGGGGCTGGATTTTCCGGTCATCACCATTCCCGACATGGTGCGCGCGCAGGCGATGCTGATCGATCGTCTCGGCATCGCGACGCTATTTTCGGTCGTCGGTGGTTCGATGGGCGGCATGCAGGCGCTGCAATGGACTGCGGCCTATCCCGAGCGGGTGTTCTCGAACCTCGCCATTGCGTGCTCGACACGGCATTCGGCGCAGAACATTGCGTTCCATGAACTCGGCCGTCAGGCCGTGATGGCCGATCCGGACTGGCGCGGCGGGCGTTACTTCGAGGAAGGCACCCATCCGCATCGTGGGCTCGGCGTGGCGCGGATGGCCGCGCACATCACCTATCTGTCGGACGCCGCCCTGCATCGCAAGTTCGGACGGCGGATGCAGGACCGCGACCTGCCGACGTTCTCGTTCGACGCGGATTTTCAGGTCGAGAGCTACCTGCGTTATCAAGGCTCGTCGTTCGTCGAGCGGTTCGATGCCAACAGCTATCTCTATCTGACGCGCGCGATGGACTACTTCGATATCGCCGCCGACCATAACGGCGTGCTGGCGCAGGCGTTTCGCGGCATCAAGACCCGCTTCTGCGTGGTGTCGTTCACGTCGGACTGGCTGTTCCCGACCTCGGAATCGCGTGCGCTGGTGCACGCGCTGAACGCGTCGAGCGCGCGGGTGTCGTTTGCCGAGATCGAGACCGATCGCGGCCACGACGCCTTCCTGCTCGACGTCCCCGAATTCTTCGACATCTCCCGCGCCTTCCTGGAATCCGCAGGCAAGGCGCGCGGACTTGGTAACGGTGGCTGAGATGGCGTTGCAGGAACAGAGTTTGCCGCTCGGCGGCGTCGCGCCCGAACGTATCGGCAAGTACCGCACCGATCATCTCTTGGTCGCCGGGATGGTTGAGTCCGGCTCACGGGTGCTCGACGTCGGCTGCGGCGAGGGCGAGCTGCTGCAACTGCTGGAGAGCCGCGGCATCGACGGCCGTGGCATCGAGCTGTCGCGTGAAGGCGTCAACCGCTGCGTCGCCAAGGGGCTCGCCGTGGTGCAGGGCGACGCCGACACCGATCTGATCAACTATCCCGACGACGCGTTCGACTATGTGATCCTGTCGCAGACCTTGCAGGCGACGCGGCAGCCGCGCGTGGTGCTGGAAAACATGCTGCGGATCGGGCGCCGCGCCATCGTCTCGTTCCCGAACTTCGGCTTCTGGAAGATGCGGCTGCAGCTCCTGATCGGCGGCCACATGCCGCGCACGGAGAACCTGCCGGCGACCTGGTACGACACCGCCAATATTCACTTCTGCACCATCAAGGACTTCGTCGAGCTGTGCGAGGCGATCAACGTCAAGATGGAGCGCGCGGTAGCGCTCGATCTCTACGGCCGCCCGGTGCCGCTGAACCTGCCGTGGTGGGTGTGGAATATGTTCGGCGAGCAGGGCGTGTTTTTGCTCAGCAGGGCGGAGAAGGGGAAGTAGAAGTCGTCATTCGGGTTCGATGCTTCGCATCGCCCCGGAATGACGGGCTCAAACGTGCACCGCCACCATCGAACGCGGATCCCTTGCCGGCCATCGCCCTGCCTCTACCAGCGCGATGAACCGCTCGACCATCTCGTTGAACAGCGCCGGCTCCTCGAGATTGAGCACGTGGCCGGATTTGGGGAAGAACGACAGTCCCGCAGCCGGCAGATGCTGCTTCAGGAACAGGCTCGGCCCGACGCAGTTGTCGTCCTCGTCGCCGCACAGGATCAGCGCCGGCGTCGGCACTTTCCGGATGGCGTCGGTCATGGTGTAGATCGACGGACGCCCGCCCTGGAAACTGCGCATGGTGTTGGCCGAGCCTTGCGCGCTGTGCCGCGCCAGCGCGGCGTAGAAATCGGCGTGGCCGCGCGGATCCTTCAGCAGAAACGGAATCCGGCTCGGCGCCTCGCGCGTTGCTTTCGCGACCTCGATCGAACCGATGGTCTCGTACTGTACGGCATTGGCGACGCACTGCTTGCGGAAGGCGTCGAGATTCTCGAGGTCCGAGCCCGAACCGACCGCCGCCAGCGTCATCGACAACGCGCGTTCCGGCGCGTTGAGGCCAATTTGAAGCGACGAATAGGAGCCCATCGACAGGCCGATGAAATGTGCTTTGGCGATGTTGAGGTGATCGAGCACCGCGAGCGCGTCGGTATAGAAGTGCTTGTAGGTGTAGACGTCTGCTGATGGCGGCACGTCCGACGGGGTGTAGCCGCGCGCCGAATAGGCGATGCAGCGGTGACCGCGCGAGAAGTAACGCATCTGCGGCTCCCAGTTGGTGTGGTCGGCCGCGAACTCGTGCAGAAAAATAATCGGGGTTCCAGTTCCGGCTTCCTCGAAATAGAGGCGGACATTATCGTTCGTCACGGCATGGGGCATTGATATTTCCTCTCGTTGGCCAGCCTCAGATTTGCAGTTAATTCTCGCGGCGGCAATGCGGCGCCAACGATAAATTCCAGCCATCAAATCATCGCGGTATGACCCCGAAATCGTTACCGCACTGCCGCATGAAATCTTCCTCCGGTCACACCCCGAATCTCAAAACCGCCCGCCGCGTTCGCTTCCGCCGGACGCGACAGGGGAAATGGGGGTGTTACAGAGGATGATCCATGTCGCAGTTGTTTGCGTTTCGCCGGTCGCTTCGTCTCTTGGCCCTGGCTCTATGTTCGGCGTCGCTCGCCGTCTCCGTCACTCCCGCTCACGCTCGATCGCATCATGGCGCAGGGCGTCATGCGCGGGCCTATCACGCCGGTCATCACGCACGGCGACATTACGCTCATATTCACCGCAGGCATGTCGCTGAAGCATCGCGCTGGGATCGCGGCGTGGCGCGGATGCAGGCCGGCGGCCTTGCCGATACCAATGCAAGTTTCCCGGCCTATGCCAGCGCCGACCCCAACGCAACGCTGACGCCGACCGGAGGCGCAATGGCGTCGTCGAGTTACGGTTCATCGAGTCTGGTCAGCGAGGCGCGGCGCTACATCGGCGGCAATCCGACCGGTCGCGGCAGCCTGTGGTGCGCGCGATTCATGAACATGGTGCTGCAACACACCGGCCATCATGGCACCGGCTCCGACATGGCGAGTTCGTTCGCACATTACGGCACGCCTGTCTCCGGCCCGCAGGTCGGCGCTATAGCCGTGATGAGTCGTGGTCGCGGCGGCGGTCATGTCGGCATCATCACCGGCGTCGACGCTGCGGGAAATCCGATCATGATCTCCGGCAACAACGGCAACCGCGTCCGTGAGGCGCCGATCTCGCGTGGCCGGATCTACGCCTACGTGATGCCGACGGGTTAGCTCATGCAATCTGCAACAAGCGGATCAAGGCGAGACTCATAGCGCAAAGGATGAACAGCGAAGCGGTGACCGCGGCAGTGACGCGGGCACCGGCACTGGCCACGACCATGACGTCGACGCCCAATCCCAGTGCCGCCATCGATACGGTCGTGAGCAGGCTGGCGGTAGTCGCCAGCGGCTTGAGCATCGCTTGCGGAATGAGACCAAAGGAACGAAGGGTGGCGACGATCAGAAAGCCGAGGATGAACCACGGCACCAGCTCGTGCAGCGCGGGGCGGGCGCGCTTCAAGCTCCCGGATGCATCTGCGCCAGCGCGCGGTTCGGGCGGCAGGCGCCGGCTGATCAGGGACAGGCCGAGCACGACCGGGCCCAGCATCAGCACGCGAACCAGCTTGACCACGGTTCCGACCTGGTTGCTGAGCGCGCCGATCGGAAGCGTTGCCGCCAGCACTTGCGGTACGGCATAGACCGTCAGCCCTGCCAGCACGCCGTATTGCGTCAACGACATCTTCAACAGCGGAACCAGAAACGGCAGGCCCAGCACGACAATGACGCCGAGCACGGCGGTAAATGCGATGGAGGAGGCGACATCGTCGCCATCGGCATCGATGATCGGCGCAACCGCCGCGATCGCCGAGTTGCCGCAGATCGAATTGCCGCAGGCTACCAAAATCGACATCCGCAATGGCAGGCCGAGCAGGCGGCAGATCGCGTAGCTGGTGGCGATGGCGACCACCACGATCCCGGCTATCCCCAGGATCAGCTCAAATCCCAGCGCGGCCGCGGCGCTGGCGCTGACCGATGCGCCGAGCAGGACCACGGCGATCTCCAGCAGGATTTTGGCGCTGAACTGGATGCCGGCGCTCCAGTACGGACCGGGAGTCCAGGCTGTTCGGATCGCGACCCCCAGCAGGATCGCGATCACGAGCGCTTCGATGTAGGGCTGGCCGGCAAACGCGACTTCGATCGCCTCGAGCGCGATGGCGATAGCGGTGACGGCAATGCAGAGGATAAGGCCGGGCAGGAGGCGGGTGGCGCTTTCGATCAACGGATCACCTTGGCTGCTGGACCCCGACATATCGGAGCCAAGCCTAACGCTATTCTCCAGTTGCGACGAGAGCGTCGCCGGCGGCAATGCGGCCGCCAGTGATCACCTCGGCATAGATCCCGCATTCGTTATGGCCGAGGCGGCGCATCAGGGTGTTGGGGATCGAGAGATCGCGCGTGCCGGTGTCGGGATCGACGTTGACGGCGGCGCAGCGGACGATTCGCTTGACCACCTTGAGCCTGACGTCGCCGATGGCGAGCGTGCGGTCGACCTGTTCGAATTCATGCCAGGCCGGCCAGCCCTCGACATAGAGGTTGGCGCGGAAGCGCAGCGGATGGACGGAGTGGTCGACCATGCCCTCGATGGCGCGGAGGCTTGCCAGATTGATGATCGAGACCACCTTGCGGGCCACGTCGGAAAAGCTGTGGCCCGGGCTGGTCAGGATCTTCGGCGGCCCCTTGATCTCGCCGGCATAGCTGGTGGCGAAGAACTGCTCGATCGCGGCGCGACCCGCCTCGGTTTCGAGGTTGCCCTCGGCCACGACGGCACCATCCCGGCGAATGCTGAGGACGTGGCTTACATCGTCGAAATGGGTGTGCAGCGGCGCCAGCCACTCGTCCCGTTGCAGCATCAGGAAATGCGGCTTCGACAGCCATGCCGGTGCGGCCGGATCGAAGCCGGACGGGCCGTTCTCGATGGCGTAGCGGCGGTCGGATTTGAGCGTCTGGCCGGGCAGAAGCTCGGCGCGGTCGAGCGGCTCCGGGGAGAGGCCTTTGACGGGATAGCGAAAAATGCCGGTGATTTTGGCCGTCGGGGAGGAGGTCATCCGGTCTTGTTATGGGATTCTCGCATCCCCCGCCACCGTCGCAAAATTGCAAGGCTGCCCCTTCCGTTTCGGTCCCCGATGCCCACATTTACGCCAAGCCTGAAAAATGATGGCGACGACCGTGGGGCCGGTTGAGGAATGTCAACGCGGCCGTGCGGAAACCCAATGAAGATGCCGTAATCATGCCTTAGGGGTGATCGCGGCAGGCCGAGGGAAACCAACGATGAATATCGAAAAATACACCGAGCGGGCGCGCGGTTTTATCCAGTCTGCGCAGTCGCTGGCGGTACGCGACGGACACCAGCAGTTCTCGCCGCTGCATATGCTCAAAGTGCTGCTGGACGACAGCGAAGGCCTCGCCGGCGGTCTGATCGACCGTGCCGGCGGTAACTCGCGCGCCATTCTCAAGGCGACCGAGGACGCCCTCAACAAACTCCCGAAAGTTTCCGGAAGCGGCGCCGGGCAGGTCTATCTTGCCCCGGATCTGGCGCGCGCCTTCGACGCGGCCGAGAAGGCTGCCGAAAAAGCCGGCGACAGCTTTGTCACCGTCGAACGGCTGCTGCTCGGGCTGACGCTCGAAAAGGGCAGCGACGCCGGCGCGATCCTGAGCAAGGGCGGCGTCACGCCGCAGAACCTCAACGCCGCGATCGAATCGCTGCGCAAGGGCCGCACCGCCGACAGCGCCACGGCCGAAAACGCCTATGACGCGCTGAAAAAGTATTCCCGCGACCTGACCCAGGCCGCCCGCGACGGCAAGCTGGACCCTGTGATCGGCCGCGACGAGGAAATCCGCCGTACCATCCAGGTGCTTTCCCGCCGCACCAAGAACAATCCGGTGCTGATCGGCGAGCCTGGCGTCGGCAAGACCGCGATCGTCGAGGGCCTGGCGCTGCGCATCCTCAACGGTGACGTGCCGGAAAGCCTGAAGGACAAGAAACTGCTGTCGCTCGACCTCGGCGCGCTGATCGCCGGTGCCAAGTATCGCGGCGAGTTCGAGGAGCGGCTGAAGGCCGTGCTGCAGGAGGTCACCTCGGCCGAAGGCAGCATCATCCTCTTCATCGACGAGATGCACACGCTGATCGGCGCCGGCAAGGCCGACGGCGCGATGGATGCCTCGAACCTGCTGAAGCCTGCTTTGGCGCGCGGCGAACTGCATTGCATCGGCGCCACCACGCTCGATGAATACCGCAAGCACGTCGAAAAGGACGCCGCGCTGGCGCGCCGGTTCCAGCCGATCTTCGTCACCGAGCCGACAGTCGAGGATACCATCTCGATCCTGCGCGGTCTGAAGGACAAATACGAGCAGCATCACGGCGTGCGCATCACCGACTCCGCATTGGTGGCGGCGACCACGCTGTCGAACCGCTACATCACCGACCGCTTCCTGCCCGACAAGGCCATCGACCTGATGGACGAGGCGGCGGCACGGCTGAAGATGCAGGTCGATTCCAAGCCGGAAGAACTCGATTCGATGGACCGGGAAATCATCCGGCTCAAGATCGAACAGGAGGCCTTGAAGAAGGAAACCGATGCCGGCTCGAAGAGCCGCCTGCAGACGCTGGAAAAGGAGCTCGCCGATCTCGAAGAGAAATCGGCGGCGCTGACCTCGCGCTGGAGCGCGGAGAAGAACAAGCTCTCCAACGCGCAAAAGCTGAAGAGCGAGCTCGACGGCTTGCGCATCGAACTCGCCAACGCGCAGCGCCGCGGCGAATTCCAGCGCGCGGGCGAACTGGCCTATGGCCGGATTCCCGAGTTGGAGAAGCGGCTGGCCGACATCGAAGCCCACGAGAACCCCGAGATGATGGAGGAGGCGGTCACCGCCAACCACATCGCGCAGGTGGTGTCGCGCTGGACCGGCGTGCCCGTCGACAAGATGCTGGAAGGCGAAAAGGACAAGCTGCTGAAGATGGAGGACTCACTCGGCAACCGGGTGGTCGGCCAGTCCGAAGCGGTGCGTGCGGTCGCGACCGCGGTTCGCCGTTCGCGAGCCGGCCTGCAGGATCCGAACCGGCCGATGGGCTCGTTCATGTTCCTGGGGCCGACCGGCGTCGGCAAGACCGAGCTGACCAAGGCGCTGGCGGAATACCTGTTCAACGACGAGACCGCGATGGTCCGCCTCGACATGTCCGAATACATGGAAAAGCACTCGGTCTCGCGGCTGATCGGCGCGCCTCCCGGCTATGTCGGCTACGACGAGGGCGGGGCGCTGACCGAAGCGGTACGGCGTAGGCCCTATCAGGTGGTGCTGTTCGACGAGATCGAGAAGGCGCATCCGGATGTCTTCAACGTGCTGCTCCAGGTGCTCGACGACGGCCGTCTGACCGATGGTCAGGGCCGTACCGTCGACTTCCGCAACACGCTGATCATCATGACCTCGAACCTCGGTTCGGAGTTCCTGGTGAACCAGCCGGAAGGCGAGGATACCTCCGAGGTGCGTGAGCAGGTGATGGGCATGGTGCGGGCGCATTTCCGCCCCGAGTTCCTCAATCGCGTTGATGAGATCATCCTGTTCCATCGCTTGCAGAAGAGCGAAATGGGCCGGATCGTCGAGATCCAGTTCTCGCGGCTGCAGAGGCTATTGGAAGAGCGCAAGATCGTGCTCACGCTCGATGCGGCGGCGCGCGACTGGCTGGCGGCCAAGGGCTGGGATCCCGCCTATGGCGCGCGGCCACTGAAGCGGGTGATCCAGCGCCATCTGCAGGATCCGCTGGCCGAGATGATTCTGGCCGGTGAGGTCGCCGACGGCGATCGCGTCGCGATCTCCTCGGAGGGCAACGTGCTGACCTTCAACGGCAAGTCGCCGCAGACTGCGGAGATCGCGCAGTTCGAGGCGCCGGTGCCGAAAAGGAAGTTGAACTAAGTAGGGTCTACTTAGCTCGTAACATACGACGTCATGCCCGGCCTTGTGCCGGGCATCCACGTCTTTGCAGCGTCAGCAAGTAAGGCGTGGATGGCCGGGTCATAGGCGAGCGCAAGCGACGCCGTCCTTCGGACGGCTATGCCCGGCCATGACGGCGTGTGTGAGTTGCGCGGCGACGACGCAAAAAGCCGCTACTTCTTCGTGATCTTGTAGATCGCGTTCTCGATATCCGACGAGAAATAGATCGTGCCCGATGCGCCGACGCCGACGCCGGTCGGGATGTTGGTCGGCAAGCCGTTGGGCGCGCCGGCGAGGCCGATCGGCAGATTGGCGGCGATCTCGGTGACGGTGCCCTTGTTCGGGTCGATCTGGATGATGCGCTTGGCGCCGACTTCGGCGACCACGAGCATGCCGTCGGGCGCCAGCGCGATGCCTTCCGGCATCTTCAGATCCTTGGCGACGACAACCTTCTCGCCGTTGGTTTCGATCTTCGAAACCAGGCCCGCAAACGCCTCGGTGACATAAACCGTATCGCCGGACGCGGCGACCATTCCGACAGGCCCCTCGAGCCCGCCGACGACCACATGGCGATCCTTGCCGTGCTCGCCGCTGACCCGCAGCAGCGACTTGCTGCCGAGTTCGTTGACCAGAATGCTGCCGTCACCGAGCTTGACCGCATCGTGCGGGGCCTTGAAGCCATGCAGCAGCTCCGACGTCTTGCCGGTCTTGCGATCGATCACCTGCACCGTGCCGGTAAACCAGCTCGACAGCAGCACGTCGTTGCCCTTGGCGGTGGCGCTCATCGGATATTCCAGCGTCCCGCCGTCGGCATGCATGCGGGCGGGTTCGGAGACTTCGCCGGTTGAGCCATCGATGGTGCGATAGGCGAACACGTCGGCGACATAGATGGTGTCTTTGTCGCCGTCGGATACCACGCCGATGCCGCCGGGCAGCGCCAGCTTGCCTGAGATCACCTGCTTGGCGGCGCCGGTTTCGGGATCGACCTCCTGAATGCCGTTATCGGCCATGTTGGAGACGAAGATGTGGTCCTTGTCGTCGATTGCGAGGTTATCGAGCGAGGGCTTGAGCTGCGCCACCACTTTCTTGGCGCCGGATTTCGGGTCGACCCTGACCAGTTGCCCGAGCGCGGTGTCGACCACCCAGAGATTGCCCTTGGAATCGAAATTGACCGCAGCCGGAACCTTGAAGCCGTCGGCGACGACGGTCAGTTCGGCCTTGTCGACATCGACCTTGGCGACCTGACCCTTGAACCATAGAGGGCCGTACAGCTTGTCGTCCGGCCCGAACTCGAACCCGTTGAGGCCGCCCATCTTCTCCATGATCTGGCGCGGCGGCTTGACGCCTTCGACGTCGATTTCATAGAGCGTGTCGCCGAGGAACACGGTGGTCGCATACAGCCTGCCATCCTTGCGGAAGGCGAGCGAGTTGATGCCGGGCAGCCCCGAAGCGAGCTTCTTGATCGGACCATCCCCCTTGCGCGAATAGAGATCGCCGGTGAGAAAACCGGTCCATGCCATGGTGCCGTCGGGAGCGAACGCGATGTCGTCGGCCATGCCTTCCGGCGTCGGGATCGCGATCTTGGCGGTGCCGTTGGCGCGATCGACCTCGTAGAGCGCCGCCCCGGCGACGCTGCCGGCGAACAGGCGTCCGGATTTGTCGATGCCGAGCCCGTGCACGCCATGGAAAGCCGAACCGGGAACGAGCTTGGTGACCTCATAGGTCTGCGCCGATGCGCCGATGGTCGTGGTGCAGAGAATGATCGTTGCAACAGCCGCACTGGTCGCAAACCTGTTCGTCATGACGCTACCTCCCGTTGATTTTGGAAAACAGTATTCGTCCAGGATGACGGTTTGGCAAACGAAACCTGTCGCAAAAACCACTGTGCCGCAGCCACAAAATCGACACACGGCCAATCGTCGCGTGATTTCGCACGGCGATTTCAAGTCGTCAGGATGTTATCGAAAATTCAGCGGTTGCTGACCTGTCGCACCGGCGGCGCGCCGGCGGCATCGGAGACGCGCGCGGCGCCGCCACGGTTGCTCATCTGGGTGTCGAGACGATCGCGCTCCTTCTCGAAGCCCGCCATCATCGGACCTTCGAGCGAACGGCCGCGCGGCAATTTTACGCGCAGCGGATCGACGAAGCGACCATTGACCAGAATTTCGTAATGAACGTGAGGTCCGGTCGACTGGCCGGTCGATCCGACGAAGCCGATCACCTGGCCCTGACGCACCCGCTTGCCGGGCTCCATGCCCTTGGCGAAGGCCGACATGTGGCCGTAGGCGGTCTCGTAACCGTTGTTGTGCTTGATGCGGATGTATTTGCCGTAGCCGCCTTCGGGGCCGACCTTTTCGAGCACGCCGTTGCCGGAAGCGAAGATCGGCGTGCCGTAGGACGTGGCCCAGTCGACGCCGGTGTGCATCTTGACGTAACCGAGGATCGGATGGCGGCGGCCGCCGAAGCCCGAACGCATGATGGCGTTGTTGACGGGTTTGCGAACCAGGAACTTCTTCGCGCTCTTGCCGGTCTCGTCGTAATAGTCGACCACCGAGTCATCCGGGGTCTGGAAACGGTAGTATTTCTTGGTCTCGCCGCCGACGGTGAGCGCGGCGAACAGCACCTCGGTCTTCTCGGTGATCGCCGAACCTTCGTCTTCGCCGGCATAGAACACGTCGAAGGAATCGCCCGGCTGCACCTTGCGCTGGAAATCGACGTCGTAGGAGTAGATCCGGATCATGTCCTCGATGACGCTGTTCGGCACCTTGTTGCGCATCGCCGTCTCGTAGATGCTCTGGTAGAGCCGGACGCCGGTGCCATCATCATCATCGTCGTCATCCTTGGCGTCGGGAGCCTCGGCGACGGTATTCATGCTGGCGACGTCGACGGCGACGTATTTGCCGATGTCCGACAGCGCGGAGACGGCTTCGATGGTGGAATCGTTGGCGACGATGACGCGATAGGGCTGCAGCCTTGCTCCGGGACTGGCCGGCGCCATCAGGATCCGCAGCTTGGCGCCTTCCTTGAGGCCACCGTCGCGACCCTTGGGACCGAGCGTTGCCGCAATCGCCTTGGCTTCATCCGGGGTCGCGCCCTGATCGCGCAGGATCGAGGCGACGGTATCGCCCTTCTTGACGACATGAACCCGTTCGCCGGACGGGTTGCCGCCGGTGATCTGGTCCTTGGTCTTGGGCAGCAGCGTGACGTTTTCCGGCACCACGCGGGTTTCAAAGCCGGCATAGGGGTCGGCGGAGACGTTGCCCTCGGTGGCGTAGGCCAGCTTCATGTCGGATTGGCCACCGCTGGCGTCTGCCGTGGCGTTGGCGAGCGCGGTATAGCGCACTCCGCCACCGGAGCCGCGCCAGTTGGCGGCGTCGCGCACCCGCAAGAGGATTTCGTCGAGCGCGACCACGGCGGCGAGCTTCGCCTTCGGCAGCACGGTGGCAAGGTCCTTGGTGACGAAGGAGACCTCGGCATCGGGTTCGACGGCATCGGGCGCGTTCGGATCGTCGGAGGCGGTAGGCGCGGCACTGCCGACGTCGGTCAGCATGCGCTGGGCATTGAACGGCGGGATCTTCGCGGAAAGATCGCTGGTCGTCATCGACAGGTTGCCGGAGATCCGAATGAACGGCCGTACCCGCATCACGTCGCGATTGCCGACGCGGGTAACAGTGGAAACCTTCACCACATTGCGTGAGGCGCTGGATTCGCCGGGCGGCGGCAGCCGGTCGCTCTTGTGCAGGCTGACGGCGCGATCGTTGGCGCCGAACGCGCCGCGCAAGGCGCCTTCGACCCGTTCCGGCACCTTGGCAAAGGTCATTTCACCGTCGAGCGACGCGAAAACGGCGCCGCCGATGAGGGCTGCGCCGCACAGACCAGTCAGAATCGTGCCGCTGAACCATTGGACGGAGACTCGGCGGCGATCGATCACCGCGGCCTCGGAACCATCGACGGAAAGCGGCGGCTCGTGACCGAGATCGATGATCCCGGTTTCACGGCTGTACCCGCTCCCGCGTGGCGCCTTCTGGCTCAACCCCGTGTTCCCCCAAATTCCATCGACATTCGACAAGACCCTCGCCCGAACCAGAACCGCATTATTCGCCCGTATTAAGGGAGCGATCCCGGAGCAGCGTGCCCGCGCATGATTATTCGGGAATCAGAGGCCAGAAGAAGACCGGCCGGAGTCTCGAACGTCAATGGTGTGCAAATCTCTCGAAGTTTTTCGTAGCGGGAAGGCGACGGGTTCATCGGATATCGCCATTCCCCGGTAGAAAGTAGTTCGCCCTGGCAGATCGGCACCGGCAGCCCCCACTGGCGTTCGGTGCTTTGATACGTACCTTAGTGTGAGAACGTCGCAGGATTGTGGCTCAAGTGCGGCAAAAGCCCCTAAATAGAGGGGCTTAGCGCCCTCTGAAAAAACTTCCACATCGTGCGACATTTTGTTGACGATGGCTGTTGACAGGTCCGATAGGGCGGGCCTATAACCCGGCCACTGAGCGCGGCGATGCATTGGCCCCTGAGGCCAACGGCATCTGTTCGTGCCCGTGAAGCTCCTCATTGCGATGAGTGAATCAACAGCCGATAAGTGGTCGGTTGTTATTTGTCGTCGGATGAGTGCTTCCGGAGCCTTCCAGAAGTGGAAGGGTGGGTCCCTCGGGTCCCGGGCTGTTTGACAAGTGAAGATGAAGAAAGAGAAACGTGGACGGCGGAGTCCTTGCGGGCCTCGATTACTTTGATACGCAAGTATTGAAGTGTTGGGGCCGGACGAAAGACTTCGGCGGTACACGTTTACATAGGTTACACCATCGTTGCCCGCGATGTGAATCGCAGGCAGCTTGTTGGCTTCGGCTGACAAAAAATGGTGGGACCTCGTCAAACGTTGTGATCAGCCGGTTTAAAGTTTCAAGTCCAACTTGAGAGTTTGATCCTGGCTCAGAGCGAACGCTGGCGGCAGGC
>Ga0209023_10003949_pt1 | contig 17270 bp, 17 predicted proteins | sample LakOneMetagenome_FD_187468 | JGI IMG/M metagenome (GOLD analysis project Ga0209023, IMG submission 187468) | Freshwater and sediment microbial communities from Lake Erie, Canada (SPAdes) (version 2) | ecosystem: Environmental > Aquatic > Freshwater > Lentic | place: Lake Erie, Canada... | reverse complement strand
TCGGCGGGCTTGTCGTCAAGCTCGGTAGCCGCATGGTCGATAGTTCACTTCGCACCAAACTCAATTCGATCAAGCACGCGATGAAAGAGGCAGGCTGATGGACATCCGCGCCGCGGAAATTTCCGCAATCCTCAAGGACCAGATCAAGAATTTCGGCCAGGAAGCTGAAGTCTCGGAAGTCGGTCAGGTTCTCTCGGTCGGCGACGGCATTGCCCGCGTCTACGGTCTGGACAATGTTCAGGCCGGTGAAATGGTCGAGTTCGAGAACGGTACGCGCGGCATGGCGCTGAATCTCGAAAGCGACAATGTCGGCATCGTGATCTTCGGCGCTGACCGCGAGATCAAGGAAGGTCAGACCGTAAAGCGCACCGGCGCCATCGTTGACGCGCCGGTCGGCAAGGGACTTCTCGGCCGCGTCGTTGACGCGCTCGGCAATCCGATCGACGGCAAGGGTCCAATTCAGGCGACCGAACGCAAGCGCGTCGACGTCAAGGCACCCGGCATCATTCCACGCAAGTCGGTGCATGAGCCGATGGCGACCGGCCTCAAGGCCATCGACGCACTGATCCCCGTCGGCCGTGGCCAGCGCGAGCTGATCATCGGCGACCGTCAGACCGGCAAGACCGCGATCGCGCTCGACACCATCCTGAACCAGAAGGCGCTCAACGTTGCGGGCGCGCCGGAAGGTCAGAAGCTGTATTGCGTTTATGTCGCAATCGGCCAGAAGCGCTCCACCGTCGCGCAGTTCGTGAAGGTGCTCGAAGAGCAAGGCGCGCTTGAATACTCGATCATCGTGGCTGCGACCGCGTCCGATCCCGCGCCGATGCAGTACATCGCGCCGTTCACCGGCTGCACCATGGGCGAATACTTCCGCGACAATGGAATGCACGCCGTCATCATCTATGACGACTTGTCCAAGCAGGCCGTCGCCTATCGCCAGATGTCGCTGCTGCTGCGCCGTCCGCCGGGCCGCGAAGCGTATCCGGGCGACGTGTTCTATCTGCATTCGCGTTTGCTCGAGCGCGCCGCGAAGTTGAACGACGAGCAGGGCAATGGCTCGCTGACCGCTCTGCCGGTCATCGAAACCCAAGCCAACGACGTGTCGGCATACATTCCGACCAACGTGATTTCGATCACCGACGGACAAATTTTCTTGGAAACCGATCTGTTCTTCCAGGGCATCCGTCCTGCGGTGAACGTCGGTCTGTCGGTGTCGCGCGTGGGATCGTCCGCGCAGACCAAGGCGATGAAGAAGGTCGCAGGCAAGATCAAGGGTGAGCTTGCGCAGTACCGCGAAATGGCGGCCTTCGCGCAGTTCGGCTCCGACCTCGACGCTTCGACGCAGCGCCTCTTGGCGCGCGGCTCGCGTCTCACCGAACTTCTCAAGCAGCCGCAGTTCTCGCCGCTGAAAATGGAAGAGCAGGTCGTGGTGATCTATGCCGGCGTCAACGGCTATCTCGACGGTCTTCCGGTCAGCAAAGTGCGTGCCTATGAGGACGGCCTGCTGTCGCTGTTGCGCGGCAAGCATGTCGACATTCTCAACGGCATTCGCGACTCGCGCGACCTGTCGGACGAACTCGGCGGCAAGCTCAAGACCGTGGTCGAAGGCTACACCAAGACGTTCGCTTAAAAGACGTCTGTTGAGGATCATCGTCGCGCCCGGCGCAAAGCGGGGCACGATGAAAGAGGGGTTTGCGATCAGGCCGAAAGCCGGATCGTCAGGGTGAGATAAAGAATGGCGTCTCTCAAGGACATGCGCGTCCGCATCGCCTCCACCAAGGCGACGCAAAAGATCACCAAGGCCATGCAGATGGTCGCGGCGTCGAAGCTGCGCCGTGCGCAGACCGCGGCTGAAGCCGCGCGTCCCTATGCCGAACGCATGGACGCAGTGATTTCCAATATCGCGGGCGCTGCTTCCGGGTCCGGCACGGCACCGGCGCTGCTGGCCGGCACCGGCAAGGACGATGTTCATCTGTTGCTGGTCTGCACCGGCGAGCGCGGCCTGTCCGGCGCATTCAACTCGTCCATCGTGCGTCTGGCGCGCGAGCGCGCGCTGTCGCTGCTCGGCCAAGGCAAGCAGGTTAAGATCTACTGCGTCGGCCGCAAGGGCTACGAGCAGCTTCGCCGGCAGTTCGAGAAGAACATTGTCGGTAATGTCGAACTGCGTTCGGTCAAGGTGCTTGGTTTCAAGAACGCCGAAGACATCGCCAAGACAATCGTTGCCATGTACGAGGCGGGCGAATTCGATGTCTGCACGCTGTTCTATTCGCGCTTCAAGTCGGTGATCTCGCAGATCCCGACCGCGCAGCAGATCATTCCGTTGGTGATCGAGGCCAAGGAAGCCGCTGCTGGCGCGGCGGCAATTTACGATTACGAACCTGCGGAAGACGAAATTCTGTCCAGCCTGTTGCCGCGCAATCTTGCGGTGCAGATTTTCCGCGCGCTGCTTGAAAACAACGCGTCGTTCTACGGCGCGCAGATGAGCGCGATGGACAACGCGACCCGCAACGCCGGCGACATGATCCGCAAGCAGACGCTGATCTACAACCGTACCCGCCAGGCGATGATTACCAAGGAACTAATCGAAATCATCTCCGGCGCCGAGGCCCTCTGACGCCGACCGCCGAACAGACCGAGTTTTAAGGAGACATTCTCATGGCATCACCCGCCAACCAGACCGGACGCATCTCGCAGGTTATCGGTGCCGTCGTCGACGTGAAGTTCGACGGCCATCTGCCCGCCATTCTCAACGCCATCGAGACCACCAACAACGGCAACCGCCTGGTGCTCGAAGTGGCGCAGCATCTCGGTGAATCTACCGTGCGCGCCATCGCGATGGACACCACCGAGGGTCTGGTACGCGGTCAGGAAGTCACCGACACCGGCACTCCAATCCGCGTGCCGGTTGGCGAAGGCACGCTCGGCCGCATCATCAACGTCATCGGCGAGCCGATCGACGAAGCCGGTCCGGTGAAGTCGGAGGATCTGCGCCCGATCCACGCGCCCGCGCCGGAATATACCGAGCAGTCCACTGAAGCTGAAATTCTCGTCACCGGCATCAAGGTCGTCGATCTGCTCGCGCCTTACGCCAAGGGCGGCAAGATCGGCCTGTTCGGTGGCGCAGGCGTCGGCAAGACCGTGCTGATCCAGGAACTCATCAACAACGTCGCGAAAGCGCACGGCGGTTATTCGGTGTTCGCAGGCGTCGGCGAGCGAACCCGCGAAGGCAACGACCTCTATCACGAGTTCATCGAATCTGGCGTCAACAAGAAGGGCGGCGGCGACGGCTCGAAGTGCGCGCTGGTGTTCGGTCAGATGAACGAGCCTCCGGGTGCGCGCGCCCGCGTCGGCCTCACCGGCCTGACCATCGCGGAATACTTCCGCGACAAGGGACAGGACGTGCTGTTCTTTGTGGACAACATCTTCCGCTTCACGCAGGCGGGCTCCGAAGTGTCCGCTCTGCTCGGCCGTATTCCGTCGGCGGTGGGTTATCAGCCGACGCTCGCGACCGACATGGGCGCGCTGCAGGAGCGCATCACCACCACGACCAAAGGCTCGATCACTTCGGTGCAGGCGATTTACGTGCCTGCCGACGACTTGACCGACCCGGCACCTGCGACCTCGTTCGCTCACTTGGACGCGACCACCACGCTGTCGCGTTCGATCGCTGAAAAGGGCATCTATCCGGCGGTCGATCCGCTCGACTCCACCTCGCGCATGCTGTCGCCGCTGATCGTCGGCGAGGAACATTACGCTGTTGCACGTCAGGTGCAGCAGGTGTTGCAGCGCTACAAGTCGCTGCAGGACATCATCGCCATTCTGGGCATGGACGAATTGTCGGAAGAAGACAAGATCGCCGTGGCGCGCGCCCGCAAGATCGAGCGCTTCATGTCGCAGCCGTTCTTCGTCGCTGAAATCTTCACCGGTTCGCCGGGCAAGTTTGTCGAACTCGCCGACACCATCAAGGGCTTCAAGGGCCTTTGCGACGGCAAGTACGATCACCTGCCGGAAGCGGCTTTCTACATGGTCGGTACCATCGAAGAAGCCGTCGAGAAGGGCAAGAAGCTCGCAGCGGAAGCGGCGTAAGCATCATGGCGACTTTTCACTTCGATCTGGTCTCGCCGGAAAAGATCGCCTTCTCGGGTGAAGTCGAGCAGGTCGATATTCCTGGCGTTGAAGGCGATTTCGGCGTGATGGCCGGACACTCGCCGCTGGTGGCGACGATCCGTCCCGGCATCATGACGGTGACCGTGGGCGGCAAGCACGAGAAGATCATCGTGCTCGGCGGTCTCGCTGAAGTTTCCGACAAGGGTCTCACCGTTCTCGCCGACACCGCGACATCGGTTTCCGAACTAGATGCGGCTGCTTTCGCCGACAAGATTTCCCAGATGGAAGAAGATCTGAAGGAAAAGGAAGGCGATGTGCTCGATCAGGCCATCGAGCGGCTCGATCACTTCAAGACCATTCAGCGGCAGGTGGTCAATTCGACCGCGATGCACTGACAAGCGTCTCTCAACGGAATAAAAAAAGCCCTGCAGTGCAGGGCTTTTTTCGTTTGGATGAGACGAAGGTTACTTCCCCGCGAACTTCGCGAATTCCTGCACCACCCGCTCATAGACCGGGCGTTTGAACGGCACGATCAGGTCGGGAAGATTTTTCATCGGCTCCCAGCGCCAGTCGATGAACTCCTGCTTGTGACCAGCAGGTGAAACCACATTGATCTCGCTGTCCTTGCCAGTGAAACGCAGCGCGTACCATTTCTGCTTCTGGCCGCGAAACCGGCCCTTCCATGCACGGCCCGCCACGGTGCGCGGAATATCGTAAGTCAGCCACTCCGGCACTTCGGCAAGCTTCTCTACCGAGCGCGCGTTGGTTTCTTCATAGAGCTCACGCTTGGCCGCCGCCCATGTGTCTTCGCCCGCATCGACGCCGCCCTGCGGCATTTGCCAGACATGAGTTTGATCGGTGTGTTCCGGCCCGCTCGCGCGTCGGCCGATGAACACAAGTCCCTCTGCATTGATCAGCGTGATCCCGACACAGGTTCGGTAAGGCAGATCGTCGTAGCGCGCCATGCGATGTGCCTCTGCTCCCCGCTGTTTGCAATCGCATGGGACCGTTGTCCGCTATCGCGATGCTCAGCTTGATTTTGGTTTCAGCATTGCCGTCGTCAACGGCACCAGGATGAGGCCACGACTTTCGAGTTGCTTCGCCCAGCTTCCAATTCTCTCAATCGAAATGGGCAATGCGGAGGCAAGTCCCACCGCCGTTCCGCGTTCTTTCGCCAGTGCCTCCAGACGCGCCAGCGCGCGATCGATCTCAGCCGGCGTCGGTACAGTATCGATGGTGACATCGGTCTTGGCAAACGGCATCGCCTGGCCTTCGGCGATCACGCCCGCGACGCTGCGCGGCGCGCTGCCGTCGTCGAGCCACGCGAGGCCACGCTTGGCAGCATCTTTCACGATGGGCTGCATCGCGGCATCCGTGCTCACGAAACGCGAGCCCATGAAATTCGCGATGCCGACATAGCCCTGAAACCGGCTCATGTGCCACGCCAGCCGGTCGGTGTTTTGGTCGGCTGATAACGTGGTCAGCAGCGTCTGCGGACCGGGATCGTTGTCGGGATAATCGAACGGCTCCATCGGCACCTGCAGCAGCACTTCGTGCTTCTGCGCGCGGGCGCGTTCCACCAGCTTGGCAGGGTCAGTGCCGTAAGGCGTGAAGGCGAGCGTCACGGCTGGCGGCAGTTTGATGATGGCGTCTGCGGTTTTCGCAGCACCCACACCAAGACCTGAAATCACGATGGCGATGCTTGGCGTCTTGGCTGCGCGTGCGCGCTCCGCTTCGCCGCCGGATGCGTAGACGCGGAACGGCTTCAATCCGTCGGCGGCGACCGGGATCATTCCGTAGCGCGAGGATTCCAGCAGTTTGGGATTGATGCCGGTCATCATCGTGGGCGCGGTATCGCTGCCAGGGACATCGGCACCCGCGCCGATGATCACGTCTTTACGTGTGCCGCTCGATCCATCGATGATGGTGACGGTCTGCTGATTGGCCGCCGGTCCGCTTGCAGCGGGAGTTTGCACCGGCATTGTAGGTGCGACGGTGACAGCAGCTTTGGGTGCGGGCTCGGCTGGCAACGTGGCCGGATTGTAAGCCACTTTGGCCATCGGCTCGCCGCCCATGGGATTGGTGTTGAAGACCGCGAAGCCGATGAACCCGAGCACGAACAACGACAGCAGCGCCGCTATCGTTTGCGGAGCCGTCAGCGGAAACCGGAATTGCCGCTTGCGCGGCCGGTCCTGTCCAAGCGGGGCGCTTAGATCATCGGTTGTCACTGACGTCGGTCCTTGCGAATCAATCCACGAATCCTACCACGCCGCCCGAATCATTGGCGGGAAAGGCTGCCTTTGAAGCCTAGCGTAGGCCCAAGTTCCTGCAGGCGATTGTTGCGCGGCGTGTCCAAACGAAAAGGGCGGCCCGAAGGCCGCCCCTGATTTGCTTCAACCGTTCAGCGGCCTCGGCTTAGTTCGCAGCCTTATTTGCGGCCTTGTCCGTCGGGACCGGGGCTGAAGTGGTCTGCTTGATGCCGTGCAGGAGGTCAGCCGCCTGCTTGAGAGCCTTGTCGTCCTTAGCGTCCGGCGGCACATAGGACTGCGAACCGGTTTCTTCCTGGCCCTCGGCCTTCAGATGGCCGCGCAGCGAAGCTTCGCCCTTGGTGTTGGTGTCGGACTTCGCCTTCACGTCATCCGGCAGATCCTGCAAGACTTCGATGTCCGGAATAATGCCCTTGGCCTGGATCGATTTGCCCGACGGCGTGAAGTAGCGCGCTGTGGTCAGACGCAGCGCGCCGTTGCCCGAGCCGAGCGGGATAATGGTCTGCACCGATCCCTTACCGAACGAGCGCGTGCCGATCAGGGTCGCACGCTTGTGATCCTGCAATGCGCCCGCGACGATTTCCGATGCGGAAGCCGAGCCACCATTGATCAGCACGATCACCGGTTTGCCCTTGGCAAGGTCGCCTGCCTTGGCGGTGCGGCGCTGGGTTTCCTCGGCATTACGGCCACGGGTCGAGACGATCTCGCCGCGATCGAGGAAAGCATCAGAAACGGAGACCGCTTCTTCAAGCAATCCGCCGGGATTGTTGCGCAGATCGAGGATGTACCCCTTGATCTTGTCCGGACCGATCTGGCCAGTCAGGTTCGCCATCTCGCGCTTCAGGCCTTCAGTGGTCTGCTCGTTGAAGGTGGTGATGCGGATGTAGGCGATGTCATCACTTTCCACGCGCGCGCGCACCGAGCGGACGCGAATGTTATCGCGCATCAGCGTGACTTCGATCGGCTTGTCCTGACCCTTGCGGATGATCTTGAGCTTGATCTTGGTGTTGACCGGGCCGCGCATTTTCTCGACCGCCTGATTCAGGGTGAGACCCTGCACCGGCTCATCGTCGAGATTGGAGATGATGTCATTCGCGAGAATGCCGGCCTTCGAGGCGGGCGTCTCGTCGATCGGAGACACGACCTTGATCAGGCCGTCTTCCATAGTAACTTCGATGCCGAGGCCGCCGAACTCACCGCGGGTCTGCACCTGCATGTCGCGGAAGCTCTTGGCATCCATGTAGCTGGAATGCGGATCGAGGCCGGTGAGCATGCCGCTGATCGCGGTCTCGACCAGCTTGCTGTCGTCGGGCTTCTCGACATAGTCGCTGCGCACGCGCTCGAACACATCGCCGAACAGATTAAGCTGCCGGTACGTATCGGACGACGCCGCGCGCGCCGTCGATCCCACCAGAGCTGTGCGCGGCTGAGTGAGGAAGAGCGTTGCGGCTGCACCGGCTGCGGCGCTGAGGAGAATGAGAGAAGTCTTGCGCATCATCCGCGAACCTTTTGGCCTTCAGTTGTGGCCCACCATGGGCCCGAGTCGATTGGAGCGCCGTCCTTACGGAACTCGATGTAGAGTACAGGCTGGCTTGACGCGGCCGCGAGAATTGACGCGACTTGGGACGAGGTCCCCATGGTCGCGACCGGCTCCCCTGTTAGAACAAACTGCCCGATCGTGACCGAAATACGTTCCATCCCGGCGATCAGGACATGATAGCCGCCGCCAGCATTGAGGATCAAGAGTTGTCCGTAGCTCCGGAAGGGGCCTGAATAGACAACCCAGCCATCACACGGTGTTGTGACCTGCGCGCCGGGCCTCGTAGCGATGGAAATGCCCTTTTCCTGGCCTCCGCTGCCGTCGGAACCGCCAAAATTGCGGATCCGGGTGCCGTTAACCGGCATTGGAAAAAGTCCCTTGGCGGAGGCAAAAGCGACGGCCGGGCTGAGCCGGGCCGGGTCTTTCAGGGCGCCGAGATTTGGCTTGCCGTTCAGCGCGACCGGAGTGCCCTTCAGTTCGGCGGCGGCGGCGGCTTTAGCCGCAGCCTTAATGTCCCGCTCCATCTTGGCGATCAGGTCCTGCAGATTGTCCGCTTGCTTGGAGAGAGTGATGGCGCGCTGCCGTTCGGCTTCCATGTCGCGCTCGGCATCCGACTGATTCTTCTGCCGTTCCTGAACCAGTGCGGCGAGGCGGGTGCTGTCGTCCTTCAGCTTGTCGCGGTCGCCGGCGAGCCGGTCGCGTTCTTCGCCGATATTCTTGCGCAGCTTGACCAGTTCGCCGAGATCGCTGGTCAGCTTGACGGCGCGGGCGCGCATTTCAGGGACCACTGCGCCGAGAAGGATCGCGGTGCGCAGCGATTGCAAAGCGTCCTCAGGGCGCACTAGCAAAGCGGGCGGCGCGCGGCGGCCTACGCGTTGCAAAGCGGCGAGTACTTCGGCGATTTCATCGCGGCGCGTTTCGAGCGATGCGCGAATCTGAAGTTCGCGCGCATCCAGCGGCCGCAGACGGCCCTCGGTATCGGTGATCTTGTTTTCGACGTCGCGCACTTGTCCGGCGATGCCGATCAATTGCTGGTTCAGCTTGGTGCGATCTTGCCCGATGGCGGCGATGTCGGCCTTCAGCTTTTTTTCAAGCTCGGCGGCTTTCTTTTGCTGCTCGCGCGCGTCCTGAAGTTCTTGCGCGCGCTGCTTGACGGCATCTGCGTCCGGCGCAGTTGCTTGCGGGGTCGCGGTCTGTGCGGCGACCGGCTTGGCAGCGAACGCGATGTGCAATGATGCAAGCATGAGCGACAGCGGCAACGCCGCACCGCGCATTGTCAGCAATCTCGCATGGCTCACGGTCGTGGTCACGGACGGTTTGATCTCTCGTCGAATGGGAGTGCACGAACCGATGCACGATGGAGCCGTTGCTACGCGCGATGATACGGATGGCCGGACAAAATCGTCGCGGCCCGATAGATTTGCTCCAGCAGCATGACTCTCACCATCTGGTGAGGCCAGGTCGCTTTGCCGAACGCAACACTCAGCTTCGCTTTGCGCCTCAATTCAGGCGAAAGTCCGTCCGCGCCACCGATCAAAAAAACCGCGTTTGGAACCGATTCGTCGCGCCAGCGGCCAAGATGCCGCGCGAAGCCTGCGCTGTCGATGGCATCGCCCCGCTCGTCGAGCGCGATGATGGAGGATTTGTCAGGAATCAGGGCCGCGATGGCGGCGGCTTCATCGGCAATCCGCGCGGCGGTCTCGCGCGCACGGCTTTCCGGAATTTCATGAATCTCTAAACTGCGAAATCCGAGTTTGCGGCCGATATCGTCGAACCGTTCAAAATAACGATCCGCAAGCTCCCGTTCTGGACCTTGCTTGAGACGGCCGATGGCGATGACGACAATGCGCATGCGCGCAAACTATCACGCGCGTCTGCGCATGAATACGCGAACCGCCCGCTTAACGCTCAGCGCGCTTTGGCCGCCGGCTTGTCCGAGGTCCACATCTTTTCAAGATTGTAGAACTCGCGGACTTCCGGCCTGAACACGTGAACGATCACATCGCCGGAATCGATCAGCACCCAATCGCAATTGGGAAATCCCTCGACGTGAGGGGCTGCGATACCATGCTCCTTGAGACCCTTCGCCACGTTTTCCGCGATCGCGCCGACATGACGGTTGGCCCGCCCGGTGGTGACGATCATGTAATCGGTGATGGAGGATTTGCCGCGGAGGTCGATGGTGATCGTCTCTTCCGCCTTCATGTCGTCCAGGCGGGAGAGGATCAGGTTCAGCGTCTCGTCGGCGTCAGGTCGCGCCTTCAGGACGGCTACAGGCAGCGCTTTTTTGCGGGCCTTGGACAATACAGATGTGGTCAGGGACCATTCCTTTCACTGTATCGCGGACGTCGAATCCTGACGCCCGTGAACATATTACGCATGTGGGGTTAACGGTTTCAATCTTCCAGATGCGGCAGCACGGATTTGCGTCTCGCTGTTGCCGGAAAGCGTCATTGTGAAAAAGGTCATGGCGCGTCTGCCTCCTTCCAGCTTCCGTCGGGGTTCCGCAGCTTGGTCGATGAGAGCGCCGATTTCAGGCCAGTGAGAAATGTCCAGGCGGGTGCCCGGTAGCTGGCAAGCGTCCCGGCATCCTGTTCATCGACACGAAACGGCATCAGCGTTTGTGCTGCAACAGAGGACAGGGCGCGGAAGCTGTCTGGTGGCCGGTCGACCACGGCGATTGGCACGGCGTCGGCAATACGACGCCAGCTTTCCCAGCGGTTGAACTGCGCGAGATTGTCAGCGCCCATGATCCAAACAAAGCGCACGCCGCTGCAGCGCCGCCGCAGATATGAAATCGTATCCATGGTGTAACGCGTGCCGATGACGGTTTCGAGACAACTGACATCGATGCGCGGATGATGCGCGACTTTTTCGGCAGCAAGCATGCGGTCGCGCAATGTTTGCAGCGAGCGCCCTTCCTTCAGCGGATTGCCGGGCGACACCAGCCACCAGATACGGTCGAGCTGCAGCCGCTTCATCGCAAAGAGACTGATCGCGCGATGCGCCTCATGCGGCGGATTGAAAGATCCGCCGAGCAGACCGATACGCATGCCGTCGGCATGAAGCGGAATCGCTTGCGGCAGAAGGACTGCGTCGCTTGCAGGCGCGCTGGTCACGGACGTGTCTGCCCGGTGCCGTGGATGCGATACTTGAAGCTGGTCAATTGCTCGACACCGACAGGACCGCGTGCGTGGAATTTGCCGGTCGCAATTCCGATCTCCGCGCCGAAGCCGAATTCACCGCCATCGGCGAATTGCGTCGAGGCGTTATGCAGCACGATGGCAGAATCGACCTCATTGAGAAATCGTTCTGCCGTAGCAGCGTCGTCGGTGACAATAGCGTCGGTGTGATGCGAGCCGTAGCGCGCGATCAACGAAATCGCATCATCAAGCCCTTCAACGACGCGCACCGAAATAATCGCGTCCTCATATTCGGTGGACCAGTCGTCCTCGGTCGCAGGCTTCACGCGCGGATCGGCGCGCTGGGTTTCAGCGTCGCCGCGCACCTCGCAGTTGGCATCGAGCAGCATCGTCACCAGCGGCTTGAGTTGCGTTGCCGCGGCAGCTTTGTCGATCAGAAGATTTTCGGCTGCGCCGCAGACACCGGGGCGGCGCATCTTGGCGTTCAGCACAATCGTCTTCGCCATCTCAAGCGACGCGGCCTTGTCGACATAGACATGATTGACGCCTTCGAGATGCGCGAACACCGGCACGCGTGCTTCATCCTGTACGCGCGCGACAAGGTTCTTGCCGCCGCGCGGCACGATCACGTCAACCGCGCCGTTCAGTCCGGAGAGCATCATGCCGACAGCGGCGCGATCACGCGTCGGCACCAGCGCGATAGATTCTTCGGGGAGGCCAGCTTTGCGCAAACCTTCGACGAGGCACTGATGAATCGCGCGACAGGAGCGGAAACTGTCCGAGCCGCCGCGCAGGATGACGGCGTTGCCGGACTTCAAACATAGCGCGCCGGCGTCTGCCGTGACATTAGGGCGGCTTTCGAAAATCACGCCGACCACGCCGAGCGGCACGCGCACGCGCTCGATGGTCATGCCGTTGGGACGCATCCAGCGCTCGGTGACGATGCCGACCGGATCGGCGATGCCGCGCACCGTGTCGATGCCATCGGCCATCGCCGCAACGCGCGCGTCGTTCAGCGCAAGACGATCCACAAAAGCGCTGCTCGATCCGTTCGATTTGGCTTCCGCCACATCCTCGGCATTGGCAACGAGGATCGCAGCGGCGTTGGCGCGGATCGACTCGGCCATCGCGGCGAGCGCATTGTTCTTTTGCTCCGTGGAGGCGAGTGCCAGTGCCCGCACAGCGCGGCGGGAGCCGGCGGCGAGGCCGGTCATCAGCGCGGTCAGGTCGGGTGCGCCTTCAAGCGCTTTGAGCGGAGCGGACATGTCGGTCTATCTGGGGTCGAATTTTACTAAGACCATGCTGTAGCACGGATATTTCAAGGCTGCGAGGTGCAGGCAGGCGGGTCGGCCATTGGCCGAGTCCCGGCCTCTACTTCGCGCTATCGCTGCCGCGCGGGCCGCCGACTACCAGATCGTCGCGGTGGATCATTTCGGCCCGGCCGCCGATGCCGAGGATTTGCGCCGCATCCGACGACGAGCGGCCCTTGATCTGATCGGCGTGCTCGGCGTCATAGGCCACGAGCCCGCGTCCGATCTCATGCGTATCGGGTCCGCGCACCACGACCGCATCGCCGCGCGCGAACTGCCCGTCCACCCGGATCACGCCCGCAGGCAGGAGACTCTTTCCCGCGCGCAAGGCTGCGACCGCGCCCGCGTCGATGGTGAGCGTGCCCTTCGGCTCCAGCGATCCCGCGATCCAGCGCTTGCGCGCGGTGACGGGATTGGCAGGCGTGAGAAACCAAGTGCATGCGCCGCCGTCGGCGATGGCTTGCAAAGGATGATCGATCTTGCCCGACGCGATCAGCATGTGCGTGCCTGCCGAGGTTGCGATCTTCGCCGCCTCGATCTTGGTGCGCATGCCGCCGCGCGATAGTTCGGATTCCGCGGCACCCGCCATCGCTTCGATGTCGACGGTGACGGACTCGACCACCGGAATCAGTTTCGCATTCGGATTGGCGCCGGGCGGTGCGGTGTAGAGGCCGTCGATGTCCGACAACAGAATGAGAAGGTCTGCGCTGGTCATGGTAGCGACGCGCGCTGCGAGACGGTCATTATCGCCGTAACGAATTTCATTGGTGGCGACGGTGTCGTTCTCGTTGATCACTGGTACTGCGCGCCACTCGAGCAGTTTGGAAATCGTCGAACGCGCGTTGAGATAGCGGCGGCGTTCTTCGGTGTCCTGCAGCGTGACAAGAATTTGTCCGGCACCAATGCGGTGCGCGCCGAGCACTTCCGACCAGATGCGCGCCAGCGCGATCTGTCCGACGGCAGCCGCAGCCTGGCTTTCTTCGAGCTTCAACGCGCCCTTTGGCAATTTTAGATAGCTGCGCCCCAGCGCAATCGAGCCGCTTGAGACGACCAAGACATCCTTGCCGTCCTTGTGAAGTTTTGCGATGTCGGCCGCGAGAGCCGCGAGCCAAGTCTTGCGAACTTCGCCTCGCGCGGCATCCACCAGCAAGGACGATCCGACTTTGACTACGATGCGGCGGAAATTTTTGAGCTTGGGGTTCGACATGAAAAATCAGCGTCTGGAGGGCATAACTTGAATTGAAAAACAAAATCTCAGTTGCCGAGCGGCGACCAGCTTGCCGGCTCCGGCTCCTCGCTTACGATCTCCGGACTTTCCACGGCGCGGCGGGCCTTCGCCGACACCGGCGCTTCGCCGATCAGCGCAGCGAGCGCGCGCAATGCTTCCGGCACGCCTTCGCGTGATACGCCCGACAGCAGCAGCGGTGTTTTCTTTGCTGCGCGCTTCAGCCGCGCTTTCTGATCTTTCAGATGTTCGGACGACACTGCGTCGATCTTGTTGAGCGCAACGATCTCGATCTTCTCAGCGAGGGTCTCGGCATAGGCTTCGAGTTCGGCGCGCACAGTCTTGTAAGCCTTGCCCGCATGCTCGCAGGTTGCGTCCACCAGATGCAAGAGTACGCGACAGCGTTCGACATGGCCGAGAAAACGGTCGCCAAGCCCTGCGCCTTCATGCGCGCCTTCGATCAGGCCGGGAATATCGGCCAGCACGAATTCGCGTCCGTCGATGGCGACGACGCCAAGCTGCGGGTGCAGAGTGGTGAATGGATAGTCCGCGATCTTCGGCTTCGCCGCGCTGACGACCGAGAGAAATGTGGATTTGCCCGCGTTAGGCAATCCCACAAGACCAGCATCTGCGATCAATTTCAGCCGCAGCCAGATCCAGCGTTCCTCGCCGATCTGACCGGGATTGGCGTTGCGTGGTGCGCGGTTGGTTGACGTTTTGAAATGCGCGTTGCCGAACCCGCCATTGCCGCCGGTCGCAAGAACGAATTTTTCGCCAACTTCCGTGAAGTCGTGGATCAGAGTCTCGCGATCTTCGTCGAAAATCTGCGTGCCGAGCGGCACTTTCAGCACGATGTCCTTGCCGCCCGCGCCGTGGCGGTCCGAGCCCATGCCGTGGCCACCCTTCGGCGCCTTGAAGTGCTGCTGGTAGCGATAGTCGATTAGCGTATTGAGTCCGTCGGCGACTTCAACGATCACATCGCCGCCGCGTCCACCGTTGCCGCCTGATGGGCCGCCGAACTCGATGAACTTCTCGCGGCGAAACGCCACGCAGCCGTTTCCGCCGTCGCCTGAGCGGATATAGACTTTGGCTTCGTCGAGAAACTTCATCGGTTGTCCATTATGCCGCGATGGCAAAAGGCCTGATTTTGGCGCTCTGTCGCGTTGGGGATATATGCGCCATGAGGGCCGAAGCGGCAACCCATTCATGCGGAATAAGGCCATAAAGGCTGCATTTGTGGCGGTTGCGGTAAACGACGCCGCTCCGTAAACAGCGCTCCCAGCCGTATTTCCTATGACCCCGTTCGCATCATGACCCTGCTCGCAAAAATCTCGGCCGATGCCGGCAATCGTTCGGCGGCGCTGGCGGGCATCGCGCTGATGCTGCTGGCAGTCTGGATGTTCTCGTTCGGCGATGCGCTGGGAAAATACATCGTCGCCACCTATTCGGTAGGACAGCTTTTGCTGCTGCGCGCCGCTGCGAGTCTGTTCCTGCTGTCGCCCGCGATCTGGCGTCAACGCGCAGCACTCCGCACGATCCAAAGGCCAGGTCTTCAACTGGTCCGCGTCGTGCTGTCCACGCTGGAAGTCGCTGCGTTTTTCATCGCGGCGGTCTACCTGCCGCTCGCAGACGTCATCACTTATTATCTTGCCGCGCCCATCTTCGTCACGGCGGCGTCTGCGATCTTTCTCGGCGAAAAAGTCGGATGGCGGCGCTGGAGCGCCATCATCGTCGGCTTCGTCGGCGTCATGATCGCGCTGCGGCCCTCGACTCAAGCCGTGACATGGCCGGCGATGATCGCACTCGCGGGCAGCGCATCTTTCGCAGCGCTGATGATCATCACGCGCTCGCTGCGCGGCACACCGGACATCGTGCTGACCTCCGCGCAGTTCTGCGGCACGCTGGTGTTCGGTCTGGTGGCAGCGCCATTCGGTTGGCTGACACCGAGCTTGCCGGACCTCGGTCTTTTCGTACTCGCGGGCTGCATCTCGATTTGTGCCGCGATGTGCGTCAACCGTTCGCTGAAACTCGCACCCGCAAGCGTGGTGGTGCCGTATCAATACACCATGATCATCTGGGCCGTGATCTTCGGTTATATCGTGTTCGGCGATATTCCATCGACCGCGATGCTGATCGGTGCAGCGGTCATCATCGCCGCGGGTCTCTACATCTTCCTGCGCGAACGCGCTCTCACGCGCGAAGAGCCGGTGGCCGTTCCGCCACCGGGCTAACTCGTGTCAGTCTCGTCGTGACGCGTTGTGCCAGTTCTTGATCGACGACCACACGCTGCGATCAAGACGGAAGCGATCGACCGGAGTCGATGAGCCGAGCGCCAGGAAGCGATGCAGTTCGACACCGGTCCACTGGAAGCCGCACTTCTCCAGCACGTGGCGCGATGCCGGGTTCAGCACCCGCGCTCCGGCCAGCAAACGGTCGATGGCAAATTCCTCGAACGCATAGTCGATCACGGCGCGCGCGGCCTCGGTGGCAAAGCCTTTGCCCCAGTGATCGACACCGAAGCAGTAGCCAAGCTCCGGCGCTGCGGTATCTTCCCAACTGATACCGACAAGGCCCACAGCGGCGCGTTCGCGCTCCACCAGAAATACGGTGTCGATGGTGGCAGCAACAGCGCTGACAAAGCTGATCGCATCGTCGGTCGTGTAGGGATGCGGCACGCGGCGCAGATTGATTGAAACGCGCTTGTTGGCAACGATGCCGACAATGGCTTTTACGTCCTCGAGCGTCGGCTGGCGCAACACCAGCCGCTCGGTCTCGAGGACGACAGCTCTTGAATCCCGCAATCTTTGCGTTGGGGTTGGTTGCAACATGGAAGACTCCTTGATGCGTTCGTCTTTCGCGAACGCGCAAAACAAAAGGGGAGGCCGGTTACCCGTCTCCCCTTCGAGCCTTCCAGTGCTCTGCCGGTTCAACGAGACCCGGCAGACGCGATGTGTCTACCGTTTATTCAGCCGCGTCCGCCATCGGAACAACCGAGATGAACGTGCGGCCGTTGGCTTTGGCGCGGAATTCGACTTTGCCTTCCACCTTGGCGAACAAGGTATGGTCCGTGCCCATGCCGACGTTCAGGCCAGGATGCCAGGTCGTGCCGCGCTGACGCGCGATGATGTTGCCCGGAATCACGTGCTCGCCGCCGAACGCCTTGATACCTAGGCGCTTGCCAGCCGAGTCGCGTCCGTTGCGCGAAGAACCGCCTGCTTTTTTGTGAGCCATGGCTCCGTCTCCAAACTTGTCTTCAGTGTATAGATCGATTCCTTGACGGAATCATTTCACTTCTTGTCGGTCTTCGCTTTTGGCGCAGCTTTCTTGGCGGGGGCCTTGGTTGCTGCGGCCTTCGGCTTGGCTGCGGCTTTCGCCGCTGGCTTTTTGGCCGGTGCCTTCTTGGCGACCTTGGCCGGAGCTTCGTCACCATCAACTGGTGCTGCTTCGACCTTCTTTTCCTTCTTCGGGCGCGGACCCACCGTCGGCGACTTGCCGTCGGTCAGGATCTCGGTGACGCGGATCACCGTGATCTCGTCACGATAGCCGCGCTTGCGCTTCGAATTCTTGCGGCGGCGCTTCTTGAACGCGATGACCTTCGCGCCGCGCTTGTGATCGAGCACTTCTGCCGCGACCGATGCGCCGGAAACAAACGGGCCACCGAGGACCGGCGAATCGCCG
>Ga0209023_10003948_pt1 | contig 17270 bp, 18 predicted proteins | sample LakOneMetagenome_FD_187468 | JGI IMG/M metagenome (GOLD analysis project Ga0209023, IMG submission 187468) | Freshwater and sediment microbial communities from Lake Erie, Canada (SPAdes) (version 2) | ecosystem: Environmental > Aquatic > Freshwater > Lentic | place: Lake Erie, Canada... | reverse complement strand
TCCCTCGCCCGAGTCATCTTTTCACATGGGAATTTTGGTGGGAACTTCTTGACTCGACCTCTCAAAAAGCCCATAAAATAAGGGGTTTTTGATGGTTGGCTGGGGCGGGAGGGGTGTATTCCCGAATCAACCATTCGCCAAGAATCTCATAGACATAGGCACATAGCAATGGTGAATTAGGGGCCACGGTAGGGGAATCGGTAGGGGCGGGTTCGATGAAATTCCTTGCAAGAGCGCAGCGAGTGTAAGCGATGGCGGACATGCGCAATCTGGAATTTCAGGGCAAGTCATGGCGCTATATCAGCAAGCGCAAAGGTGTTCGCATTCATCGCAAGCTCGACACTGACTCGCTGACCACCGCACGGCGCATGAGAGACGATTTCGAGCGCACCGGCATGTGGGAGAATGTGGACTCGATCATCAAGGAGGGCCTTGCTGCCCGTGCCGCTGGCGATGGCCGGTACATGGCCCGAGTCGAAGAGCTTGCCAGCAAAGGCGAGGTCGAGAAGGCGGACCTGTTGCGGGACGTGGCGCGCGGCAAGACTCCGATAGACACGGCCTTGCGCAAGTGGCACGGCAGCCGCAAGGGTGCGATGCTGAAGGACAGAACGCGGGCGGACCATCAAACGGCAGTGGACAGGCTCGACACGTGGCTCGGGGCTCAAGGCATAGGCCGGTATATCGAGATCGTGACGCCAGACCATGCCGAAGACTACGCGCGGCATTTGGAATCGACCGGCACTCACCCGCGCACGGCCAACAAACATTTGAACAGCTTGCGCAGCTTGTGGACGCAAGCGAAGGCCAGTCCTAACCCATGGTCTGGCGTGTCGCTGGACGAGTCCACGGTGGTGCAGCGTGAGAGACCGTTTAGCGATCACGAAGTGCGAGCCCTGCTGACGGGTGACTGCGATCCCGAAATGCGACTCGTCATCGTGCTCGGGCTTGTGACTGGCGCTCGACTCGATGAGCTATTCCGGCTCAAGGGCGCGGACATTCGGGATGGCGTGGCCTACATCTTCAACAGCAAGCGCAAGGGCGCTCCAACTCAAAGACCGGTGCCGTTGCATGACTCGGTTCGCGCCACGATAGAGGTCCGTGCGAAGGCCGTGGGAACCGATGGCTACCTATTCGAGGGCAAAGACACCGGATGGGATGGTGCGCGCTCCATGGCCTTCTCCAAGCGTTTTGCGACCTATCGCGTGAATTGCGACGTTGATGACACGCCAGAGGGCCAGCGCCGGAGCGCAGTCAACTATCACTCGGCAAGAAGGTGGTTTGTGACTCAGCTTGAGGGCGCGGGCGTAGAATGGACCGTCATTCAACGGCTGATAGGTCATAAGATCGGCAACCTTGCGGGCGATGTCTACAGCGGCGGCGGAAACCTACGGGTGATGCGCGAAGCTATCGCCAAGATTGAATTGCCAGCCTAGCCGGTGGTCCGAACGCATGTTATCGTCATTGAGTATGCTGCAATCCGTGGTGGGAGGAATTTGAATGAGTACGGTATCATTTATCCTCGCTTTGGTGTCTGCCATCACAGGGCTTTGGGCCGCTTACAAGTGGTATGAGGCGAGCAAAGTGGACATTCGGCCATTTGACGAGTCGGGCCACGAAATTCCTACTGCGGACGTTCGAGTATGGATCAACGCTCTTAGGGGCACCCTTGACAAATCCGGGAAAACTAATCGAATAGCTGCAATCTGGACTGCCGTAGCTGTTGCTAGCGCCGGACTTTCCAGCGTCACTGCCGCGTTTTCCAAGTAGGCATCATGGCGGTGTTGCAAACTTCTGTGCTGAAGACTCGGAAGGTGGCTGCTCACAGAAAACCGGAATAGTTGTTATCGTCCGGCAATTCGCCTTCCGGCAGCTTTACACCCTGAACATTTGGAAGCCGCTTGTCCTTCCCCTTCAGTTCCTTCCCCCGTGCGGTGAAGGCATCGGAAAGCTTTGCCGAGAACCAAATGCAGTCGTCCGTGGTTGCGGCAAGGCCATCAACCATGTCCCGGTAACGGGTGTCTATCACGTCTCCAATCTTGAATCCGAAGTGCCGCGCCACCTTGCGCGCATCGTCAATGCCGCTGTTAGCTTCGAAGTACGCCAATAGCCGGTTGTGCTCCGAAATGAGCAGGTTCAGTTGGTCAACGGACTGCGCTATTGTGTAGGCAATCATCGTGCTCTTGCCACCGAGCGAAACACCCTCACCCGCTCTTTGCAGATTGGAATATGTGGCTGTGAACGGCGGCAGCTTCCGGTAGTCGGCAACGAAGTGGAACGGTTGATCCGGTGGAACAGTGCCCGCCTTGATACCCTCCTTATGTGCTTTGAGCAGCCTTTCGCTGGAATCAAAGTTCTCCTTGAGTGCCCGGACATGCTGCTTCCGAAGGACCATGGCAGAATTGCAGATGTTCCAAGCCGCAATCAGTCCTTCATTGCAGTGTCGAATCTCTTGCACGGTATCGTCAAACCGTTTTCCCCTTCTGGCCAGCCAATAAGCCGTCCATGCACCAAGGCCAGCGCCAAATAGAGCGGCGGAAAAGTTGGAGTTCAGAAACGCAAGCAACCATTGCCAGACGCTTGCGGCAGCCTGCAACAGTTCACCCGGCGTTGATGCGTCAACTTCCATGTCAGCGCGTGACCTATCCTTTGAAACTCTTCGCCCGCTTGCTCACTGTCTGCCGCGCAACACCGGCCTGCAAGAAGTCAGCCTAGCAGGCCCGCCCCTCGGCGTCCTACGGCCATCGCGGCATCTTCCACCCATCCGCTCAAGTTCCGATAACCGTTCTGTTGAACGTAGTCGTATCCATGCGTTCCATTGCTCAACTGCGATAGCCCTCCCGGCTGAATTGCAGGAAGGAATGCGGGCGGGTCTACGGGCAGCGTGTAGTCAGGATACCATCTCCACTTGCCTTCGTTAGACCAATCACAGAGATAATACTTGCTGTCATCCGACCTTCGACAAATGGCCATCTGCGCAAGTGGGTTTGCGCCCCGGTTGCAGGTCATCTGTGTGGACATGCACTTGACGCCGTCAATATAGACGGTGAGCAATCCCTTGTTCTCGATGACGGCGCGCGCAATTTCATACCGCACCCAACGCCGTTTCCATGTCTCGGTGCCCGCCAGAACACAGACAACCGAACTTCCGTGCATCTGGTTTTGAATCAGTTGCTTCAGACTGGCCTCGCTGTTCGACTTGGCGCTCTCCCATAGACTCCGGTCTATGTAGCTGTCGGTCGCATCTAGGTCATGAGTCAGGTTCGATTGCCGCACCACATTCACACGATGGATATCCGGCTGATAGTGGAAGCTGAAGAAGACCTTGCGCGGCATGCTGGTTTAGTTCCCGGCAACCGGTGCTGCGCAGACTGTGAAGGTGGCGAGGTAGATGAATCCAAACGTCGCCAAAATCACACCATAGAACAACCCGACTGACCACGAGAAAAACAGCCGAAATGCCGAAGGCACATTGGCCAGACGCGGCTTGTATTCCATGCTGAAGGACTCGACTGTCTCGCCCTTGCGGACGCCGTCATAGAGGTCCCGGTAGGCCCGCTCAATGTGGAGATAGCGCGTATCGAGAAACCAGAAGACCACCACCGGCACGGCTGCCGCCAAAAGGAATCCGCCCGGTGAAGCGCCATTGGTAGCGTATAGAGCGATAGCGGCGGCGGCAATGGTTGCGGCCAGTCCCTTCATGGTGGAGGCATTGGACGCCAATCGGTTGATGACGCCCTGAATCATTCCAAGATGGGCAATCTTCTCTTCGGAAGCGCCGGGTGTGGTTCGGACCTTGGCTGTTGTGCTGTCTGAATCGTTGTCCATGCCGACTCGTGTACCACAATCCGCGAAGTGACGCTTCCCTGCGGAAGGTTTTTGCACAGGCTGCCGATTCTGTGCATAAATCACCTTTCAAGGACGGGAGACTCCAATGCGTAGAATTATACTTGCCGCATTGTTGCTTGCGGCAAGCGCCACGGGGGCGCTGGCCGGATACGTCACAAACTATAGCGATTGGAAGCAGAAGAGCCCATTTGCTCAGTCGCAGTACGCAATGGGTCTACTCGACGGGCAGATGCTGACCAACGCTGGCGACAAGATCGCAATTGCAAGGTCAGATGGATTGGACAAGTGCGCCTACGCACTGGGGCTGACCGGCGAAATGATCGCAGAAGCCATAACCCGCTACTATCAGGACCACACAGACATATGGGGGGCTTCGCCCATGGTGCCCTTTCAAATCGTAATCGTCAAAGGCGCATGCTTAGAATACGTCAACACAGAACGCGCCAAGTACAGCTTGCCGCCGTGGACTAAGTGAGATGGAGGAATTTCTTGGCAAGTTCTTCGGATGGGCTCTGCTTGCGCTGGCGGCTTGGCTCTTCATTCCGCGAACGCTGTACTTTGGCGACAACATCATGCTCTATTCCATGGAGACGGGCTTCTGCAACGACTACAATGTTTGCGATATAAAGCAGCTATTTCCTCCATTGAAACTCCGCGTCGATAAGGAAAAGTCCGAAGTGGTCTGGCTCAATCAGGATGACGGACAAGTGGGGGCTTGGACCGGCTGCACCATCGCGGATAAGGAAAATTGGACGTGCAGCGTTCCTGAATTGAGAATGGTAGGCGGCTATCTACAGTCCAACAATCCGAGCATTCAATATCCAGCGGGCTATGTGTATCGGATTTATTGGCTGGCCAGCTTCCTGCCGGACTTGAGAAGGACGAAGCAGTGAATGCCTTGAAAAATTCAACATCAAGAGCCCATCAGCGTACTGAGTAATGGATAGGCACTCTCATCATGTGAGGGCTGAAACTTGGCCCGAAAAATTTCCACGTAGGAACATCGGCGCACGGAAAGCCAAAATTTTTCGACAAATATCGGCCATATGCCATTTTGACGTTGCAGGGACTACACCCCCACCCCGGCCTGCTTTTGAAAAGGAATCGAGTCCTACGGCACCTTCTGCCGCTCTCGATTTGCCGGTTTGCTGGAATCGAGAAGGCCGCACTCGCAATGAGCACGGCCTGCATGGTCGGTTATGTTGCCGGTCACTACGCGGCTGCTTCCATCGCGGCCTTGATACGCTGCACAGTGCCGGTGCCGACGCCGTGTTGTACGGCCAGCTTGCGGATGCCCACGTCACCGGCCTCCAGAGCCTTCTGAATGGCCTTCTCTGTCTTGGCATCGACCTTCGGCCTGCCGATGGCGTTGCCGCTCTTGGTCTTCCCTGTTGCCTTCACACGGGCAATGCCAGCGTTGACACGGTCGCGGATCATGGCGCGCTCAAATTCAGCAAAGACGCCCATCATCTGAAACATAGCCTTGCCCGCTGGTGTGGTTGTGTCGATACCCTGTTGATGGAGGAAGAGGTCAACGCCAGCACCATGCACTTCTGACAGGAAGGCCACAAGATGCTGTAGCGATCTCCCGAGCCGATCAACGGACCATGCCGCGATGAGGTCGAACTTGCGCCGGATGGCGTCCTTTTGCAGGCGGTCGAAGGCTGGCCGCTCATCCCGGCCCTTTGCGCCGGATATGCCGTGGTCCCTGTAGACCTCCACAATCTCCCATCCTGAGCGGGCGGCAATCTCCCGCAACTCGCGCTCTTGGTTCTCGGTGGTCTGGTGATCGGTCGATACACGAGTGTAGATCGCAACGCGCTTCATGGTGGTTCTCCTTCCTGCTCACTATGCCGGAAAGTGGTTTCAGAGGGTACTAAAACCAACTGGTTTCTGTACCTATCGAACGGCATGGTTAGCAAGCAGGAATTTCAGGGGCTTAGCGACGGCTGATTCCGTGGGGTTTCTGTACACCGATGCGGCCCCGGTGGTGATCTCGGTGGACGGCCTATAGGCATCGATGGGAGGGCGCTAGAGACCGGTCGAATGGTTCAGCGCCACTGGCGGGCCGTTCGGTGCCGGAGCCCCTGTAGGGCCTTCTCCGGGCCGCTCGGTTGCCGTAAGGGCAGATGGTCGTCAGAGTGTGATGGCCATCACATATGTAACAAAATGTTACGTTCCCTGTTGTGGGCTTCTGGACCCATCCTCAAGACAAAACTGGACTCATCGCCCTCTGCCTGAGCGATTGTCTACTGAAGTCTTGCCCGGTGCTTTCCGATCTAAAGTAAGCTCCTTCGTCGCAGGTGGGGCTCCGCGAAGCTGAGACCCTACGGGGCTCCGTTGTCGCGGCGTGACAGCCGATAACTGCGATAGGGCAGCCTGCGTTGACGCCATGGTTGAAGGTCTTGGTCATCATGGGATTTCTGGGGCGGGCCTTTTTCACGCGCGTCATCATCGAGATATGGGGCCGTCCTTTACGGCCCAAATTATCTTGATGATAAACCCTGCCTCGCACAACTTTCGCACAAGTTTTATTGAGCAAAATCAATGATTTGATACTTGTGCGAGCAAAAAAGATGTCCGCACAACTTTCGCACAAGTCTAACCCATTGTAATACAACGGTTTAACTTGTCCCCGCACAACTTTCGCACAACTCTCGCACAAGTCCAAAAAGCAACGGATTCAACAGATTTGCGGTGGGGCGCGTCTATACCTTCTAAGCCTTTGGAATCAAGGCAAAACAACCTGAAAAACCCCTACGCCGCGACACCGTCCCCAAACTCCATGGCGGTATAGTCGGATTCCGTGGTGGTCTCCTTTGGCTCAGGTGAAGCTTCGCCTGCCGTGTAGACCATATTGAACCAATAGGTCGGCTTGCCTTCCTTGCCCGGTTCCCTGCTACGGGAGGGCTCGACCGTGACATAGACCTGCCGCTCCCCGTCCGGCAGCAGGATCGGCTCACGGCTCATCATTTTGCCGTTGCCGCCGTCTACCAAGAAGAGCGCCCGGACCTTATCGTAGAAAGTCCTCTTGCTCGGCAGCATCCGGCCTTTGGTTGCCCCTTCGACGCCCAGCAGGGCCTCAAGATCGCGCCCACCTGTCTGCCAGACATTGCCGGGATTGTCCGCCAGATGGGCAGCGAGCTTGGCCAGCGGGGCACGGGTGCGTTCGGTGTCACTGCCGTTGAGCTTGAAGAAGGTGGCCATGTCGAGCGCCAGAAGGGTGCGGGCCGCGTCCTGTCCATCCTCCAGCCTGCGTTGCGCCGTGGGCTCCAGAGGAGTCGCCGCGTAGAAGGACACGAGCATGGCCTGCTCATCGTCTCTGCCGGTCGCATAGAGGCTCGGGACCACATGGCCAAGGATGTAGCGGGAATCCGCGCCGCGCGACTTCTCTACCCATACCTGCACCGTCTTGCCGCCCGCCGTGCCGGGAGTGAGATAGAGAATACCTGTGGCGCTGCCCATGACGTTCATCAGGCCGGATACCGACATGCTCTTTTCGTCTGCATCCTTGCCCGCTTTCGGCGGGTGAGCCGCGATGATGTTGGGGCCGTTCATCTCCCGGCTAATGTAGTCCAGATTGTCGAGCAACGGCTGAATCTTCTCATCCTGCAATTGGCCGATGCCTGAGAGCAGGCGCTGCCAAGTATCGAAAATGTTCACAAAGCGGGTGCCAGCCGGATAGCGGGCTTTCCACCGCATGATGTACCGCTTCACGGCTTTGCGGTCGGTGACATCGAGCCTGTGATGGATGACGGGCATGCGCTTGGGGTCGAAGGTCACACCATATCGCTTGGACCACGCCAATGAGCGGACCTCGGTGCCGATGTCATCTTCCATCTGGTGATGCAGCACAACGAAGCCCTGCTTGGTGTCGAAGCTGTTCATCCAATTGCGGTCGCTGGCCAGCGCGAATGCAAGCTCTTCGGCCACGGTTGTCTTGAACATGCCGTAGGAGCCCGCAATGAACACCGTGCCATGGTCGGGGACCACGGGTGGCGCGATATAGCTGTAGCGCCGGTTGCGGTTCATCAAATCCGTGATGGAAGTAAACTCGGGACCATCGGCGGCAGCGTCTTCAAAGGGGTCGTTGAAGTTCTTCGGCAGTTCAGAGTCACCGGCCACGCTGTTGAGGGTCGCGTCACTGGCCGCGCTCTTGGTGCCCATCTTGCGCTCGGGGTACTCGTAACTGTTCCGAATCTTGTAGGCCAGTTCATCGTATTCCCACGGCGGGTCACAGCGGTCATTCCAGCCGCCTTCCTCAGCCAGCAACTCGATGCACTTCTCTTCGCTGATATTGTGATCGCGGACTCGCATGCCGGTCATGAGTGTATGATACTCACCACGGCGACCTTGGATGGCCGGTTCGCGCTTCCTCAGCATGGCGCGGGCGCTCTCGATGTTCTTGGGCGAGTCGATGTCATCGGGATAGACCGACTCACGGAACTCCTTCACCCTCTCGATGGATTTCCGCATGCGAGACGCGGCAGCCTCGGGCAACGCCATCATGGGGCCGTGGTTCTCCAGCTTGTAACGGACGGCAACCAGCTTCCCCGGATTGAACTCATCCGGCATGTAGAGAAGGCTGCCGGGGCCTACCACCATGCCGCCACCTGAGCGGATGTCGATAGAGGGGCCAAGCGCCTCGTTGTTCGAATACTTCTGAGTCGCGGTGAAGTAGTGGTGACGGCCACCAGATGGCGTAACCACCGTGAAAGTCATCTTGTCGAGTTCGCGCGGCTGGAGGTCGAGCAGCTTGGCGATGTCCGTGATGCCATCCTTGCCGTCCTTCATGTCGGGATCGAGAATGCAGACCTCGGCAGAGCCTACGCACCCGTAGTTCATCTTGGGATTCCGTTCATACCATTGCTCAATGACGGCGGGGTCGGTGGTCTGCACATCCGGCTTCCGCTGCCATCCTGCATGAACAGGGTGCTTGCCGGGGGATGAGCAGAAGCCCTTGCCCTTGCCGGTGGGCTTGCCACATGAGCATGAGCCGTCCGGGCTCTGGTGGTGAAGCTCGATGACCTTGATGCCCCGGCTGGCCATGTACAACATGCCGTTGAACACGCCCGAAATGAGCGGCGTAGCCTCCCGGCTCTGCCGGTTCGGCGCGACATTGGACTTTTCAACAGAGGCGACGTGTGACATGATTTACTCCTTCACCAGAACTAACTGTGACCCCGGAGAGCTTGGACCGCGCTCCGGGGTTCTCTCATCTTAAGAACGTGAACGTGGGTGCTCCGGTCTTGGACGGCGGGTGTCCCCAACTGTCCAGCCGCTTGCGCTCTGCCTCTGTGATGGGGTGCATGCCCGGTGTGGCGCACAAGGCATTCGAGCATGAACACATCCCTGTGCTTGTAATGTAGTGCATCGCAACCCTATCCTTCGGGTTTGCGAAGTCGGGGCTCATGCCGGTCACATTTTCAAGAACGTGCGGCGCGGGGCTCCACTGAAACACGGGCCGCTTTGTCTTGGTCTTCACCTTGTCGTACTGCTCGGCAAAGAACTTCTCCGCATAGTCGTTACGGTTGAGCAAGAGACAGTGACGGACCTCTTCGATTTGAGAAATGAGTATTCGGACTTTGCCGATGTTGCGCGCCGTGATGTAGTTGTGCGCAGCGGTGATATATTCGATGTCATCGCTGGTGAAGGCTACGGGAAAGTCATAGTGGTTTGACACACCGAACCACACCATCATCTCTTCATGCGGCACGGGGAACTCTATCTGAACCAAGTCCAGCCGTTCGCCAGACTTCGCTATGGCCACTGTCTCGCTGAACGCGCCGGGCCGGGCCATCATTGCCTTCAAAGTTTCTTCGAATCCTTCAATTCTCTTATCCATGGCGTGTCTCCTTATGGTTTCAGCTTCACTGCCCGCGCTCTCACGAACAGCGGCATCAATTCATCGAGGTCTTGGCGGGTGGGACATTGGCACGGGTCTTGTCTTCATCGGTGTTGACTCGGCCAAGGGCCTTCTTGAAGGGGCTTTCAGGTGTGTCAGTCATCTTCATCCTCCATGTCTTCGATGTTGCTGTTTGGTTGATGGGAAATCGCAGGCACGTCTTCGGTGTACGGTGCCAAGTCGAGCGTGACCGTTTCTTTCATCCTGTTGCTAAAGATGATGCCCACCAGTCGCTCAAGCTCCTTGCGGTCGCTGAGGCCGAGTCGACGTGCTTCATTGAGATGGAAACTGAAGGACGGGTTGCTCGGGTCTTCAGGATTGACTTGGGCACCAGCTTGGATGTTGACGGCAACGGCTCCACCCTGATTGGCTTTGGCGAAGCGCGTATTGGTCATCCGCAGCAAAGCAGCGAGCAGCTTTGCATCTTTCTTTTTTCCGAGATGAATGCGGGTGCCCTGACTGGCCCCGTAAACGTCTTCGCCTTCAATTGCGAGTTCGACGGCTGACTCCATCAACCATGCCTCGCCTTCCTTCAGGGCGGCAAGGTATCGTGCATTGAACTCGGGATTGCGGCCCTGCTTGTCTTCGCCACGGCGCTGCCATGCGGCGGCGGTCGAACGGGTGCCATCCGTCTTGAACGCGGCCTTGGGGATTTGACCGGCGCATTCTCGACTGGCCAGATTGCGCAGGAAGACATTCTCGCGCTCGGGTGTGAACTTGAAATGCGGAGCGCCCATATTGCCGGTCCACTGAAGCTCCTTGGGCAACCGCGCGATGGCTTCTGATATCGGGACGCCTTCATCGAGCATCGGCTGAACGGCTTCATGGATGGCCACAGCCTTTGCAGCCACAACCCTGCGACCGCCACCGCCCGTGCTCTTCTCTATGGACGCGGCCTTGCGGCGCTCCTTGCGATTCAATTCGGCTGTTTCCGCACCCCACTCTGCGCATGCTGGTGAGCAAAACCGGTGATTGCGCGAGGTCGGCTCAAAGACGGTGCCATCCACCGGGCAGGTGCGCGGCGGGCCATAGTGCGTCTTCTTGATAGGGAGATCGGTCAAACAGGTCATTCCTTCCGTCATTGGCTTGCTCGCCGGAACCATCTCCGGGGCGTCTCGATGGCAGAGGATATAGAACATTAATCATGACTCTGCAAGGCTCAACATGATGAGCCTATCACAAAGTCGTGATGAGACAAGTCTTGCCCTGCGTGTCAGTGTGCCCGCATGGAACCGAAACCGAACGTGTACGAAGTCGTGAAGAACCAGATTGTGGCGTCGAACGGCCTACGGGCCGCTTGGCCGGTCCTAGCTAAGGCCGGGCTTCCGCCAATGGCTTTGGAGGTGCTTCAAGCTGTCATCGACGCTGACAGGGTGGTCATGGGCGCACGTGGGCGAACCCGTCTGGACAATGCCCGCAAACCCATACCCGTCGATCTCATCCTAGACGTGAAGAGGCTGGTTGATGAGGGCGTCTCCCCGAGCAACATCGCAATCGAGCTGAAAGCGAAGTTCGGTGACGATGCAGTGCCAAGCCGTGCCACCCTGAACAGGTACATATCAATGGCGCGGACGGGCATAGGGATGGGGGAAGCTGGTTCCTACCGGAACCGATAACCACTGGCGCACCGCTAAGGCTTCAACAATGAGCCGGACATGCCTGCGGCGAAGCCGACTCGCCCAAAAAGCCATAGGGGAATCGGTAGGGTATTCGGTAGGGATGGGTTCGATGGGAAACGCCGAAAACCCTTATAAAATTGGCCTTATTTCGACTCTCGTTAGGGTTGGCTGGGGCGGGAGGGATCGAACCTCCGTATGGCGGAATCAAAATCCGCTGCCTTACCGCTTGGCTACGCCCCATTAAGGTGGCGCACCGTATAACGCCCGGCTCCCGCCTTGCCTAGGCGAATTTTGCCGCCGTCATTGCGCTGCACAAAAGTTTTTGCAAACGTGGGAGCAGGCTCGTTTCCCTTCCCCCGTGACAGGAGTTCCCGTGGCCACCGTCAAGAAAGTCCTTCCGGGCGTCGGCCCGAAATATCCGCAGGTTGTCGTGCTGGTGGGCGCCACGGGCGATCTCTCCCGCCGCAAGCTCATCCCCGGCCTGTTCCACCTGATTTCGGCGGGCTTCATTCCGGCCTGCCGCATCGTCGGCGTGTCGCTGGACGAGATCGACGTCGAGGCCTTCCGGCAGATCGCGCGGGGGGCTTTGGAACAATTCTCCTCTCGCCCCATCGATGAGGATGACTGGAAGGTGTTTTCCGACTCGCTCGACTATGTGCCGATCAAGGCGGGCCCCCAGGTGCTGAAGGCGGCGGTGGCCAAGGCCGAGGCGAGCCTCGGCGGTGAGACGCGGCGCATCCATTATCTCTCGGTGCCGCCCGCCGCCGCACTTTCCGCCGTCAAGATGCTGGCCGATGCCGATCTCGTCACCCGCTCGCGCGTCATCATGGAAAAGCCCTTCGGCACCGATCTCGCGAGCGCCGTAAAACTCAACGCGCGGCTGCACGAGATTTTCTCCGAGGACCAGATTTTCCGCATCGACCATTTCCTTGGCAAGGAGCCGGCGCAGAATGTGCTGGCCTTCCGCTTCGCCAACGGCCTGTTCGAGCCGATCTGGAACCGCAACTTCATCGACCATGTGCAGATCGACGTGCCGGAGACGCTGGGCGTGGGCAAGCGGTCGGCCTTCTACGAGACGACCGGCGCCTTCCGCGACATGGTGGTGACGCATCTCTTCCAGATCCTCGCCTTCATGGCGATGGAGCCGCCCACCTCGCTCGAGCCCGGCCCCATCAGCGAGGAGAAGAACAAGGTGTTCCGCTCCATGCTGCCCTTGAACCCGGCGGATGTGGTGCGCGGCCAATATGTGGGCTACCGGCAGGAGGAAGGGGTGGACCCCCAGTCCGACACCGAAACCTTCGTGGCGCTCAAATGCCTGATCGACAACTGGCGCTGGGCGGGGGTGCCCTTCTTCCTGCGCACGGGAAAGCGCATGGCGGAGGGCCAGCGCATCATCTCGATCGCCTTCCGGGAACCCCCCAAGAGCATGTTCCCGGCGGGCTCAGGTGTCGCCAGCCAGGGGCCGGATCATTTGACCTTCGATTTGGCCGACAGTTCCAAGATGTCGCTCTCCTTCTATGGCAAGCGCCCCGGCCCCGGCATGCGGCTCGACAAGCTCAGCCTGCAATTCGCCATGCGCGATACGGGCTATATCGGCGATGTGCTCGAGGCCTATGAGCGGCTGATCCTCGATGCCATGCGGGGCGATCACACGCTGTTCAACACGGCGGAGGGCATCGAGCGGCTGTGGGAGGTGGCGACGCCGCTTCTCGAATCGCCGCCGCCGGTCAGGCTTTACCAGCAGGGTTCGTGGGGGCCCAAAAACATTCACCAGCTCGTGGCGCCCCATGCCTGGCGGCTTCCCTTCGAGCGGGCGTGGCGCGATCCCGACGGCAATGCCGGCTAAACCGCTTTAGGCTTGACGGGGAAGGCTTTCGGCGGCAAAACGCCCCCGAATTCAGACGGAGTGTAGCGCAGTCTGGTAGCGCACCTGCTTCGGGAGCAGGGGGTCGGAGGTTCGAATCCTCTCACTCCGACCATTTTTTGAAACGCGGGGTCCATCATAAAGATGGGCCTCGCGTTTTTTCTTCTCCCCTTGCGGGAGAAGGTGGCGCGAAGCGCCGGATGAGGGGTCGCTCCGAATTCAACCACCCCCCTCATCCGTCTCGCGCTCACGCGCGATCCACCTTCCCCCGCGAGGGGGGGAAGGACGAACGGCGGAGATAACTTACTTCTTCGGCACCATCGCCTGCGCGGCGGGGATCATCAGGGCGGCGAGGATGGCTTTCACGATGTCGCCGGGGAGGAAGGGCCAGAGGCCCGCCTGCCACACCGCCGAAACCCCCGTGAACTGCGCCAGCCACAGCAGGCCCGGCCCATAGACGGCCGCCGCCCCCAGCAGCATGGCGGCGGAGAGCTTCAGCACATTCGTTCCCCAGCCGCGCTCGACCAGAAAGCCGACCAAGGCCGCGGCCAGGATGAAGCCCGCGATATAGCCGCCGGTCGGCCCCATCAGCACGGCGAATCCGGCGTAGAAATTAGCAAACACCGGCAGGCCCACGGCACCTTCCAACGCATAGAGCGCCAGCGTGGCCGCCCCCAGCCTTGCGCCATAGGCCGCGCCCACGGCCAGCACGGCCATGGTCTGCAAGGTCATCGGCACGGGCAACATCGGCACGCTCACCTGCGCGGCCAGCGCCACGAAGAGGCTGCCCGCCAGCGCCAGCACGGCGTTCCGCGCAAGGCCGGTTGACGGCCACAGCCTGCTGGCCAGAAGATTTGCGTTCATGTTCATGCCCCTGCTCCCATGCTAGATTCTGTGTCTGCCTTATATCGGGCGCTTCCCTTCGAGACAACATGACGCTCACCTTCGACCGCAGCTTCGACGTGACACCCGGCCAATCGGTCCGCCTCACGCCCCTCGTGCGCCGCGTGCTGTGCAACAATCCCAGCCCCTTCACCTTCAAGGGCACCAACAGCTTCATCATCGGCCATGGTTCGGTGGCGGTGATCGATCCGGGGCCGGAGGACGACGCGCATCTCTCGGCACTGCTTGCGGCGGTGAAGGGCGAAAGGGTGGCGGCGATCCTCGTCACTCATTCCCATGCCGATCATTCGCCGCTGGCGAAGCGGCTGCAGGAAAAGACGCAGGCACCGATCCATGGCTTCGGCCCGCTGGCGGCGCGGGATGCGGAGGGTCCGCGCCTCGATGCCTCGATCGATCATGATTTCGCGCCAGACAGGCGGCTCGCCCACGGCGCCCTCGTGGAAGGTGAGGGCTGGACGCTTGAGGCCATCCACACGCCCGGCCACATGTCGAACCATCTCTGTTTCGCGCTGAAAGAAGAGAACACGCTGTTCGCCGGCGATCATGTGATGGCCTGGGCCACCAGCGTCATCGCACCGCCTGATGGCGACATGGCGGATTATATGGCTTCACTCCGCCTGCTGCTGGCGCGCGATGAAGAGCTTTATCATCCCGCCCACGGCCCTTCCTCCGTGAACGGACGATCTCTGGTGCGCGATTATATTACCCACCGCAATATGCGCGAGGCGGCGATCATGGGCCGCATCCGCCAGGGTGACCGCAGCATCGCCCTGATCGTGGCGGCGCTCTATGCCGATGTCGACCCCCGCCTCCACGCCGCCGCCGCGCACTCCGTTTCGGCGCATATCCGGCACCTGAAACAGCAGGGTCTGGTGAGCGGGGAGGATGGCGGGCTCGCCGCCGTTTGATAATTTATTCTGTCACCCCGGCGGTAAGCCGGGGCCCAGACTTGGCCGCGTGTGCTGGTTGAAAGCCTGGGTCCCGGCATGCGCCGGGATGACAGGTGAACCATGAATCACCCTCACTCCGGCGTCCGGCAGAGCGCGGAAAGCTTGTTGCCATCGGGATCGCGCACATAGCAGGCGTAGAAATTGGGGCCATAGCTGCGGAGGCCCGGCTTTCCCTCGTCAATGCCGCCTGCGGCAATGGCCGCGGCATGGAAGGCATCGACGTCAGCGCGGCTCTTGGCCTCGAGCGCCAGCATGGTGCCGTTGCCCCAGGTGGCGGGCAAAGCCAGATTGGGCCTGACCACCCACAGCGGCACGCCGCCGCCCGGCGGGCCATAGCCCAGCTCATTGTCCTCCACCACGCTCAGGCTCACGCCCAGCGTGGCCAGCGCCGCATCGTAGAATTTCCGGCTGCGGGCAATGTCATTGCTCCCCAGCGTCACATAATCGAACATCTCTCAGGCACTCCCCAGCCGCAAAACTGGCCCCATTGAATCCGTTTGCCGCCACCCCGTCAACGGGCGTAAAAGCGCCGCCGAAATCAGATCAGGAGAAGATCATGAATGCACCCGTCACCGCCGTTCCGGGCCTCAATGCAAAATGGGTGGAGCGCCGCGCCAAGGCGGTGTCGCGCTCGATCAGCCCGGGCGCTCCGGTGATCGCGGCACGCGCCGAGAATTCGGAGATCTGGGATGTGGAAGGCAACCGTTACATCGATTTCGGCGGCGGCATCGCGGTCGTCAACACCGGCCACCGCCATCCGCTGGTGATGAAGCGCGTCTATGAGCAGCTCGAAGCCTTCACCCACACCTGCGCCATGGTCATGCCCTATGCGCCTTTCATCGAGGTGTGCGAGAAGCTCAACGCCGTTGCCCCCATCTCGGGCGAGAAGAAATCGGCGCTGGTCACCACGGGTGCGGAAGCGGTGGAGAACGCCGTCAAATATGCCCGCGCCTTCACCGGCCGCTCGGATGTGATCGCCTTCAACGGCGGCTTCCATGGCCGCACCCTGCTCGGCATGTCCCTGACCGGCAAGGTCGTGCCCTACAAGGCCAAGTTCGGCCCCATGGCGCCCGGCATCTGGCATGTGCCCTTCCCCGTCGCGCACAAGGGCGTAACGGTTGAGGATTCGATCCACGCCATCGAATGGCTGTTCAAGGCCGATGTCGAGCCGCAGCGCGTCGCCGCCATCATCATCGAGCCGGTGCAGGGCGAAGGCGGCTTCTATGTGGCGCCCAAGGAATTGATGGTGCGGCTGCGCAAGCTCTGCGACGAGCATGGCATTCTCCTGATCGCCGATGAAATCCAGTCGGGCTTCGGCCGCACCGGCAAGTTCTTCGCCATGGAACATTATGGCGTCGAGCCTGACCTGATGACGGCAGCCAAGTCACTGGCCGGCGGCTTCCCGCTGGCGGCGGTCGTCGGCCGCGCCAAGATCATGGATGCGCCGGATGTGGGCGGCATCGGCGGCACCTATGCGGGCAATCCCGTCGCCTGCGCCGCGGCCCTTGGCGTCTTCGATGCCTTCGAGCAGGAAGGCCTGCTTCAGAAGGCGGAAGCCCAGGGCAAGACGATCATGGCCCGCATGCAGAAGATCAAGGCCAGGCAGAAGGGCATGCCGATCGGCGACATCCGGGGCTTGGGCGCCATGTGCGCCTTCGAACTGGTCACGAAGCACGGCGGCAATGATCCCGATGCCGCCGCCGCCAAGGCGCTCGCCGCCAAGTGCCTCGAGCGCGGCCTTTTGATCCTCACCTGCGGCGTCTATGGCGACACGGTGCGCATGCTCACCCCGCTCACCGCCTCGGAGATGATCCTCAACGAAGGCCTCGACATCCTCGAAAGCGCCATCACAGGAAACTGAGCCACAGATTCATTCCGTCATTCTGACGCAAGTCAGAATCCCGCTGCGATGTCAGCAAGCGGGACCCTGACTTTTCGTCAGGGTGACGTGTGAAGAATGCACGGTTCTTCCGATCAAAGGAAGGAAAGCCAAACCTCCTTCCCCTCACCTGTCACCCCGGCGAAAGCCGGGGCCCAGACTCGGCCAGCGGCGTGCCGGTTGACAGTCCGGTTCCCGGCTTCCGCCGGGATGACAGGTGGAGGCGAAATCCAAATCCTTCTCCCTCCTCGCGTTGCGGGGAGGGCCGGGGTGGGGCGGCGAGGTGCGGGATCATCCTGCCGAC
>Ga0209023_10003947_pt1 | contig 17275 bp, 15 predicted proteins | sample LakOneMetagenome_FD_187468 | JGI IMG/M metagenome (GOLD analysis project Ga0209023, IMG submission 187468) | Freshwater and sediment microbial communities from Lake Erie, Canada (SPAdes) (version 2) | ecosystem: Environmental > Aquatic > Freshwater > Lentic | place: Lake Erie, Canada... | reverse complement strand
GCTGCAAATTGTGGCCGCGCGTGCAGGTTTGGGGCGCGCGAGGCCCGGGTGGGACCGCGTTAGTCGGCGTGCGGTGCCGCCGCGTCGAGCGCCTGCCGGGCCGCCCGCACAAGGGCGGGGTCGGTGAGTCGGTGCACGTCGGAGTCGGCCGTGGTGCCGGCGGCACCGAGCGGCACCCAGGAGGGGCGGGGCCGCCCGGGTGCGGACACCGAGGCGGACAGGTGGACGGCCCGCGCGCCGATGGCGGCGACCCGGGCGATGTCGTCAATGGCCAGGCCGCCGCCGGCCATCACCTGAACGGAGCCGGCCTGCCGCACCATCGCGGCGAGGGTGTCGAGCCCGTCCCGAACCCGCGCGGCGGCGCCGGAGGTGAGCACCCGATCCGCGCCGAGCTCCGCCAGCGCGGCAACCGCCGCCATCGGATCGGCGGCATGGTCGACCGCGCGGTGCACCGTGAGGTCCAGCCGCGCGGAGCTGTTGCCGGCGCTGCCGGCAGCATCGGCGAGAAGCTCGAGCGTGCGGAGGTCGAGCGAGCCGTGCGCATCCAACGCCCCGAACACGATGCCGCTCACGCCGGTGCCTGCGAGCGCCCGCACGTCGCGGAGCATGGTGGTGACCTCGTCGACGTCGTACACGAAGTCCCCGGGGCGACACCGCACCAGCACGTGCACGGGTAGGCCCTGCGTGAGAACGGCGTCGATCAGGCCCCGGGACGGAGTGAGGCCACCGAGCTCCAGCGCGCTGCAGAGCTCCACGCGGTCCGCGCCGTTGTCGCGCGCCACGGCCGCACCCGCCGCCGAGGTGACCGCGATCTCGAGGTCGATCCGGGCGCCGTGAGTGGGGGTCATTCGTCGGGCCCGGTCAGGGGAGCGGCGGAGGCCGCAATGAACCGCGGCTCCAGATCGGGCTCCGAGTCGAAGGCGTCGAAGGGGAACATGGGTCGGCTGAGGTGCTGGTGCCCGAGGCGGGGGAGGTCCTGGTCCACGCCACCGGGGGTGAGGGCGAGCCGCCAGTCGGCGGCCATGGCGAACAGTTCCGGTTCAAGGTACCCGATCTTCACGACCACGATCTGCGCCTCACGCGGGTGCAGCCCCAGCCGGGTGAAGTCGGATTCGAGGTGGTACGGCTTGCGGCGTTCGGTCACGATCACGTGTACCCCGCCCACCTGGATCACGACTTCGGTTCGAGCATTCTCGTCGCCGTGCCGGATTGCGCGCACGATGCCGTCCAGCAGCATTGGCCCGGCATGACGATCATCGATCTCGGCCCCGGCGTGCACCCGCACCCGACCATCGATGCCCGCTTCGACGGCTGCGGTCACAGCCGCCGCGCCGGGAATGGAGGCGTAGATCACGGTGCGGGTGTCGTCATGGAACTCGGGGCGTTCGAGCAGTCGGGTGAGTCCCCACGTCACGTCGCCGGCGCCGCCGGCGGTGGGGTTGTCGCCGGAATCGCTGATGAAGAACGGCTGCGCCGTGCCCGCGAGTGCGGTGTCGAGGCACTCGTCGAGGGAACCCGCGGGCGCGGCGAAGTCGAAGTCCTTCCGGCCGTTCCAGTATGCCCGCGCCAGCCGGCGGGCACCCGCGGCCACGGCATCCGCTTCATCGCCGGTCACCACCGCGGTGGCGCGGTTGCGCGGCTCATCCGACCAGGCGTAGCCCACGTAGAGCGCCGCGTCGAGCACTCCCGGCATCGCCTCCACCTCGGCGACCTGCGCGTACACGCCCTGTCCCGGTTGCACGCGGGTGCTGGTCTTCTCGCCGGCCAGCAGCACCGGGATGGGCACCCAGGCCTTGAGCGGTCGGCCGAGGCGGGAGTCGAGCCGATCGAGCAGGTTGCGCGCCGCCCGTTCATGCGTTTCGGCGGCGTCTTCGTGCGGGGCCAGGCGGCCGCAGGTGATCAGATCGAGCTGGTGCGCCAGCCGGCGGGAGACGTTGCCGTGCAGGTCCATCGAGGCCGACACCAGGGCATCCGCTCCGACCACGACACGGATCGCGTCGAGGAGGTCCGCCTCCGGGTCGGGCAGCCCGACCACGCTCATGGCGCCGTGGATGTCGAAATACAGGCCGTCCACCGGGCTGGCCTCCGCCAACCGCGCGAGGATCTCGGACTTGAGCAGGTCATAGGCATCCCGGGTCACCGGGCCGCCGGCCAGGGCGGTGCCCACCAGGGTGGGCAGCCACTCGGCCCGGTCGCGGAGGGACGTGCCGGGAGCCAGCCACTCATAGGCGTCGAGCACCGCCGGGCCGCGGAGAGTGTGGAAGTCCTCGAGTGTCGTTGTCGACGGAGAGAAGGTGCTTGATTCCGTGCCGAGGCCGGCGATGGCCACTCGAAACCGGGGATGCGGTGGCATATGTTCTCGCTTTCAGGGGCTGGACATGGCGGGCCTCGCTCTACTGCGCTGCAGTGGCGCTAGGTTACCGGCTGATGCTGAGGTCGAGCCGGGCCAGGTCGGGATGCTCCGGTCGCGATGCGCCATCGCCACGTGTGCCGCGCCCCAAACCTGCACGCGCGCCCACAATTGCGGGCGCCTGTGCAGGTTTGGGCCGCGCGACCGGGAGAGGGCAGGGAAGCGCAGGGCGGCGCGAGTCAGGCGCGGGGAGCGTGGGCGGCCAGGGCGGCGCGGTTCAATGCGGAGCGCTTGAGGCCCAGGAGAATCGGCACGAACGCGAAGACCACGGCGCCGACCACCCAGGAGCCCCAATCGGCCAAGGCCGGCGGGGTGCCTTCGGGCGCGGCCAGGTTCGCGCTCACCGTCCAGATGATGAAAGAGGCACTGCCGACGAGCCCGGTGACCAGAAGCGTGATGCGGGGCGGCTTGTCGGCGGCCGGCGTGAGGCCCGCGACGAAACCGAAGATACCCGCGATCAGGGCCGTCACGGCCGTGAAACCGATAAAGAACCAGGTGGGCTGCGTGGTGGTGACCACGCCACCCGACCACTGAGCGGGTAGGTCGGGAGGAAGCACATCACGCCAGAGCAACCAGGTCGTGATGATGAAAACGAAGGGGATGACGGTGAGCACCCCGGCGATCACGGCCCGTGCGTTGAGCGTTCCTCGGTGTGTTGCGGCCATGATCTGATCGTCCCCCATCTCGTGGAGAGCGTCATCAGGCCCCACGACCCCCGTCTGTACGACAGCAGCCTACATGCAGGGTCCCCCCCAGTGCGGGGGCGGTCATCGCCGGTCCAAAAGCTCACGACGACGTGGTGCATGTGGGGCCGGTCAGCCGGCATCCGTTTTCGGGAGAGAGTGCCGCGCGGCCATGGGGGTCACGTCGTTTGCGCAACAAACAATAGTTGAGACAACCTCGGCCCCGGTCGTGGAGCGATAACAGGCCATTCGTCGGGCATGCGTCGGCGGCCCCGGCCGACGCGATTCGGGGGGCATGTGTTCGGGGCGGCCGCGGGTTTGACGTATGGCCACGTGTCGAAAAATACGTCGATCTGACGGATACGTGGCCCGCGCGATGACACTGGATAAAGGTCCGAAAAGTGCCTCAGCTGGCCTAAGGTTCTCTTCAGACGCGCTGAAATCCGCGAGGCAAGAACATCAAACCAACGGGGGAACCATGGCCAGAAGGGCCGGAGCTACTTTCGTTCTGGTGATTTTGGCGATCTTCGCGGTACCCGGCACTGCAATCGCTGCCGACCACGTTCCGCACGCCGACAACATCGCGATCTCTTCCGCGGTCGACTCCAACACCAGCGCCGACGATCCAGATGATTCCCACACCGGCCTCGCCCACACCGACCGTGCCCACACCGACGAAAAAGCCCCCGCAGCGCTGATCTGGAGCACGGCCGGGGCAATGATGTTGGCCCTGTCGGTCACCGTGCTTGTCGCCGGCTCCCGGCGCCGGCGCACAACACGGTAGGCCCTCTGCTCCTCTCCGCGACGGCGGAAACGGTCAGTGACCGGGTCCTACTCTGCTCCGTTAGGCTCAAGCCATGGGTAGAAAAGCATGAAGATATCGGTTATCGGTTGCGGTTACCTCGGCGCCGTGCACGCATCGGCCATGGCCGAGCTCGGGCATGACGTGATCGGGATCGACGTTGACGCCGCCAAGATCGCGCACCTGGCCGAGGGACGCCCGCCGTTCTTCGAGCCCGGCCTGCCCGAGGTGCTCACCTCGGCGATGGCCTCCGGCCGGCTGCGGTTCAGCTCCGACATCGCCGACGCCGCAGGTGCCACGGTGCACTTCATCGCCGTGGGCACCCCCCAGAAGCCGGGCAGCTATGCCGCCGATCTCACCTACGTGAACGCGGCCATCGACTCGTTGCTGCCGCACCTGAACTCCGGCGACCTCGTGGTGGGCAAGAGCACTGTGCCAGTGGGCACCGCCGCCCGCCTCGCTGACGTGGTGGAAGCATCCGGCACCGGGGCGTCCCTGGCCTGGAACCCCGAGTTCCTCCGCGAAGGCTTTGCGGTGCAAGACACCATCAGTCCCGACCGGCTGGTGTACGGCGTGCCGGCGGGCGAGGCCGGGGAGCACGCCACGGCGCTGCTCAGCGAGGTGTACGCCGTAGCCCTGGCGGCTGACACGCCGCTCGTGGTCACCGACTACGCCACCGCCGAGCTGGTGAAGGTAGCCGCGAACGCGTTCCTGGCCACCAAGATCAGCTTCATCAACGCCATGGCCGAAATCGCCGAGGTGTCCGGCGCCGACGTGACCCAGCTGGCGGATGCCATCGGCTACGACGCCCGCATCGGCCGCCGCTTCCTGAATGCCGGCGTGGGCTTCGGCGGCGGCTGCCTGCCCAAGGACATTCGGGCTTTCACCGCCCGCGCCGAAGAACTCGGCCGCGGCGAATCGGTGCGGTTTTTGAAAGAGGTCGACGCGATCAACCTGCGCCGCCGCCAGCGCGTGGTCGACCTAGCCGTGTCCACCCTCGGTGGCTCGGTGTACAACAGGAAGATCGCCGTGCTGGGCCTGAGCTTCAAGCCGCACTCCGACGATGTGCGGGACTCGCCAGCCCTCGACGTGGCCGTGCAGCTGCGCGGCCTAGGCGCTGACGTGATGGCCACCGACCCGCAGGCCATCGCGAACAGCCGCGCGCGGCATCCGCAGTTGAACTACTCGACCAGTGTCGAAGAGACGCTCACCGGAGCGGATGCCGTGGTGCTCGTGACCGAGTGGCCCGAGTTCAAGGAGATCGACCCGGTGTGGGCGAAGACCCTGGTGCGCACGGCCACCATCATCGACGGCCGCAACACCCTCGATTCTTCTGTCTGGCGTGCCGCCGGCTGGACCTATATCTCACTCGGCCGCCCCTGACCCGGCGGGGTTCTGCGGAACCGAAGCGACCGGAGTCCGGCCGGGGCGACGGCCCAGTTTCGGCCTTTTGACCTCTTGACGCCGAGCGATGGTGCTGGCTGAATAGGCGCATGGAGCGGTCGGAGAACGAGGCCACCGCTCAACCGCGCCGTCGGCAGGTGCGCCGGATCACCCTCTGGTCGGCGCTTGCGCTGTTGCTGATTCTCGTGGTCGGCACCGTGTGGGTGGGTAGCCGCGCGCTGCTGGCCCGTGACGAGTTGGTGGCGGCGCAGGCGACGGCGGTGACTCTGCAAAAGAATGTGGTGGCCGGAGATGAGACGGCGGCCGCCCGAACCGTCAGCGAACTAACCGAGCACACGGCTGCCGCGGCGCGGCTCACGGGTGACCCGGCTTGGCGAATCGTCGAGAGCGTGCCCGTGCTCGGGCGCAATCTCACGGTGGTGCGTGAGCTGGCGGTCGCCCTCGACGACACGGCCCGGGAGGCGATCGGGCCGCTCACCCAGGTGGCCGGCTCGGTGGCCCTGACGAGTCTCACCCCGGTGGACGGCGCTGTGCAGTTGCAGCCGCTGGTCGACGCGCAACCGGCAATCGCCGCCGCCACGACGGCGCTGCTGAAGGCCCAGGCGACCATCGACGCCCTCGACCCGAGCGGGTTGCTGCCCCCGGTGCGGGACGGTCTCAGCCAGGTGAAAGGCTCGGTGGATCGGGCCGCCGGCAGCCTGACCGCGGTGAACAATGCGGTGGCTCTGCTGCCCGGAATGCTGGGAGCGAACGGCCCGCGCAACTATCTCGTGCTCTTTCAGAACCCGGCCGAGCTGCGCTCCACCGGCGGGCTGTCCGGCGCCTTGGCCGTGGTGCGCGCCGACGCGGGTCGCATCGAGCTGGTGCAGCAGGCGGGCGCCACCGAACTGCCGATCTTCCCGTTGTCGGTGTTGCCGCTGCCGCCCGAGACCCTCGCCCTGTACCGCGAGCGCACCGGGCGCTACATCGGAGACGTGAACCTCACGCCCAACTATCCGCTCACGGCCGAACTCGCCCGCGAGATGTGGCGTCGGGGATTCGGCACGCAGGTGGACGGCGTGATGGCCATTGACCCGGTTGCCCTGCAGTACCTGCTCGGTGCCACCGGCCCCATCGAGATGCCCACGGGCGACGTTCTCACCGCCGATAACGTGGTGCAGGTGCTGCTGAGTGATGTGTATGCCCGTTTCTCCGTGCCGCTGGATCAGGACGCGTTCTTCGCTCAGGCCGCGGCATCCGTTTTCGCCACGGTGGCCGGCGGCCACTTCTCGACCGGGACAATGATCGCCGCCCTCGAACGCGCCGGTGCCGAACACCGCGTGCTGCTCTGGAGCGCGCACCCCGAAGAGCAGGCCGTGCTCGCGAACACGAGCCTGGCCGGCACACTGCCGGAGAGCGACACCGACACCACCCGATTCGGCGTGTACTTCAACGACGCGACCGGCGCGAAGATGGGCACCTTTCTGCAGATCACGGTGGGCGCGGCGCAGGAGGTTTGCCGCGACGACGGCCGGCCCACGAGTGTAGTCGAGGTGACATTGACCAACACCGCGCCAGCGGATGCCGCAGCCACCCTGCCCGTGAGCGTCACCGGCGACGCGTCCTTCGGCGTTCCGCGGGGCAACGTCAAGACGCTGGTGACGGTCTACGGCGCACCGAGCATGCAGAATCTGGGGGTGCAGCGGGACGGCGTCCCCGCGAGTTACCACTCCACCACGGACTCGGCGTACCCGGCGGGCGGGCCCACCTACCCGGTGAGTTCCCTCGACGTGGAGCTGGCACCGGGACAGTCCACGGTGCTTCGATTCGGCTGGCTCGGGGCCGGCCCGTTCGACGGAAACGTCGTGACCCAGACGACCCCAGCCCTGAATATTAAAAACACGCAACCAGTAGAAAATATCTGTGAAACCGCCGTATTATTTTAGTGCTTCGTATTCGGCCCAAAAGGGGGGGCCACCCAAAACAAGGAGTGACAAACCATGATGAAAAAGGTTCTTGCGGCCGTCGCGCTCGCAATCCTGGCAATCTTCGCCGTTCCGGCATCGGCATTCGCCGGTGGCTACGTTCCGGACAGCGCCATCTCCATATCCGGAGCGGTTGTTCCCGGTGGCACCGTCACCGTGAATATTCCGGCAAACACCTACCTTTCGGGCGAAACCGTTCAATTCGCCGTCACGTGCCCAGGCACCCCCACACTCGCGGTCTTCAAAGCGGGGACGGCCACGCTGAACCGAGCGGCCACCGCCTCGGGCGCAGCGAGTGTGACCGTGGGTCTTCCGACCTCGCCGGCGGGAACCTGCAACTGCACCGCAACGGGACTGACCTCCGGCAACATCGTCACCTGGACCCTCGTGGTTGCTGCCGCCAGCAGCAGCACGGGCAGCGCCGGAGCCCTGCCCGGCACGGGTTACCAGCTTCCGGCCGTTCTGCTCTGGTCGGCAGCCGGAGCGCTCCTGATCGGCATTGCGATGCTCGTGGTGCTGGTGCTGGCTCGCCGGCGTCACGCACACGCCGACAGCTGACCCAGTCGAGCAACGGTCCAGCTGAACGCTGAAGCCGTCAGGACCAGACAGCAGGGCGTGGCCCGGCTGACCATCTGTCAGCCTCGCTGTGCCCGAACGGAGAAGTCACCGTGTCGCACCCCCTCAGAGGTCATCGGCAATCCGGTCGTACCGGTCGCCGGTGGCCTCACCGGTGGGGGCTCGCACTGGCCGTCTTCGCCGTGTTAGACGTGTTGCTGGTGACCTGGGCACTGACGGTGGGAACGCCCTCCGGGCAGGCTCGGGAGGCACCGCTCTCGGTGGCAACGACCAGCGTCATTCCCACGCCCACGGCAGCCCCCGCCGCCCCAGCGGCCGCGGTGAGGCCGCACCGGTTGCTCTCCTCCCTCAACACCACTACCGCGTGGCGCGCCAGCACGGGAGAGTGCCCCGCCTCGCGGGCGGCACCCGAGCTCTCCACGGATGCCGGCGCGAGCTGGACCGGGTTCGACGCCGGGAACCGAACCGGCGCATCGTCGGTGCTCGTCGTCAACGCGCTGAACCCGGTGGAGGCATCCCTGGTGGTGCTCTCAAGTGCGGACTGCTTTCCTCACCTCATCGCCACCTACGTGGCCGGCATCGACTGGGCCGACTACCCGCTGCGCCTCACCGGAAACTGGTATGTGAATCCCGCTGAACCCGCCATTGTGCACAGCCCTCGTGGGGCTTTTGCGGCTCCCTGCCCCGAGGTGATCGCGGTGGCGGCGCAGAGTGAGTCCGTGGGCGCCGTGCTGTGCCCCGGCGGGCGCACGACAACGACAGCAACCGCGGTCACCAGCACAACACCGACGGGTCCGGCCATCATTCGCACCCTCGACGGAGGCGCCAGCTGGAAGCCCGCGGTTGCCGTGCCCGGTGCGGTGAACCTCGCCGGGCTCTCCGGCGGTGGCTATGTGATCGCCGCCGCCGGGCAAGCGGGCTGCGCCGGTGTGCAGGTGCTCACCCTGGCCGAACCGGCCGCCGTGGCCGCCACCGCGGTTGGCTGCCGCGAGGCGGCCTTTGGCCCGGGTGAGGTGGCGATCGCCAGTTCACCGGGGGTGCTCTGGTTGTGGGCCGGGGCTATCATGTGCACATCAATCGACGGAGGCGCGACATGGCCGTAGATATTCGCGGCACCAGGCGACGTCGCCCGAACCGCTATCCCGCATCCGCTGTGCTGCATTTCGTCACCCAATTCGCCCTGGACGCCGGCTGCTGGCTGCTGGCCCTGATCGCGGCCGAAGCACTTCGCTACGAATTTACGGTAGCGAACATTGTCTGGCCGCCCCTCCTGGCGATGTGGGGCGTCATCGCTGTGCTGCAGCTGGTTGTGGGCTGGTTCTTCTTTCTGTACCAGGGGCGCCACAGCTATGGGAGCTTTGCCGAGGTGCGAGCCCTGCTCGGCGCCGTGTTCACGGTGACGCTCGTGGCCGGCGTGCCGGTGGCGCTGTTCGGCACGGCGGTGCAGATTCCGCGCAGCACCGTGTTCATCGCCCTGCCCATCGCCTTCGTGCTGATGGGAGGCGTGCGACACCTGCGGCGACTGCTCCTGGAACGCGCCATGGCGCCCGGTGCGAGCGCGCGGCCGGCGCTGATCTACGGGGCCGGCTACCTCGGCGCGGAGATCGTGCGCCACATGAAAACCGACCGGCAATCTCCCTACCGGGCGGTGGGCCTGATCGACGACGATCCCCTCAAACGAAACGTGTGGTTCGACGGCGTTCGCGTGCTCGGCACGCTGAATTCCCTGCCCGACGTGGTCGCCGAAACCGGGGCCACCACACTGGTCGTCACCATCGGCCGGGCGGATGCGGTGCTGATGTGCGCCATCGCCGACGCGGCCAAACTGTGCTCGCTGCAGGTGAAAGTGCTGCCGCCCTGGGACGAGGTGCTCGACGGCAAGAGACGGCTGAACGACCTGCGCGACATCTCCATCGAAGACCTGATGGGCCGCCCCGCCGTGGACACCGATGTGGAATCGATTGCCGGCTATTTGCGGGGTAAACGGGTGCTTGTGACCGGCGCCGGCGGTTCCATCGGCTCCGAACTGTGTCGACAGATCAACCGCTTCGCGCCGAGCGAACTGATCATGCTCGACCGCGACGAAACCGGCCTGCAGAGCACCCAGATCTCCATCCTCGGGCACGGTCTGCTGAATACGAAAGACGTGGTGCTTGCCGATATCCGCGACGCGGACGCGGTGCGGGCCATTTTTGAGGAACGTCAACCCGAGGTGATCTTCCACGCTGCGGCCCTCAAACACCTGCCGATGCTCGAGCAGTACCCCGACGAGGCCTGGAAAACCAACGTGCTGGGCACTCTCAACGTGCTGCAGGCCTCGGCGGCCGTGGGGGTGGGCACCTTCGTGAACATCTCCACCGACAAGGCCGCGCGGCCCACGAGCGTGCTGGGGCACTCCAAGCGGATGGCCGAACGCCTGACCGCATACATGGCCGAACAAACCGGCGCTCGCTACCTGTCGGTGCGGTTCGGCAACGTGATCGGCAGTCGCGGGTCGATGCTGCCCACCTTCACCGCACTCATCGAGGCCGGCGGCCCGGTCACGATCACGCACCCGGACGTGACCCGCTTCTTCATGACCATCCCCGAGGCCTGCCAGCTCGTGGTGCAGGCCGGCGGTATCGGCCGCCCGGCCGAGGTGCTCATCCTCGACATGGGCGAACCCGTGAAGATCCTCGACGTGGCCCGGCGCATGATCGACATGTCCGGCCGCAACGTGGAGATCGTCTACACCGGGCTGCGACCGGGCGAGAAGCTGCACGAAGACCTGATGGGTGACGGCGAGAGTGATGAGCGACCGGTGCACCCCAAGATCTCGCACGCGCGGATCACCCCGCTCGCACCGGACCTGCTCGACAAAGACGAGTGGGACTTCTGCTGGCTTCACGATCGGCAGAACCTGCGTTCCCCCTCCGGCACCATCCCCGCCGAAGGCGGGGCCGTCACCGAATGAACGAACGTGTGTACCTGTCCCCGCCGGACGTAGGCCCACTCGAAGAGGAGTATCTGGTGGCCGCCGTGCGCTCCGGCTGGATCGCGCCGCTCGGCCCCGACGTCGACCGGTTCGAGGCCGAACTGGCCGAGCGGGTGGGCGTGGCCCACGCCGTGGCGCTGAGCTCCGGCACGGCCGCGTTACACCTGGGCCTGCTCGGGCTCGGCGTGCGGCCGACGGATGTCGTGCTCACCTCCACGATGACCTTTGCCGCCACCGCGAACGCCATCGTCTATACAGGCGCGGAGCCCTATTTCATCGACAGCGATCTCGACACCGGCACCATGCAGCCCGATCTGCTGCGGGAAGCCCTGCGTGACCTGACGGCGGCGGGCGAGCACGTGGGCGCGGTGCTGCCGGTGGACCTACTCGGCAAGGCCGCGGACTACGACGAAATCGCCGCTATCGCCGCCGAATATGACGTGCCGGTGCTGGCCGATGCCGCCGAATCGCTGGGCGCCCGCTACCACGGGCGCATCGTGGGGTCGCTCGCGCAGGCATCCATCGTGTCGTTCAACGGCAACAAGATCATGACCACCTCCGGCGGCGGCATGCTGCTGACGGACGATTGCCACCTCGCCACTCGCACGCGGTATCTGGCCAGTCAGGCCCGGCTTGACACGATCCACTACGAGCACGCCGAAATCGGGTATAACTACCGCATGAGCAACCTGCTGGCAGCACTGGGTCGAGCGCAGCTGACGCGCCTCGATGAGATGATGCGGCGCCGGCGCGAGTTGCGCGAACACTACCGGGCACTCTTCACCGGTGTCGACGGGGTGCGGGTCTTCGGGGGCGAGGCCGATGCCGACGACAACTGCTGGCTCACCAGCATCCTGGTGGATCCCGGAGAAGCCGGCTGGTCGGCCGCCGACCTCGGCTCGCACCTGCTGCGCGACAATATCGAAACCCGTCCGCTCTGGAAGCCCATGCACCTGCAACCCGTGCACGCCGGGGCGCGCTGCCGCACGAACGGGAACGCCCAACGCCTGTTCGAGACGGGGATCACCCTGCCGAGCGGATCCGGCATGTCGGCCGACCACCGGGAACGCATCACCGCGACGGTGCGGGGATTCCTGGCGGAGCGCGCCTCGTGAGCGACCCGCATCCGCGGGGGTACCGGAGCCTGAAACGGATGCTCGACGTGGCCGGTTCCGCCCTCGCCCTGCTGCTGCTATCCCCGGTGATCGCCGTCGTCGCCGCTCTGGTGGCGGCCCGGCTGGGCCGTCCGGTGCTGTTCCGGCAGAATCGGCCCGGAATGCACGGCCGACTGTTCACCCTCTACAAATTTCGCACCATGACCCCGGCCGGCCCGCACCAGCCAACAGAGACGGATGAACAACGGCTCACTCCGTTTGGACGCCGGCTGCGTTCCACAAGCCTCGACGAACTCCCCGAGCTGGTGAACGTGCTGCGCGGCGACATGAGCCTGGTGGGCCCCAGACCCCTGCTCGAACGCTACCTCGAGCGCTACACCCCCGAGCAGGCGCGGCGGCATGAGGTGCGTCCGGGCATCACCGGGCTGGCGCAGGTGAGCGGCCGCAACAACCTCGGCTGGCCGCAGAAGCTCGCCCTCGACGTGGACTACGTGAACCGGTGCAGCCTGGGCCTGGACCTGCGCATCCTGCTCAAGACCGTCGGCTCGGTCCTGCGGCGAGAGGGAATTTCCTCGGGAGGTCACGTGACCGCGCCCGAGTTCACCGCAGAACCGACGAAGGGTACGTACACGTGACGACTGAGCTGATTGTGGTGGGCGCCGGCGGGTTCGGACGCCAAACCCTCGACGTGGTGCAGGCACTCAACCGAGCCGCCGACATACCGGTCTTCGAGATCGTGGGGGTCGTCGACACCAACCCCAGCGATCTCAATCTGGAGCGGCTCGAACACCGGGGAATCGACTACCTCGGCACCGTGGCGGAATGGCTGAGCTACGACTACCGCACGCTGTATCTGGTGGGAATCGGGGACCCCTTCGCCCGGGAGCGCATCGACGGACTGTTTGCCGCCGCCGGTTTCGCGGCGGCGACCGCCGTGCATCCGTCGGCCTCGGTGGGGTCGTCGGCCCTGCTCGGGGACGGGACCGTTATCTGCGGCGGCACCCAGGTCTCGACGAACGTGCGCATGGGGCGCCACGTGCACCTCAACCCCAACTGCTCGGTGGGGCACGACACAGTGCTGCGCGACTTCGTGTCGGTCAACCCCGGCGCCATCGTGTCGGGTGACGTGGAGGTGGGCGAACGCACCCTGATCGGCGCCGGCGCCGTGATTCTGCAGGGCCTCACCGTGGGCGCCGACGCCGTGGTGGGCGCGAGCGCCTGCGTGGTGCACCCCGTGTTCGGGGAAACGGTTGTGAAGGGAGTGCCGGCCCGATGACACGGGGACCGGCCGGCCGATGCGCATTCTGCTGATCACCCAGTGGTTCGATCCGGAACCCATGTTCAAGGGACTGCTGTTCGCCCAGGAGCTGAAACGGCTCGGCCACGACGTGCGGGTGCTCACCGGATTTCCCAACTACCCGGACGGACACGTGTACCCGGGGTATCGCATCCGCCTGTTCCAGCGCGAGGTGATGGGCGGTATACCCGTGCTGCGCGTGCCGCTGTACCCGAGTCACGATCGGTCGACGGGCCGGCGGATGCTCAACTACGTGAGTTTCGCGGTGGCGGCCACGGTGGGAGCGCTGCTCACCGCGCGGCCGGACGTGGCCTACGTCTACCACCCGCCGGCAACGGTGGCGTTGCCAGCCCTGGTGCTCAAGGCCCTCAAGGGCGTGCCGTACGTGTACGACGTGCAGGACCTCTGGCCTGACACCCTGGCCGCCACCGGGATGCTCACCCATCCGCGCGCGCTGCGACTGGTGACCGGGGTGATGAACCGCGTCTATCGCAGCGCCAGCCGGGTCGTGGTGCTCTCGGAAGGGTTTCGCACCCTGCTGGTGGCGCGTCACGTGCCCGCCGAGAAGATCGAGGTGATCCCGAACTGGGCCGACGAACTGCAGATCGACCTCACGCCGGGGCCGCCGGACCGCTCCGGGGAACTCGGCTTCGACGGCACATTCACTATCACCTTCGCCGGAAATATGGGCACCGTGCAGGCGCTGGAAACGGTGCTCACGGCGGCGGAATCGTTGCGGGACGAGAAGCGGTTGCGGTTTCTGCTCGTGGGCGGTGGCGTGGAGGTCGACCGGCTAAAGGTGAGCGCCGGCGACCGGGGCCTCGATAACGTGGTGTTCCTGCCCCGGCGCGAGGTGTCACAGATCGGTGAGATCCTGAGGCTGTCCGACGCGCTGCTCGTGCACCTGCTCGACGACCCGCTGTTCGCCGTGACGGTGCCGTCCAAAACCCAGGCCTATCTGATGGCAGGTCGGCCCATCCTGATGGGGGTGCGCGGCGACGCAGCGCGCATTGTGGCCGACGCGGGGGCGGGCATCAGCTTCGAGCCGGAGAACGCGGCAGAGCTCGGGCACGCGGTGCGTGAACTGATGGCCCTCAGCCCGGCGGAGCGCGCCCGGATGGGGCTTGCCGGGCAGGCCTATTACCGAGACAATATGTCGCTGAGCACCGGCGCTCGGCGGTTTGCCGAGGTGCTGGAGGCCACAAGCCGCACCGGCCGTTCCAGCCGGGCGACACGTCACACGAAGCGAAGGGTTCGGCATGTCTGAGAGCTACGCGGGCAAACGCGTTCTGATCACGGGTGGCACGGGATCGTTCGGGCATACCGTCACGAGCAAACTCCTGCAGGGCGACGTTGCGGAGGTGCGGGTGTTGAGCCGCGACGAAGCAAAACAAGACCTGATGCGCAGCGAGATTGCGGACTCCCGGGTGCGGTTCTACCTCGGCGACGTGCGCGACTTCGGGAGCGTGGAGCGAGCCACCACCGACGTTGACTTCGTTTTCCACGCCGCCGCGCTCAAACAGGTGCCGTCGTGCGAGTTCTTCCCCATGGAGGCGGTCCGCACCAACATCGTGGGCAGTGAGAACGTGGTGCGGGCAGCCGAGGTCTGCGGCGTGAAATCGCTGGTGTGCCTCAGCACCGACAAGGCCGTCTACCCGGTGAATGCCATGGGCATGAGCAAAGCGATGATGGAGAAGATCGCCCGGTCGCACGGACTGAACAACCCCAATGCGGAAACGATCGTGTCGTGCGTGCGCTACGGCAACGTGATGTATTCGCGCGGATCCGTGATCCCGCTGTTCATCCGCCAGCTACAGGCCGGGCACAACCTCACCGTGACGAACCCGGGCATGACGCGCTTCATGATGAGCCTCGCCAATTCCGTTGACCTGGTGGAGTTCGCCTTCCACAACGCGAAGCAGGGCGACCTGTTCATTCGCAAGGCGAAGGCGTGCACCGTGGGCGATCTGGCCCAGGCCACCATCAACCTGTTCCGGTCCTCGGCCCGCATCGAGGTGATCGGAACCCGGCATGCCGAAAAGCTCTCCGAGGCGCTCGCCAACCGGGAAGAACTCGCGCGGGCCCAAGATATGGGCGAGTACTTTCGCATCCGCGCCGACAACCGCGACCTGAACTACGGCATCTACGTGGAAACGGGTGACCTCGCCCAATCCGGATTCGCCGACTACGACTCGCACACCGTGGCGCGCATGGGCGTGGCTGAGGTGGAGGCGCTGTTGCTGACCTTGCCGGAGGTACGGGTCGAACTGGCCGCGGCGGGCCTGGCCCGAACGGGAGACGTGGAGAAATGACCGCGAACAACGAGATTGCGCTCACCGGTGCGAACGGCTTTCTCGGCTGGCACACCCGGGCGGCCCTGCGCGAGATCGGCATGGACGCTCGCCCGGTGCCGGTCGGTGAAGGCTTCGACCGCGAGGGAGCCTGCGCGGCAATCAGCGGAACGCCGCGACTGATCCACCTCGCCGGGGTGAACCGTGGCACCGACGACGACGTCGCGGAGGGCAATGTGCTCTTCGCCCGGCAGATCGCCGAGGCGCTGCTGCGCTCCGACGACCCGCCGCCCGTGGTGGTGTTCGCCAACTCCGTGCAGTCCGGCAACGGCAGTGTGTACGGGGAAGCCAAGGCCCGGGCCGCCGAGGTGCTCACGCTGGCGGCGGAACACGTGGGAGCGCGCTTTGAAAACCTGCACCTGCCCAATCTGTTCGGTGAGCACGGCCGCCCGCACTACAACTCGGTGACGGCCACGTTCTGCCACCAGCTGGTGCACGGCCTCACTCCGGTCACCCAGGTCGACCGCGAACTGGTGCTGCTGCACGCCCAGCACGCCGCCGACCTGCTGATCGGCTCCATCACCCGGGAGAAGGCCCGGTCGCTGCAGGTGAAGCGCACCGTGAACGGCCTGCTCGGCACGATCGAAGCCATGGCCGCGCTGTACGCGGCCGGCGAGATCCCCGACCTGGCCGATCCGTTCCACCGCGACCTGTTCAACACCTATCGTTCCCACACGGTGGGGCTGCAGACGCCCGTACTGAACACGCGGCACACGGATGCCCGGGGTTCCTTCACCGAGATCGTGCGCACCCACGGCGGTCCCGGCCAGCATTCCTTCTCGACGACCCTGCCCGGAGTGAGCCGGGGTGATCACTTCCACCGGCGCAAGGTGGAACGGTTCACCGTTCTCGCCGGCGAGGGCACGATCTCGATGCGTCGGTTGTTCACCGACCGCGTCTACGAGTTCGCGGTGACGGGGGCGCCGACCATGAGCGTGGACATGCCCACCATGTGGGCGCATCGCATCACGAACACCGGAACCGAGCCGATGTACACCGCGTTCTGGGCCAACGAACTCTTCGATGCCGAGCGGCCGGACACGGCCATCGAGGCGGTGAACCGATGACTGTCGCCCCGAGTGCCGCCGGGGGTTCGGAGCGGCTCAAAATCGTGACCGTGGTGGGCACTCGGCCCGAGATCATCCGGCTGTCGGCCACGATCAAACGCCTGGAAGCGCACACCGAGCACGTACTCGTGCACACCGGCCAGAACTACGATTACGAACTCAACGAGGTGTTCTTCGCCGACCTGGGGCTTCGCCGACCCGACCATTTTCTGCAGGCCGACACCAGCTCGCTCGGGGCGGTGCTCGGAACCATTCTGATGCGGGTCGAGGCGGTGCTGGCGGCCGAGAAACCCGACGCCGTGCTCGTGCTCGGCGACACCAACAGCGCCATCGCCGCCGTGATGGCCCGGCGCATGAAGATACCGGTTTTCCACATGGAGGCCGGCAACCGGTGCTTCGACGAGAACGTGCCCGAAGAGGTGAACCGCCGCCTGGTGGACCACGTTGCCGACTACAACCTGGTGTACACGGAACACGCGCGGCGCAACCTGCTGGCCGAGGGCATCCACCCCTCGCGCATCCTGCTCACCGGATCGCCCATGCGCGAGGTGCTGGCCGGGAACGCGCGGCAGATCGCGGCGAGCGACGTGCTCAGCCGGCTGGGGCTCACCCCCGGCGGGTATTTTGTGGTG
>Ga0209023_10003945_pt1 | contig 17279 bp, 12 predicted proteins | sample LakOneMetagenome_FD_187468 | JGI IMG/M metagenome (GOLD analysis project Ga0209023, IMG submission 187468) | Freshwater and sediment microbial communities from Lake Erie, Canada (SPAdes) (version 2) | ecosystem: Environmental > Aquatic > Freshwater > Lentic | place: Lake Erie, Canada... | reverse complement strand
GATCACCGCGTAGAGGGCGAGAGCCTGTTGCGGGGAGACACCGGCGTACATGGCCTGGAAGGAAAAGATTCGCTGCGTGCGCGGGTTGCCGAAGAATTGGTTGATCTTGGTGTCGAGGTGGCGGAAGCCGCCTGCGGCGACCAGTTTCAGCAGGCCGGCGGTGAGTAGGTCGCGCGGCGAGTCCAGGTTGCGGGCGATGAAGTCGTCCCGCTGCAACTCCCACAGTCGAGCCGCGTACCGGACGAAGCGGCGGTAGCCGTCGGCCTCGCGGGGGCCGCAGACGGCGGCGATCTCGGCGGCCATCCGGTCGACGTCGGTGTGCACGTCCAGGGTCGAACCGTCCGGGTAGTGCGCGCGGTAGGCCGGCGTGAGCGGGCTCAGGGTGAGCCAGCCGGCCAGCTCTTCGCCGACGGCCGCCAGCGGCTCGGCGATCAACGACGGCATCGTCAGCACCGTCGGCCCGGTGTCGAAGGTGTAGCCGTCCCGGCTGAACCGGCCGGCCCGGCCGCCGGGAATCGACTCTCGTTCGAGCACCGTCACCTGCCGGCCCGCCCCGGCCAGATGCAGGGCGCAGGACAGGCCGCCGAGGCCCGCCCCGACGACAACCACCCGCTCGGTGGGACCTTTTACCACGCGCACAGTGCAGTACCGTACCGTCGCCGTCAGATCGGCGATGGGGCCGAGCGGGCGGGGGAGGTGGCTCCGATGGCATCGGCGCTGGCCGCCTCGTACGCGCGTTGTCGGCGGCTGCATCGACAGCACGGCCGCACCTACTACCTGGCCACCCGGCTGCTGCCGGCCGTCAAACGGCCACACGTACATGCTTTGTACGGTTTTGCTCGGTATGCGGATGAGATCGTGGACGCGACGGCCGACCGGGCTCCCGTCGACCGGGCGGTGGCGCTGCGCGACTGGTCCGAGCGCTTCCTGGCCGGGCTCGACGGCGCACCGGTCGACGATCCACTGCTGCCGGCGGTGCTGCACACCATCGCGGTCTGCGGTCAGGACCGGGCCGACTTCGCCGCCTTCCTCGACTCGATGGCGATGGATCTCACCATCACCGGCTACGCCACCTACCGTGACCTGCTCGGCTACATGGAGGGCTCGGCGGCGGTGATCGGCACGATGATGCTGCCCGTGCTCGGCGCCCGCGACCCGGTCGCCGCCCGCGAACCGGCCCGGCAGCTCGGCCTGGCGTTCCAGCTCACCAACTTCATCCGGGACGTGGGCGAGGACCTCGCCCGCGGCCGGGTCTACCTGCCGCAGGAGGACCTCGACCGGTGCGGGGTGACCCGGCAGGCGCTGGCCGACGACGCCGCCCGCGGCCGCGCCTCGGCGCCGGTGCGGGATCTCACCAGGCTCGCCGTCCAGCGGGCCCGGGCCCACTACGCCGCCGCGGTTGACGGCATCGACCTGCTGGACCGCCGCTCACGCGGCTGCGTGCGGACCGCCTACCTGATCTACAGCGCGATCCTGGACGAGGTCGTCGGAGCCGACTACGACGTGTTCGTCCGGCGGGCGGTGGTCCCGCGCAGACGACGACTGTGGCTGCTGGCGCGGGGGATCCGCGGCTAGGTAGGGCCCGGCCGGCGACGCGCAGTGTGGTCAGATGCGGGACGGGCCAGACAGCGGCCGCTCGCGGTGGGGCGGCGCAGGCGGCGGGCCGCTCGGGTCAGGCGCTGGCGGCGAGGTGGCCGCGGCGGCGCTGCTTGACCGCGTACATGGCGGCGTCGGCGTGGCTGATCAGCGTGTCCGCGTTCGGGTGATCGTCGGCGACGACCGCGCCGATGCTGACCCCGATGTGGATCTTCAGCCCGGCCAGCTCGAACGGATCGCCGATCGTCGCCCGGATCCGCCGACCCAGGCTGGCCTGCGCGGCCACCGGATTGGTGGTCTCACAAAGGATCAGGAACTCGTCGCCGCCGTAACGGGCCAGCGTGTCCTGCGCGGCAACAGTGGCCTTCAACCGGCTGGCGACCGCGATCAGCAGCTCGTCCCCGACGGTGTGTCCGTGCTGGTCATTGACGTCCTTGAAGCCGTCCAGGTCGCAGAACAGGACCAGGATCTCGCTGCTGTGCCGGGCCGCCTGGCGGGCCATCGCCGCCTCCAGCCGGGTGAGGAACTCCGCCCGGTTGACCAGCCCGGTCAGCGCGTCGTGGGTGGCCTGGTGGACCAGTTCGTGCTCGGCCTTCAACCGCTGCGAGGTCAGGAAGCCGATCCGGACCATCACCAGCGGCACGGTGAAGACGGTCCCGAGGGCCAACAGCAGGCCGTCCACGGGTAGGCCGACCAGTTGGCGGCCGGCGCCGACGACCGGGCCGGCAGCCAGGGCCAGGCCCAGGAACGCCAGCCGACCAGCGCTGAGGCGCTCGCTGCACGGCGGCGCCACGTCGGCGAATTTCACCTGCGACGGGTGCAGTCCGGTCGCCCCCAACAGCGTGTACGTCACCAGGAAGAGTGCTTCGGCGGCGGCTGGCCGGCCGGTGGTCAGCGAGCCGGTGGTGAGCTGCATCGCCACGTTGCCGACCAGGGCCAGCACCAGTGCGGCGAAGATCATCCAGAGGGCGAGGATGCGTTCGGTGGAGGTCTGCAGGAGTCGGCCGACCGTACCGAGTACGCCGGTCAGGACCAGGGTGTTGATCAGCAGGCTGAGCTGGTGCCCGACGCCGACGTGCGCGGCGGCCAGCGACGGTTGCAGCACGGTCGTCCACAGCAGACCGCCGCCGGCGATGGAGAGAACCGCCACGTCAACCAGTCCGCCGATGTCGTTGCGTCCGCGGATCGCGGCCACGCTCAGTGCGGCCGCCAGCGCCACCACGTGCGCGACGGTGACGGTGATGTCCGCGGCCAGGGCGAACCTCGGCGACACCATCGCATCGAGGATCGAGAAGCCGTCGCCGATGGTGAGGATGGCCAACGTCGACATCATCAGCCAGTTGACGATCCGCGCGCTCGGGTGCTGTCGGCGCAGCCCGCACCAGAGCGGCACGATCGCCGCCGCACAGACCAGCCCGTACGTCCACATCCGGGCCGGCGCGGGGAGGAAACTGTGCAGGGCACTGATCGCCAGCGAGGCGCTGAGATACGCGACGAAAGCGCGTCGGATGGCGATGTCGGACATGGCGTTAGGCCGCCCGGTGTCGGGCATCGCGTGGGTCACCGGACAGGTAGTCCGGGTACGCCTCGTCGGCGATCGCGTCACGCTGCGCCATCGCGTCCTGTGCGGCAGTGCGGACCAACAGCTGCGTGATCTCTCCAGGGTCGGTCGGTCGGGCAAAGTGGAACCCCTGTGCCAGACGGTAACCGAGCCGGTACAGCGTGTCGGCCTGCTCGGCGGTCTCCACGCCTTCGGCCACTGCCAATAGTCGCATAGTAGTAGTGATCTGGATCAATGAGATCACAATGGCCGCCTGCTCCGCGGTGCCGGTAACACCGTCCACGAACGATTTGTCGACCTTCAAGATATCCACCGGACATGAACGCAGCAGACCCAGTGACGAGTGCCCGGTCCCGAAGTCGTCCAGCGCGACCCGTACGCCCAGCTCGTGCACGCCCTTGAGGGCGGCCAGGCCGGCGTCGCTGTCGAAGACGGCCGTCTCGGTGACCTCGACGGTGAACCTGGCCGGGTCCAGGCCGGTCTCGGCCAGGACCGCCGCCAGCTCCTCCGGGAAGCCCGGCTCGCGCAGCTGACGGGCGGACACGTTGACGCTCATCGTGATCGGGGCGGCCATCGGGTCGTTGGCCCAGGTGGCGGCCTGTGCGGCGGCCTCGCGCAGGATCCAGCGGCCCAGCGGCACGATCAGACCCGTCCGTTCGGCGACCGGGATGAACTCGACCGGCGAGATGATGCCGCGGCGCGGGTGGTGCCAGCGGATCAGCGCCTCCACGCCGGTGATGTGGCCGTCCGGCAGGGTGACGATGGGTTGGTAGACCAGCCGTAGCTGGTCGCCGTTGCCGATGGCCTGGCGCAGCTCGGCACCCAGTTCGGCGTGCTGCACGCTGCGTCGGTCCAGCTCCAGGTCGTACGCGGCGTAGCGGCCCTTGCCGTGGTCCTTGGCGGCGTAGAGGGCGACGTCGGCGCGGCGCAGCAGCTCGGACGGGTCCTCACCGGCGTGGCCGTGGGCCAGGCCGATGCTGGCGCCGACGAGCAGCTCGTACCCGTCCACGATCATCGGGGTTTCCAGTGCGGTGATGACGGCGTTGACGGTGGCGATGGCCTTGTCCTGCTGGGCGCCGGGCAGGATCATCGCGAACTCGTCGCCGCCCAGCCGGGCCACCGTGTCGAACGGGCCGACGCAGCTGGCCAGGATCTTGCCCAGCCCGATCAGCAGCCCGTCACCGACGGGGTGGCCGAGCCGGTCGTTGAAGGCTTTGAAGTCGTCCAGGTCGACCAGGGCCACGCTGACGTTGCTGGCGTTGACGTCGGTGCCGCGCGGGGCGAGTGCCCGCTCCAGCCGCTCCAGCATCAGGGCGCGGTTCGGCAGCTTGGTCAGCTCGTCGTGGGTGGCCTGGTGGGCCAGTTGCTGCTGGTAGTGCAGCATGTCGGTGATGTCGCGGGCGTTGGAGACGATGCCGCGCACACTCGGGTCGGTCAGCAGGTTGGTGCTGACGATCTCCAGCCAGCGGTAGTCGCCGTTGGCGTCGGCGAGCCGGGCCCGGAAGGTGGCGACACTGCCCGGCACCGCGGCGACCTGGCGGGACTGCTGGTCGACCGACTCCCGATCGTCCGGGTGGAAGTACGGTCCGAGCTGCAACGGCTCGGCATCCTCCAGCTCGGCGCCGATCAACTGGCGCAGCGCGGGACTGGCGTAGCTCACTTCACCCGACGGCGAGGTGATCACGATGATGTCGCTGGCCTGCTGCACCATCGACCGGAATCGGCGCTCGTGGTTGCGGGTCTCCTGCGCGCTGGCGTCCAGCTGCCGCAGCAGCCGGGCATTTTCGTAGAAGGCGGCCAACTGCCGGGTCAGGATCAAGGTCACCAGGACGACCGCCGAGGTGACGATGATCCGTCCCTCGCGGGAGGAGCTGGGGCCGGCGTAGAGCAGCAGCGCGCCGACCGCGACCGCACCGGAGTACGGCAGCAGGCTGAACGGCCGGTGCGCCGAGTGCTTGCGGTGGTGCCGGCCGGGGATCACGCTGAGCTGCCGCTTGGCGGCCACGGTCCACAGGATCGCGGCCGCGGGGGTGCTGATCTGCAGGATCGTGGTGTGCCCGTGCAGGTACGGCAGGGTGGTCAACGCCCCGGCCAGGACCCCGGCGAGCACGCCGAAGCCCAGCAGCGCCATCGCCAGTTGGTCGACCGGCCCGGCCCAGGCCAGCCCCACCCGGACGACGACGAAGACGCTGACCGCGCAGGTCACACCCACGATGGCCAGGCTGGTCGCGCTCGGCCCAGGGCCGTGCAGCAGCACCCGCAGCGAGAAGTGCCACACGAACAGGGCCGCCGCCACCAGTACGGTCGCCGAGTCCAGGCTGAAGGTGAGCCAGTCGTAGCCGGCCCGCGGGGTCGCCGGCAGCAGCCCGACCGCGATACAGACATTCAGTACAGTCGCCGCGAACAGTACGGTCGCGGCCAGCTTGGCCTGCGGCAGCGTGAACGTGCTGGCGGCGCTGGCCGCGAGCGCCCCCGCCAACAGGTACGGCGCCGGGGTGAGGCGTTTCCAGAAGCGGCGCAGCCGCAGCGGACCCTCGGTGTGCCGGGACGCGCGCCGGAAGGCGAAGCCCACGACGATCGCGGCGACGGCGGCGAGTCCCCAACTGCTGGCGGTGCGGGCGTTGGCGATCAGTCCGGGCTGGCGCAGGCTGGTCAGGAAGGTCGGGGCTGCTGCCAGGGCGAGCGCCAGCACCGCCAGTCCCGTGCTGGTGAGCACGAGGCGGCGGGCACGCTCGTTGTGGAGGTCGGCGGCCACGGTCTACCTACACCAGCCCGTCTGGTCGAAGTCGTTGAGTCGCAGAGTCCTGCGCCTTCAACTTCGGCGGTATGACTAGGGACCTGAGTGCTCGCTGGACGAGCCGCCCCAACTTTGGCCACCATGCCCCCCGACCAAAAAAGCCCCAAACCTCTCTTATCTGCACAAAGCGGAGGTTCTATGCGTCAGTAAGCCGGCACCAGCCATGGGAACTGCAGTATTGGGGCCCTCAAAACAGCACTTCGCCATGGCTCGTCGCGGCGTGCGACCTGCGGGCGGGTAGCGAGAGTGGCTGGCGGGGCGGGTGCTGGTTAGACGAAGGCGGCGACGATTTTGCGGGCGCGGGCTTCGTGCTTGGCGTACGCGTCCGGGAAGGCCGAGCCCTGGACGGACTGGGCGGCCACGGTCAGCGCCATCTTCTCCCAGCCACTGACCCGCTCGAGCTTGCCGAAGAAGGCATTCGCCGCGTACGACGGGTTCATCAGCTCCGGGATCGAGCCCCAGCCGGAGCTGGGCCGCTGCTGGAAGATGCCGACCGAGTCGTGGTCGTGTCCGGTACCGCTGTGCTTGATCTTCAGCGAGGCCGGCATGTTGTCGTTGGCGACGTTGTGCAGCTGGGTCTCCTGCAGCGAGGTCATCACGCCGATCAGCATGGCGCGCTGGGAGAGCTTGCGCTTCTTGGCGACGGCGATGATGATCCCGGCGTTCGCCATCTGGTGGGCGTTGAGGCCGGCGACCGGCTTCGGCGCGCGTGGCTTGTGGGCCGGCGGTTCGGCCGAGCGGCGGGCGGTGCCGCGGGAGGCGGTGCCGCTGGTGATGGTGCGCTCGCGGGCTTCGAGCTGTGCCTTCTGCTCGGCGCTGGCGATCGCGCGGCCGGTGGTGCTGGTGCCGGGGAGGATCCCGGAGATCATCAGGGCCGAGAGCAGGCCTACGGTGCAGCCGAGCATGGTGCCCACGATGATGCTGCGGCCGCCGCGCTGGGCGCGGTGCCGGCCGAGCCGCTCACGACGGTGACGTCGGGGGGCTCCGGAAGAAACGCGCGTCGGGGCAGCGCTGCGCTCTTGAGGCATGTGCCGAGGTTAGACATGACAGAGGGTCACGCCAATATGCCGAGGTGCGGACGGGTGCAGGGCGTCCACTGTGGTCGTACAACGTGAGTGATCGTGTCATTACGCGCCGTGTTCCTAAGAAATTGATCACGGATGAATAACGGACACATATGCATAACTCGGTGCCGGATACGTCCGGGTCAAGCCGATTGGCCGACGGTTCAGTTGATGGCCGCTCATACTTTCGGTCAGAACTCGGTCGGTGTCGGCCGTTCGGTTAGCCCGGTCACACCGATGGCCCATGTCGCGACGTGCCGTTGGGCAGTGCGCAACCTGCTGGACAGACGGTGAAGAATGGCCACAACTAGCTTCAGCTAACAAGGCAGGTGGCGAACGTGGCGCAGGAGATCGGTGCGGACTGGGTAGCGAGGATGGCCGACGAGGTCATCGCCGAGGCCGAGAAGCGCGCGCCCGGCAAGCCCATCGTCTGCGCCTCCGGGATCAGCGCCTCCGGGCCGATCCACCTGGGCAACCTGCGCGAGGTGCTCACCCCGCACTTCGTCGCCGACGAGATCCGCCGCCGCGGCATCGCCTGCGAGCACCTGATCTCCTTCGACAACTACGACCGGTTCCGCCGGGTGCCCAACGGCATCGACCCGTCCTGGGCCGAGCACATCGGCAAGCCGCTCAGCGCCGTCCCCGCCCCGCCCGGCAGTGCACACGCCAGCTGGGCCGAGCACTTCGAGGCGGAGCTGACCGGGGCGCTCGTTGAGCTGGGCGTCGTCTACCGCGCGATCAGCCAGACCGAGATGTACACCTCCGGGGCGTACCGGGAGCTGATCTTGAAGGCGATGCGGGAGCGGGCCACCATCGACGGGGTGCTGGCCAAGTACCGGACCAAGGGCAAGCCGAAGCTGGCCCAGAACGCCGACGCCGAAGAGATCGCCGCCGCCGAGGGCTCCGGCGCGGCCTCTGAGGAAGACGGCGCGGCCGGCTCTGATTACTACCCGTACAAGCCGTACTGCGGCGGGTGCGGGCGGGACCTGACCACGATCACCGCGTACGACGACGAGAGCACCTCGATGACGTACGTCTGTGAGTGTGGTTTCACCGAGACGGTGCTGCTGAGCGAGTTCAACCGCGGCAAGCTGGTCTGGAAGGTCGACTGGCCGATGCGCTGGGCCTACGAGGGGGTCACGTTCGAGCCGTCGGGCGTTGACCACTCCTCGCCCGGGTCGTCGTTCGTGGTCGGCGGGGAGCTGGCCCGCGCGGTCTTCGGTACCGAGCCGCCGATCGGGCCGATGTACGCCTTCGTCGGCATCAGTGGCATGGCGAAGATGTCCAGCTCCAAGGGTGGTGTGCCGACCCCGGCCGACGCGCTGGAGATCATGGGCCCGGCCCAGGTCCGCTGGCTGTACGCCCGCCGCCGGCCGAACCAGTCGTTCAAGATCGCCTTCGACGGCGAGATCAACCGGATGTACGACGAGTGGGACACCCTGACCCGCAAGATCGCCGACGGTACGGCCAGCCAGGCCGATGTCGACGCGCACCGCCGAGCCTCCAGCACGGCCGAGCTGACCCTGGCGGAAACGCCGCGGCCGCTGCCGTACCGCACGCTGGCGTCGGTGGTGGACATCACCGGCGGCGAGGAGGTCCAGACGCTGCGCATCCTCAGCGACCTGGATCCGAGCAACCCGATCACCTCACTGGAGCAGGTCCAGCCGCGGCTGGCGCACGCCCAGCGCTGGGTGAACACCCAGCTCACAGCCGAGCAGCGGACCCACGTACGGACCGAACCGGACCGGGAACTCTTCGCCACGCTGGACGCCACCCAGCGCGAATCGCTGCACTTGCTGCTCGACGGCCTGGACAAGGACTGGTCGCTGGACGGGCTGACCACACTGGTCTACGGCGTGCCGAAGTTGCAGCTCGGCCTGCCGATGGACACCAAGCCGACGCCGGAGCTGAAGGTCGCCCAGCGCGAGTTCTTCGTGCTGCTGTACCGGATGCTGGTCAGCCACGACACCGGCCCGCGCCTGCCCACGCTGCTGCTGGCGGTCGGCGCCGACCGGATCCGGCAGCTGCTGACCGTCTGATTGGCTGAGTACAAACGACGGTGGCCCCCACCAGCATGGTGGGGGCCACCGTCGCTGTTGGCCCGCTGTTCTGCGGTCCTGACCGTCAGTAACCATGCGATGGGCTGATCGCCCACTTGTCTTCGCGGTGCGATCGCCACCCGGCCAGGCCGGTACGCCGATCGTCGGCAGTTGCGGCTGCCCGTCAACCAGGCGGAGGTGGGAGCGTCCTACTCGCCGGGGGCGCTGTCGGCGGACTCCGGATAGACCTGCGGTCCGGTCACCGCGCAGTGGCTGCACTCCTCCAGGTGGATCCGGTCCTCGGCCGGGCCGAGCGTGCGGCGGATCAACAGTGCGGCCAGTACGCCGCCGGTGGCCATCAGGCCGGCCATGATCCAGGCCGCTACGTGGTAGCTGGCGGCGAAGGCCGTCCGGTCGGTGTAGTCGCTGCCCATGCCGGCCAGCACCGGCACCACCGCGACGGCGAGGAGACCAGCGGTCCGGGCGACGGCGTTGTTGACGCCAGAGGCGGCGCCGGCGTACCGGTCGTCGGCGGAGTCCAGCACCGTGGCGGTCAGCGGGGCGACCGTCAGGGTCAGGCCGGCCCCGAAGAGCGTCACCGCCGGCAGTACCGCGCCCAGGTAGGAGGCGTGCGGGCCGATCCGCAGGGTCAGCAGCACGCCCACCGCGCAGATCAGCGGGCCGAGCGTCATCGGCAGCCGCGGCCCGATCTGCTGCGCCAGCTTGCCCGACCGGGCCGAGAAGGCCAGCATCAGCACGGTGACCGGCAGCATCGCCGTGCCGGACAGCAGCGGCGAGAAGCCGGCGACGACCTGCAGGTGCAGCACGAGCAGGACGAAGAAGACGCCGATCGCGGCATAGACCAGGAACGTCACGATGTTCGCCGCGGTGAACTGGACACTACGGAACAGCGCCGTCGGCACCAGCGGATGCGTCGACCGACGCTCCAGCACCACGAACGCCACCAGCGCAATCACCCCCACCGCGATGGTCGACAGCACGGCCGGGCTGGCACCGTGGCCCGCCTCGGTCAGCCCGTAGGTGAGCCCACCGAGGCCCAGGACGGCCAGCACCGGGCCGCGCAGGTCCAACGTGGGCGCCGCAGTCGGGTCCTTCGACTCGGGAACATGCCGCAGGGTGACCGCGATGACCGCAGCCGCGACCGGCAGATTGATCAGGAAGACGGCCCGCCAACTCCACTCGATCAGCCAGCCGCCCAGGAACGGCCCGACCGCGGCGGCGATACCGCCCAGCCCCGACCAGGCGCCGACCGCCTGGGCGCGGTCCGAGCCGCGAAACGCCGCCGAGATGATCGCCAGGCTGCCCGGGGTCAGCAGCGCCCCACCGACTCCCTGCAGCGCCCGCGCTCCGATCAGCGCCTCCACCGACGGCGCCAGCCCACACAGCAGCGAGGCGACCGCGAACCAGGCCACCCCGATCAGGAACACCCGCCGCCGGCCGAAGCGGTCACCGAGCGAGCCGCCCAGCAGAATCAGCGACGCCAGCGTCAACGTGTACGCGTTGACCGTCCACTGGAGGGCGGCAAAGCCGGCGCCGAACGTCGTCCCGATCCGTTGCAGTGCGACATTGACGACCGTCGCATCGAGCAACGCCAAACTCGAACCGAGCACGGTGGCGAACAACACCCAGCGTCCCCGGGTGGTGCCCATCTGCAATAAGCCCTGGTCAGACATGCTGCGCCCCCTTACAGAGTTGACCTTACGAGGCACAGATCGGGGATAGTTTCTTCTGCCGAAACAGCTAACCTTGTCCGCGAGGCTGAGTACACCAGTACGGCACAGGTTGGTTGGGAAGGTTGCAGCTGTGAAGGTTCTCATCGCTGGCGGAGCCGGCTACATCGGCAGCACCATCGCCTCCAGCTGCCTCGACGCCGGAATCACCCCGATCATCCTGGACAACCTGGTCACCGGGCGGCGTGAGTTCACCGCCGGCCGCACCTTCTACCAGGGCGACATCGGCGACCCAGCCATCGTCGCGCAGATCTTCGCCGAGCACCCCGACATCAGCGCCGCCCTGCACTGCGCCGCCCTGATCGTCGTCCCCGACTCGGTCAGCCAGCCGGTGCACTACTACCAGGAGAACGTCGCCAAGACGCTCACCTTCGCCCAGTCACTGATCGACAACGGTTGCCAGCGGCTGATTTTCAGCAGCTCGGCGGCCCTGTACGAGCCGGGCGAGGACTTCTCCGTCGACGAGGACTCGGCCATCGTCCCGCTCAGCCCGTACGCCCGCACCAAGGCGTACGCGGAGGGGATGCTCGCCGACATCGCCGCCGCCACCGACCTGCGGGTGCTGTCACTGCGCTACTTCAACCCGATCGGCGCCGACCCGCGGCTGCGGACCGGGCTGCAGGTGCCGGTGCCCAGCCACGTCCTCGGCAAGATCATCGAAGCGCATCAGGCCGGTACGGCGTTCGGGATCACCGGCGACGACTACCCGACCCGCGACGGGTCCGGCATCCGCGACTACATCCACGTGTGGGATCTGGCCCTGGCGCACCTGGCCGCGCTGGAGCGCTTCGACACGGCAGTACCGACCGGCAGCAACGTGATCAACCTGGGCACCGGCGCCGGCACCACCGTGCACGAGCTGGTCGCCGCGTTCGAGCAGGTCGTCGGCGCGAAGGTGCCGACGGTGATCAGCCCGCGGCGGCCCGGGGACAACGCCGGGGCGTACACCCGCAGTCAGCGGGCCGGATCGCTGCTGGGCTGGAAGCCGGAGCTGTCCATCGCCGACGGGATCCGCGACTCGCTGGCCTGGAGCGCCAAGCGGGCCTCGGTACTCGGCGTCTAGTTGATTTTGATCGACATGGATCGGCCGACCTGGAACTGCTGCACCACGCCGGCGTCCTGCCGGACCTTCGCGACCAGCCAGAAGCTGTAGTAGGCGCCGCTCTTGAGGCCGCCAAACCGGGCGGTGAGCTGCTCACAGCCCGTACCGGCGGCGCGGTCCATGTAGATCGGAGTGGACACACCGTTGGTGGGCGCCTGCGGCACCGCCGCCAGCCGGTAGCCCTCCACCGCCGGATCGGGGACGTTGGGCCAGTCCAGCGTCGCCGACCCGGAGCCGGGCGTCGCCCCCAGACCCACGAACGTGTCGACCCGGATGTGCCCGATGCACGGCGAGGCGCTCATGGACGGGGTGGTGGCGCTGGTCGGATCGGGGCTGAGGTACGCCAGCGGCGTGTTCGACGGCGGGCGGTAGGTCGATCCGGGCGGCGAGGGAGTGGCGCTGCCCTGCATGGTGACCTGCCAGGTGGGGCCCGAACTCGGGGTCACTCCATTGGCGGAGGTCGATGACGCTCCGCCGAGAAGACTGCAGCCCGATAGCAGCGCGGCCGAAACCGACGCCAGGGCGGGCACCAAGACCGCCTTGTTCATGACCTTCCGTTCGGAAGCCCATGAACAGACGTGAGGACCTCAGGTCCGCCGCCTGGCAGGATCAACCAAAAATACGGACAAACAGGTGTTTACTCGGTCGTTGTGCGCGCCTTCTGGACCTTCTCCGCCTTACGCCGGATCGAGTTGTAGACGCCGGTCAGACCCATCGCCTTGCGCGCCTCGAAGACCACCTTCTGCACCTCGGCGCGGGTGTTCTCCGTCCCACGGACGATCAGCTCGTCGACCAGGCCCGGGGTCTCCTCGAACCTGGCCCGGCGCTCGCGCATCGGCTCCAGGAAGGCGTTGATCGCCAGTGCCAGCTTGTCCTTCACCTCGACGTCACCGACCTTGCCAGCCCGGTAGCGGTCCTTGAGGTCGTCCACTTCAGCCTTGTTGGGGTTGAAGGCGTCGTGGTACTGGAAGACCGGATTGCCCTCGACCGTGCCCGGGATGTCCGCGCTCAACCGGTTCGGGTCGGTGTACATACCGCGGACGATCTTGTTGACCTCGGCCTCGGTCGCCGACAGGAAGATCGTGTTGCCGAGGGACTTGCTCATCTTGCCCTTGCCGTCGGTCCCCAGCAGCGTCTGCACCTCGCTGGCGACCGGCTGCGGCACGGGGAAGACCTCGCCGTACAGGTAGTTGAACCGGCGGGCGATCTCCCTGGTCACCTCGATGTGGGCCATGTTGTCCTTGCCGACCGGGACCACGTTCGCCTTCATGCAGAGCACGTCGGCGGCCTGGAGCACCGGGTAACCCAGCAGGCCGTACGGCATCTCCTCCTTGCCCGAGTCGCGGGCCATGTCCTTGAGGCTGGGCACCCGCTCCAGCCGGGGCACGGTGACCAGGTTCTGGAAGAGGGTGTTCAGCTCGCACACCTCGGGGATCGCCGACTGCAGGTAGAAGTGCACCTTGTCCTGGTCGATGCCGGCGGCCAGCATGTCCAGCACCATGTCCCGGGCGTTCCCGGCGACCTGGGCGATGTCGTCCTTGGTCTGCTTCGTGGTGAGCATGTGCAGGTCAGCGATGATCAGGTAGGTGTCGTACTGGTGCTGCAGCTTGACCCGGTTCACGATGCTGCCGACCCAGTGACCGACATGCAGCTTGCCGGTCGGCCGGTCTCCGGTCAGCATCCTGGGGACGGTCATCACGCGCTCCGATCGTTCACACCTGTTGGGCATGCCGACTCTACGGCCTGACCGGATCGCCGCTCGACCGATAGCGGGCTGCGGCTGCCCCTCCGTCAGGCCGGTCCGGCCGGCGGAGCCGACGAGCTGGGGTGGGTGGCGTCGCGGTGGTTACTGGACACCACCCTCCATGTCGGATAGCCGACAGGTTCAGCGATAGACGGCTGTATTTCCCATATGACAGCTTGGGAATGTCGATCTACCGAATACCCCACGAACTGGAGCCCCCTGTGCGGCAGCGAATTATGACGACAATTGTCGGTACGGTCACCGCGATGGGGGCCGTTGTTCTCGCGCCGACCGCCGCGATGGCACAGGCGTCGGACAACACGAACCTGCGCGTCCCGTACTTCGGTATCCAGCGTGTCGGCAACGGTAGTCCCGGCAAGTGTCTCGACCTGGAGGGCCAGGGCACCGCCAATGGCACCACGGTCCAGCAGCGGACCTGCTCGCGCGAGGACAGCCAGCAGTGGTCGCCGAGTACCCAGGGTCAGGGCAATCACATGACCGTCACGTCCCGGTCGTCCGGTAAGTGCCTGGATGCATCCTCGGCCGGCAACCACACCGCGATCCAGATCTGGGAGTGCTCGGGCAACGACAACCAGAAGTGGTTCATCCGGGGTAACAACGCCGAGTTCACCCTGGTGAATGTTCGGTACGGCACTTGCGTCACGGCGGCCGGCAACAATGGCGCCGATGTGAAACTCGCCCGTTGTGACTCCGGTGACGACGCCGGGAACCAGCTATTCAGCTACCGCCACCCGTGACCAATAAGTAAAGGCTGGAGCGGTGTGTGGGGTTCACCGGCTGGGGCCGCTCACACCACACACCGCCAATAGAACGTCTGCTCAGGCGCGGGTGAGGATGGGCAGGCTGGCCAGTCCCCGGGTGCGAAACGGCAGCCGCCAGGTCAGCTCGTCCGGTGCTACCGCTGCTGCTTGTCGAGCGCCAGTCGTTCATCGGCCAGTAGCGCCCGGACGTCCTCGTACCGAGTGACCATCCAGACGACCGAGCCATCGGGCAGTCACCGGTTGGCGGGCAGCCCCACTGTGGCGATGCGACGCCACCAGAGACGTTGGATCAGCAGGGTGAGTGCGCCGGCGGCGACGATGGCGGCCAGGTTGATGGCGAGCTGGATAGCCGCTCCACGCGCCTCCGTCGGTACGCCGAAAGCCAGGGCCACGGCTGCATTTGCGGCTGCCGGCACGGTGGTGACGGAGATCAGCACGCCGATCAGTGGGCCGGCCCGGGACGAGGTCAGCGAGATGATGCCGGCGACGCCGGCGAGGAAGCCGACGATCCAGGACAGCGCGTCGGGTCGCCAGATGAAATCGACCAGTGGGCGGTCGGCCAGCAGCATGTCCTTGCTGACCAGGCCGGCAGCGGCCATCGCCACGGTCGCCAGCACGGTCACCGCCATCGCCGCCGGGAAGCCGACAACCAGGGCGACCGTCGACCGGCGTACGGTCTGCCAGTCCCGCCGGACCAGGCCCACACTCAGCGCGGCGAGTGGCCCGAACTCCGGCCCGACGACCATCGCACCGACCACCAGAATCGGCTGGTTCATCAGTACGCCCACCGACGCGATGATCATCGCCACGGTGAGGAGCACCAGGTACGTCGCCGACAGGCGGGTCTCCTGGCCGGTGCGGTGGGCAATGTCGTCCCAGACGACGGCGTCCTCGCCGAGGCCGGGGGCGCGGGCGTCGGCCCGCTCGGCGGCCTCGGACAGGATGACGCCGGTGTCCTCGACAGTGATCGCGCCGGAGCTGGTGATGCCGAGGGTGCGCAGCTGGTCCAGGATCGGGTTGGCGCCCTCGCGGGCCAGGTCGCACAGGATCAGATCCCCGGCCGGTACCTGCGCGGCGCCGGGCATCACCACCAGGTGTGCGACCGCCGGGTGCTCCCTCAGCAGGGTGACGACCTGGGTGGCGTGAGTGGTGGGTGCGATGACGCGTAGATGCAGCACGGTCAATCCCTCGCAGGAACGTTGGTTCTGCCGACGCTACCGTCGTAGACCCGCTGGCGGGTGTATCAGCCCGGAAAGGCCGGACCAGACAAGCGAACGGCCCGCCCGATAATGGGCTGCGCCCGCGTGGTGCGGTCACTTGAATGGCCCCATGATTTCCTACCGACCCGTGGCGCTCGCCGATGCCGAGGCGTTCCTGGCGCTGTCCGACCGGATCTACCCGTACCTGGTGCGAACGCCGGACCGCCTGCGACAGCTCTGGAGCGGTACCGCACCGGCGGCGCATCCGCTGATGCTCGCGGCCTGGGACGGCCCACTGATGGTCGGTTGGTTACGCGCCAGGATCAACACCTGGATGTCGGAACCGGGAGTCGCTGAGCTGCGTGTGTTGGTCCACGACGACTACCGCGGTCAAGGCATCGGCGCCACCCTGCTGGAGCGCGGTGAGCAGCACCTTCGCGACCACCAGGCGCGTCGCATCTACGGCCAGGCACTCGACGACGCCGCCGCCGCGCGCTTCCTCACCCGGCGCGGATACGCCATCGGTGAGCCGCTGCACTACTCCGGGCTTGACCTGACCACGCTGTCAGCCCCGGCAGCTGTCCCGGCGGGAGTGCAGGTGACGAGCCTTCGCGAGATCGGCCCGCGGGCCACGTACGAGGTTGACTGTGCCGCCTCGCCCGACGAGCCCGGCCAGGACGGTTCGGACCAGGTCACCTACGACGAGTGGGTGCAGTTGATCTGGGAGAGCGAGACTCTCATGACCGACATCAGCATGGGTGTGGTGGCCGACGGCCAGTTGGTCTCGTTCACGATGCTCCAGGCGGATCGGGCCCGCGGCGTCGGCTACACCGTCTTCACCGCGACGCTGCGCGCGCACCGCAGTCGTGGCTATGCCCGGCTCGCCAAACTGGCCACCTTCCAGGGGGCTGCAGCCGCCGGGCTGACCCGCGTCTACACCGCCAACCACGGCGCCAATCCGCCCATGCTGCGCGTCAACGCTCAGCTCGGCTATCAGCGCGTGGCCACCGAACGCGAGGTCAGCAAGGCGCTGACCCACCCCACGTCCGAGAACGACTGAACCAACCAAAGATCGCGAATGTGCGTCATTGGTTGTCATGACGGCGGTGAAACCCCGAAAACGTACCGCTGGCGATCTGGGGAATGGGTATGTCGGGCAGGGAGCTGCCCCTAACGCTCGCTGGATGGTGTGCAGTTCGCTGAGCTGAAGCGATGGCGGCTGCACACCATCGCGGTATTAGCGGACGGCGTCGAGGTCGGTGCGGGTCAGCAGGGAGATCAGGCCGATGTTGTCCTTGGCCAGGGCTTCCGCGCCGCCCTCCTCGCGATTGATCACGCAGATGGCGTGGTCGATCTTCGCGCCGAGGTCGCGCAGCTGGCCGGTGGAGATGGCGATCTGGCCGCCGGAGGTGACCACGTCCTCGACGATGAGGACCTGCTTGCCCACCATGTCGGTGCCCTCGGCGAAGCGGGCGGTGCCGTACTTCTTCGCCTCTTTGCGGACGAACGCGCACGGCAGCCCGGTGTGCCGGCCGAGCGCGGCGACGATGGCGATGCCACCCATCTCCAGGCCGGCGAGGACCTCGGTGCCGGCGGGGACGAGCGGGGCCATCTGCGCCGCGAGCGCGTCAAGCAGGACCGGGT
>Ga0209023_10003944_pt1 | contig 17284 bp, 14 predicted proteins | sample LakOneMetagenome_FD_187468 | JGI IMG/M metagenome (GOLD analysis project Ga0209023, IMG submission 187468) | Freshwater and sediment microbial communities from Lake Erie, Canada (SPAdes) (version 2) | ecosystem: Environmental > Aquatic > Freshwater > Lentic | place: Lake Erie, Canada... | reverse complement strand
GAGCCTTTTCAGACTCATCGGCAACATCCTTCAGCATCCGGTTGAATAGGCTGGGAGTGACCACCTGCCCCAATGAAAGCTTCTTGTCGAAACTGGCCAGGTAATCCTTGAGCGCGACCAGCTTTTCACGGCTCGGCGGCTCGTGCAGGCGGTAAACCACTGGCGCGACCTTGGCCTCCAGCGCCTTGGCCGCGGCGACATTGGCAGCGATCATGAAATCCTCGACCACCCGGTGCGCATCAAGCCGTTCGCGTAGGGCGATTTCCTTGATCTTGCCGTTTTCATCCAACAGCACGCGGCGTTCAGGCAGTTCGAGTTCGAGCGGATCGCGTGCCTTGCGGGCCTGTTCCAATGCGCGCCAGGCGGCCCAGAGGTTCTGGAGAATGTCTCCACCCTCTCCGGCGTCGATCCGCCGCTGCGCCTCTTCGTAGGCGATAACTTGATGAATTTGCACGATTGCGCGGGTGAAACGCCATGACGTCACGCGTCCATCGGCACTGAGCTCAAGGTGGCAGGCCATGGCCGCGCGGGGCTCGCCAGCCTTGAGCGAACAGACGTCGGCCGAGAGCACCTCCGGCAGCATCGGCACCACGCGGTCGGGGAAATAGACCGAGTTGCCACGCTTCCTGGCATCGCGATCGATGGCGCCGCCGGGGCGAACGTAGAAGCTGACATCGGCGATCGCGACCAATGCGCGGAAACCGCCCTGTCCGTCCGGTTGGGCCCAGATTGCGTCGTCATGATCGCGCGCATCGCTGGGATCGATCGCGACGATCGGCAGGTGGCGCAAGTCTTCGCGGGTATCGCCGCTGAGCGGCAGCCTGGCGGCGACATGCGCCTCGTCGATCGCTTCGGGCGCGAAAGAGAAGGGAATGCCTTGCTTGTGGATCGCAATCAGACTGAAGGCCCTGGGCGCGAGTGGGTCGCCCAGTACTGTGGTGACCTTGACGCCAGAGCGCGGGCTGCGGCCGACCGGCTCGGCCAGGACCAGCTGGCCCTCCTCGGCCCCACCCAGATCGGCGATGGCCTGCGAATGACGCTCACGCTTGTCTACGGGCGCGAGCCAGCCCTTGCCGGTCCTGTCGATCTCGACCACGCCCATGATTTGATCAGCGTGGGCGGGTAGCTTCTTCATCGGATGCGCGATCCAACCGGTCGCGGTTTCCTCAGTGCGGGCCAGCACGCGGTCACCGTTGCGCAACGCCGGTCCGCTCCCGCGCTTTTCGCGCAGGCGAATCCGCGGTGGGACGGTGGCATCGTCGGGTGCCCAGGCGTCGGGCACCGCTACGGCCTCGCCGTCTTCAATCTCGAGCACGCGCAGCACGGTGACCTTTGGTACGCCGCCCATCCGGTGGAAGGCGGTGCGATTGCCGTCGATCAGGCCTTCTTCGGCCATATCCTTGAGCAGCGCCTTGAGCGCGATCTTTTCTTGCCCCTTCAGTCCAAAGGCGCGCGAAATCTCGCGCTTGCCGACCGGGTCGGCGCTTGCGGCGATAAGGTCCAGGATCTGCTGACGGCTGGGAAGACCGGGCTGCGGTTTGGGGCCCTTGGCCAAGTCAGTATGCCCGCGCCACGTAGACCCGCTCGACCGCCGGTTCGCCAGTGAACATGCACGTGCCGGAAACCGACGCGCCGTCCATCGGCGTGTTGCGGGCCGTCAGCTTGAGCGCTTTCAGCTTTTGCACCACCGCATCGAGCGCTGCGCCAGTCGGGCGCGACCAGGCCAGTTCGACCCAGCCGGGGTAACGGTTGCCCTCGGCGAAGTGAGCCTCAAGCCCGGCCATGTCGGTGACATCGCGGCGAATGTTGGCATCGCGGTGGGACTTGGCCTCGGCATAAAGCGAACGCTGGATATCTTCCAGTTCGCCCGAGGCGTTGGCAAGGAACGTATCCTTGTCCTGCCCGACAAAGTTGACCTTGCCATCTTCGCGGTAAAGTCGGTCGCGGCGCACAACCGAAACCTGCCCGCCAGCCGCATCGCGCCCGCCGATTTCGAGGATCAGCGGCACACCCTTCTTGACCCAGCCCCAGCGCTTTTGCGTCGCCTTGCCGGCACGCTTGTCGAGCAGCACGCGGATCGGTTCGCGCAGCGCCGTCTGCGCGGCGAGCGCTTTGCGCAGGTCTTCGCAATAGGCCAGCAGTGCCTCGTCACCGTCGTCATCACGCAGCATCGGCAGGATCACCACCTGGTGCGGTGCGATCGCGGGCGGCACGCGCAGGCCGTCGTCGTCGCCGTGAGTCATGATCACGCCCCCGATCAGCCGGGTCGATACGCCCCAACTGGTGGTGTGGCACAGCGCCTGCTGGCCCTCCGTGTCCTGGTACTTGATCCCGGCCGCCTCGGCGAAGCCGGTGCCCAGATAGTGGCTGGTCCCGGCCTGCAGTGCCTTGCCGTCCTGCATCATTGCTTCGATCGAATAGGTCGCGACTGCACCGGGGAAGCGCTCGTGTTCAGGCTTTTCGCCGTGGATCACCGGGAGCGCGAGATCGTCCTCAGCGCAGGCGCGGTACATTTCAAGCGCGCGCAGCGTCTCGGCCATCGCGTCATCGCGGTCGGCATGCGCAGTGTGGCCTTCCTGCCAGAGGAATTCGCTGGTGCGCAGGAACATCCGGGTGCGCATTTCCCAGCGCACCACGTTGGCCCACTGGTTGGTCAGCAAGGGCAGGTCGCGCCACGACTGGATCCAGCGCGCCATCGCCTGGCCGATCACGGTTTCTGATGTAGGCCGCACGATCAGCGGCTCTTCCAGCTTGGCTTCGGGATCAGGCACCAACCCGCCCTTACCGTCCTGGATCAGGCGGTGGTGGGTAACGACCGCCATTTCCTTGGCAAAGCCATCCACGTGTTCGGCTTCCTTGGCGAAATAGCTGAGGGGGATGAACAGCGGGAAATAGCAGTTGTCGACGCCCGCCGCCTTGATCCGGGCGTCCATCAGCGCCTGGATCCGCTCCCAGATGCCATAGCCCCATGGCCGGATCACCATGCAGCCGCGCACTCCGCTCTCTTCGGCCATTTCGGCCTCGGCGATGACCTCCTGGTACCAGGCGGCGAAGTCTTGTTGGCGAGTGACTGTGAGTGCGTGCTTCATGGCCGCGCCGATAGCCGCTTGGGTCCGGCGGGGCAAGGATTGCTGCGGACTAGTCCTTGCCCAACCTGTCGAGCTTGGCCTGCATTTCTGCCATCTGCTTGCGCAGGGCGGCAATCTCATCACTCTCGCTCTTGGCGACGGGGGCTGCCTTGTCGTCCGACAGGCCAGGCACGAAGGCGGAAGCAGCGGCCTTGAACATCGCCAGGTTCTGTTGCGCCAGCTTGGCCAGAGGGTTGTTCCCCAGGCTCGATTCGAACGCCTCGCGCAGCTTGGCCTGGTTCGATCGGAACTGTTCCATGCTGGCTTCAAGGTAGTGCGGGACCAGCCCCTGCATCGAATTGCCGTACATCCCGATCAGCTGGCGCAGGAAGTTTACCGGCAGCATCTGTTCGCCGCGGACGGTTTCTTCTTCCATGATGATCTGGGTGAGGATCTGGTGGGTAATGTCGGCCCCGGTTTTGGCGTCGACAACCTTAAAGTCCACGCCTTCGCGGGTCATCTTCGCCAGATGGTCGAGCGTGATGTAGCTCGAGCTCTTGGTGTTATAAAGCCGCCGGTTGGCGTACTTCTTGATGATGACCGTTTCGCCCTTGGCGTCGCTCATGTCCGTAACCCCGCAGGAGAGACGTCTCCTTGGCGTTTCGTTAGCATCTGCAATAGGTGCAATGCAACATCGCTATGCTGCGCAGCACCCTTGCAGCATTATCGCGGAAAACGGCGACCGAGCGCGGTGAGCAGCTCATATTGGGACAGCCCGCTGAGCCTCGATGCCGCAGGCAGATCATAGTCGAGCGTGACCCAGTCACCTTCGCCCACATGCGGCGCCTTTGTCAGGTCGATCACCGTCATGTCCATCGATACCCGGCCCAGAACCGTCAGTCGCACGCCATCGGCCAACATTGCGCCCTTGCCCGACCAGCAGCGCAGATAGCCGTCGGCATAGCCCAGGCTGACCACCCCAATCCGCATCGGCCCATTTGCCGTAAAGGTGGCGTTGTAGCCAACCTGATCTCCAGCCTCGAGCTCTTTGGTCTGGATGACCTGCGCTTCGGGCCGCGCGACCTGACGAATCTGCGAGGCCATTTCCGCGCGGGGAACGCCGCCATAAAGCGCGATCCCAGGCCGGGTGAGGTCACCGTGATAGGCCGGGCCCAAGGCGATTCCGGCGCTGTTGGCGAGACTGGCGCGGCGATGCTGAACATGGTCCTGCGCCGCGATCCAGCGCGCACGCTGTGTTTCGTTTTGCGATAGTTCCTCGTCCGCCGAGGCAAGGTGCGAATGGAGCACATCGACCTGCAAACCGGCGATTACCGGATCGGCCAATTCCGCCAGTGGCAAGCCCAGCCGGTTGATCCCGGTATCGACCATCAAGTCGCACAGCCCACCTTCTGCTTCATGCCAAATCCGGGCCTGATGAAGCGAATTGATCACCGGGCGCAGGCCAGTCTCTCGGGCAAAGGTTGCATCGGCCGGGCTCTGCGGACCATGCAGCACTGCAATTTCTTGAGCGGGCACGACATCGAGTAAATTGGCGGCCTCAGACCAGTGCGCAACGAAGAAGTCGCGGCAACCGGCCGCGTGCAGCACTCGCGACACCCGCCGCGCACCTAGCCCATAGGCGTCGGCCTTGACCGCCGCCCCGGCGCTGGCCGCGCCCGACAATCGATCGAGCGCACACCAGTTTGCCACCAGCGCATCAGTATCGAGGGTCAGCCTGAGCGGCGGCGGAGGTAATTCAGGCGGCATCGTCACCAAAATCGCGCGGCGGGCCGCCAGGCAGACCCCAGGCGGCGACGACAAGCGCCACCAGCACCATGGCCCACGGGTACCACAGCCCGGAATAGATATCACCTGTCTTGGCAACCACCCAGGTTCCGATCAAGGGGACGACCCCGCCGAACCAACCGGTGCCGAAGTGGTATGGGATCGACATCGAGGAATAACGGATCCGCGCAGGAAACATCTCCGAAAGCAGGGCTGCGACCGAGCCATAGGTGAAGCCCGACATCGCATTAAGCAAGGTCAGCGCGCCAATGATCTTGATCCCGGCCAGCATGTCCGGAACCACGGTGCCTTCAGGCGATGCCGCATGGGCCGCCTGCAATGCCCATTCGAACGACCAGAAGGTCGGGAACAGCAGCAGCAGTGTGGCGACATAGCCCCAGACTATCGGCGGCTTGCGCCCGATCCGATCCGACAGCGCACCAGCGCCGACAAAGAATGCCAACCCAACCAATGCGGATCCGGCAACGATGAGTTGTGCCACGGTTTCCTGCACCCTCATCGGCCCAGTCAGGAAGGCCAGACTGGAGAAGGTCGCGGTGTACCAGATCACCGTCAGGCCAACCGCCACCCCAAACATCGCCACGAAGATCCGACGCTTGTTGCCAGGATATGTGAAGCTTTCCTTGAAGGGATTGCCGGCGATCTCGCCTTCTTCCTTCATTGCGCGGTAGACCGGGCTTTCGGACAACTTCACCCGCATCCATAAGGAAATCGCGAGCAGCGCGATCGAAAGCAGGAACGGCGCGCGCCAGCCCCAGGCGGCCCAGGTTTCTGCATCGAACATCGCCTTGCAGGTCAGCACCACGGCCAGGCTGAGGATGAACCCGCCAACCACGCTGGCCTGGATGAAACCGGTATAAAAACCGCGCTTGTTGGGCGGGCTATGTTCAGAAACATAGATCGCCGCACCGCCATATTCGCCGCCCAGCGCAAGGCCCTGCAGTACCCGCAGGAAAATGATGATTGCCGGAGCAGCCAACCCGATTGCTTCGACCGAAGGCACGAGCCCCACCCCTGCCGTTGCGATACCCATCAGCGTGACCGTGACTAGGAAGGTGTACTTGCGGCCCAACTTGTCGCCCAGGTAACCGAACAGGACCGCGCCCAGCGGGCGAAAGCCGAAACCAACAGCGAAGCCGGCCCAGGTCACCAACTGGCGAACCAATTCATTATCCGAAGGAACAAAAGCCTTGCCGATGATCGAGGCGAGCGTGCCATAAATGAAGAAATCGTACCATTCGAACACCGTGCCCATCGCCGAGGCACCGATCACCAGACGGATGTCGGATTGGCTGGGCTTGATTTCCAGATGCCGGACCGGTTCGGTCATGCGCGCTCTCCCCTTGTTCTTGCCGCTTCCCTAGGCGCGTGAATCCAGCGCGACAAGCGCGGCGCGCCAGGCGAGCAGAATTGCACCATGCCGTGCCGGGAACGCGCGCGCCGCAGCTATGGCCTCGAACCCCGGCCAACCGGGCGGCTGGCCACCGCCTAGCCAGCTTTGGATTTCGAGTTCGGCTTGTTCAATTGCCGCGCGGTCAAGGCCTGCCGCTGCGTCGGCGAAGATCGCGGCAGCGGCCTGGCCAATTGCACAGGCATGGGCGCGCAAGCCCAGTCGGTTGATCGTGCCGTCCGCATTGCAGGACAGGCCGAGTTCGATCGTGCTGCCGCAAGTGGCTGATCGCGCCGTTCCCCGCAGCGGCAGATCATCGCCAAGCGGAAAGCGCGCCAGCGAGGTCGCCAGCGCAAGCACTTGCGGGGTGTACAACGCGGTGGCCGAGTTCACTTGCCAGTCAGCGATTTGATCGCGGCTTCCTTGACTGTTTCCTTGCCAGCAGCCTCGGCGGCTTCCTTGCGCCGCTCACCGATCATTTTCACGAGCGCTTCGCTGCCAGCGTTTACGAAGGGATAGCTGCGGGCCTGGGTAATCCACTGCGGACGTCCGCCGACACCCCAAATCGTGTCGTAGCCAAGCACCAGCACCGAAAAGGCCATCACGGTGATGACCATGCCCTTCACAGCGCCAAAGCCGAATCCGATCACCCGGTCGATCGGTCCCAGCACCGAATTGCGGCTGGCCGATCCCAGCCGATCGGACAGCAACTTGACGATCGCATAGGGAATCAACAGCAACAGCGCAAAAGCCAAGACCGACGCGCCGCTTTGGGTGCCAACATATGGCGTTAGCGCCACGCTGAGCGGGGTGTGGAGATTGTGGATCGCGACCAGCGCAAGCACCCAAGCGGCCAGCGCGAACACTTCCTGAACGAAGCCGCGCATAAACCCGGTGATCGCGCCCATGCCGACCAAAACCAGAACTGCGATATCAAATCCTGTCATGGAGCGGGAAACTATGCGCCGCCCATGATCCGGTCAACGAGATTTGGTAGCAAAGAGAGCGGAGTGAATTTCGTTCCGTCTTGTTTTCCTGGCAAGTCACTGGGGCCGAAGGCCCGCGAGAAGCCCAGCTTGGCAGATTCGCGCAGGCGAATACCGCCGTGGGCAACGGGGCGAATCTCACCAGCGAGAGAGACTTCGCCGAACCAGACCGCGTCGGCAGGCAGTGGTTTGTCCGCCAAGGCAGATATCAAGGCGGCGGCCACTGCAAGGTCAGCGGCGGGATCGGCCAGACGGTATCCACCTGCGACATTGAGATAGACTTCCGCTGAAGAGAAGCTGAGGCCGCAGCGCGCCTCAAGCACGGCAAGCAGCATTGCCAGCCGGCCGCTGTCCCAGCCCACCACCGCGCGGCGCGGGGTGGCACCGCTGGCCAGCCGCACAATCAGCGCCTGGATTTCGACCAGCACCGGACGAGTGCCCTCAATCGCCGGGAACACCGCAGAGCCCGCAACCGGCTGATCGCGGCCCGAGAGGAACAACATCGAGGGGTTGCCAACTTCTGCCAGCCCTTGCCCTTCCATTGCGAAAACGCCGATTTCGTCGACCGGTCCGAAGCGGTTCTTGATGGAGCGCAGGATCCGGTACTGGTGGCTGCGTTCCCCCTCAAAGCTCATTACCACATCAACCATGTGCTCCAGCACGCGGGGTCCCGCGATGGAGCCATCCTTGGTGACATGCCCGACCAGCACCAGCGCTACGCCATTTTCCTTGGCATAGCGGATCAGCTCAAACGCCGAGGCGCGGACCTGGCTGACCGTGCCGGGTGCTCCTTCGATCTGATCGCTGTGCATCGTCTGGATCGAGTCGATCACCAGCAAGCTGGGTGCCGGCATCCCCGCTAGCGTAGTCAGGATGTCGCGTACCGAGGTAGCCGCAGCGAGCAGGATCGGGGCATCGCCCAGCCCCAGCCGTTCAGCCCGCATTCGCACCTGGGCGGCAGCTTCCTCTCCACTGATATAGACGGCATTGGCCCCGGCCCGCGCCACGGCAGCGGCGGCCTGGAGCAGCAGTGTGCTCTTGCCGATCCCCGGATCGCCGCCCATCAGCACCGCAGAGCCCGGTACCAATCCGCCGCCCAGCGCTCGGTCGAATTCGGCCAGGCCCGTACTGCGCCGTACCAGCTTCTCCCCGGGAGCATCGAGCGCTTCGAACTTGATCGCGCGGCCACCGGCGGAAAGGTCATGCTTGGCCGAAAAGACCGTCTCCGGCGCTTCTTCTGCCAAGGTGTTCCACTCCCCGCAATCGGCGCACTGCCCCTGCCAGCGGTTGGTTACGCTGCCGCATGCCTGGCAGATATAGCGGCGTTTGGGCTTGGCCATGTTCTCGCGATAAATGGAACGAAAGTGGAACGCAAGTGCGCTCACGCATTTTCCCTGATCCAGCGCAATGGCGGCGCTTACCATAATCTGCCATGATCCCCGAACGATGCGGCAAAAGGAACTCAGGATTGCGTTGGTCTGCTATGGCGGGGTGAGCCTGGCGGTCTACATGCACGGTGTTACCAAGGAGCTGTGGAAGCTCGCCCGGGCCAGCCGGGTCCATCACAGCGACGAAGTGCTGGAGAGCGGTAGCGAGGCGGTCTATCGCCGCTTGCTCGAGCGGATCGAGAACCACCACGGCCTTCGCCTGAAAGTCCTGACCGATATCATCGCCGGGGCCAGCGCCGGGGGGATTAACGGGGTGTTTCTCGCCCAGGCGATCCATTCCGGGCAGAGCCTTGAGCCGCTGACCGAGTTATGGCTTGAGCGCGCCGACGTTGACGTCCTGATCGATCCCGATGCGCGCCCCTGGTCGCGCGTTGCGAAATTCTGGGCCATGCCGCTGGTCTATTGGTTGCTCAAACGACCCGGCAACGTCGTATCGGCCAGCGTCGCGCCCGAAACCCGCAGCGAGGTGCGCAGCAAGCTGTCGCGGCTAATCCGTTCGCGCTGGTTCGAGCCGCCGTTCGGAGGCCTTGGTTTTTCGCGGCTGCTGTCCGAGGCACTTGAGGCAATGAAGGCCGGCGGGGCCGACAAGCCGCTGCTGCCTCCGCGCCATCCGATCGATCTGTTCGTCACCACCACCGACTTTCGCGGCCATCCGCAGACCTTGCGGCTGCACAGTCCCGAACTGATCGAGGAAAGCGAGCACCGCCTTTCGATCGGGTTCCGCGCGCTGACCCCGGCAGAGAGTGGCCTACCCCTCGCCCCTCCGTGCGAACTAACTTTCGCCGCGCGGGCCACCGCAAGTTTTCCCGGCGCCTTTCCGCCGCTGCAACTGGGCGAGATCGACGCGCTGGCCGCCGAACGCGGCGAACCCTGGAACAGACGTGCAGCTTTCGTCGAGCGGATCATGCCCGAGCACAGCCACCGCGGCGATGCCGACAAGGTTGCGCTGATCGACGGTTCGGTGCTGGTCAACGCGCCGTTTGCCGAAGCAATGAAAGTGCTGCGCGACCGCCCGGCCCAGCGCGAAGTCGATCGCCGCTTCGTCTATATCGACCCGCATCCCGACGAGATTGGCGGGCAGCGTCATACCTCGTCCGAAGCGCCGGGGTTCTTTTCGGTGATCTTCGGTTCGCTCTCCTCGATCCCGCGCGAGCAGCCGGTGCGCGACAATCTGGAAGATATCGCTGCCGCCTCGCGCCAACTCTCGGGTCTGAAAGCCATCGTCGATGCGATGCGGCCCGAGGTTGAGGCCCAGGTCGAAAAGCTGTTCGGCCGCACCCTGTTCCTTGATCGGCCGAGCGTTCGCCGCCTGATCGGCTGGCGGGCCAAGGCCCAGCAAGCCGCCGCGACCCAGGCCGGTTTTGCCTTTCAGGCGTACGGCCAGGTCAAGTTCGCGCAAATCCTGCATGAGCTGGGTGAGACCATCGAAAGCGCCGCGCCGGACCTCACGCTGGGCCATGCCGAGCCGGTGGCTGACCGCCTCGCCAGCTGGCTCGCCACCCACGGGCTGGACCACATTACCGCGATGCAAGGCGGGGCGAGCGAGCAGGCGATCGAGTTTTTCCGCCAGCATGACCTGGGCTTCCGGATCCGCCGTTTGCGCTTGCTCGCACGGCGCTTGGCCGAGGATTGGGACGATCTCGACGCGGCCAATCCCGACGCGCGCGAGAATGCCCGCATGGCCGTTTACCGCGCGCTCGCGCTCTATTTCGACCACGAGGCGCATGGCTCGCTGGGCGGCGATTTCAGCGCGGTGGCGCGGCAAATGGACAGCGACCCCGGCGCGGTGCTCGATGCCATCGCCCGCCGCCGCCAGCTCCCCGCGACCGACCTGATTGTCGACGCACTGCTGGTCGAGGCGCTGGAAGGCATGCCCAAGGAGCTCAAGCGGCGAGTGCTGCTGACTTACCTAGGCTTCCCGTTCTACGATACTGTCACTCTGCCGCTGCTGCGCGGCGAAGGATCGACCGAGTTCGAGCCTGCCAAGGTTGACCGGATCAGCCCCGAGGACTGCAACTCGATCCGCACCGGCGGCGCCAGCGCGATGCTGCGCGGCACCGAATTCTACAACTTCGGCGCCTTCTTCAGCCGCGCCTACCGCGAGAACGACTACTTGTGGGGAAGGCTTCACGGGGCGGAGCGGATGATCGATCTGGTCGCTTCGGCCCTGCCCAAGGGCCTGGTGCTCGACCCGGTAGAATTGGCGCGGTTCAAGCGTGAGGCGTTTTTGGCGGTGCTGGATGAGGAAGTGGGGCGGTTGAAGGCCGATCCGGGGCTTGTGGCTGGGATACGGGCGGAGGTGTTGAGCGAGCAGGGAGTTAACTCCCAAACAGGTGGTCGCTAACTGCTGCCCGCATGAATAACTGCCACATCAATTCGTATCGGTACTATCTCGTTTTTTAACGGGGTGATTTCGTTCGCCTCGGTCATCGGGGCGTTTCGGCAGGTTCAAATTCAAACAACCTTCCCAAGTCCCTGAGACCGGGCAACGCAATTGCGTCACTGGGAGGGTAAAGCCGGTAGTTCCGGCAGTCGGTCTGTAAAACCGACCCTTTTACCGGGGAGTGGAGCGTAACCACACCCTCCCACCATTGCGGGTTATCGTATTACCCCCCAAACGCTTCCTTGATCCGGTCAAAAAACCCCTTCGACTGCGGCGTTTCATCGCCGGTCTCGGTTTCCTGCAATTCGCGCAGCAGTTCCTTCTGGCGGGCCGAAAGCTTGGTCGGGGTTTCAACCATGATTTCGACCACCAGGTCGCCGCGGCCGCGGCCTTGCAGCACCGGCATGCCGACGCCGCGTTTGCGCAGTTGCTTGCCGGACTGGATCCCGGCGGGGATGTCGATCGCGATCCGGGTGTCGTCGAGGCCCGGGATCTCGATCGAACCGCCCAGCGCGGCGGTGGTGAAGGTGATCGGAACACGGGTGATCAGATCGGTCCCTTCACGCTCGAACACCTTGTGGCGTTTGAGGTGGATGAAAATGTAGAGGTCGCCGGCCGGTGCGCTGAACGGCCCGGCCTCGCCTTTGCCCGCCAGGCGGATACGGGTGCCGGTATCGACCCCGGGGGGAATATTGACCTCGAGCGTCTGGGGCTTGTCTACCCGGCCCTCGCCCCGGCAACTCTTGCAGGGCTTTTCGATGACTTCGCCGCGGCCGTGGCAGGTCGGGCAGGCGCGCTCGACCATGAAGAAGCCCTGCTGCGCGCGGACCTTGCCGTGGCCGCCGCACAGGTTGCAGCGGCGCGTGCCGGTACCGGGTTCTGCGCCTGATCCAGCGCAGGGATCGCATTGGGTTGAGACTTCAATCTCGATCTCGGCTTGCTTGCCGTGGAACGCGTCCTCGAGATTGATCTCAAGGTCATAGCGCAGGTCAGCCCCGCGCCGCGCCTGCTGACGCCCACCGCCGCCGCCAAAGGCCTGGCCGAAGATCGTCTCGAAGATGTCGCCAATGTCGGAAAAGCCTGCGCCACCACCACCGGGACCGCCGCCGCCCGACATGCCCTGCTTGAAGGCTTCGTGCCCAAAGCGGTCATAGGCCGCGCGCTTTTGCGGGTCTTTAAGGCAATCGTAGGCCTCGCTGATCGCCTTAAATCGCGCCTCAGCATCGGCATCGCCGGGATTCTTGTCCGGGTGCCAGCGCATTGCCAGCTTGCGATACGACGATTTGATAGTCGCGTCGTCAGCAGTTCGCTCGATCTCGAGCAGGGAGTAATAGTCGGCTTCGACAGACATGGTCGCCCCTCAACGAACAGACCCGTCACCGCGCGCAATGCCGCGGTGACGGGCCCAATCCATGGCCTGTTTAGCCCTTGTTGCCTTCGTCGACTTCCGAGAATTCGGCGTCGACCACTTCCTCGGCGCCTTCGGCCGGAGCCTCGGCGCCAGGTGAGGCGGCAGCGGCCTGTTCCTTCTCGTAGATCACCTGACCCATTTTCATCGCCTTTTCGGTCAGGGCCTGGGTCTTGGCGGTCATTTCATCGGCGTCGCCACTTTCGATTGCGGTCTTGGCTTCGGCCACGGCAGCTTCGATTTCGGCCTTTAGGTCGGCGTCGATCTTGTCGCCATGTTCAGCCAGCTGCTGTTCGGTCGCATGAACAAGGCTGTCAGCGTTGTTTTTGGCTTCCGCCGCAGCTCGCCGCGCCTTGTCCTCTTCCGCGAACTTTTCGGCGTCCTTGACCATCTGGTCGATGTCCGAATCCGAAAGACCACCCGAAGCCTGGATCTTGATCTGCTGTTCCTTGCCGGTGCCCTTGTCCTTGGCGCTGACGTTGACGATGCCGTTGGCGTCGATGTCAAACGTGACCTCGATCTGCGGCACACCCCGGCGCGCGGCCGGAATGCCGACCAGGTCGAATTGGCCGAGCAGCTTGTTGTCAGCGGCCATTTCGCGCTCGCCCTGAAACACGCGGATCGTCACCGCCTGCTGGTTGTCCTCGGCGGTCGAGTAGGTCTGGCTCTTCTTGGTCGGGATTGTGGTGTTGCGATCGATCATCCGGGTGAACACGCCGCCCAGCGTTTCGATCCCTAGCGACAGCGGGGTCACGTCGAGCAACAGCACGTCCTTGACGTCACCCTGCAGCACGCCGGCCTGGATCGCCGCGCCCATGGCGACAACTTCATCCGGATTGACGCCGGTGTGCGGTTCCTTGCCGAAGAATTCCTTCACCACTTCTCGCACGCGCGGCATGCGGGTCATCCCGCCGACCAGCACCACGTCGTCGATGTCAGAGGCCTTGAGCCCGGCATCGGCCAGCGCCTTCTTCATCGGTTCCTTGGTCCGCTCGATCAGCTTGGCGACCATCTTTTCCAGGTCCGCACGGGTGATCGTTTCGACCAGGTGCAGCGGGGTGGTCGCCCCGCCTTCCATGCGGGCGGTAATGAAGGGCAGGTTGATTTCGGTCGAAGCCGTGCTCGAAAGCTCGATCTTGGCCTTTTCCGCCGCTTCCTTGAGCCGCTGAAGCGCAAGCTTGTCAGTGCGGAGATCCATGCCCTCCTTCTTCTTGAACTGCTCGGCCAGCCATTCGACCACCTGGGTGTCGAAGTCTTCGCCGCCCAAGAAGGTATCGCCGTTGGTGCTCTTCACTTCGAAAACGCCGTCGCCAATCTCGAGGATCGAGACGTCGAAGGTGCCGCCGCCAAGGTCATAGACCGCGATGGTCTTGCCGTCGTTCTTTTCAAGGCCATAGGCCAGCGCCGCCGCAGTCGGCTCGTTGATGATCCGCAGCACTTCAAGGCCCGCGATCTGGCCGGCGTCCTTGGTCGCCTGGCGCTGTGCGTCGTTGAAATAGGCCGGAACGGTGATCACCGCCTGCGTCACGGTTTCGCCAAGATATGCTTCGGCGGTTTCCTTCATCTTCTGCAGGATGAACGCGCTGATCTGGCTGGGCGAATAGTCTTCGCCGCCGGCCTTGACCCAGGCGTCGCCGTTCTTGCCCTTGACGATGGTATAGGGGACGAGCTCGGTGTCCTTCTTGGTCACCGGATCATCAAAGCGGCGGCCGATCAGGCGCTTCACCGCGAAAATCGTGTTGTCACCATTGGTCACGGCCTGGCGCTTGGCCGGCTGCCCGATCAGGCGCTCACCATCCTTGGTGAAAGCGACGATCGAAGGCGTGGTGCGCGCGCCTTCCGCATTTTCGATGACCTTTGGCTTGCCGCCGTCCATGACGGAAACGCAGCTGTTGGTCGTACCCAGGTCAATACCAATAACTTTAGCCATTTGAACCCCATCCTTGGTCTTCGTGTGACACCGCCTATTTCGCCCCCCGCAGATGCAGCAGGACCCTTCGGCAGCTCGTTCACAGGGGGATATAGGTGCGGTTTTGCTTGGCACAAGGGCCGCCGCCGACTAGCAATGGCGCGAATTTTCAATGCCCCTGAAAGGACTTTCCGCGTGACCATCACCCGCCGCATCGCCTTGCCCCTGTTTGCCTTTGTTTCGGTCCTGGGTGTGGCCGCTTGCAAGGAAGCCCCGGACAAGCCTGAAGCCGCCGCCAGCGGTTCGATCGAAGCGAAGCCAGGCGTCAAGGTGACCGAGGCTCGCCTGGTGTTGCCTGCCGTCTCGGGCAATCCGGCCGCAGCCTATCTGGTTATCGACAATCAGAGCAAGGAAACAGTCTCGGTCGCCGCGGTCGCAGTCAAGGGAGCAGGCAAGACCGAAATGCATTCCATGGAAGGCAATGCCATGAAGGCAGTCGACCGGGTCGATGTTGATTCCGGTACGCAAATCAAGTTCGAGCCCGGCAAGCTGCACGTGATGGTGTTTGAGTTGGGCACCGACCTGGCAGCCGGCGGCGAAACCGAATTCACCTTGACCTTCACCGATGGCGACAAGACTTCAGTCCCCGCCCGGGTCGAGGCAATGGGCGATGCCGCGATGGGTGGCATGAATACGGAAGCTGCGAACTGAGCGAGGCTGCCCTTGCCTGCCCGGTCGGCGGCGAGCGCGCTCTGACAGCGGGCGAAGTGACGCTGGTGCGTTCTGTTTTCGGCGATGCGATCGATTGCACGCGAGTCACGATCCGGCGGCGGCGATGGTGGTGGTTCCACCCGCGCAGCGTAACGATGGCGCCGATGGGGCATCTGCACTTCCACCCTCATTCAGACAGTTATTGTGAGGATTTCAGCCACGGCGCGCCCCGGCTCCAGGCCCATTTCATCCATGAGATGACGCATGTGTGGCAGGCCCAGACCCGCAGCTGGTGGTATTTGCCGCTGGTCGGTCCCTTCCAGCGCAAGTATTCCTACAAGCTCAAACCGGGGAAGCCTTTCCGGTCCTACAATATTGAACAACAGGCAGAGATCGTGGCCCATGCCTTTTTGCTGCGGCAGGGCTGGAAGCCCGAGGCGGCCGCTGACCTCGGCACTTACGAGCGTCTGCTGCCCTTCGATCGCCCGGCGGAACAAGGGGACGCGTGACGAAAGTAGCGGCAGTTCTGGCATTGGTCCTTGCCGGGAGCACAGCATCCGCAAGGCCTCCTTCGCAACCGATCGAAAGCGGCGAATTGCGCAGCCTCCTGCCTGCGGGTGCAACAATCGAAGTCCAGCTCGATGCCGACATCACCGGAGATGGGCTCCGCGATATCGTTGCAGTGGGGCGCGGGGAGGATGAGCGCAAGTTGGTAGTTCTCGCCGCCTACTCCACCGATACCGATATGGGCTACAGGCCTGTTGGTTCAATGGCGATGGACTTTTCGCTGCTGGGCAGCGCTGAGCTCAGCCTCAAGGCCGGTGTGCTGATCGTCAAGGACCTGACCGGCGGAACCACCTCGATCTCGTCACTATACCGCTTCCGCTATGAAAAGCCCGCCGACAAGATGCGCCTCATCGGCGACGATGTGACGCTCTATAGCCGCACCAATTCGCACGGCAGCGTGGAAGTGAGCACCAACCGACTGACCGGGGTGCAGATTGTTATACGCAAACAAATAAAAGGCGAAGGAGAGAATGCCAGCCTGATTCGTGGCTCTGCGTTGGTCAAGCGGGTCTTGCGCAAGCCGATCTACATGGAAGACGCACCCGATCCCTCCGAAACAGTGGGATTTGGGAACTAGACTGCGGACTCGGCCGTTTTACGATATCGTAGGTCGGCCAGCACTAGGCTGGCCGCCATGAACAGCGCCTCACCGACCATAACAAAAGACGATTTTCATAGGGAGCGGAGCCGCTTCATCGATGCTTTTGCCGGCTTGAAAGAGGCTATGCTGCGCTTGCCCAAGGCGAGCGTGGACAAGGCACTCTCCGATGAGCTGAAAATTCTGAAAACGATCCGCAACGATCTGGTCCATTCGCAATTGCGATTTGTCCAGCTTGAAGGTCAGCTCCACGCGATTGCCTTGAACGTTCAGGAATCAGCATGTGTTGCGCGACAGGGTCGGCTACTGAAGATGGAAGATTTTCCGCTACTGGCGTCGCAAATCAGTGAATTCAGGCGCAAAGTGACAGGTGCCGCTGGATAGCTCCGATCAGCACAGCCAGGTCTTCGCATCGACCTTCGGACAGAACTTCTCGCCAACCATATCGAGATAGACCACCGGCGGCTTGACCGTGCTCCATCGCGCCGGCTGAGGCCGCGATTCCGCGTTGCTAAACGGATTCACACTCTTGCGCCCGGTTAGCAGATTGACGCTCAACTCTTCACCTTCGCCCGAATTGCGCATGAACTCCATCTTGTCGAACCCGATCAGTCGGAAGCGCTGGCCTTGAAGCTTGAAGGTGTAGGTTCTGGAGGTCACCGACCAGGTCCCGCATGAGTACCAGTAGTGAAGGTTGACCTTCAGGCTCTGCCTGGCAATCGAAATCCCGCCCTCGTCCAGCGGATCGACCAGGCATTGGTTGGATTCGTCACCCGCGGGCGGGATCATCCTGTCGTTCGAAGCGATCTGGACAAAGCCTTGCGCGGTGCGTTTGAAAACCAGCAGTCGGCGCGGATTGGCATCGAGCTGCGGTTCGCCCATGCCCTCGTTCATGACGATCAGCTTGCGATCGGTCTTGCGGATGACCACGGCGGTATCGCTGACCCCATCACCGGTCAGGTCGCCTATGGCCGTCTCGTCGACTTTCCATCCGGCGGGAATCGGCGGCC
>Ga0209023_10003943_pt1 | contig 17285 bp, 16 predicted proteins | sample LakOneMetagenome_FD_187468 | JGI IMG/M metagenome (GOLD analysis project Ga0209023, IMG submission 187468) | Freshwater and sediment microbial communities from Lake Erie, Canada (SPAdes) (version 2) | ecosystem: Environmental > Aquatic > Freshwater > Lentic | place: Lake Erie, Canada... | reverse complement strand
ACTTAAAGTATTTAAGTTAAAAGCTAATACTTTACTCGCAGCTAGATCTAATGCATACAGCTTATCACCGTCGGGAGATACTGCCATTGCTCCCATTGAAACACCGGCATTAATCGTCCCTACTTTTTTTGCTGTATAGATATTATAGATATCGATTGTTGACCCTTCCGAGTCCACATAGATATACGGACGAATTTTATCTTCTTTAGCATTAGCATAACCAGAGGTAAATACAGGTGTCATTGCTTTGATTGCACCGTTATTATCCTTCCATAGCCCTACTCGAACCACCGCAGGTTTAACACCTACAATCGATGATGACAACGTTACTTTTGCATAACTAACTGTGTTTAGTGGCAATGATGCAGGATTCGCAGAGAAAACAACATTTGGACTAGACGTAGTGGTGCCACTTGATGTCACAGTCAGCCAATTACTGTCAGACACCGCTGTCCAAGCCAGATCGCCTGCATAGTTATCACGCACTTGTAGCGTACGCGTTAACAATGACATATTCGGTTTACTGGTGAAAGCAATTCCCCAATCCGACATCAGCAGCTTACGTTGATCCACATTGAGATTCAGAGTTACTGGATATTTGACGCTATCACCATTTACTTGAGCAGTAATATTCACTGTATAACTGTGTGATCCGATAGCGGCTTTCGACGGATCCACTGCAAAATCAAGCAACACACCATCTTGGTTCACAGAACCTGCAATTTGTGAACTGGTCACGCCAGTAGGCAATCCAGACATGGTCCACGGCCAGCTTTGCTTGCCTGTATTCAAACTGACTCGCAATGATTGATTCGCGAAAGCACGTCCTTTAGATCCACCAAATGTGAGCGAGTTGGTCGCAGCAGATAAAACAGGTTTGGTTAGTGTGAGTTGACTGGTGAAGGTCTTGTCGGGAACGCCTGTCGATGACAACACGATATTGGCTGAATAGGTACCACTGGCAAGTTTGCCTTTGCTTGGATCGGGCTGGAGCGTAATTTTAGCTGGTGTGCTTGCACCACTCACTGGAGTTGCAAGCAACCACGATGCAGATGATACGGCACTCCATGATGCAGAAGATTTGTTATTCAACTCAAAATTAAATGGCTGAGCTGCGATCACTGCGCCATTCACTGATGTGAACGTTGGCACACCTGACAGCAAACTAAACTGAGGCTGTAGAACTTGCAGCGTAAAGTTCACGACAGAGCTTTGTCCGTCTTTAGAGTTGACAGTCACTTTGGCATTATAGGTGCCGACCGCAAGAGAGGCTGGGTTGTAATGAACCCCTATTGAGCCATCACCCACGCCTGATGTTTTATTGAGACTTAACCAACTAACATTTGATGCCGCCGTCCATTCAAGCTTGGCGCCCGTCACCGCGATGTTGATATCGCTTGGCGCAGCTCCGCCTTTATACATCGTCTGTGTAGTACTACTGATCGCACTCACACCTAAAGGTGCATAATCTTCTATAACCGTAAGGTCATATGGCAAGGAGACGGGCGATCCTGTAAAGGTCTGCGTACAATTCACATCTTTGCATAGCTGAATTTGGAATGCGCCTTGATAGTGCCCTTTTGGAGTCGTTGGTGACGTATATACCGATACAGAGAAATGTGTGGTATCGATCTGGGCAATATTCACGGTGCCTGTTAGCAATTTCGTCGGATCAACCACATACACATAAAAGGTACCATCTTCCAGCAATTTGGGATCATTAACAATAGTTTGTACCGACAACGTCGCAGATGTTCCTGCATTGTAATTCGCGGCTAGTTTTGCGGGCGTGAATGACACTGGAGCCGAAGTCGGTGGTGTTATCGCCCCTTCGGTAACTGTAAAGTCATATGCTAGTGTGACAGGAGAACCAGCAAAAGACTTACTACAGTTGGCATCTTTACACAGTTGAATTTGGAATGTGCCGTTGTAATGACACTTTGGCTAGTGTTGCTGATGTTTTAAACGATAAAGAAAAATTAGTATCATCGATTTGCGTAACAATCACATTACTCGCAAGTACTTTATTGCTATCTACGATATAAAGATAAGGAAATGTTTCAGAAGACAGAAGTTCATTGCTAATGATTTTTGCATTCAGTGTGACCGTTGTTGAATTTCCCGCTTTATAGTTCGCAGTTACACTAGATGGGCTAAAGACCATCACTGAGTTTGATGGTGTAACTGGTGGTTGAACTACAGGAGGCTGCGTTGGGGCTGGACTTGAACTCCCTCCGCCACCACAACCAGTTAAGAACGCAACACTAAGTGCGAGGAAAAAATGACGAGACAAGAGGTAATCCTTCTTATAAGTTTATATTTGGCAACTATGTAAAACGCCTCAATTTGGATATAAAATTACCCAAGGCAATGAAAACATTTATCAATTTAGTTAATATGCATTTAATAACATTCACTCACAAAAACTCATGACAAAAAAATAAATATTTACATAAATACACAAATAAAACGTGATGTATCCACAAATCATTCATTCCGAACAGCATAAAAAAGCCGCTGTGCATAAATTAATGCACAGCGGCTTTTATCTAGCTAAAGTAATTCGGTTAGCTATGTATTACTCCGCAATAATCGCGGCTGCTTCGCTAGATGAATAGAACTGACGTAATAACGGCTCGATACGACCACGCAGATAGTCATTGTCCGCGAGATGTTTCAAAGTCAGGGTCAGCGCTGGTTCAAGCTCAGCAACAATGAAATTTGGGGTGACATTCACATCAGACAGTAGTTCGACCAAGCTGCGATTGCTATTGCGCGCATACCAACCCGCGATGCCTTCGGATACGATTGACTGCACATATTTGCTGGTGCGGATATGATTCCAGACCACGGTTACTAGATGCGATGCCGCATCAATCGTTGGTGCATCAACCAGTTGTGCAACGCCCGACATCGATTTTGTCTTGTACTTTGCCCAAAGGTCAGCGGCGATACGATGAACTTTTTTATCGCTCAATGTTTCTTGGGTTTTCTTTTCACTGATGTTCATGATGTTGCGAATATTACGCGTCAAATAGTTTTGCAGCGCCTCATCGAAATTACTATCTGTGGCTTTTTCAAGCATGCCTTTACCGAATTTCATCAGACCTGCTGCGCCTGGGATTTTTTTGGTGACGACATTGTTTTCCATATAGTCTTTGATGGCGTGACTAATGGTAGTGGACAAGACTTCGCCAGTCGTTGGATTGCCGAAAATCTCATGAATGATCGCATTACGGCGGGTTGTGTCATGGGCAACCATACCAATCACCGCTTCAGCCGTAGCATCTGGAATCAGATCTGCAAGGAGAGTTTTTTCGCCTTCTTGGTTTTTTAACGCGTCTTTAACGATATTGGCAATTTCAGTGCGCAGTTGATTGCTTGGTGCGACACCTAATACACGATCTTTTGCAATGCGTTGAATGTTTTCTAAGGGAACGAGCGTTGATAATGGGGTTTCAGTCAATTGCTCAAAGAACGCAGCGACTTCAGCACGAATCACATCAAAATTCTGAATTTGTTGAATGGTGTGTTCAACATGGGCTTGCAATAAAGCTTCAGCTTTAAGGTTAAGGTTAGTTTTTTTCATGTGAAATTCCTGACTTGTAAAATATTCTGAACATTATCTTGGCGGGTATTTTCGCTCAATGACCGCTTCTTTAGGGCAGTCATTGTAATGCGTGATTAATATGATCATTTGCTCAAGCAAAGACTATTTCGCTTGTGCCGGCGTTGTGGTCGCAGCAGGTGCGAATTTATTTGGCGTTGCAATCGCTTTCTTTAGGAAGGGCAAGTAAGCTTGTACAACCAATTGTTCTGCTTCTAAGATTGGTGTATGCCCAACACCATCAATGATAACTGCTGGACGTTTATCTTTTAGCAATCCCATTAATTCTGGCACAACGCCGACATCAATCACCTTATCCTCTTTGCCCCAAATGACGAGAGTAGGCGCTTCAATCGATTTAACGACTGTGGCAAATGTGTCAGGGGTATAAGATTGATTGAGAATAATCAGCTTTTCGACCAGTTTACTCATCGTTGGCGCATGATCAATCATTACTTTTTCTTGCGCGACGAGCAGATCACTTGGAATAAATGGCGGATCTTGCATTGCGATATTCAGGACTTTTTTCAGGTCGCCAGGTTTTTGGACAATGAGATCGCGTAATAGAGTCGGATCTTTCAGATATGGGCTTTTTGTAGTGGCGAATACACCCGCTGGATCAACCAATAACAGACTTTGAGTTTCGGTGAAATACAAACTGGTGTACAGACCTGCGATGGTGCCGCCCATTGAGTGACCCGCAACGTTCAAATTCTTTTCAATTTTGATTGTTTCAGTAAAGCGGCGTAACGATTCCGTCATCGTTGCGGGTTGTAAATCATAATCAGCCGCGATTTTTGAATCACCGCTGCCTGGAAGGTCGGGTGCAACAACGTGATAGTAAGGTGTTAAATGATGTGCTACACGATTCCAGTTGTCGCGACTACCACCAAGACCATGGATCAACAGAATGGTTGGATTACTTGGATTTCCGCCTTCAGAATATGCCCAATTGACATCACCGGCTTGAACCGTCTTGGTGCTCAGACCCGCCCAAGTGCGCTCTTCGCTCATTGCGGTTGGAAAGTCTACTGCATGCGCTGATTGCAATGTGGTTGCAACCATCGGTGCGATCAATGCAATTGAAATAACGAGTTTACGTAAAGCGGGCATCATAAAAGGGGTTACCATGGCATTCGTCCTGAAATTTATATGATCAATAATTGTTCTCTTGATAGCCCTCAAGATTAGCATAGCGTTACAGAGTTGCATTGACTTCATAGGCTTATTTTTGCGCCTACAAAGTCAATTTAAAGCAGTATTTCAATGAATATTAACGAATGAAACCTTAGTCTTCAATTTGGTTAGGGTTTTGCTTGGCCTGACGTTTCGCCAGAAAATGCTGAATCCCATGAATGAATATAGGTAACATTGATAGTCCAATAATAAATAACACGATCAGCGTTAGATTGTTCTTAACGAAAGGAAGTTGACCTAAAAAATAACCTGCTGGAACAAGTGTACCGACCCAAAGGAAGGTTCCACCAACGCTGAATGCGACAAAGCGACCATAAGGCATCTCACTCATACCCGCAACAAAAGGGGTAAATGTACGAATGAAAGGCATAAAGCGACCAATAAGCACTGATTTACCACCATGTTTATTAAAGAAAATTTCTGCAGTAGCAAGGTGTTTGCGGCTTGGGAATTTACGGGTTTCGCTGAATAGGCGCGTACCGAATTTTCGTCCGATCCAATAATTGGTACTGTCACCAATAATTGCTGCAGAACCGAGAACGGCACTAATAATCCATGGGTTGAGTTGTCCGATTGCAGCTAATGCGCCTGCTGCAAACAGGAGATTATCTCCTGGCAAAAATGGCATAAACACTAAGCCAGTTTCGCAAAAAATAATCAGGAAAATAATTCCGTAAACCCAGACACCTTTTTCGCGAATGAGTTCGATAAGGTGTTGATCAATATGCAAAATAAAATCAATAATAGGCATAACAGCAATTTACTCAAAATTAGAATGATTGGCAAAAGCGTACAATCAGTCGTGAAAATAAAAAATAATAGATAAGATGGCTAGAAGGTTAGTAGAAAATAACTGCAAAAATTGTATTGTAGTTTAGCCGCCGTTTTCGCACACTGGATTTATCGTTAGTTTATCGTGCATTTGAACAATACAGTTTTTTGATCTCGTTTGCAGGAGTCGTGTCTTTGACGTTTTTTGAATCCGATAAGGAAGTACGGACTCCGATGAAAAATCAAGCATTGGTTGCCAAAAGCTTGACCATAGCTCGTGGCGATACCGAACTGTGTTCACAAGTCAGTTTCACGATTTCCAGCGGTCAAATCTTACATATTCAAGGTCCAAATGGCATTGGTAAAACAACCTTATTAATGATGCTGGCGGGACTGATTCCTTTATCTGATAAAACTCAACTCATGTGGGGCAGTAGTACGCCTAAAGATTGGTCGGTACTTTATATCGGTCATTTGGTTGGATTAAATTCAGGCTTGTCGGTTCGTGAAAATCTAAACTTTTTGCAAAGCTTAAATTTGGATTTTTGTGCGGATTTGGATGCTGCTTTAAATGCAGTTGGTTTATCTGGATATGAAGATGTTACTTTTGCCCAACTCTCTTCTGGGCAAAAGCGTAGAGTCAGTTTGGCGCGGCTTTGGCTGAGTGACGATGCAGATCGACTATGGTTGTTGGATGAACCATTCACTGCCTTGGATACTTTGATGGCAAAACGGCTCAGTGAGCGATTAATAGAGCATACAAAGAATGGTGGTCGCGTGATATTAACGAGCCATCAACCGTTAAGCATTCCCATCGATATTCTTAATTTGAAAAAATATGCACTCCAGCATGATGATGTTGACAGTGATGCTGAATGGGCAAGTGAGTGCTAATGTCAGGTTTTATATTGGCGACATTACGCCGCGAATTACTTTTACGTTTTAATCATCTCAGCAGTTGGGTTTATACGCTAGTATTTTTTGTATTGGTATTACTTTTATTTCCGCTCGCAGTCGGTGCGAATGCTCAGTTCCTTAACCATATCGGTGTGGCGGCAATCTGGATTGCGGCAGTGTTGGCTGTTTTGCTAGGCATGGAAGGTTTGTTTCGCACAGATGTGGAAGATGGAACCTTAGAGCAGGTGATTGTCGCTCGGCAGTCGCTGGCGTTGTGGGCGCTGGTAAAAGTGAGTGTGCATTGGCTAACAGGTGGGTTTGCAATCGTTTTATTGTCGGTTTTATCGATACCGTTGTTTGGGTTGAATATGAATGAGGCAGGTTTTTTAGCCTTATCTTTACTGCTTGGAACGCCAATTCTGACGTTAATAGCCGCCATTGCCGCAGCATTAACGGTGTCTTTGAAAGGTGGCGGCGTTTTGATGTCACTCATAGCTCTGCCGTTGCAACTCCCTATTTTAATCTTCGCAACAGGTGCGGTTGATGTGTTGCGGGCTGGCGGTGCGGTGATGCCGATTTTGGCATTGCTAGCTGCTGGGTTAATTTTGTCAGTGATCTTTATTCCTTTTGCTTTAGCGAGTGCGTTGCGATTATCTGTGTAATGGTTTTTGTTTCATGTAACTTTTACGTATTAAACTTGAGTTGAAGCTAAATGTCAGAAATTGATTTTCCACATAAACCTGAGAGCTCTAATGATGCTCAAAATCAGAGTGTTTTCGCACGTCTGTGGAAGGGCTTTTTAATGACTGTTGGGATGCCACAATTCTATCGAATTTTTAGTCCGTGGGTGAAATGGCTATCCATTATTGCACTGGTTTTATTGGCGGTTGGCTCTGTGTGGGGGCTGGCGATTGCGCCGCCTGATTATCTACAAGGAAATAGCTATCGCATCATTTTTATTCATGTGCCCGCTGCCAGTTTAGCATTGTCGATTTATTTTGGATTGGCGGTACTTGGCGTCATCAGTTTGGTTTGGAAAGTCAAAACCGCCGTCGTGGTTGCTCAAGCTGCCGCGCCAGTTGGTTTGATTTTATGTGTTCTATCGCTGATTACAGGTGCGATTTGGGGTAAGCCGACTTGGGGTGCGTATTGGGTTTGGGATGGTCGTTTGACCAGTATGTTGGTTTTGGCATTTCTATATGTAGGTGTAGTGGCGTTGTTTCATGCATTTGAAAATACAGCGCATCAAGGCAAAGCCGCAGCGATTCTATCGATTGTTGGTGCAGTGAATTTGCCGATTATTAAGTATTCTGTGGTGTGGTGGAATACGTTACATCAAGGCTCCACCTTTAGTTTAACGGCTGCACCACAAATGCCGCCTTCGATGTATTTACCTTTGGTTGTGATGATCTTTGGATTTTATTTCTTGGTGGCAGCTTTGGTCATCTATAGAAGCTGTACGTTAATACTCGTTCGAGAACGTCAAAAGACTTGGGTCAAAGAGTTGATCGCGTTGAGGGCAAAGCCATGAGTCTTGCTTTTAATAATTTACATGACTTTATTCACATGGGACATCATGGCATCTATGTATGGAGTGCGTGGTTCATTACGCTGGTTGCGCTGGCTTTATTGGTGATTCAATCGAGAGTGGCGAGACAACGATTTTTCCATGATGAGTTGGTAAAAGTTCGACTGAACAAAGCACGGACTAAACGATTAAAGCAGAATTCGCAATGATCAGTATGAATGCGAAGCGTAAGCGGAAACTGATCGTGGTGTTATTGGGCTTGCTGGGCGTGTCGGTGGCTGCGGGATTGATCTTGTATTCGCTGCGTGCGCAAACTGATTATTTTTATACACCAGCACAGATTGCGAGCGGTGCAGCGCCAAATGATAAACGCATAAAAGCAGGCGGTATGGTGGTGAAGGGAAGTCTGAAAAGACAAACCGATTCGCTCGATGTGCACTTCCAAATTACTGATTTTAAATCGACTGTTGATGTCAGCTACTCGGGAATCTTGCCTGATTTATTTAAGGAAGGTTCAGGGGTTGTGGGTACAGGTGTGATGCATGATGGTGTATTTGTCGCAGAGGAAATTCTGGCCAAGCATGATGAGAAGTATATGCCACCTGATGTGACTGCGGCATTGAAAGCACAGGGGCGGTTGGCGAATGGTGAGCTTGAAAAATAGATTGTCGCCCTGTTGCGATAACATCACAAAGACAAACACCTCCTAATCTCGCTTTTTAAAAGGGAGGAACTGTTCTCTCTTTTTTTTAAAGGATACTTCATCTTGCGAAGGGATAAAGCTCTTATCCTTGATGCTCATAGTGAGGATTTACTTTTGAGGTTGTGCTGCAAAGGTAATTATCGTCTGGCTTGAATAACAGATTTCACGCATAATTCGCGTAGTTTGATTCTTCTGATTTTGTTCTTTAGGTATTTTAAGTGACAACGACTTCTCCTCGCGCCATCGTATTACTTTCTGGTGGTCTTGATTCTGCAACGTGTTTAGCATGGGCGATGCAACGCTATGAATGCGAAACCTTAAGTTTTGCTTATGGTCAGCGTCATTCTAGTGAGCTTGTGGCTGCAAAACGTCTTGCCGCGACAGTTGGTGTGCCTCATCGTGTGATCAATATTGATCTGCGCAGCCTTGGTGGTTCTGCGTTGACCGATGATACGATCGATGTGCCGGAAAATGAACCGGCGGGCATTCCTGTAACTTATGTTCCTGCTAGAAATACGATTTTTTTATCGTATGCTTTGGCGGTTGCAGAGGTGACGAATAGTCAGGCAATCGTGATTGGTGTAAATGCTGTTGATTATTCAGGATATCCTGATTGTCGCCCAGACTATATTGATGCATTCTCTCGCATGGCCGCGCTTGCAACGAAAGCGGGAGTCGAAGGAAACCCGCTTACAATAGAAACACCACTTTTACACTTATCCAAAGCGAATATCATACGCTTGGGCACTGAACTTGGCATAAACTACGCACTTACAGTATCTTGCTATCAAGCTGATGCTGATGGTCGTGCTTGTGGTCGATGTGACAGTTGCCGATTACGCCGCCAAGGTTTTCTAGATGCAGGATTAGCAGATCCAACTCCATATCAAGATTAATATTGGATGTGATTGTTGTTGAAAATGTTTTTAATGTTATTCTTAGTCGCGTTGAACCATTCATCTACTAGGTCATTTATGAATACTCTATTCTCGAAAAAAACAGCTATGGAAAAGACTATGTTACAAACAGCAAAGGTTGCGATGAGTGTTCTGTTGACAGGATTCGTGATGACTTCTGTTCAAGCAGCGCCAAAAAAGCCAGCACAAACAAAAGAAGCTGCGCCAGTTAGTATCCAAACCATTATGGTTGAAAAGTGTACCAGTGAAGCGACTGCGGCAAAGATTACTGATGCAAAAAGTGCGCAAAAAGTTTGTGGTTGTACCATCGGTGTGCAAGCGAATAATTTGAAACTTGGTGAATTCTGGGCAATTCAAAGTTTGGCAATGAATGGTAAAGATCCACGTAGTTTGCCTGCATTGCAACGCATTCAGCCGCAATTGGATAAATGCCGTGAAGGTATTACCTTTAATGCACCGCCATCACCAGCGGCTGCACCAGCAACAGCGCCAGATACCAGCAAGCCTTAATTGATTTTAAAGTCACTCAGGCATTTGATAATGCTTGATGTTGAATAAGAATATGAAAGCAGGCTTGTTCACTTGATCAGTCTGCTTTTTTTATAGCAAATATCAGCTGATATCAATGCAATATGTTTAGCAAGGAATATGCTTCATGACGATAAATACTGATGTGGCAGGACAGCCCAATGATCTTTCCAGATTGCCGAATCTTACGGTGACAACAACTCAAGGTGCCGTGAATTTGGCATCACTTGCGGGTCAACCGTTGATTTTGTATTTCTATCCAAAAGATGCAACTCCTGGTTGCACAACTCAAGCACGTGATTTTCGTGATTTGATGGTAGAGTTTGAAGCGCTCGATGTTCGCATACTCGGCGTCTCACGGGATAGTGAAAAATCGCATGAAAAGTTTACTGCCAATGAATGTCTGCCATTTCCTCTGGTGAGCGATAAAGACGAGACCTTGTGCCGTTATTTTGATGTGATTAAAGAAAAAAACATGTATGGCAAAATTGTCATGGGAATTCAACGTAGTACATTTCTTTATGATCGAAACGGCGCGCTTGTCGAGAGCTGGCGTAAAGTGAGTCCTGCTGGCCATGCGGCGATGTTGCTGCGCCGAGTTGGTGAACTGACTTAAACCTCATTTTTTCTAGTGCTTTTATCGAGAGTTTCCTTCGATTCTTTGCGATGTTCTAGCTCCCTTTGCGGAGCTTTTTATGCTACTATCGAACACCTTTTTTAAACCGAATTTGCCTCCAAAATGGTGGTTTTGTTTAGTTTTTAATCTTCAGTATTTAATTGTGATTGTTTGATAATGGGACTCAGAATATTCGTTCGAGTTCGTTGTTATATTTATCGTTGTGAATAAAGTATTTGAGTCAGTATGACTGACCTAAGTTTACGCCCAAAGGAGCATACATGAGCGATTCAGACATCCTACCGATTGCTATTGAGGAAGAACTCAAGCAGTCGTATCTGGACTACGCCATGAGCGTTATCGTGTCACGCGCCTTGCCTGATGTACGCGATGGATTCAAACCTGTACATCGCCGCGCGCTGTTTGCGATGCGTGAACTCGGTAATGATTATAATAAACCGTACAAAAAATCTGCTCGTGTCGTCGGCGACGTGATCGGTAAATACCATCCGCATGGTGATACTGCGGTGTACCACACGCTTGTTCGTATGGCGCAGCCGTTTAGCTTGCGTTATTTGCTGGTCGATGGTCAGGGTAACTTCGGTTCGGTCGATGGCGATGCGCCAGCGGCGATGCGTTATACCGAAATTCGGATGACTCGCTTAGCGCATGACATTATTGTCGATCTCGAAAAAGAAACAGTCGATTGGGAAGATAACTACGACGGTTCAGAACGCATTCCGAAAGTGATGCCAACGCGTATTCCTAACTTGTTGATCAATGGATCAGCAGGCATCGCGGTTGGTATGGCGACCAATATGGCGCCGCATAACATCACTGAAGTGCTTAACGCGTGTTTGGCTTATGTTGATGATAGCGATATCACGATTGAAGGCTTGATGGAGCATATTTCTGGCCCTGACTTTCCAACAGGCGGTATTATTTACGGTAAAAGCGGCATTATTGATGCCTATAAAACGGGTCGTGGTCGCTTACACATTCGCGGTAAATATCATCTCGAAGAAGATAATAAATCGGGTAATACCAGTATCGTCTACACTGAAATTCCCTACCAAGTCAACAAAGCAAAGCTCATTGAGCATATTGCAAGTTTGGTCAAAGAGAAGAAGTTAGAGGGTATTAGTGCGCTGCGCGATGAGTCTGATAAAGACGGGATGCGTATCGTTGTTGACCTGCGCCGTAATGAAAATGTTGATGTGATTATTAATAATTTATTTATTAATACGCCGCTGGAAACGTCTTACAGCATCAACATGGTTGCCCTTGAAAATGGTCAACCGGGTCTTAAAAATCTAAAAGAACTCGTTGCGGCATTTATTCGTCATCGTCAAGAAGTGGTGACGCGTCGTACCATATTTGAATTGCGCAAAGCCCGTGAACGCGGACATTTGTTAGAAGGTTTAGCGGTTGCGCTTGCCAATATTGACGGCATTATCGCAACGATCAAAACCTCTGCAAATCCAGCCGAAGCGCGTGTTCGTTTGCTCGAAGGACAATGGCAGGCTGGCGGCGTGTTGGCACTGCTTGAAAAATCAGGTCATCGTTCAATTCGTCCCGATGTGATTGAGGGTGAAGACCCAGCAAAACCATTTGGTTTGTCAGGCGATCAATATCGCATGTCACCTGCACAAGTTGCGGCAATTCTTGAGTTGCGTTTGCATCGTTTGACAGGTTTGGAGCAAGATAAGTTACTTGCTGAATACACTGAAATTTTGGGTGATATCGCAGAGTTACAATCAATTCTGGATAGCTTTACCAAACTGATGGATATTATCCGTACTGAACTTCGCGCAGTTTTGGCGCAGTATGGCGATGCACGCCGTACCTCGATTGTTGAATCGCGTATCGACTTCTCACGTGCTGATTTGATTCCGCAAGAACAAGTTGTGTTGACTGTTTCGAAAACAGGTTATGCGAAAACTCAACCATTGGCTGACTATGCCGCACAGCGTCGTGGTGGTCGTGGTAAGTCTGCCACCAGCATGAAAGAAGATGATTACATTGAACATTTAGTCGTTGCCTCGAATCATGCAACGGTTCTGTGTTTCACATGTCGCGGTAAAGTGTATTGGCTGAAAGTGTACGATGTGCCACAAGCAAGTCGTGGTTCAAAAGGTCGTCCATTGGTCAACTTGTTGCCGTTGGAAGAAGGCGAAAGCGTCACCGCGATCTTGCCATTAATGGACTTCCCAGAAGATCATTACGTGTTCATGGCGACAGCGGATGGTACGGTAAAACGTGTTGCGCTAGAGCAGTTTAGTCGTCCGCGTACTTCGGGTTTACGCGCGATTGAGTTGTCTGATGAAGATACCTTGATTGGTGTTGCGATTACTGATGGTACTCAGCAAATCATGCTGTTTAGCAATGAAGGTAAAGCAATTCGCTTTGATGAAAATGAAGTCCGTGTCGTTGGTCGTACGGCGATGGGTGTACGCGGTATGCGTATTGATGATGCGTCACGGATTGTCTCGCTCGTTGTTGCGCCAGAGTCTGGTGAAGTGCTGACTGCATGTGCGAATGGCTTCGGTAAGCGTACAACGGTTGATGCGTTCCCAGTTCGTCATCGTGGTGGTCAAGGTGTCATCGCAGTACAGACCAGTGAACGTAACGGTGAACTTGTTCGTGCAACCGCAGTGAATGACAGCAATGAGTTGTTATTGATTTCTGACGGCGGCACGATGGTTCGCACACGTGTTTCTGAGATCCGTTCAGTCGGTCGTAACGCGCAGGGTGTGATGCTGATTCGTTTAGGCGATAGCGAAACACTCGTTGGCGTTGTGTGCTTGGAAGGTGTCGAAGATGACGAGGCGATTGAAGGCGTAGCGTCTGAACTTGATGCTGATGGCGCGGAGTCACCAGTCGCGGTTGTCGCTGAAGTCGCAACAGAAGACGGTCAAGAAGCTACTCAAGAGCCAGAAGCTGAATAAGCTTTCTTGAACGTTTAAACAAAGCCCGCATTGATGTGGGCTTTGTTGTTTTTTGGCTGGCTAAAGTGATTTCATAAAAGCAAATGCTTTATCACGTGGGAGTCTTACCATTTAGTTGATTGATGGGAGGATAAGCCTGCGGCTCGCCTTACTTTTTTCTTGGAAAAAGTAAGCATGAGGAAAAACAAAGCACGGCTTTGTTTTGACGCAAGGTGTCCTTCGCAAAACTCGCGTACAGGGAGGTAACTTTAAAAATTAGGCTTATCCAAGATATCAAAATATTTAATTAATGGATGTTTGGCTCAAACAGTTGCTTAGGACGGCTTAAAAACAAAGCTTTAGTTAAGAGTGATTTTTCTTCGAAAAATCGTTTTTATCCTCTCTCTTTGTCGCGTAAGTATCGACTTCGCGATACACTTACGCCACTTGTTATTTTGACTGATTAAGACACCGATATCGTTATGACGAACTCTACTAAAACACGCGTACTCACGGGTATTACGACGACTGGCACTCCGCATTTAGGTAATTATGTGGGCGCGATTCGCCCAGCGATTAACGCCAGCCTTGATCCGAATGTACAATCTTATTATTTCATGGCGGATTTGCATGCGCTAATCAAAAGCCAAGATCCAGTGCGCATTCAACAATCGCGGTTAGAGATTGCGGCGACTTGGCTTGCGCTGGGCTTAGATCCGACCAATGCGGTGTTTTATCGTCAATCAGATGTGCCTGAAACGACTGAGTTGATGTGGTTGTTGTCATGTGTTTGCGATAAAGGTCGTATGAATCGTGCGCACGCATATAAGGCTGCAGTTGCAGACAATCAAGCTGAAAACTCAGATGATGATAAAGGCGTGACGATGGGGTTGTTTAGCTATCCTGTGCTTATGGCTGCGGATATGTTGTTGTTTAATGCTAATAAAGTGCCTGTTGGACGTGATCAGATTCAGCATATAGAAATGGCTCGCGATATGGCGACGCGCTTTAACTATCTATTTAAAGGTGAGTTTTTCACGCTTCCTGAGGCGGTTATTGATGAAACGACTGATGTGTTAGTTGGTTTAGATGGTCGTAAAATGTCTAAAAGCTATAACAACACGATTCCATTATTCTCTACTGAAAAAGAACTGTTAAAACTGGTTCGTAAGATCACGACCAATTCACTTGAACCAGGTGAGCCGAAAGATCCTGATAACTGTTCGTTATTCCAAATTTATAAAGCATTTGCTCAGCCAGATGAAGTGGCTGCGATGCGCTTGAAATATCAGGAAGGCATTGGTTGGGGTGCAGCGAAAACTGAAGTGTTTGAATATTTAAATCAAATATTGTCTGCGCCACGCGAGCGTTATGTGGCGTTGATGCAAGATCCAGCTGCTATTGAAAAAATCTTAATCCAAGGTGCGGCACGTGCACGTGATGAGGCGTCGCCGTTTATGGCGCGTTTGCGCCAGGCGGTTGGATTAGGTCATTTTGCATAATTTGCTTTGAGTGATCGTTTTGGATGGAGTTGATGGGTTGAAACCTATCCAATAAAAGCAACGATTGCGACTGTGAAACGTAGGGGGTGTCTGTTGTGGTCGCCCTAAACAATATCCGATAAGGGCAACCACAAGGTTTGCCCCTACGCTTAATAAAAAATGATTTGTCATATGCCTGTGACATGGATCGGTTAGCCTTACATAACACCATCATTTCTCCATATTTCCTGCTGTTTTTATTGCCATGATATTGGCTTATCTTAAAGAAAAACTTGAATAAAATTCATCCTCCTGTTTTGTACTTGGTTTTTGAAATTAACTGTTTCTTACAAAGCTTATGAAAATTGATGCTGACGGTTCAGGTTGTTTTTAGTGAACGATTTATCAATGATACTCATGCTTAAAAATTATTTTCTTTCGTTGTATGCTTTCATCAAGACGCTTTCTACTTCGCGCATGTATTCATTATTTTTGTCTTCGTTACCGTTCTTCATATTGAGCTTGCTATGTCACTCGAACCACCATTGGGCGCTCCATCTCTAGTCGCCATTGAAAATCACTCATCACAACCGAATACGCCGCAAGCGCCGAAGTCGGGTTGGAAGCGTGCGTTGAAATGGATTGTGTTTGCACTGGTTGTGTTGGGTCTTCTGATTTTCACATGGCGACATTTCCATGTTGCAAAAGATTCTGGCCCAGCGGGTGAGCAAGGGAAACGTGGTGGCAAGAATCAAATAATGCCTGTTCAGGTGAAAACTTTAGTTGCTGGTGATCTCAATGTTTTCATCAATGCACTCGGTAGTGTGGTCCCAAGAAGTTCAGTTATTGTTCACCCTCGCGTTGACGGCGAATTGATTTCAGTGAATTTCACCGAAGGACAGACGGTTCAGAAGGGCGATTTGTTACTTCAAATTGACCCACGTCCTTATCAAGTTGCGCTAACTCAAGCTGAAGGGCAGTTGGCAAAAGATCAAGCGGCCTTGCTGAGTGCAAAACAAGATTTGAGCCGTTATCAGTCATTGGTCAAAGAAGGTTCGATTTCTAAACAACAAGTCGATCAACAAATTGCGCTAGTGAATCAAGCCGAAGGCACAGTGAAGTCCGATCAAGGACTGGTGAATGGTGCGCGATTAAATCTGAGTTATTGCCGAGTGACTGCGCCAGTCAGTGGTCGATTGGGTTTACGCCAAGTAGATGTCGGCAACATTGTGCATTCGTCCGATGCCAATGGTGTGGTGGTGATTAATCAATTCCAGCCGATTGATGTGACGTATGCGATTCCTGAGGATCAAGTTCAGAGTGTGTTGAAGCAAGTGCATTCGGGGAACACGTTGCCTGTGAGCGCACTTGATCGCGCACAGAAAACTGTTCTCGATTCTGGAAAATTAAGAAGTTTGGATAACCAAATTGATCCAACGACAGGCACATTAAAATTCAAAGCCGAGTTCGCCAACCAAGCCAATAATTTATTTCCTAATCAGTTTGTGAATGTGCGTATGTTGGTTGAAACACAAAAAAATGTGACGTTATTACCTTCAGCCGCAATTCAACGAGGCGTGAAAGGGACGTTTGTTTATGTGGTGAATACAGATAGCACCGTGAACGCACGTCCGATCACGCTGGGTGCCATAGATGGTGATAACACTGCGGTGTTGAGCGGTGTAAAAGTTGGTGAGCGCGTGGTATTGGATGGCGCAGATAAACTGAAAGATGGCGGTAAAGTCAAAGTCATTGATCCTAATGCACTGACTCCTGTGGATGAGGCGGCTCCTGAAAATGGTCGTCGGCATCATCGCCAAAAAACAGCTTCGTAAGGATTACTCATGAATCCTTCACGTATATTTATTCTGCGACCAGTGGCAACGTCGTTGCTGATGGTGGCGATTTTGCTGGCAGGATTCATGGCGTATCGCCTGTTGCCTGTTTCAGCTTTGCCAGAAGTGGATTATCCGACGATTCAAGTGGTGACCTTATATCCGGGTGCAAGTCCAGATGTCACCACGTCATCCATTACTGCGCCGCTTGAACGACAGTTTGGTCAGATGCCTGGATTGAAGCAGATGTCTTCAAGCAGTTCGGGTGGTGCGTCTGT
>Ga0209023_10003942_pt1 | contig 17291 bp, 17 predicted proteins | sample LakOneMetagenome_FD_187468 | JGI IMG/M metagenome (GOLD analysis project Ga0209023, IMG submission 187468) | Freshwater and sediment microbial communities from Lake Erie, Canada (SPAdes) (version 2) | ecosystem: Environmental > Aquatic > Freshwater > Lentic | place: Lake Erie, Canada... | reverse complement strand
GCCACGTCGGCCATCTTCCAGCAAGGCATCCACGCGCCGCCGTCGGCCCGGCACCAATAACGCCAAACCCAAGCGCAGCCCGGCACCGCCGGCAATCACGATCGCGGTCAACTCGAATGCCGAATGTCCACACACAAAACGCCAGAACGGATCCCCCAGCCCCGCCGCTTGCAGATGGCCGGCCACTGCACCAATCATCAAACCATTGAAGACAATCGCCAGCACCGGGCCAACCCCCGCCAGCAGGCCGCTGGCGTAGGTGCGCAGCCCGATGCTGATATTGTTGAAGATGTAGAACCCGAACATCGCCAAATCCGTGCCGGAATCACGTCCCAATTTTTCTGCAGCTTTGGCATACATCGTCTCCATTTCGGCCACTTGCTGCGGGCGCATCAAGGTGTGGATCAACTCCGGTTGCCATTGCACCGCCACGAAACTCAGCACCAGTGGCAACACGAATAACCCCAATGCGGCCAACATCACGCCACGCTCGGCGCGCACCAGCGCGGGAAAATCGGCAAGGATGAATTCAAATGCACGCTGCCAGCGTGGCAGCGGTGGCCGATACATCACCGCGTGACCGCGTTGCATCAACACTTGCAAGCGCTCGCGCAATTGCGGGCTGTAACCGCGCCGGCGTGCCAGCCCCAGGTGCTGACAGAGGCGTCGATAGGTGGCGGGAACATCTTCATCGGCAAGCCCGCGCCAGCCGGAATCAGCACGCGCGCGCTTGGGCTTGCTGGCACGCGCATCCAGCCACTGCTCGAAATCAGCCCATTCCTGTTGGTGGCGCTGGATGAAATGTTCCTGGCGCATGCGCAGTCAGCGTTTGCCCAGCAGCCAATTGGAAATCCCCAACAGCTGCTGCACACCTGCCGCACCCGTGGCACCGGTGGCGACACTGGCGATATCGGCCAGTTCGATGCGACGCTCTGGTGTCAGTTGGCCGGCACGCTCGGCAAATGCCACGACTGCTGCTTGTTCGGATGGCAATAACGGCTGCAATGGGCGGGTGACCTGAAGATCGACCAATAATTGAATGCTGCTGCGATGTTGCGGCACATGCACCACCAAGGTACCGGCCACTAAATCGCCTAGCCGACGACCACAGGGATCAAGCAAGCCCGACAGCAAGCCGCAGGCGTAGCCAAACGGCAGCATATCCACCGTCCGCATCAAGTTGCGCACACACGTCGCCAACCAGCCTACTGGCGCGCCATTCCTGGAAATCACCCGTAGATGCAATACCCGTTTGCCCGGTGTCTGCCCATCAAACATGCCCTCGCAAACGATGGGGTACAACCAAACCACCATGAACATGCAGACCAGATAAAACCCCATCCCGGCGCTACCCAACAAGCCGAACGCCATCGAACAAACCATCAACAGCGCCATCCGGATGCAGAAATCGATGCCCCACGCCAAGGCACGCGGTACTGGCCCGGCGGCCGGCAATCGCAATGCCACCCCTTCCGGGGTGTAAACCTCGTGGGCAGTGTCCAGCATCAAGCGGTAACGACGATGGTGTCGGCAATCAAATCATGTACACAGCGCTTTTCTTCGCCAAAAATGAACAACGGATCGATCAGACTGAACAACCCGCCAACCAACGGAATCGCACCGATCAAGCCGGGTACGAACATGCGTAACCAGAAAATTCGAGCCAAGCCAGCCCGGCTGCCATCGCTGCGCACAATTTTGATGCCCAGCATCTTCTTGCCGAACGTCTGGCCATGGCGGTGCAACAAGATCAGCTGATACGCCACATACCCCAGCATCAGCAGCACAATGATCCCCAACAGTGTCATCCCTGACGCACTGACTCCACCCTTGCCATCGTTGCCCACGATTGGAATCAGGATCGCCGCAAGAATGCCGACAATGGCGATCGGCACGCCATCGATGAGCACCGCACCCAAGCGGACACCACGTCCGGCATTTTCCAGTTGCCCTGCCTCATGCAACTCGGCCAACTTGGCGCTTGGTACGGCATAGGGATTGTCTTGTTGTTTGCCGATGTTGAGCGCATCGGCGCTGTTGTACGAATCCATGTATCCCCTTCCTCGTTGCGTGAATATGCTCCCCTGCAAGCAACTTTAGCCGGGGTCCTGCTTTACCGTCACCCTTCGCAGGGCGCGGCCACCAGATAGTCGTCCTTCAAGCGCACATAGTGACCGGCGCTGTAATACAAAGCCTCGATTTCGGCGTCGCCCAGCAGCCTCACTTTTTGGGCGGGGTTGCCCAACCAAAGCTCGCCCTCGCCGACTACCTTACCCGGTGCGATGAGTGCACCAGCGCCAACGAATCCGTGCTTTTTCACCACCGCACCATCCAGCACGATGGCACCCATGCCAATCAAAACGGCATCTTCAATCGTGCAGGCGTGGATGATGGCCTTGTGGCCGATGGTGACATCGCTGCCGATCCGGGTGGCAAACCCGCCGCGCTTGGCGTGCGGGCCGTCGTGACTGACGTGTATCACCGTGCCATCCTGGATATTGGTGCGGTCACCAATACGGATGAAATTGACATCGCCGCGCACCACCGTGAACGGCCAGATGGATACATCGTCGCCTAACACCACGTCACCGATCACGGTACTCATCGGATCCACGAAAACACGCTGGCCAAGCGTGGGGGCAATGGTGCGATACGGTCGAATGTTCATGGGCTGGATTCTAGCCCGCGCACGACTACACTGCCGCGTATGGAAAACTTCATTGACACCCCGCCCAGCGAACTTGCACCCACCTTGCAGCGTCTGCGCAGCAACTGGCAGGCCAGCAAGCCCGACTACCGTCAACGGATGGATGATCTGGGCCGCTTGCGGCATGCGCTGAAGCTGCGAATGGATGAAATGGCCGAGGCGGTTGGCAAGGATTTCGGCCATCGCGCCAAAGCCGAAACCCAAATTGCCGATGGCATGACGGTGCTCAACGATATCGATCATTTGCGCAAGCATCTGCGCAAATGGATGCGACCCGCCCGCGTGGGTGTGGGTTGGCGATTCCTGCCCGCGCAGGCGCAGGTGCGGCCGATGCCGTTGGGCGTGGTGGGGGTGATTGCGCCGTGGAACTACCCGGTCAACCTGGCACTGATCCCGTTGGCCACCGCGCTGGCCGCTGGCAATCATGTGTATTTGAAACCGTCCGAGCACACCCCGCACACCGCGCGATTTTTGCGCAGCCTGCTGGCCGAAGCCATTGCCCCGGGTCGGGTGGCGGTGGCTACCGGCGGTGCCGACATCGGTGCCGCCTTTGCCGGCCTGCCGTTTGACCACCTGGTGTTCACCGGCTCCACTGCGGTGGGGCGCAAGGTGATGGCCGCCGCTGCGGCCCATCTCACTCCCCTGACGCTGGAGTTGGGCGGCAAATCGCCGGCATTGATTGCCGAGGACTACCCGATTGAACACGCCGCAGCCCGTATTGCCACCGGCAAATGGTTCAATTGCGGGCAAACCTGCATTGCCCCCGATTACGTGCTGGTGCCCAAAGGCAAGCGCGACGCCTTGACCAAGGCACTGCGCGATGAGGTGATTGCGCGCTACGGTGAAAACCTGACCAACCTGGATGACTACACCCGCATCATCAATGCTGGCCAATACAACCGTCTGAAAGGCTATTTGGACGATGCCAAGTCCCGCGGTATCGAACGCGTCACCCTGGCCGGCCACGCCGATCCGGCCCAGCGCCTGCTGCCACCCACGCTGCTGCTGGATCCGGGTGATGACGCATTGATCATGCAGGAAGAAATTTTTGGCCCGCTGTTGCCGATCAAGAGCTATCGCAGTCTTGATGAAGCGATTGCCTACATCAATGCCCACGACCGGCCCCTGGCGCTGTATCCGTTCAGCCACAACCGGGCCACTGTGGAAAAAATCCTGCACGGCACCTTGGCCGGTGGGGTTTCAGTGAATGACACCCTGTTCCATTTCGCCATCGGCAATCTGCCGTTTGGCGGAGTCGGGCCCAGCGGCATGGGGGCCTACCATGGCCGCGCCGGGTTTGATGCGATGAGCAAACAACTGCCGGTATTCTGGCAGGCCCGTCGCAGTGGTGGCGACCTGCTCAAACCGCCCTACAGCAAAGCCAAGTGGCTGATTGATTTGATTGTGCGCTAAGCAGGTCTATCCCGCTGGCATCGATAACCCCTGTGCACGTTTGACCGTGCGCAGCACGAAACTGGAATTGACATCAGCCACCTCGGCCTGCGCCAGCAGTTTGTCCAGCAGGAAGCGGGAAAAATGATCCAGCCCGCCCACCACCACGTGCAGCAGGTAATCCATGTCGCCGGTCAGGGCATGGCAGGCCACCACTTCTGGCCAGGCGTTGACCTGACGCGCAAAGGTGTCGATGTGCGCGGCGTCGTGGCTTTTCAGTTGCACCCGCACGAAGGCCTGCAAGCCCAGCCCCAAGCGCTCCGGATCCACCTCGGCACGATAACCACAGATCACCCCTTCACGCTCCAGCCGCTGCACCCGGCGCAAGCAGGCCGAGGGTGAGAGATGCACGCGTTCGGCCAATTCCGCATGGGTCTGGCGGGCAGCACGTTGCAGTTCAGCCAGCAACAGCAAATCGATGCGATCCAGCTCGGTTGCGCTCATTTTCATCATGAATTATTGAATTGATGCAGATATCTTGCACATTGCAACCATTTTTACGCAACAAAGCTGCCATTCTGCGCGTTGCCGCGCCTATGCTGAAGGTTCCCTCTGCCACCCCGGAGCCGCCCGTGCTTGAGCAACCGCGCCGCCTTGAAAGCGTGCAGACCGAACGCGGCTCGATCCCGGTGTACGCCACCGGTACCGTGGAGCAGCCGTGGGCGCAGTACAGCGCCACCGACCACGCGGTGTGGCAGCAGTTGTACGCCCGCCAGCAGGCATTGTTGGTGGGCCGCGCCTGCGATACGTTTTTGGCGGCGCAAGAAAAACTGCGCATGCCGGCCGATCACATTCCACGCTTTTCCGACCTCAACCAGATCCTGGCTGCCGCCACCGGCTGGCAGATCGTGGCGGTGGAAGGCCTGCTGCCGGAGTTGGATTTCTTCACCCATCTGGCCAACCGGCGCTTCCCGGTGAGCTGGTGGATTCGCCGCCCGGATCAGATCGACTATCTGGAAGAACCCGACCTGTTCCACGACCTGTTCGGGCATGTGCCCTTGTTGATGGAGCCGCTGTTTGCCGATTACCTGCAAGCCTACGGCCAAGGCGGTATCAAGGCGCATGGGCTGGGCCCCGATGCGCTGATGCAACTGGCGCGGCTGTATTGGTACACGGTGGAATTTGGCCTGATCCGGCAAGCTGATGGCCTGCGCATCTACGGCGCTGGCATCGTCAGCTCCAAGGGCGAGTCCATCTACAGCCTGGAAAGCGCCGCCCCCAACCGCTTAGGCTTTAATCTAGAGCGCATCATGCGCACCCGCTATCAGATCGACAGCTTCCAGCAGACATATTTTGTGATCGATAGCTTCGAACAGCTGATCAGCACCACACTGGCCGACTTCACCCCACTGTATGCCCGGCTAGCCGGGCAAGACCCCATCCCCGCCGATGCGGTTTTGGACGGGGATGCGGTGTTGTAACCGCGGCAAGCTGAGCCCCTACGCCGCCATCACCGCCGCCCCCGGCACTGTTGTGGCGGCGGCTTGCGGCCTGACATCTTGCACAATTTGACCGCCATGCAGCACCAGCACGCGGTCGGCGCTGGCGATGGTTTCCGGGCGATGCGCCACAATCACCTTGGTGACATTGAGCCGTTTGACGGCAGTATTCACCAGTTGCTCGTTGGCCACATCCAAATGGCTGGTGGCCTCATCCAAAAACAGCAATTTGGGGTTGCGATACAAGGCACGCGCCAAAATCACCCGCTGCTTTTGCCCACCGGATAGGCTGCTGCCCATATCGCCAATCAGGCTGTGATAGCCCATCGGCATCGCTGCGATCTCGTCATGCACCGCCGCCATCCGCGCGGCGGCTTCCACCCGGGCGTGGTCATACGCTGCATCAAAAAAACTGATGTTGTCGGCAATGCTGCCGCCAAACAATTGGTCGTCCTGCATCACCGCACCGATGATGCCGCGCACATTGCGCGGGCCCAGTTTATGCAGGTCTTGCCCGCCGATACGGATACTGCCCGACGTGGGTTTCAACAAACCCAGCAATACTTTGACCAAGGTGGTCTTGCCGCAGCCCGACGCCCCCACAATCGCCACCGCCTCCCCAGCCTCGATGCGAAAACTCAAGTCTTTCAGCACCCACGGCTCGCCATCGGCATAGCGAAAGCACAACGTGTCCACCTCAATACTCGCCTCGCCCGGCGCTGCGGCCTCCGCCAAACCGTGCGCGTCTTCCGGTGGCGTCAGCACGATATCGGCCAGGCGTTCGCCGTGTAGGCGCAGCATGCGAAATTCGATCCACTTATCGATCAACGCACTCATGCGCTGCGCGAACTGATCTTTGTAAGCCAAAAACGCAATCAACATCCCGACCGAGAACACATTGTCCAGCGCCAGCAACGCGCCAATCCAGATCACCGCGATGCGTTCCACACCAAACACCAACTGGCTGGCACCGTTGAAGCCCAGTCCCAAATGCGCCAGCTTGATCTCGCGGTTCACGGTGTCACTGATCAAATTGTCATACGTGCTGCGGCGCTGCGATTCTTCACCCGCCACTTTCAAACTCTGCATCCCGCGCAGCGATTCTAGAAGATGCGTTTGCTGTTTGGCCGCCGCCACCAATTGCTGCTCGGTGCCATCACGCAATGGGCGATACGCCAACGTGCGGATGCCCAAGTACAGCACCACTGCTAGCAAGGTCACCAGCGCCAGTTTCCAGCTATAAAACAGCATCAAACCGAAGGTCACCACCGCCATCAACCCATCAATGATGGCCTCGACAAAACTCGTGGTTAGCGTGCGCTGAATCGCCTGCACGCTGCCCATGCGCGACGTGATATCGCCCAAATGGCGCTTCTCAAAAAAATCCAACGGCAAGCGCAGCGCATGCGCAAATACATTGCCCATCCACTGCAAGCCTAATTTGGAAGACAGATACACCACCGCCCAACCGCGCAGCAAACCGATGCCCACTTGCAGCAGCAGCACCAAGCCAAACCCCAGCCCCAACACGGTCAGCAAACTGGTATCTGCAGACACCAAGACCTGATCCACCACCCACTGCATAAAGAACGGGGCCAACACCACAAACACTTGCAACGCAATCGACAGCAACAAAATCTGCGCCAACGCCCGCCACAGCCCGCGTACCGGCCCGGTCAACTGCCGCGCCGATACCGCAGGTACCGCCTGTTGTGGTTTGAATTCGGCGGCAGGGGTCAACTCCAACGCCACCCCGGTGAAGTGATCAGACACCTCGGCCAGCGATAACCTGCACTCACCAATGGCCGGGTCAAGCAGCGTGACCTTGGATTTACCGACCTTGGCCAGCACCACAAAGTGATTCAAATCCCAATGCAGCACGCAAGGCAGTTTCAACTTGCCAAGGTCTTCCATATCCAATCGCAACGCGCGCGTGGAAAACCCCAACCGCTGCGCGACATGGATCAATTGATTGAGTTTTGCGCCTTTCAGCGACAACGGAAAGCGCCGGCGCAGCTCTGGCAAACCGATATGCAGCCCATGCGCGGAGGCGACCATTGCCAGTGAGGCGAGACCGCATTCGGCGGCTTCGGATTGGAGGAGGAATTTCATGATCGCCTTGTCAACTTGCTCAACGCAGATAGCGCTAGAGATTATCTGGGGCCGTTATGGATTCCAATTCATGAAGGGATGCATCGGAATAGTTGATCCTGTAAGTCCCCGAGGGCAAGAAGAGTGAGCATGCATCCTGACCGGTCATGACCACGCAACTATCCGCAGGAATGCCAGATATTTCGTTTTCCGGGAATGCCTCGATCAGGCAAGGGAACGTGTTCTTGCAATGGCTAGTCGGGGGAAACCTCCGCTTACGGGCGCCATCCAGATCAAGCCATGACGGCCCACTCGCGCTTCTCCCCTGGATTTCTGGCAAGAACAATATTAAGTCATAATCATCGGAGCCATAGAAGTGGCCATTCGAATCTGCCAATGCATATCCTTGGGATGGATGACTTGCCAGCATGTTCTGATCGAGATGAATTGAGTCCGGCAGCAGATCAAGCAAGGTAGTAGTATCTATGCTCAAAGGGTTAATTCCGGTGATTTTCATGAATCGGGCTGCCATTAGCCCGTCCGGAGCATGATGACTTTTCGATTTCGCAATATGACCGAATCCGGCCACGACAAGCAATTTGGCCCTCGGGTCGTTCTTGAAAATACAGGCCAAGTTCTGCGCCTGCTTTTGTTCTCGACCCTCAATCGTGTTATCCCCTACGTCGGAATCTTCGTATGCCACTAATTTAAATTTCAATCGAATCGCTTCCCGAATTATTTCGCCAAAGATCGGTTCTCGCAAATAAAATCCGGTTCCGCGTATCGGGTACCCGCGCGAAAGCAAATCCGCATCCGCCAAGGATGCGTTTGAACAAGTTTTGGAAGGGTCGCCAGGTTTAACCGTGAGGCCTTCGATACCAAGATAGTTGTACCCCTCCTCATGGAGCGCGTTGAGCAGCGTATAGATGGCGGCTCTAGTCCTCGGTCTGGCGTGCGATTCGTTTATGAATACGGCTCGGCGATTCCTTGCCAAGTTTCGTATCACATCATTTGCAGGCTTCGCATCAAGATAGCCAAGACGCGTTGGATCAGCGTCAGATCCGCGAACCGGATATATCTTGTCCGCCGCCTCGTATTGCCCCATGAAACTTGCAATAGTTGCGTAATATTCCCGGAATGTGGCACTGGCCGTTTCGATGTGAAATCCATGGTCAGACGCCCGATTTACACTAAAATACGCAAGCTGTGGAGGCTGCGACAGATTCATGACTATCCTGGAGAGGCATGTCTCTTCTGTGCAATCCTTGCCAGCAGGGGGGGCGCTTTTCGTGGCAGCAAACGAAGTGGATACCAGAGAAATACATCCAAGCAAAAAAAAGACGCACTTGAATTTATTCATGCGTTTTCCTCTTCATTCCAGGAATGGAGATTGGGTAAAGATAGCAGAATCCCTTGAAGGCTAGGAGCACTTGATTTTCATGGTATTCAATTTTATGCCTTACAGATAGCGCCTTCCCGCGACCATACTCTTCTAGCAATGCTTTACGTGGGCGTTTGTTTTTCATGAGCTGCTCTCCAGCAAATCCACAATTTTCTCCGTAATCGGGAATCCGGTAAGCATTTCAACAAAGCCCCACTGTCCCGACGGATTGGCCTCCAGAAAATATAGAGCACCATCCTGTCCCCTAATCAGATCCATGGCGGAATATGACAAGCCAAGTAGTTGGTTTATTTTAACAAGGGCATCTCTTTTCGCTGTTTTGTGCGCCGCCCATCAAGGCACCCAGTTCATTGGGGCTCAGGGCGCTGCGGCTGATGCGCGCGACTTTCCCCAATTGATGGCCAAATTTTTGGTAGGGGTAGGCTTGGTAGCGCAACAAGACGTGGTCGCCGGGGTTGATAAACCCGATGGCGCGGCTGGGCACCAGTAATTCGGCTTCTAGCTTGCCATCGCCCGGCAAGACGCTCAGCAGCGGTTGCCCGGCCTGCACCGCTTGGCCGGGCTTGGCGATTTGGGTGGCGATGATGCCGGTCACGGGCGCGGTGACGGCCAATGCGCCACGGGCGTCGGTTTCGACTTGTTCTTGCGCCAGCAGGGCGCGGTTGCGTTGGTAGTCGGCATCGCTGGCTTGGCGTTGCCCGGGCAGTTCTTGCAGGGCTTGCTGCAATTGCGCGATGCCGCGGCGGGCGTTGGTGGCCTGCTGTTGCAGGGCTTGCACGGCGGCATGTTGTTCCAGCGCGGCGGCTTCTTGCTGTTTGACTTGCAAGGTGCTGACAAACTTGTCGCCTTGCAGTTGGCGCAGCCGTTGCAGGGTTTCCTGGGCGATGCGCGCCTGCTCGCGGCGGGTGCTGGTCTGGGCTTGAATCTGCGCCAGCTCGGCGCGGGCGGTGACCAGTTGCGCTTGCAGGCCCGCACCTTGCGCAGCATACAACTGGTGCTGCGCAGCTTGCCCCGCCTGCAAACTGGTGGCGCGCTGCTGCAAGCCTGCTACCAAGGCGGTGTGGGTATCCCCGCTGGCTACGGTGGCGCGTGGCGAGACAATCACCGCCAGCGTGTGGCCGGCTTGCACTTTGCCGCCTTCTGCCGTGTCCATACGCGCCACCACCCCGGTGGCGGGGGCCAGCACGGTGGCCATGCCGCGCGTGGGCACCAATTGCCCGATGACGGTGGCACGGCGGGTGTAGCTGCCCAGCACCAGCAAGATACCAATACTGGCCGCCGCCACACTGGCGAAGGCGGTCAGCACCCACAGCGATACCGGCTGCGCCAACGAAATACCACCCAGCCAGCTACTGCGCTTGGCATCCAGGACTTGTTGGCGGAAAAGGGGTGCAGGCACGGTGACGCTCGTCGCGCTTAGGTGGCGGCACCCTGACAAACACCTATGGCAATGCGCAACGGTACGGACATGTCAGTATCCGTGAACAAATACCACTACCTCTAGATACATCAAGGCTTTCAGCAAGTGCATGTCAGTGCTGCTGAACAAAATTACTTAAATTACGATTTGTTAATCCAGCCATCGCCTTTCTATTGGCCACCCTGCTGGCACAATCGCTCGCCTTGGTGATCGCAAGAAGCAAGACATGCCCACACTTTTGGGAGAACGAATTCGGCAGGCCCGCGCACGCAAAACAATGCGTCAGTCGGATTTGGCAAAAATGCTTGGCATCAGCCGCAGCGCTGTGGCCAATTGGGAAAGTGGTGACGGCTCACACCCCAGCCTGGAAAATTTGAGCAAAATCGCAATTGCCACCGACTGCGGGGTGGATTGGTTGGCTACCGGGCGCGGTGCACCCACCGATGAAATACTGGCCTTGCGTGATATTGATATCGTGCATACGCCCGACGAGCGCACCCTGTTGGCGCTCTACCGCAAAAGCCTGCCGGGCGCGCGGCGGTTAATTTTGCAGATACTTGAGCGGCATGTGGCGTTGGAGCCGTAGGTTTGGTTGATCGCTGTCATTCCCAGCCCCCACATCGGCGACAATACCCACACCCTCGCCCATGTCTGACCTGCCGATGACGTCTTCCAATATTTCCCTTACCCAATTTTTGATTGAAGAACAGCGCGCCGGGCGCGTCAACCCGCAGCTGCGCTTGCTGATTGAAGTAGTGTCGCGCGCATGCAAACGCATCTCCATTGCGGTCGGCAAAGGCGCGCTGGGCGGTGTGTTGGGCGATGCCGGCAGTGATGGGCAGGCCAGCATCAATGTGCAGGGCGAGGCGCAGAAAAAGCTCGACGTACTCAGTAATGAAATCCTGCTGGAAGCCAATGCCTGGGGCGGCCATCTGGCCGGCCTTGCCTCCGAGGAAATGGACACCTCGCAGCCGATCCCGGACAAATATCCGCGCGGCAATTATTTGTTGCTGTTCGACCCCTTGGATGGCAGCTCCAATATCGACGTCAACGTGTCGGTGGGCACCATTTTCTCGGTGTTGCGCTGCCCCGAGGGGGTGACGTCACCCACCGACGCCGATTTCCTGCAACCCGGCACTGCCCAGGTCGCCGCCGGCTACTGCGTCTATGGCCCGCAAACCACACTGGTGCTCACCGTCGGCCACGGCACCCATGCCTTCACTCTGGATCGCGAAGTGGGCAGTTTTGTGCTGACCACGCGCAGAATGCGCATCCCCGAAGACACCAAAGAATTTGCGGTGAACATGTCCAACCAGCGCTTCTGGGAAGCGCCGATGCAGGCCTATGTGGGCGATCTACTGAAAGGCAGCGAAGGCCCGCGCGGCAAGGACTTCAACATGCGCTGGATCGCCTCGATGGTGGCCGATGTGCACCGCATCCTGACCCGTGGCGGCCTCTTCAGCTATCCGCTGGACAGCAAATGCGCAGCCAAGGGCGGCAAGCTGCGCTTGATGTACGAAGCCAACCCGATGAGCTTCCTGGTCGAACAGGCCGGCGGCGCGGCCAGTACCGGGCGCATGCGCATGCTGGAGGTGCCCCCCACCGGTCTGCATATGCGGGTGCCGGTGTTCATGGGCTCGAAAGCGGAAGTGGACGCGGCAGTGGGCTACCACCAAGCGCATGACGCACAGGCGCACTAAACCTGCGCCAGCCTATCTCCTCATCACGCCATTCGGTCAGGTGATGCGGTATTTGCCTGCAACTTGGGCAGAATGCACCCATGCATCTTGATCCGCACGTGTGGCCCCAACTTGCCTTCGGTCTGATTCTGGCTGGCGGGCTGTATCTGTTCATCAGCGAGAAGCTGCGCGTCGATGTCACCGCGATGCTGATCCTGCTGGCCTTGGTAGTGACGGGGGTGCTCGATAGCCGGCAAGCCCTATCCGGGTTTTCCAGCGAGCCGGCAATCATCGTGGCTGCGGTGTTCGTGATCTCCGGTGCGCTGGGCGCGACCGGCATCAGCGAACGCTTGGGCAGCTGGATGGAACGCGCTTCCGGCAATGCCGAATGGCGCACGATTGCAGTGGTGATGCCGCTGGTAGCGCTGTTGGCATCATTTACCCATCATGTGATGGTCACCGCGATGATGTTGCCGCTGCTGCTGCGGCACGCGCGCAACCGGCAATTGCCAGCCTCACGCTTGTTGATGCCGATGTCGCTGGCCGCTTCGCTGGGTACCACCTTGACCTTGTTCAGTGCACCCGCCTTTCTGCTGGCCAATGACATGCTGCAGCGTGCCGGCGCCGAAGGCCTGGGGATTTTTTCGATCACTCCGATTGGCCTTGCATTAGTGTTGGTGGGCACCGCCTATATGCTGTTGACCCGCTGGCTGCTGCCCAAGCGCAGTGGCGAGCAAAATGATGACGACTACCTGCGGCTGGATCGCTACCGCACCGAGCTGGTGATTGTGAAGGAAGGCCATTGGTGCACGCGTCCATTGACCGAGCTGCAAAAAGCATTGGGCGAACGCTTCCGCCAATTGGGTTGGTTGCGTGATGGTCAACGCCGCGATGATCTTGGCAACAACAGTCCATTGTTGGCCGGCGACGTACTGCTGGTCGAAGCCGCCGCCGACGAATTGATGTCGCTGCACGACGATGCTGGTCTGGATCTCAATGCGATTACCCGTTTCGGCAAGTTGGCCACCGGTGAGGGCAAGGCGCAGCTGGTGCAGGCGGTGGTGGCGCCGGGCTCGGAATTCATCGGACGCAGCATCCGTGAGTTGGATTTTGCACGCCAATTCCACACCGTCATCGCCGGCCTGTGGCGACGCGGCGAAGACATGGCCGACCGCCTGTCCGATGCACGCCTGCGCGAGGGCGATCTACTGGTGCTATGGGGCATGCCATCACGCTTTGCCGAACTGGCGGCGCACCACGGCTTTTTGATGCTGGTGCCATTTGCCGGGCAAGCCAAACGCCGCCTGCGCGCACCGCTGGCGTTGGGGATCCTCGGCCTGACCGTGCTGGCTGCAGCCACCGAATGGCTGTCGCCACCCTTGGCCTTCCTGTTTGGTGCAGTCGCGATGGTGGCTACCCGCTGTATTGATGTGGAACAGGCCTATCGCAGCATTGATTTACGCATTTACGTGATGATCGCCGGCGTGATTCCGCTCGGGATCGCAATGGAAAACACCGGTACCGCCGCCCTGCTGGCACAAGGCTTGTCGCATTGGATCGCGCACTGGCCACCACTGGCAATCCTGCTGGTGATGTTCTCGATCGCGGCGCTGCTCACGCAGGTGATGAGCGATGCCGCCACCACCGCCTTGCTGGGGCCCATTTCCATCGCCACCGCGCAAGTACTGGGGCTGCCGCCTGCACCGTTCGTGATGTGTACCGCCTTGGGTGCGGTGGTGGCGTTCCTGACCCCCATCGGCCATCACGGCAATTTGTTGATCCTGCGTCCCGGCCAGTACAGCTTTGCTGACTTCCTGCGCGTGGGTCTGCCACTGACCGTGCTGATTGGTCTGGTCAGCGCGTGGATGGCGCGCTGGTTGTGGATGGGTGGGCCGCTATTGCCGCATATTGGCTAAACCTGCACGCTGCATGCTCTTGCTATCGAGGATTGCGCGATGACCCTGTTGATTGCGCCACGCACCCACGACTTGGGTGGTTTGCAAGTCCATCGTGTGGTGCCCACCTTGCAAGCCCGCAGCGTCGGCCCATTCGTGTTTGTCGATCACATGGGTCCGGTGCTGTTTGAACCCGGTCGCGGCATTGATGTGCGCCCGCACCCGCATATCGGCCTGGCGACTGTCACTTATTTGTGGGCTGGCGCGCTGCGCCATCGCGACACCCTTGGCAGCGTGCAGGACATCCTGCCCGGGGACGTGAACTGGATGACCGCGGGGCGCGGCATCGCCCATTCCGAACGTACCCCGCCGGAGCCACGCGCAGCCGGCCACGCGATTCACGGGATGCAAACGTGGGTAGCGCTGCCAAGGCCGGACGAAGAAATCGCACCGTCGTTCCACCATCATGCCGCCTCCAGCCTGCCGATGCGCGAGCACGCCGGGGCATCGCTGCGGGTGATCGCCGGGCGCGGCTTCGGTCTGGAATCACCGGTGCAGGTGTTCACCGACACCTTCAACGTTGCCGTCGATCTGGTGCCGAACGCCGAGCTGTCCATCGCAGCGGAAGCGGTGGAACGCGCACTGTATGTACTCGAAGGGCAGGCCCAGTTGGATGGTGCCGATATTCCGGAAAAACATCTGGTCGTACTCGACCACGGCACGCGTCACGTCCTGCGCGCCAGGACACCAGTGAAAGCAATGTTGTTTGGCGGTGAGCCGCTGGATGCGCCTCGCCACATGTGGTGGAACTTTGTGTCATCGTCGAAGCAACGCATCGAACAAGCCAAGCGGGATTGGGACAGCGGCGCGTTCGGCCTGATTCCCGGCGACGATGTCGAGCGCATCCCGCTGCCGGAGCACTAGCGCAATGGAGTATTGGTTGCAGCTTTGGTACGGACTTGAACATCTGCCACATCTTCGCGCCTGGCTGACCGCTGGCTGGGTGGTGTATTTGCTGGGTCTGGGTGGCTGGATCGTGCTGCAAAAGCGCGAACCGGCAGCCACCTTGAGTTGGTTGATCAGTTTGGCGGCATTGCCGTACATCGGGTTTTTGATTTATTACGTGCTTGGGCCACAACGCATCGTGCGCCACCGGGCACGCCGTCAGCGTCACTACGCGCGCCTGCCGCGAGAGGACACCGGTTCGGGCGATGAAAGCGCGGAACTGCGCACACTGGCACTGACCACAACGGGGCTGCCTCCGAGTACCGCGTGCGAGGTACGCCTGCTGGTGGATGGCGGGCATAAATATCCGGCTTTGCTGGCGGCCATTGCGCAAGCGCACGAGCATATCCATCTGGAGTACTACATCTACAACCCGGACCGCACGGGTGGCGCACTGCTGGAGGCACTGGTGGAGCGCGCCCGCGCTGGTGTCAAAGTGCGCCTGCTGGTGGATGCGATGGGTTCGAAATTGGCCAACCGTCGTTACTTTGCCCCCTTGCTCGAGGCCGGCGGCGAACTGGCATGGTTTCACCCCACCCGCCTGTGGCTGCCGTGGCGGCGGCCGTGGCTGAACCTGCGCACCCATCGCAAGCTGGTGGTGATCGACGGCAAGATCGGCTTTCTGGGCGGCATCAACATTACCGACGAAGAAGACGAGCGCCTGCGCGAAGACGCCTACCGCGACTTGCATTTGCAGATCGAGGGCGACGTGGTACACGCCTTGCAGGATGTCTTTGTCGAGGACTGGGCTTACGCCACCGAGCGCTCCGACTTCATTGGCGACGTGGTGCGCACCATGCCTCCCAAGCAACCCGGCCCAATCCGTGCACAACTGCTGATTTCCGGCCCGGATTCGCGGTGGGAAGCGATCCACCGCATGCACGTCAGCGCGATTTACACGGCCTCGCGGCGGGTCTGGCTGTCCACTCCATATTTTGTGCCCGGCGAAGCCGCCATGATGGCGCTGACCTCGGCGGCATTGGGTGGGCTGGATGTGCGCCTGCTGGTGCCCAAAATGAGTGATAGCCGGCTAGTGACCTGGTGCGTGCGGTCGTTTTATGACGACCTCCTGGCGGCGGGTGTCAAGGTGTACGAATACGGCCCGCGCATGCTGCATAGCAAGGCACTGCTGGTGGACGACGCGCTGGCTATCATCGGTAGCGCCAATTTCGACAACCGCAGCTTCCGGCTCAACTTCGAATCCTCGCTACTGCTGGAAGATGCCGGCATGGCCGCGGAACTGGCGCAGTTGATCGAGCGCGAATTCGCCTCGGCGCCACGCGTTCGTGCAGATCGCCCCCGTCCCCTGCTCAGCGCGCGCCTCCCAGAAGCATTGGCGCGCTTGCTGGCCCCCCTGCTGTAAGCCCGCCGACTGGCGTTACACTGCGCGCGTCCTGTCATGGAGTTGCGTGCATGCATTGGTTGTTTCTGCTGCTGGCCCTGGCGGCCATGGCGTTTGGATTTTTGACTACCTCGATGGCGGTACTGGTGAGCTGCCTGCTGGCGGCACTGGTGCTGTTCGTGTTGTGGATCCTGGGCATGTACCAAGCACGGGTGGCCGGCAGTGGCCGTGACGTGAGCCTGATGATCGACCCCAGTGAAATGCGCAGATTGCGCGATCAGGTACACGCACGCAAGGCCGAAAACCAAGACCTGCCTCCGCAATGACCGCACTCAGCGTCAACCTCAACAAAATCGCCGTATTGCGCAATTCCCGTGGCGGCACTGAACCGGATTTGTTGCGTGCGGCCAGCACCTGTTTGGACGCCGGTGCGCACGGGCTGACTGTGCACCCTCGCCCGGATGCCCGCCATATTCGAGCCGCCGATGTGCTGCTGTTAGGCGACCTGTGCACCCAACGTGGTGTCGAATTCAATATCGAAGGCAACCCATTTGCACCCGCACGCACCGGGTATCCTGGTCTGTTGGCGCTGTGTGAAGCGACCCGTCCGGCGCAGGTCACCCTGGTGCCAGATGGCGACGGCCAGCTGACCTCGGATCATGGCTTTGATTTCGTCCGTGACGGCGCTGCGCTGCAGCCACTGATCGCCGCATTCAAATTACTTGGCTGCCGTGTGTCCGTGTTTGTGGATGTGGGCGACCCCCACGTGGAACAAGCCGCTGCTCTCGGTGCTGACCGGATCGAGCTGTACACCGGCCCGTATGCCGAGGCCTTTGCAACAGGCCACATCCAGCCTAGA
>Ga0209023_10003941_pt1 | contig 17292 bp, 5 predicted proteins | sample LakOneMetagenome_FD_187468 | JGI IMG/M metagenome (GOLD analysis project Ga0209023, IMG submission 187468) | Freshwater and sediment microbial communities from Lake Erie, Canada (SPAdes) (version 2) | ecosystem: Environmental > Aquatic > Freshwater > Lentic | place: Lake Erie, Canada | collected... | reverse complement strand
CGGCAGCCGTCGCAAACACCGGCACCTCGTGCTGGCCGTGCTCGGTCCATTGATCGAGCCAGTCGGACAGCTCGTCGCCGGCGCGCACGAGGTGATCCGGCGCGCGCAGCTCGAGCAGGTAACGCTGCGGAGCGCGCGCGAGTTCGCGATAGCCCGCCGGCAGCGGACTGCCAAGCCGCGCCTGCGCCGCCGCGAATGCGGCCTCGTCCGGAATCGTCGTCACCGCTGGCGGTTGAGCGGATTCGTCGATCACGCGCTGCGCATCCGCCGCCGCCTCGATGCCTGCAAGCAGGTGCGCGTCGTCGAGCGCAGCGGATGCCCGTTCCTGTTCGCGCAGGCGCCGCAGGTAGCGATCGGCGCGCGCGTTGACTGCGGCGGTGACATGCGTGCCGCGCGAAGCCAGCCAGAGTTGCGCGGTATCGCGCAGGGCCGGGCTGGCCAGTGGCGGCACGGCGAACGCTGCCAGGTACACGAGCAGCAGTGCGACGCGTGTCATCACGCGTGGTGGTCGCAACAACAGCAGCGTGCGCAGGCGCAGCGCTCTTTGCAGCCGCTGCAGCGGCGGTGCGCGTGGCCGGTCGCGCACGACGGCAGCGACGATGCGATCATCCAGTTCGTGTCGCGCCAATGTCAGCGGATCGCCCTCGGCACGGATGTTCTCGACGAGCCGCGCGTTGCTGAAGTTGATGCCCAGTGCAGTGGCCTGCATGGCGACCAGCACGAGCAGCAGCCACCATTGCGTGAAGACGATCAGCACGACGGTGGCGAGCATGAAGGCGACGAGCAGCAATACTTCCAGCCAGACCCAGCCGCGAGGCAGCAGCGACTGCACGAAGTGTCCGCCATCGAGCGGCGGCAGCGGCAGCAGGTTGAGGTAGTTGAGCGCGAGCAGTACGCTCGCGGCCGGAAGCAGTCCGGTATGTCCGCCACGCATCGCGAACGCGAGCAGCGCCCAGCCGAGCACGATGCCCGGCAGCGGCCCCATCAGGCTGACGATCGCGCGATGGCTGCCGCGTGGATCGCGCTCCACGCCGGTGGTGATGCCGCCGATCAGCGGCAGCAGCACCACCTGCACGTTGCGATAGCCGAGCACGCGCATCGCCAGCCAGTGCCCGCCTTCGTGCAGCAGCAACGCGCCGGCGATCAGCGCGGAGTAGGTCCAGCCCCACAACAGGCCACCGAGCAGGGTGAACAGCAGGGTGGTTGCAGCGAGCAGCAGCCACTGCGTGCCGCGCGTCGGCGCGCGTTCGCACATGCGCTCCACCAGCGGCAGCAAAGCGCGCTCGCGCGCGGGCTCGAGTGGCGCGACGGCGGCTCGCCCTTTCCGGGCACGGCGCAGGGCGCGCAGCAGGCGCCACATGGTTCCGGTGCGCAGGCGCAGGCTGCCGTCGCTTGCGCGCCGCAGCGTGCGCGCGGCAAGCAGGGCGTCGATGAAGGTGCCGAAGCGGCGCGACATGCCGGCGACGATGTCATCGAGTGTCCCGATCGCGTCGTCAGCATCGGCAATCGCGAACTCCTGCCGCCATTGCTGGTGCGCTTGCCAAAGTGTGGAGATGTCGTCGACGTCGAAGCTGCGCCGGCGATGGCGCGGAGTATCGAACAACTCGTCGATGAGGCTGGTGCGAAAGCTGCTGAGCGAGCAGCCGTCGGCGAGCATCTGGCCGATCGAAACCACCAGGCGATCGGCACGGGCCGGATCCACCGGTTGTTGCACGAGTGCGACCGCGCAGGCATGCGCATGCGCGTACGCGTGCATGGGCGTGCGTGTGCCGGTGCCGATGTCAGTCGCGCACACCCAGCCGCGTGGAGCGAAGCCGAGCGCGCGAAGGTCCGCGTCGGCCTGTTCGTAGAGGTCGGCATACGCGGCCGGGGCGCGCGCCGACGGCGTCGGCACCCAACGCAGCTCCGGAAGCCGGATCGAGGCGAGCTGGCGTGCGACGAGGATCGCCCACAGCAGCACCAATCCGGCGATGATCGCGATCCAGTCGAGCATCACAGCAGCCGCTCGACCGCCGCGCGCGCGGCCGCGAACGAGAAATGTCGTTCGACATTGGCGAGGCCGTTCGCCGACAACGTGTTCCACAACGCCTCGTCCCGGTACAGGCGCACGACCGCGGCCGCGAACGCCGCGGCGTCGTCGGCGACGAGCACGTCGCTGCCGGCGACAACGTGCATGCCTTCGACCGCGACGGTCGTCGCCACCACCGGCAATCCGCAGCTCATCGCCATGTTGACCTTGCCCTTTACGCCGGCGCCGTAGCGCAGCGGCGCGACCGAGATGCGGCAGCCGTCCATGTGCGGCAGGATGTCCTCCACGAAACCGTGCACGATCACCGCGTCGTCGGCGAGCGCTCGGATCGCCGGCGGCACGCGGCTGCCGATCACGTGGAAGCGGACACCCGGCAATTCGGCGCGCACGCGCACGAACACTTCGCCGGCGAACCATTCGACCGCGTCGGTGTTCGGCGGATGCTGGAAGCCTCCGACGAAGACGAGATCGCGGCGTTCTCCGAACGGTTTGCGGCAGCCGTAGACCTCGTGCACGTTCGACAGCACCTCGACGCGCGCGCCGGGCGCGTCGCGCGCGAGCAGTTCCTGCTCGACCGGGCTGACGACGAGGGTGACGTCGCTTTCGCGGATGAGTTTCAGCTCCTGCGCGCGTGTCGCGGCGGCGTGGCGCGCGAGCGCGGCGTCGCCAGCGAGTTCGGCGGCGCGCTGTTCGCGCAGATAGTGCAGGTCGACCGTGTCGAATGCGAGCCGCGCCTGCGGCGCATGCAGGCGCACGAGGCCGAGGAACGGCGCCGCGACGTAGTGGCGCGAGAGGATCACCAGGTCGAACTCGCGCCCGCGCTCGCGCAGGAACCTGACCGGATCCTGTGCGTACGGCGCGTACAACGCTTCGACGCCGAGTTCCTGCAGCGCGTCGGTGTAGCGCTCGACGTACAGGCGGTTCTCCGGCAGGAAACTCGTCTGGCAGCCGAGATCGGCGAGCACGCGCATGAGGTTGACCATGCGCAGCGAGCCGGAGTCGTGGTCGGGCATCGGCGTCGTCGCATCAATGATCAGCACGCGCCTCTTTGCGCGATGTGTCGCGGCGAGCACGATCGGCGTGCCCGGCTGCGGCTGGCGCGCAAGCGCGTCCTTCCACTTGTCCTGGAACTTCTCGCGATTGACGACCTGGTAGCGCTTGATTCCGCTGCCGGTATCGGTGCCGGACGTGATGCCCTCGAAATGGACCACCACCGACGCGGGTTCGACATACACCTTGAGCCCGGCCGCGCGCACCGCGAACGCAAGGTCGGTGTCCTCGTAGTAGGCCGGCGTGTAGCGCGTGTCGAACCGGCCGAGCTTCACGAACAGGTCGCGACGCAGCAGGATCGCCGCGCCGGAGCAATAGTCTGCTTCTCGCCGGAACGAATAGCGCGGATCGTCCGGTTCCTCGAAGCGGCCGTAGTTCCAGCCGGATGCATCGTCGAACACGATGCCGCCCGCTTCCTGCAGGCGGCCGTCGGGATAGACGAGCTTGGCGCCGACCAGTCCCGCCTGCGGCGCCTGTTCGATGCAGCGCACGAGCGTGTCGAGCCAGCCCGCGGTCACGACCGTGTCGTTGTTGAGGAACAGCACGTACTCGCCCTGCGCCTCGGCGGCGCCGGCATTGCACGAACCGATGAAGCCGAGGTTCTCGGCATTGCGCAGCGCGCGGATGCCGCCGACGCCGGCGAGGCGCTCCGGCGTCGCGTCGCTGGAGCCGTCGTCGACGACGATGACTTCGAACGGCACCCTACCCGCGTGTTCGCCGAGCGAGCGCAGGCAGGCGAGCGTGTACGCAACCTTGTTGTAGACGGGAATAATGATCGACACGCGCGGCTGCGCGTGGGTCGGCAGTACGAACGGCGTTGCGTCGTCGCGCGGCTCGGCGTACGTCGTGCGCGGTCGCGTCGGGCTGCGTCCGCGAAGCTCCTGCGCGATGCGCGCGAGCGTGCCGCCGAAGCCGCGCTGGGCGAGGCTGCCGCGCGTGCGCGCGATCGCGCTGCGCAGGCGCGTTTCGCGGAACGCGAGCGCGGCGCGCAGGTTGCGCAGGCGCGCATTGGCGCCGCGCAGCGGCGCGGTGATGCGCCACGACGTGCTCGCGAGCACCTGCTCGTAGCGCGGTTTTACGTCCTGCAGTTCCTTGTCGAGCGCGAGCGCCCACGTCGTGCGCTCGTCGAATTCGCGCCTTACCTGTGCCAGCTCGCGGTCGAGTGCATGGCCCCAGTCGCCGCGGCGCTCGCTTTCCTTCATTGCGGCGGTGAGCTGTGCCGAGACAGCGGCCACTTGTGCGCGTGAACGACGCAGCGCCTCGGCGGCGGTCGCGGCGTCTAGCGCTGCGGCGTCGACGCCCGCGAGTGGATAGCGCAGCGGTGGCCGCGCCGGCAGGCGCAGCACCGCATGGTAGGCAGCCGCCATTGCGACCGTCGTCGCAGCGGCGCTGCCCATCGCGCGCACACGCACGAGCGCACTGCGGTCTGCCGCGAGCCCGGTGATGCGTGCGACCAGCGCATCGGCGGTCGCGTCGACGAGGAACCCGTCGCGGCCGTCCTCGATGCGCTCGGCCAGCGCGCCGACGCGCGTCGCGATCACGGGCACGCCGAGACTGCGCAGTTCCGACAGCGTGTAGCTGAAGGTTTCCGCGACGGTCGGCAGCAGCAGCGCCGCGTCCGGTTGCAGGCGCGCGAGCAGGGCAGGCAAGTCGTCGCGTCGATAATCGAGCAGCACGTGCACGCCGGACTCGCCGAACAGTACATGCGCATCGCTGCCGGCGCCGAGCAGGAACAGGTCGGCGTGCTCGCGCAAGCGCGGCAGGGCGGCGGCGAGCAGCTCGGCGCCCTTGCCCTTGCGCACGCGTCCGGTCATGACCAGGCGCAGGCGCTCGCGTGCGGGAGGTGCGGCGGTGCGCATGGTGCCATCCGGCCATGCAGCAAGGCCGTGTGCGATCAGCTGCGAGGGCAGCGCGGCCAGTTCGGGCGCGAGGCGCCGCTGGTTCGCGAGCGCGGAGCCGCTCGGCGCGACCAGCGTCGCGCGTGCATCGAGCGCGGCGGCTACGAAGCCGTCGCGCAGGTGCAGCCAGTGCGCGGGATCACGGTTCGCGAACTCGGCATCGTCGCCCTGCGCGGCAAGGTCGGCCATGCGCTGCGCATCGTCGAAGCGCAGCGCGGGGTCGCCGAAGTCGCGGTGCAGGACCGGCCACAGCGGATAGTGGTCGTGCACGACGCAGGTCGTCGGCAGGCCGGTGCGCAGCGCATCCAGGCTGTGGCCGATCAGCGAGGAGACGATCACCGCATCGACGCAATACGTGCTCAGCACGTCGGCGAGCAGTTTGCGGTAGGTGGCATCGGCGAGCGCCGTATCGGCGATCGCACGCGGCAACGGCCAGCGCCGCAGCGGCAGGCCGCTCATCGACCCGTCATGGAGTTCGAGCCACTCGCCGTGGCAGCGGCGCGCAAAGCTGCCGCGCGCGATCAGCACGAGATGATGCGCCTGCGTGTCGGCGGCGGCGAAGTCGCGCACCCAGCGTTCTGCGCCGCCACCCCAGCCGTGCAGTATGTGCAGGATCACCGGCTTTGCGTCGAGGCCCGGGCAGGCTGGTGCGGCGGCCCAGTCGAGTGCCGCAGCGATGCGCTGCTGCAACGGGGCGAGTGATGACGGCGGCGCCGGGTCGCGCGGGTCGCGCTCCGGAGGAAGCGGCTTGCGGATCGCGGGAGTGCAATGAACGTAAAGGTGGTCGAGGACGACGATGCGGAGGCCGGCGTCATCGAACGTGTCGCGCGCGCGCAGCCGATTGCATAGGTCGTCTGGCCCAAGCCGTGCAAGGCGTTCGCCATGCCAGGCAGACATCCATCCGGGTGCGCTTCTGAAGAAGGCGGCATCGTCATGCAATGCACGTCCGGAATATGCGTAGCAAAGCGCATCGAGCTCGCGCGCGCCGCGATCGACGCCGCAGTCGGGTGGAATGGGGCGCCGCCAATTGTCGTCGAGAGGCAATGCGCCGACGACGCCCTCGACTTCGAGTGCGTGCAGCAGGCGTTCGCATGCGAAGTCGGGCGGTTCCAGATCCGCGCGCACAAGCAGGAGATTCTCGCTGCGGAAGCGGATGGCGGCGGTCGCCAGCACCTGATTCGGATGCCAGCCGTCGAACGCGGGCTCGCGTACACGTTCCGCATCCGGCCATTCCACGGCATCTGCACACGGGCCGAACAGGGCGATGCGCGCGTTGCCCGGAAGCCGCAGGCGCAGCGCGTCCAGTTCCGCCGCAGAAGAACCATCGAGCGCGTAGATGCAGATGCGCAGCGGCGCTTCGCGCATCGCCGGTCCGTCGTTCGCGGAGGGCGGGGCGGCAGACGGGCTGGCGGGCATCAAGACTCCGGGGCGGGTGGCGGCGAAGCGGGGATTATCGCCGATCCCATGCGATTCCAGCGTCTGGCGGGAGTGCCGGAAGGCGCGATGCTCTTCATGGTACGCAGACGCATCGCGCCTTCCGCCGCCCCCGCAACCGGCTTCTGCGCGCTTCGATGCCGCCCCCTTGGAAAGCGGGAGGTTTGGAGGGGATCGTGTATTCGCGCCGATGCGCCGCTTGGGCAACGCCACCTCCAGCCAACCCTTCCTTCGAAGGGCAGGGCTCAAGACATCGCAGCGCGCCATGCAAGGCAGTTGCGCGTACCCGGCCGGTGCGTACGCACCTCCCCGCTCTTCGCGCCACGCGGCTACACTCACCCGACCCTGCCACGATCGCCGACGCGCTTGCCCTTCCTGTCGAGTTCGCTCAACGTCCTGTACGTCGCCTGGCGCGTCGTGCGCATTCCGTTCCTGCTCGGTCTCGGCCTCGCGATCGGCTTCCTCGTGCCCTACACCTGGCTGCTCGATCGCGAAGTGCGTGGCCGTTTCGACGACCTTTCGTGGCAACTGCCGAGCCGCGTCTACGCGCGGCCACTGCAATTGGTGTCCGGCATGCCGATGAACGCGGACATGCTCGGCAGCGAACTCGACGCCGCCCGCTACGACGAGGATGGGCAGGCGAAGTCGCCAGGGACGTTCCACCGCGACGGCGCGCGCTGGACCATCGCGCGGCGCGGTTTCGTCTATCTCGACGGACGCGAACGCGAGAAGCGTATCGTGCTGACGCTGGCGAACGGTCGCGTCGCGAACCTTGTCGATGCCGACAGTGGTGTGGCGCTCGCCAGTGCGCGCATCGATCCGGCGCGCATCGCGACCCTGTACGGCACGCAGCAGGAGGATCGCCGCTACGTCACGCTCGGCGAGATTCCGCCGCTGCTGCTGTCCGGCCTGCAGGCGGTCGAGGATCGCGACTTCAAGCACCATCACGGCATCAATCTCGGCGCGATCGTGCGTGCGGCATGGGCGAACCTGGTCGCCGGGCACGTCGTGCAGGGCGGCTCGACGCTGACCCAGCAGCTGGTCAAGAACCTGTTCCTCGATCGCGGGCAGACGTTCGCGCGCAAGGGCAACGAGGCGTTGCTGTCACTGCTGATCGAGGCGCGTTACGACAAGACGCGCATCCTCGAGGCCTACGTCAACGAGGTGTTCCTCGGCCAGCAGGGCGCGCAGGCCGTGCACGGCTTCGCTGCCGCAAGCGAGTTCTACTTCGGTCGCGACCTGCGCTCGCTCGGCGCGGCCGACATCGCCCTGCTGGTCGGCATGGTGCAAGGGCCGAGCCTGTACGACCCGCGCCGCAATCCCGAGCGTGCGTTGAACCGGCGCAACATCGTGCTCGGCGTGTTCCGCGACACCGGCCTGCTCGACGACGCCGCGTTGGCGAGCGCGAGCAAGCAGCCGATCGGCACTGCCGCCAATGCGACCTTGCCGCGCGATCGCTATCCCGCCTTCCTCGATCTCGTGCGCCGGCAGATCCGCCAGGACTTCCCCGACGCCGAACTCAACAGCGCCGGACTCGCGATCCATACCACGCTCGCGCCATCGGTGCAGTCGCTTGGGGAGGACGCGATCGACAAGGCGTTGGCCGCGCTCGGCAAGCGCGGCGATGCGGTCGAGGCCGCGCTGGTCGTCACGGGTTCGCGCGACGGCGAAGTGCAGGCGGTGATCGGCAGTCGCGATGTCGACGAGCCGGGCTTCAATCGCGCGCTGGATGCGCTGCGCCCGATCGGTTCGCTGGTGAAGCCGTTCGTGAACCTGGTGGCGCTGGCGCAACCCCAGCGTTATTCGCTCGCGACCCTGCTCGACGACGGCCCGATTGACCTGCCGCAACCAGGCGGCGGGCGCTGGCGCCCGGAGAATGATGACCACGAGTCGCACGGCCAGGTGTTGCTGGTCGATGCGCTCAAGCAGAGCTGGAACCTTGCCACGATCAACCTCGGCCAGCGCATCGGTGTCGATCGTGTGCGCGGCTTCCTCGAATCGTTCAAGCTCGGCCGCACGATCAATCCGAATCCGTCGATGCTGCTCGGCGCGCTCGACCTCAGTCCGTTCGACGTCGCGCGCCTGTACCAGTACCTCGCCGCCGATGGTCACGCGCTGCCGCTGCGCGCGGTGCGAGGCGTGCTCGATGCGAAAGGGCGGCCGCTGTCGCGCTACGAGATCAAGCCCGGCGGTGGCGACTACACGACTGCGACGCGCCTCGTCACGTACGCGATGCAGCAGGTCGCGATCGGCGGCACCGCGCACGCGATCGACGACTCCGGCCTCGGCTGGCTGCATGCCGCGGGCAAGACCGGCACCAGCGATACCCAACGCGATTCGTGGTTCGCCGGCTTCACCGGCGATACGCTCGCGGTTGCGTGGGTTGGTCGCGACGACAACAAGCCGACCGGCCTGTTCGGCTCCACCGGCGGGCTGCGCATCTGGATCGAATTGATGAAGCGCCTGCCGACGACGCCGCTGGTGGTGCCGCAGGACGGTATCGAGCGCGCATGGATAGCGCCGGCATCGGGCAAGCGCACCGACTCGGGTTGCTCGGGCGCGCGCGAACTGCCGTTCGCGGTCGGCTACCCGCCCGAGGACGAGGAGCATTGCCCGCTCGACCAGTTGCGCAATTTCTTCGGCGACGGCAACGGGGGCTGACTCGATGCCAGCGAGCGCATCGGCATCGCGGACCGCAATGCGGCGACCATGAGACAATTGCGCACCCACGTGTATCACCAGATTCCCGGAACCGCATGAAGCTTTACCGTCTTTCGTCGATCCTGATTGCCCTGATCCTTGCCGCCTGCGCGCATCCAGGTCCGCCGCCGCCACCGCCGAAACCACCCGTCGACACCGCGGCTGCCGTTCGCGCAATACGTGCGGCGGGGGACGGTCTCGACTCGGCCGTACAGGTGCAGCCGTTGCGCGAAGCGGCGATCGAGGGATTTCTCAAATCCGCGCGAGCCGCCGAATCGAGGCAGGACTACGCGTCTGCCGCGCAGGATGCCGACGATGCGCTCAAGCTCGCACCGGATGCGCCCGAACTGCTCCAGTACAAGGCCGAGATCGAGATCGCGCGAGCGCAATGGAACGAAGCCGAGCAGCTCGCGCTGAAGAGCCATGCGCTCGGCCCGCGCTCGGGCAGCCTGTGCGCACGCAACTGGCAGACCGTGGTCGAGGCGCGCACCGCGCTCGACGATGCAGTGACCGCCGATTCCGCGCGCCAGCGCCTCAAGGAATGCCGCATCAAACCGGTGTTGCGGATGTGATGATGGAGCCGGGATGGGGGATTGGGGCCAGCCGGGACGGAGCGACGCTGCCGAAGTCGGGTTCGCCACGATGAGCAAGGTTTTTCCCACTCCCGAATCTTCGATCCCCCATCCCGGCTCCCCCGCTGCCGACCTGCTCGGTCCCGAGGGTCCTTTCGCGCGCGAGGTACCCGGCTTCGCGCCGCGCGCGGTGCAGCAGGCGATGGCGGCCGCGGTCGAGGAAGCGATCGCGGATAGGCAGATGCTGGTCGCCGAGGCCGGTACCGGTACCGGCAAGACCTACGCCTACCTCGTTCCGGCGCTGATGTCGGGCAAACGCGTGATCGTTTCGACCGGCACCAAGACCCTGCAGGACCAGTTGTTCCATCGCGACCTGCCGCAGGTGCGCGGAGTGCTCGGCGTGCGCCTGTCGGCCGCCTTGCTCAAGGGGCGCGCGAATTACCTGTGCCTGCACCGGCTGGAACAGACATACAAGGAGGGTCGCTTCACGAGCCGCGAGCAGGTGTCGCAGCTGCATGCGATCCGCGTGTGGTCGCAGCGCACGCTCGCGGGCGATCGCGCGGAGCTGGCAGAGGTCGCGGAGGACTCGTTGCTGTGGCCGAAGGTGACCTCGACCACCGAGAACTGCCTCGGCGCGGATTGCCCGATGTTCAACGATTGTTTCGTGGTGAAGGCGCGCCGCGCCGCGCAGGAAGCGGACCTTGTCGTCGTCAACCATCACCTGCTGTTCGCCGACCTTGCGATCAAGCAGGAAGGTTTCGGCGAAATCCTGCCGGGCGCGCACGCGTTCATCCTCGACGAGGCGCACCAGATTCCCGACCTCGCGGGGCAGTTCTTCTCGGTCACGTTGTCAGCGCGCCAGTTGAGCGAACTCGCCGGCGACACGCTGGCCGAATGCGCGAACGTCAGCGGCGCGCTTGCCTCGCTGCAACCGGCGATCGAGGCGTTGACGCTTGCGGTCAAGCGGCTGCGCCTCGCGCTCGACCGCTTCCCGACCAAGGGCGCGTTCGTGCAGATCGAGCACGACAGCGAGGTCGAGCGCGAGCTGACCGAACTCGCCGGCGCACTCGCCGCGCTGGCCGAGGCGCTCGACAAGCACGCCGCGCGCAGTCGCGGCCTTGCCAGCATCGGCGAGCGCGCGACCGAACAGGCGGCGCGGCTGTCCCACCTCACCGACGGCAGCGCGCGCGATGCGGTGCACTGGTACGAATTGAGCGCGCACGGCTTCGCCTTCCACGCGACGCCACTCGACATTGCCGGTCCGCTGCGCGAGCTGCGCGCACAAAGCCAGGCCGCGTGGATCTTCACCTCGGCGACGCTGGCGGTCGGTGGTCGCTTCGAGCATTTCGCGCGCCAGATCGGTCTCAGCGATCCGCTCGAACTGCGCGTCGACAGCCCGTTCGACTACGGGCGCCAGGCGCTTGCGTACCTGCCGCGTGGCCTGCCCGATCCATCCGCGGCGGACTACGTCGATCGCGTCATCGACGCGGTCGTGCCGGTACTGGAAGCATCGAACGGACGCGCATTCCTGCTGTTCACCTCGCACCGCGCCTTGCGACGCGCAGCCGAATTGTTGCCGCAACGCATCGCGTTCCCGTTGTTCGTGCAGGGCACGGCGCCGCGCAACCTGTTGCTGACCGCGTTCCGCGAATCCGGCAACGGCGTGCTGCTCGGCGCGGCGAGTTTCTGGGAGGGCGTCGATGTCGCCGGTGATGCGCTGAGCGTGGTGGTGATCGACAAGCTGCCGTTCGCCGCGCCCGACGACCCGGTGCTGGTCGCGCGACTGGATGCGCTGCGCGACGCCGGCGGCAATCCGTTCACCGAATGGCAGGTGCCGAATGCCGTGATCGCCCTGCGTCAAGGCGCCGGTCGTTTGATCCGCGACGTCCATGATCGCGGCGTGCTGATGCTGTGCGACCCGCGCCTGACCACGCGCGGCTACGGCAAACTGTTCCTCGCGAGCCTGCCACCGTTGCCGCGCACGGCGAATCTCGACGACGCGGTGCGCTTCTTCGCCTGACGGACACGCAGACAGAGAGCATGTTCCGTTCGCCCTGAGCGCAGCGCCGCAGGCGCGGAGTCGAAGGGGCCTTCCGCAGGCATTTCGACTTCGCTCGCTATCGCTCGCTGCGCTCAATGCGAACGGTGTATTTGCTCCGCTCGGTGCGAATGGTGTAGCCGCAGCACGCAATGCGATAGTCGCCCCTCAATGCCAAAGGACATCGAGGTCCGTTTCGACGCGAACGGCGCGCTGTGTTAGAAACGACGACTGCCGCCCGCAACACCGTGCTCGAATGCCTTCTTCCTCGCCGCGCCCCGGTTACCGATTCGCCGGTTTGCCGGTCCATCTCGTCGTCGTCGCGGAACAGACGATGCGTGCGCTCGAACGAAATGACAGTGCCCGCGCGCTGTCCGAGCTCGATCGCGTGGCCACGGAGATTCCGGAGCATCCGGAATTGCTGCGCCTGCGCGGTTTCGCGCTGATGCAACGCGGGGAAGTCGGCGCCGCGCTGGAGTGCCTGCTTGAAGCGGCGGAATGTGCGCCGGACGACGCGCTCATCGCCTGCCAGCTGGGCGTCGCGCTTGCGCGCAGCGGCGATGTCGCGGCGGCACAGGTTTCGTTCCGGCGCGCGGTCGAGCTGGACCCGCAGTTGCCCGAGGCCTGGTACAACCTGGGCTGTGCGCTCGATTCCGCTGGCGACACGAACGGTGCATGCCTCGCGTTCGAGCGTGCGCTTGCCCTGCAGCCGGAGCATGTCGCGGCGCGCCTGCGCCGCGCGGAAATGCTGAAGATGCTCGGCGACCTCGACGAGGCCGAACGCGAGTTGCGCGTGCTGCTCGCGCGTGACGCGGAGTCGGTGCCGGCGTGGGCAGGGCTGGCGAACCTCGGCACGTTCCAGCCTTCGCCGGGCGAACTGGCGCGCCTGGTCGAGTTCCAGGCGAGCGGGCGGGTGCCGCAGGCGCAGCGCGTCGATCTCGCGTTTGCCCTGGCCGCGTTGCTCGAACGCGCAGGCGACTATCCGGCCGCGCATCGCCTTTTCGTGCAGGCGAACAGCGCAAAGCGCAAGCAGGTGCGCTGGAATGCGGCGGCGTTCACGGCGTTGATGGATGGCGTGCTCGACGGCCTCGCCCAGGCACCGGAACCGGCGGATGGCGATGCGCGCGGACGAGGTCTTGTATTCCTGGTCGGCATGCCGCGCTCGGGATCCACGCTGGTCGAGCAGATGCTGTCGGCGCATCCGGACGTGCAGGGCAGCGGCGAGAACAACGTCGTCGCGCAGGTGCTGCAGGCGGAATCGAGGCGGCGCGGAAAGCGCTTTCCGGCGTGGTTGCCGGATGCACTTCCGTCCGACTGGAGCCGTCTCGGCGACCAGTACCTTGCCGCGTGCGGATGGCGCACGACCGAACGGCGATACTTCACCGACAAGACGTTGCCGAACTGGCAGACGCTCGGCGCGATCCGGCGCATGCTGCCCGCGTCTCGCATCATCCATTGCCGTCGCGACCCGCTCGAGATGCTCTGGAGTTGTTTCAAGCATCACTTCGACGACGCGCAATTCTTCACCTACGACCTCGACGAACTCGTCGCCTACTGGCGTGAGTGCGAGCGCGCGATGAGCGTCTGGATGGCGCGCTGGCCAGCCTGGATCCTCCCGCTCCAGCATGAAGAGTTGCTGGGCGCGCCGGAACAGCGTTTGCGGGAAGCCATGTTGCATTGCGGCATTTCGTTCGATGCGCGGTGCGTCGATTATCACGCGAATGCGCGCGAGGTCCGCACTGCCAGCGCGGCACAGGTCCGACAGCCTCTGCGCAAGGACTATGCTGCGGCGCGGCGATACGGTTCCCTGCTCGACGACCTGCGCTTGCGTATGGAGCGAAGCGGCGCCGGACTCCGTCCCGGGCAGGATTGAAGGGTCGCAACGATCATGCTATCAAGGAGTTTCCTCGGAACGTCCGCTGCAGCTTGAGCGGAGCGAGGCTCTGACGTCGCAGCGCATCCCTGACTTCACGGGAGCGCCTGGCGTCGAGGGGGAGAGGTCGTTTTGGAGACGGCAACCAGTCAGCTCGTTTCGAACGGAATCCGCACGCGGAGTCCGTCGGCGCAGGCGAAGTCCACACATCGCGACACGAAAATCTTCAGGGAGTCACGCATGAAGTCGGTACACATCACTACCTTGGCGTCGGCCGTAGGCCTCGCCTTGGTCGGGGCGGGCCTTACGTCCGCCCTTGCAGCACGAACAAATGATGCAACAGCATCGTCGAGCGCGAAGCTTGTCGCCCTCAACAACGACCAGGCTGCATCGGTTACCGGCCGCTACATCGTGGCATTCCAGGAAGCCGGACTGGTGAGCTATCAGGGCGGCACCAACGGCATGGCGCGTACCGCGCCGCACCTCGACGGCGTGTCCGCGAACAGCTCGCGCAAGTTCGAGATCAATTCTTCTGCCGCGCAGGCGTACAAGGCGTACCTCGAGCAGCAGCGCGCGGTGCACATGAGCGCGATCGAGCAGGCGCTCGGACGTCCGGTCGCGACCCGCTTCACCTACGACGTCACGATGAACGGTGTCTCCGTCGCACTGAGCGCGGGCGAAGCGGTGCGCGTCGCCGCGCTGCCCGGCGTGAAGTCGGTCAAGGCGGTCGGCCTGAAGAACGCCGACACGTTCCGCGGTCCGAAGTTCATCGGCGCGGACAAGATCTGGGACGGCACCGCGGTTCCCGGCGGAGTCGGCACTCGCGGCGAAGGCGTCAAGGTCGGCATCATCGACACCGGTACGAACATCGGCCATCCGTCGTTCGCCGATGACGCGACCTGCGGTTTCAGCGGTGCGAATCCGAAGCTGTTCCCGCGCGACTGCACCGTCAACAACGGCACCTCCTGCACCGGCACCAACCCGGATGCGGCCGAGGGCGACGGCCACGGCGTGCATACCAGCAGCACGGCCGCCGGCAACACGATCGACAACACCTACACGCCGGCGCCGCTGCTTCCGGACGGCATCCAGATGTCGGGTGTCGCACCGTGCGCCACGGTCTACTCCTATCGCGTCGCCGATGATGGCGGCAGCATCGCCGACGACTACCTGCAGGCCGCGTTCCAGAACGCGATCACCGACCAGGTCGACGTCGCGAACTACTCGATCGGCCCGACCTGCGGTGGCGGCAATCCGTGGGACGAGCTCGCTTTCCTCGACATGGAGTCGGCCGACATCTTCGTGGCGGCGTCCGCGGGCAACACGCGCGCGACCTGCACCAATCCGACCGGTCTCGTTGCCAACAACGGCCCGTGGGAAATGACGGTCGCGGCCTCGACGCAGGACCAGATCCTCGCGCCGACGATCTCCGCCGCGGGCCCGGGCACTCCGCCGCCGGCGACGCAGAACATCCCGTTGATCCAGGGCAGCACGACGCTCCCGATCAATGCGGACTTCAACAGCCGTCCGATGCGCACCAACCCGGCCAACCCGATCGGTTGCACGGCGACCGGTGGCATCCCCGCCGGCTACTTCGGCGCCAACGAAATCGCCATCCTGCGCCGCGGCACCTGCTCGTTCACCGAGAAGATCACCAACGCGTACAACGCGGGTTCGCGCCTCGTGCTGATCGGCAACAACCAGCCGGGTTCCATCAGCATGAACACCACGGGTGCGCCGGCCGACGTCGCCGCATTCAGCATGGAGCAGGTTCCGGGTGATGCGCTGATCGCGTTCGTCGATGCCAACGAACCGCCGGCGCCGATCGCCGACCGGGTCTTCGCGAACGGCTTCGACGGCCCGACCGCCGCCGATGGTGCAGTGGGTGACTACCGCTACATCTCGATCGGCGCTCAGCAGGGTGACGTGCTCGCGAAGTTCAGCTTCCGCGGTCCGACCCAGGCGCCGTACGACAACCTGACCAAGCCGGACATCACCGGCCCGGGCGTGAACATCTACGCCGCGCTCACCGATACGGAAGGCAGCTACGGCCTCTTGAGCGGTACCTCGATGTCGTCGCCGCATCTCGCGGGTTCCGGCGCCCTCGTCCGTGCTGCGCATCCGACCTGGACGCCGATGGAAGTCAAGTCCGCGATCCAGACCACGGCCTTCCAGGGCGGCTTCGCGGAAGACGGCGTCACGCCGTGGAACACCGACCAGGTTGGCAGCGGTCGCGTCGACCTGACCAAGGCGGCGCTGGCCGGCCTGACCCTCGACGAGACCACTGCGAACTTCCACGCGGCGAATCCGGCCGGTGGCTCGATCGACCAGAGCGCGCTCAACCTCGCCTCGATGCGCAACGTGCATTGCGGCGCGAGCTGCAGCTGGACGCGTACGTTCAAGAACCAGCTGACGACCACCGGCAACTGGACCGTGACGACCACGCCACCGGCGGGCTACACGCTGTCGGCGAGCCCGACGACGTTCTCGCTCGCACCGGGCGCGACCCAGGCCGTCACGTTCACGGCCACCGGTAGCGCGAGCACGGTCGCGTTCGGCCAGGTGCTGCTGCATGAAGATGCCAGCCAGTCTCCCGATCAGCACCTCACGGTCGCGGTGAAGGAAGGCGATCCGGCCATCGGCGTCAACCCGACGTCGCTCTCGGCCTCGCTCGCTCCGAATGCCACCACCACGGCCAACCTCGATGTCACCAATGTCGGCGGTCACACGCTGACCTGGAACGTCGTCACGGGTCCGCAGCCGGTGACGGTGTGGGATCAGCCGCAGCAGGGCACCAGCGGTGACCTCAGCACGGTGTTCTCGGACGCGAACTTCTTCGTTGCCTCGGACTTCGCAGTGGCGTCGCAGTCGAACATCACGACGCTGACCGCGTACGGCTTTGACAACGCGAGTTCGCTCGCCACGCAGCCGTCGCTCCGCTTCACGGTCTATTCGGACGTGGCGGGCCAGCCGTCGGGCAATCCGCAGACGGGCACGGGCACCTCGGTGTGGTCGTACACCACGACGCCGACGGGTACCGGCGTGACGATTGGCGGTTCCGGCATCATCACGCTGGATCTGGCCGCGGCGTCGCAGTCGCTGTCGTTGGCGCCGGGCACGTACTGGCTGTCGGTGGTTCCGACCTACACGAACGCGAGCACCTCGATCCCGCCGTTCTGGGCGTGGTTCTACGGCGCGCCGAAGGGCACCGCGGATCTCGCGGTCGGCAGTGGCTACGGTGTAACCAGCTGGACGCCCGAAGGCAATGATTTCGCCTTCAACATCCAGGGTACCGTCACCTGCGGAGCGCCGTGGCTGACCCCGACCCCGACCAGCGGCAGTGCGGGCATCGGTGTCACCAACAGCGTGAGCGTCGGCTTCAACAGCACCGGCATGGTGGCGGGTACGTACAACGCCAACCTCTGCCTGTCGAGCAACGATGCCGCGCATCCGATCACCGTGGTTCCGGTGACGATGACGGTGACGACGCCGGTACTCACCTTTACCCAGGACTTCGACGACATCACGGCGCTCGCGGGACTGGGCTGGCTGCAGGTCAACCACAGCACGACGATCGGCACGACGAACTGGTTCCAGGGCAACGCCACCGTGTTCCCGGCGTTCAACGGCGCAACCAACTCGTACATCGGCGCGAACTACAACAACACGACCGGCAACAACACGATCAGCAACTGGCT
>Ga0209023_10003940_pt1 | contig 17292 bp, 12 predicted proteins | sample LakOneMetagenome_FD_187468 | JGI IMG/M metagenome (GOLD analysis project Ga0209023, IMG submission 187468) | Freshwater and sediment microbial communities from Lake Erie, Canada (SPAdes) (version 2) | ecosystem: Environmental > Aquatic > Freshwater > Lentic | place: Lake Erie, Canada... | reverse complement strand
GGGCTTCGTGCGCCTGAACACGACCAGCGGCGAGATGGAAGACATCTGCCCTGCCCCGTACGACACGAAGCAGGTGCGCTTCAACGACGGCCGCGTCGACCCGATGGGCCGCTTCTGGGTCGGCACCATGTACGAGCCGCGCGACAAGCCGGCCGCCGAGATGTACGTGCTCGAACGCGACCAACTCCGCCTGGCCTGGTCGGGCGGCATGACGAATTCGAACGGCCTGGCCTGGAGCCTGGACGGGCGCTGCATGTTCCACGCCGATACCACCAGCCACCGCATCGATCTCTACGACTTCGATCCCGAGGCGGGCCAGGCGACGCTGAACCGCAACCTGGTCACGTTTGACGCCGACAAGAACGCGCCCGAGTACGGCGGCCGTCCGGACGGCGCGGCGGTCGACAGCGAAGGCAACTACTGGGTCGCAATGTTCGAAGGTGCGCGTTTACTGAAGCTGTCGCCGACCGGCGAACTGTTGCACGAAGTGCAGCTGCCCTTGCGCTGCCCGACGGCGGTGGCGTTCGGCGGCACCGATTTACGTACCCTGTACGTCACCAGCGCCAGCCATGGCCGCTCGAATGCGGAGAAGGAGCAGTATCCGCTGACCGGCAAGGTGCTGGCCTTGCGCGTGGACGTGGCCGGCCAGGTCGGGCCAGAGTACCAGCGCTAAGCGCGTAGGGTGGACGGTTCCACCCTCCTGTTTCCATGGCGCGGAACGCGTGCGCCGTCCACGCGTTCAAACAATGCTCGATCCCACGCGCCTTGAAACGAAACCCTCCTCCGGCATCTGCCGCGCCGGCGCCACCGTACCTTGAACGCGTGGACGGCGCAGCCGTCCACCCTACGTGGTTTCTTTTCACGCAACGGGCGCGCCCCGATCGCCGCACCTGTGGCACCATCCCTCCTCCTGGCATTACGTAGTAGAATTTCTTGCCTATAGCATAATCATGTAGTAAATTTACACAAATCCCTCATCCCATTTGCACCCGATACCACCATGGCCCTTTCCGATTTCGACCTCGTTTTCTTTGGCGGCAGCGGCGACCTTGCGATGCGCAAGCTTCTGCCCGCAATGTACGCGCGCGACGTCTGTAGCGACCTGCCCGACAGCGCACGCATCATCTGCGTCGGCCGCGACGAGAGTTCGCAGGAAGCCTTCCTGCACATGGTCGAGACCAACTCGAAACCGCACATCAAGGAAACGGTGGTCGAGGACAAGTGGCAGCGCTTCCTGCAGCGCATCACCTATGTCGCGCTCGACGCCACCCAGGCCGACAGCTACGGCCCGCTGGTGGCGGCCTTGCGGGACGACGAGGCGATCACCCGCGTCTACTACCTGGCCACGCCACCGAGCCTGTTCGCGCGCATCTGCGACAACCTGGCCGAGACCGGCCTGGCCACGCCGCATTCGCGCGTGGTGCTGGAAAAGCCGCTGGGCCGCGACCTGGCCTCGGCCAAGCAGATCAACCTCGATGTCGGCAAGGTCTTCGCCGAGTCGCAGATCTACCGTATCGACCATTACCTGGGCAAGGAAACCGTGCAGAACCTGCTGGCCCTGCGCTTCGGTAACGTGCTGTTCGAGCCGCTGTGGCGGCGCGAGTGGATCTCGGACGTGCAGATCACCATCGCCGAGAAGATCGGCGTCGGCAACCGCCTCGGCTACTACGACAATTCCGGCGCGCTGCGCGACATGCTGCAGAACCACCTGCTGCAGCTGCTGTGCATCGTGGCGATGGAACCGCCGACCTCGATTTCGCCGGACGCCGTGCGCGACGCCAAGCTGCAGGTGCTGCGCTCGCTGAAGCGGTTTACGCCGACCACGCTCTCCCAGAACATCGTGCGCGGCCAGTACCGCGGCGGCTATGTCGACGGCCAGGCCGTGCCGAGCTACCGCGACGAACCGGACGCGCCGAAAAGCTCGAAGACCGAGACCTTCGTCGCCATGAAGGCGGAAGTGGATACCTGGCGCTGGGCCGGCGTGCCCTTCTACCTGCGCACCGGCAAGCGCATGGCCGACCGCCTGGCCGAGATCGTGGTGCGCTTCAAGCAGATCCCGCATTCGATCTTCAACCAGCCGACCTCGAGCTTCCAGCCGAACAGCCTGGTGATCCGCCTGCAGCCCGACGAAGGCCTGTCGCTGAACCTGATGGCCAAGACCCCGGGCGATTCGATGCGCCTGAAGCAGGCCGAGTTGGAGCTCGATTTCCGCGAGCAGTTCAAGGCGCCGCGCATGGAGGCCTACGAACGCCTGCTGCTCGATGTGCTGCGCGGCCAGCTGACCCTGTTCATGCGCGGCGACGAACTCGAAGCGGCCTGGGAATGGGTCGAGCCGATCCTGGAACACTGGGAGCAGGACGACAGCGCGCCGGTGCCGTATGCATCGGGCACCTGGGGCCCGGCGGCATCGAGCGCCCTGATCGGCCGCGACGGCCTGCAGTGGCGCGAAGAAGCGCTGCCTGAGGATTGAACCAGCCATGCTGCTCGATTCGATCCGTACCCAGCTCGATTCGCTCTCGAAGTCCGAGCGCAAGGTGGCCCTCGCCGTGCTGGAAGCGCCCAGCGCCACCGTCAGCCAGAACATCACCGCGCTGGCCAAAAGCGCGCAGGTGTCCGAGCCGACCGTGGTGCGCTTTTGCCGCACCCTCGGCTACGACGGCTGGCACGAGTTCAAGCTGAAGCTGGCCCAAGGCCTGGCCCTTGCGCTACCCGCCGCCAACGAACAGCCGGCCCAGGACGACCTGGCCGCCGACCTGGTCAACAAGATCTGCAGCCGCTCGATCAACACCCTGCTCGACCTGCGCAACAACCTGAATGCCGAGTCGGTGCAGAAGGCGCTCGACATCCTCTCGCGCGCGAACAAGATCGAGTTCTACGGCCAGGGCACGTCGGGCTTCGTGGCGGCCGACGCCCAGCATAAATTCTTCCGCTCGGGCGTGCCGACGGTCTGCTACACCGACCCGGCGATCCACTCGATCGCGGCCGCCCTGCTGCGCGAAGGCGACTGCGTGGTGGCGATCTCCCAGCGCGGCAACAACCCGTCACTGGTGCGCTCGGCCAAGCTGGCGCGCCGCGGCGGCGCCGACGTGATCGTGCTGGCGCCGTCGGGCACGCCGCTGGCCGACATGGCCAGCGTGCTGATCCCGATCGACCTGGTCTTCAACATCGACCCCTACACACCGATCTCGGCGCGCCTGGCCTACCTGGTCGTGATCGACGTGCTGGCCGTGGGCCTGGCGCTGCAGCGCGGACCGGAGTTCCGGCGCAAGATGCAGAACGCGCAGAAGGCGCTGCAGGAGTTCGACATGCAGTTCGATTCCTTCATCGGCTGAGCTTTCGACTTGCGCGCCCTCTTCATCTGCACCCACAACCGCCTGCGCAGCCCAACCGCCGAACAGGTGTTCGCCACCTGGCCCGGCATCGAAACCGACTCCGCCGGCGTGGGAGCGGATGCCGACGTGCCGCTCGCCCCGGAACAACTGGACTGGGCCGAGATCGTCTTCGTCATGGAAAAGCTACACCGCAGCCGGCTGTCCGCCAGGTTCCGGCGCCACCTGAACGGCAAGCGCATCGTTTGCCTCGACATCCCCGACGACTACGACTACATGCAGCCGGAGCTGGTGCGGCTGCTGGAAAAGAAAGTGGCGCCTTTCCTGCGGTGCGCGTAAGGCGTTGTCAAGACAAGGCGCTGTCGAGAAGCGCCTGCGTGGACGCCCCTGGCTGATTTCCGCATGGCATTGCGCCGCACGATTCGCCGTATAATGCCTTTTTGCCAAAGGCCACAGGTCCCACACGCGCCATGATGCGGTCGACTCCCGGATTGACTATCTCGCTACGCCGGCTGCTCATCGTCCTGAGTGCGATCGGGCTGCTGCCGCTCGCCATCCTCGGCCTGTGGTCGCTGCACATGGCCGACCAGTACCAGCAGCGCGAGCAGGAACGCGCGATGCTCGACCAGGCGCGCGCCCTGTCGAGCGCCGTCGACGCCGAACTCGATGGTGCGATCGCCACCCTGGCCAGCATGGCGCGCACGCCGGCCATGGATGCGGGCGAACTGCGCTCGTACTACGACGCCGCCCGCGCCCAGGTGGCGGCCCAGCCGGAATGGCTGGCGGTGATCCTCACCGATGCCGACGGCAACATCCTGTTCCGCACCACCAGCCCCTTCGGCACGCCGGGCGGGCGCGTCGCCGATCCCGAGAGCCTGAAGCAGCTGCTGGCCGTGCAAAGGCCGCTGGTCGGGCGCGTGACCCTCGGGCCGCGCGGCCGCGCTGCCTTCCCCGTGCGGGTGCCGATCCGCGACCAGGCCGGGCGCCTGTACGCCCTCACCGCCGTGATCCAGCCCGACCGCATCCTGCGCGTCATCGAGCGCCAGCACGCGCCCAAAGGCTCGGTCATCGGCGTCTTCGACGCTGCCGGCGCGGTGGTTGCGCGTTCGCTGAACCAGGGCGGCACCGTGACCCGGCCGCCCAGCCCCTCGCTGGTACAGCTGATGCGCGACCCGGCGCCGGAAGGCGTCGGCTCGACCACCACGCTCGAGGGCGAGACCGTGGTCAGCGCCTATACGCGCGTTTCGCATTACGGCTGGACGGTTGCCGTGGGCGTGCCGACCAGCGCCGTCGGCGGCGCCGCCTTCCAGGGCGTGACGGTATATGGCCTGGGCCTGGCGGCTTCGCTGCTGGCCAGCATCGGCGCGGCCTGGCTGCTGTCGGCGCGCGTCGCCGCCGCCTTCCGCAGCCTGCAGGGCGGCACGGCCGCACTAGGCGCCGGCGAAGGCGCCAGCGTGGCACCCTCGCGCGTCAAGGAATTCGCCTTGATGGGCGAGGCGATCGAGGCCGCCGCCGCCCGCCGCGCCGCCCACGAAGCCGAGCGCTCGCGCCTGCTCGCCTCGCTCGAGGACGCCCTGGCCGCCAGCCACGAAGCCAGCCGCGCGAAAGACGAGTTCCTGGCCATGCTCGGCCACGAACTGCGCAACCCGCTCAGCCCGATCGTCGCCTCGCTCGACCTGATGGACCTGCGCGGCGAACAGTCGAGCGAGCGCGAACGTACCATCATGCGCCGCCAGGTGCAGCACATGAAGCGCCTGGTCGACGACCTGCTCGACGTTTCGCGCATCACCACCGGCAAGATGCAGCTCGACGTCAAGCCGCTGAACCTCGCCGAACTCGTGCGCCACGCCGCCACCGTCCGCCCCGGCATGACGGTGGAGCTGGCCGCGCCCGCGTCGCTCTGGGTCGAGGGCGACGAAAACCGCCTGGCCCAGGTGATCAGCAACCTGCTGTCGAATGCCGAACGCTTCGGCAACGGCGTGGTGCGCATCGGCCTGAGCGCGCGCGAGGACTGGGCGCGGCTGGAAGTGGCTGATCAGGGTATCGGCATGGCGCCGGAACTGCTGGCGCGCGTGTTCGAGCCCTTCTACCAGGCGCCGCAGCAGCTCGCGCGCAGCACCGGCGGGCTGGGCCTCGGCCTGGCCATCGTGCGCAAGATCGTCGAACTGCACGGCGGCCAGATCCGCGCCCACAGCGACGGCCCGGGCTGCGGCAGCCGCTTCGTGGTCGAGCTGCCGCTGGCGGCCGCGGCTGTCGCCGCCCCGGCCGCGCCGCGTGCGGGGCAGGCGCAGCGTCAACGCGTGCTGGTGGTGGACGATAACGTCGATGCCGCCACCACCACCTCCCTGGTGCTGGAGCAGCTGGGCCACGAGGTGCGCCTCGCGCATACGGCCACGGCGGCGCTGGCCGAATGCATCCGCTACCAGCCGACGGTGGCCATCCTCGACATCGGCCTGCCCGACATGGATGGCTATGCGCTGGCGGCGATGATGCGCCGCACCGCGAGTTCGCCGCGCCTGGTGGCGCTGACCGGCTATGGCCAGCAGGCCGACCTGGGACGGGCCAGCGAGGCCGGGTTCGACCTGCACCTGACCAAGCCGGCGACGCTGGACGATTTGCAGCGGGCGGTGTCGACAGGCGCACTGGCCGAAGCGGCGCCGACCTGAAGTTAACCGACACCCCGAGGAGACCCGATGAAGCGTTCGCCTTTGTTATTCAGCTTGCTGTTCTGCTTTCCTCTCGCCGCCATGGCGGCGCCAGCCGACCCGGCCGGGCTCGAACAGTCGCTCGACAGCATCGTCGCCAGCCGCTTCAAGCCCGAGCTGCCCGGCGTGGCCGCGCTGGTGCTCAAGGATGGCCAGCCGCTGCTGCGCAAGGCCTACGGCATGGCGAACGTGGAACTGAGCGTACCGGTCCGCCCCGAACACGTGTTCCGCATCGGCTCGACCACCAAGCTGTTCACGGCCACCGCCATCATGCTGCTGGTCGACGACGGCAGGATCGCGCTCGACGCGCCGATTGCGCGCTACCTGAAGAACGCGCCGAGCCAGTGGAAAGAGGTCACGGTCGAGCACCTGCTGACCCACACCAGCGGCATCCCCAACCTCACCATGGATTCGGGCTACTGGCGCACCACGGCCAGGCTGGAGCACACGCTCGACGAACTGGTGGCGCCGGCGCGGGAGCGTCCGCTCGCGAGCAAGCCGGGCACGGTCTTCGTCTACAACAACACCGGCTACCACCTGCTGGGGCAGATCGTCGAACAGGTATCCGGCCAGGAGTTCCATGCCTTCATCGACGCCCGCATCGCGCGGCCGCTGGGCCTGGCCCATACCGGTTCGGGCGACGACAAGACCTTCCACCCGGGCCTGGTCACCGGCTACCAGGCCGGCCCGAAGCCGGCCTGGCTGATCGCCAACAGCAATTTGCACGCGGCCGGCGGCATGGTCAGCACGGTCGACGAGCTCGCCGCCTTCATGCTGGCGCTGCAGGGCGGGAAGCTGGTCTCGCCGGCGAACGTGAAGCGCATGAACGCGAGTTACGTGCTGCCGAACGGGAAAGCCACCGGCTACGGGCTGGGCGAATGGGTACGCACGGTGAACGGCAAGCACCTGGTCGGGCATGGCGGCTACATCTTCAATTTCTACAGCCAGCTCGAGATGGACATCGACTCCGGCATCGTCACCGTGACGCTGCACAATGGCGACAAGCTGGGGGGCGACAACGAGGAGCTGAGCAAGCAACTGATCGTCGCGGCACAGGGCAGGCAAGCCGATATCGCTGTAAAGTAGCGCGAAACGACGACCCGTGGAGGACCGATGCCAACCCGACTCGCATCCTGCAGTTGCGGCCAGCTGACGGCGCAGGTGAGCGGCGACCACGTGCGCAATTCGATCTGCCACTGCCTGGCCTGCCAGCGCCGCACCGGCAGTCCGTTCGCCCAGCAGGCGCGCTTCCCGCGCGAACACGTCGCCGTTGCAGGCCGGTCGACGCCATACGTGCGCGTTGGCGACGAGGGCGCGCGCGCGGTGTTCCACTTATGCCCGACCTGCGGCGCCACGGTGTACTACGAACCCGAAAGCCTGCCCGGCTTCGTCGTGATCCCGGTCGGCGTCTTTGCCGAGCCGGACTTCCCGGCGCCCACCGTCTCGGTCTACGAGGAACGCATGCACAGCTGGATCGTTCCGCCGCCCGACGCCGAGCATTATCGGTAGAAACCGTATGACGGTCGGCGTCACAATCCTGTCATTTGCCTTTCCTAGAATGCAAGCCTTTCCAAGGAGGCGTGAATGCAGGCATACAGAGGGCGGTGCAAGGTGATCGCGATGGCGGTCGCAACGATGGTGATGGTGCAGGCGTGCGGCGGCGATGGCCCGGACGAAGTGGCGCCGGTCGGCATCGAGCTGCACGGCGTGGTGGCGGTCGGTGCGCCGCTGGTGGGCGCGAACGTGGCGCTGCAATGCGCAGCCGGCACGCCGGCGGCCGTTACCAGCGGCGCCGATGGCAGCTGGTCGGTTCCCGCCTCCGCTACCCTGGCCCTGCCCTGTGCGATCGAAGCGACCGGCGGCAAGGTCGGCAGCGCGGGCGGCGCCGAGAATACCCAGCGCCTGCACGCGCTGGCCGTGGCGCCGGGCGTGGCGAACGTCACCACCCTGAGCAGCCTGCAGACGGCCGTCATGAGCGGCCAGTCGCCGACCGCCTGGTATGCCGGCATCAAGGGCAACCCCGCCGCGCTGCGCAGCATCGACAGCAAGGCGCCGGCGAATGCCACCACCCAGCTGGCCACCCTGCTCCCGGCCACCGTCGTGCTGCCGGCCGGCTTCGACCCGGTCGCCACCGCGTTTGCCGCACGCAGCGACAACGCCATCGACGGCTTGCTGGTCAAGCTCGGCAGCGCGATCAGCGAGAACAAGCTCAGCTTCGCCGACGCACTGGCCCAGACCGCCGCCAGGCTGCCCGTGATCGAAGCCACGCCCACCACCCTGAGCCTGGCGCGCATCGGCGGCTTCGGCGGCGACCTGGTCGACGGCAAGCTGGTCGACACCCACGAAATCCCGGCCTACGATCCGCTCAGCAAGCGCCTGTTCGTGGTCAACGGCTCGGGCACCGGCACGGTCGAGGTGTGGAGCATCGCCGATCCGCGCAACCCGGTGCAGGTCGGCACCCTGCGCACCGAATCGTATGGCGCCAACCTGGGCAGCGTGAACAGCGTGTCGGTGTCGAACGGCGTGGTGGCGCTGGCGATCCAGGCCAATCCGAAGACCTCGAATGGCATCGTCGCCCTGGTCAACGCAGCGGATTTGAGCACGCTGTCGACGGTCGGCGTCGGCGCCCTGCCCGACATACTGACCTTTACGCCGGACGGCCGCTACGTGGTGGTCGCCAACGAGGGCGAGCCGAACAGCTATGGCCAGGCCGACTCGGTCGACCCGGAAGGCTCGGTCAGCATCATCGACGTGCTCGACCCGCGCAAACCCGTCGAACGCCGCGCCACCTTCGGCGCGTTCAACGACCAGGTCGACACCCTGCGCGCCAGCGGCGTGCGCATCTATGGCCCCGGCGCCAGCGTCGCCCAGGACCTGGAACCGGAATACGTGACCGTCAGCGCCGACAGCAAGACCGCCTATGTGACGCTGCAGGAAAACAATGCGATCGCCGTGATCGACATCGCCGGCGCCAAGGTGAACGCCGTGCGCCCGCTCGGCTACAAGGACCACAGCCTGCCCGGCATGGGCATGGACGTCAGCAACGAGGACGGCGGCGTCAACACCAACAGCGGCACGCCGCTCGTGAAGATCGCGCCGGTGCCGGTGAAGGGCATGTACCTGCCGGACGGTATCGCCAACTACACGGTAGGCGGCACGACTTACCTGGTCACCGCCAACGAGGGCGACGCCCGCGCCGACTGGCCCGGCTTCAACGAAGAAACCCGCGTGCGCGATTACTGCGGCACGGCCGGCCTGGACCCGACCCGCTTCAGCGGCGACCTGGCGAACCTGACCAAGGACTCGAACCTGGGCCGCCTGCGCATCACCACCACGCCGAACGGCAACAACAGCGGCAAGAACGCCGCCGGCCAGTGCACCGAGCTGGTTGCCTTCGGCGGACGTTCGTTCTCGATCTGGAATGCCGCCACCGGCGAGCGCGTGTACGACTCGGGCGACGGCTTCGAAACGATCACCGCGCAGCTGGCCGGCACGCCCGGCTACGATTTCCCGTTCAACACCGGCCATGACGAAGCCGACGCCCTCGATGCGCGCAGCCCGAACAAAGGGCCTGAACCGGAAAGCGTGGTGGTGCAGCGCTTCGGCAAGAAGACCTTCGCCTTCGTCGGCCTGGAGCGTGTGGGCGGCGTGATGGTGTACGACGTGACCGAGCCGGCGGCGTCGAAATACGTCACCTACATCAACACCCGCGCCGGCGCCGGCACGGTGGTCAAGAACGCGAACGGCGATAACGGCATCGTGAATGGCGGCGACCGCGGACCGGAAGGCCTGGTCGTGATTCCGGCGGCGAAGTCGCCGAACGGCAAGCCGATGCTGGTGGTGTCGAACGAGATCAGCGGGACGACGGCGCTGTTCGAGATCACGCTGAAGTAAAGCCACATCTGGCGCACCCCGGCGGCGCGAGCGGCCGGGGTGTTGCCGTTCCAGACGGGCGGTAGCGCCGCCCTCATCGGCCATGCTGGTTGTAGAATAGCGGTTTTCGTCCAGCATTACGGCCCGTCCATGCACATCAATCCAGAACGCAGCACCCGTCCCGACTACGACCTGCTGGTACGCCAGGTCGTGAGCGTCCTCGAAGGCGAACGCGACCTCACCGCGAACGCGTCGCAGTTTTCCGCACTCGTGTACGACACCCTCGCCGACCTGAACTGGGCCGGCTTCTACTTCACCGTGCCGTCGAAAAAAGGCGAAGGCCAGGATTTGCTGGTCGGGCCGTTCCAGGGCAAGCCGGCCTGCGCGCGCATTCCCTTCGGGCGCGGCGTGTGCGGCACGGTCGCCGTCGAGCGCAAGACGGTTGTGGTGCCGGACGTGCATGCGTTTCCGGGGCATATCGCCTGCGATTCGGCGTCAAATGCGGAAATCGTGCTGCCGGTGATCAAGGATGGCAAGCTGTTGGGGGTGTTCGATATCGATAGTCCGGTGCTGGAGCGGTTTACGGAAGAGGATCGCATGGGGCTGGAGGCGATGGTGCAAGCGTTTATTGATGCGACGGATTGCTGATCAGGTTCGCAACTCGACCGTTCCAGTGCTGCACTGCGTGGACACAGGTGTCCACCCTACGGGAGTGATCGATCAAACGCAGGTTGGTGGGTTCGAGAACCCACCCTACGAATATTCGGCAATATTGTTAAATAGGCAAATTATATGAATCAACTTGAGCAACTGAAGCAATACACCACGGTCGTGGCCGATACCGGCGATTTCCAGTCGATCAAGGCCTACGCGCCGCAGGATGCGACCACGAATCCGTCGCTGATCCTGAAGGCCGTGCAGAAGCCGGAATACCGTCCGCTGCTGGAAAAGGCCGTCGCCGATGCGAATGGCGCCTCGGTCGACGCGATCGTCGACAGCCTGCTGATCGCCTTCGGCGTCGAGATCCTGAAGTATGTGCCGGGCCGCGTGTCGACCGAGATCGATGCCGCCCTGTCGTTCGATACCGAAGCGACGGTTGCCAAGGGCCGCGAACTGATCGCCCTGTACGAAAAGGCCGGCGTGTCCCGCGAACGCGTGCTGATCAAGATCGCCTCGACCTGGGAAGGCATCCGCGCCGCCGAGATCCTGGAAAAGGATGGCATCCACTGCAACCTGACCCTGCTGTTCTCGCTGTGCCAGGCCGTGGCCTGCGCCGAAGCCGGCGTGCAGCTGATCTCGCCGTTCGTCGGCCGTATCTACGACTGGTACAAGAAGTCGAGCGGCACGGATTACACCGGCGCCGACGATCCGGGCGTGCAGTCGGTCAAGCGCATCTACCAGTACTACCGCAAGTTCGGCTACAAGACCGAAGTAATGGGCGCGAGCTTCCGTAACACCTCGCAGATCCTGGAATTGGCCGGTTGTGACCTGCTGACCATTTCGCCGGACCTGCTGCAGAAGCTGGCCGACAGCGATGCCACCGTGCAGCGCAAGCTGGTGGCCGACGAGAGCGCCGACATCGAGAAAATCGCCATCGACGAAAAGACCTTCCGCTTCATGCTGAACGAAGACGCGATGGGCACCGAGAAGCTGTCCGAAGGCATCCGCGCGTTCGTGGCGGATTCGGCCAAGCTGAAGAAGATGATCGAAGAGCTGCGCGTGGCAGCTTGATGAAGGCGGTGCCGCCGGGGTGGCGGCATCTTGAAGAAGGCGCGGCTGGTCCGCGCCTTTTTTATATTATTTAGCCGGTTGCGCGCGGATGCCGTCGAGCAGCGTATCGACCATCTGGCGGCCGATCTGCAGCAGGCTGAAGGAATCCGGCTCGAACATCCAGGTGCGGATCAGGCCATCGACCAGCGACCAGTGACCGAGCGCCTGCGCGTGCGGATCGACGTCAGGACGGATCTGGCCGGCCCTGATGCCGAGCCGGATACGCTTTTCGATGTAGTCCATCCACTCCCCCTTGTTCTGCGCACGGCGTACGCGTACCGCGTCCAGCTCGCTGACGAACTCCACTTTCAGCGTAGCGATCTCGAACACCCGTCGCGCCTTGGGGTCCTGCTCGGTGATACGGAAGATATCCAGCATCATGCGGCGCAGGTCATCGAGCGCAGCGACGCCGTCGTCGTCCTTCTGGGTGGCCAGGCTGCACTCGAAAGGCAGGGTCGCCCTTTCCATCATTGCATTGAACAGTGCGCCTTTGTCGTCGAAATGCCAATAAATCGCGCCGCGCGTCACCCCCGCAGCCGTTGCGATATGCTGCAACGTCGTCCGCGATACGCCTTGCTCAACAAACAATTGCTCTGCTGCATCAAGAATACTGTCCCGCGTAGCGGCCGCTTCTTCCTTGGTCCTGCGGGCCATGTCCGACTCCAATTTTGTTGTGGTGCACCACGTTAAACATACACTCGTGATAGTATATAAAAAAATTCGTAAAAGCCAGTGACTTACCGTGCGCAGGGTCTCGACAGGGACCTTGAGGACGGTTTTGTCTTTTTAATAAAACCAGAAGGAAGCACACGTAATGCGCTCTGCCCACTCCTCACCTCTGTCCATGACCCGGATCGCCGCCTGCACGCTGATGGCCGTGACCCTGCTGTCGGCCTGCGGCAAGAAAGATGCCGAACAAGGCGCCGCCGGCGCCAAGATGCCGCCGCCGCAAGTCGGGGTCATCACCACCAAGTTCCAGTCGGTGGCCCTCGAAACCGAACTGCCGGCACGCGTCGAAGCGATCCGCACGGCCGAAGTCCGTGCCCGCGTGAATGGCGTGGTGCTCAAGCGCACCTTCACCGAAGGCAGCATCGTCAAGCAGGGCCAATCCCTGTACCAGATCGACCCGGCTCCTTACCAGGCCGAGCTGAACGCAGCCCAGGCTTCGGTCGGCCGCGCCCAGGCCAACCTGACCGCGGCATCGGCCATCGTCGACCGCTACAAGCCGCTGGTCGAGGCGAACGCCATCAGCAAGCAGGAATACACCAACGCCGTCGCCAGCGCCGAGCAGGCCCGCGCCGACGTCCGTTCGGCCCAGGCCCAGCTGAAGATTTCGCAGATCAACGTCGGCTACTCGAACGTGTATGCCCCGATCTCGGGCCGCATCGGCCGCGCCCTCGTCACTGAAGGCGCCCTGGTCTCGGCCGCCGAAGCCACCCAGCTGGCCCTGATCCAGCAAACCGATTCGATGTACCTGAACATCACCCAGTCGGCCTCGGAACTGCAGCGCCTGCGCAAGCAGGCCGGCAACCGCGGCATCGACTCGGCCATTCCGGTCACCGTGATCCTGGACGACGGCACCGTACTGTCGCGCCAGGGCAAGCTGCTGTTCTCGGACGTGACCGTCGACCCGACCAGCGGCCAGGTGACCCTGCGCGCCCAGGTACCGAACCCGGACAACGCCCTGCTCCCGGGCCAGTACGTGCGCGTGCGCCTGGCGCAAGCCGAACTGCCGTCGGGCATCCTGGTCCCGCAGCAGGCCGTGACCCGCGGCGGCCAGACCGGCGACACCCTGATGGTGATCGGCGCCGACAACAAGCCGACCCCGCGCACCGTCAAGATCGCGTCGCAGGAAGGCAGCAACTGGGTCGTGACCGATGGGCTGAAGGAAGGCGAACGCGTGATGGTCGACGGGTTCCAGAAGCTGCAGATGCTGCCGCCGGGCACCCCGGTGCAGCCGGTTGCCTGGACCGCGCCGAACGCCGCCGCCCCGGCCGCCGCAGCTGGCAACCCGGCGCAACAGCCGAACGCCGCCGGCGCCACCGCCACGAATGCCGCGGCCGGTTCGCGCACCCCGGACGCCGGTTCGCCGGCCGCCGGCGCGACGACCCCAGGCCAGAGCCGCCAGTAATGGCTCGCCGAGTCATCACTGAGTAAAACGAACAGGACTTTTCATGGCACGTTTTTTTATTGACCGCCCTATTTTTGCCTGGGTGATCGCGCTGTTCATCATGGTGCTTGGCGGTGTAGCCGTCAATCAGCTGCCGATCGCGCAATACCCTACCGTGGCGCCTCCTGCCATCGTCGTCAACGTCGCTTATCCGGGCGCGTCGGCACAGGTGCTCGAAGACTCCGTCATCTCCGTCATCGAACGCGAGATGAACGGCGCCCAAGGCATGATCTACATGGAATCGACCAGCCAGGCCAACGGCACCGGTTCCATCACCATTTCGTTCGAGACCGGCACCGACCCCGACCTGGCCCAGGTCGACGTCCAGAACCGCCTGTCGCGTGCGACCCCGCGCCTGCCGCCGGCCGTGACCCAGCAGGGTGTGCGCGTCGACAAGTCGCGTTCCAACTTCCTGCTGTTCACCATCCTGTCGTCGGACGATCCGAACTGGGACCCGGTGGCGCTGGGCGACTACGCTTCGCGTAACGTCCTGCCGGAACTGCAGCGTATCAAGGGCGTGGGCCAGGCCCAGCTGTTCGGTACCGAAAAGGCGATGCGTATCTGGATCGATCCGGCCAAGCTGGTCGGCTTCAATCTGGCGCCGTCGGACGTGAACAGCGCGATCAGCCAGCAGAATGCCCAGGTTGCTTCCGGCACCATCGGCGACTTGCCGCTGGCAAAAGGCCAGCAGATCACGGCCACCGTGGTCGTGGCCGGCCAGCTGGCGACTGTCGAGCAGTTCGGCAACATCGTGCTGCGCGCCAATCCGGACGGTTCCACCGTGCGCCTGAAGGACGTGGCCCGCATCGAGATCGGCGGCCAGGCTTACGCTACCTCGGCGCGCCTGAACGGCAAGCCGTCGGCCGGTATCGGCGTCCAGCTGTCGCCGTCGGGTAACGCCCTTGAAACCGGCGACCTGATCAAGGCCCGCATGCAGGAACTCTCGAAGTTCTTCCCGCATGGCATGAAGTACACGATTCCTTACGACTCGACCACCTTCATCAACATCTCGATCGAGCAAGTGGTGCACACCCTGCTCGAAGCGATCGCGCTGGTGTTCGTCGTGATGTTCGTCTTCCTGCAGAACTTCCGCTACACCCTGATCCCGACCATCGTCGTCCCGGTCGCGCTGCTGGGTTCCTTCGCCTGCCTGCTGGCGCTGGGCTTCTCGATCAACGTGCTGACCATGTTCGGCATGGTGCTGGTGATCGGTATCGTGGTCGACGATGCGATCGTGGTCGTCGAGAACGTCGAACGCATCATGTCCGAGGAAGGCTTGCCGCCGCTGCAGGCCACCCGCAAGGCCATGGGCCAGATCTCGGGCGCGATCATCGGTGTGACCGTGGTCCTGATGTCGGTGTTCGTGCCGCTGGCCTTCTTCGCCGGCGCGGTCGGCAACATCTACCGCCAGTTCTCGGCGGTGATGGTGACCTCGATCGCCTTCTCGGCCTTCCTGGCGCTGTCGCTGACCCCGGCACTGTGCGCGCACCTGCTGAAACCGGTGGAAGCCGGCCACCACCACGAGAAGAAGGGTTTCTTCGGCTGGTTCAACCGTAACTTCACCGCCGGCGCCAAGCGCTACGAGGGCTTCGTCGGCTCGATCCTGAAGCGCGCCGGCCGCTGGATGGTGGTGTTCGTGCTGCTGGTCGGTATCGTCGGCCTGCTGTTTACCCGCCTGCCGAACTCCTTCCTGCCGAACGAAGACCAGGGTTACGTGATCGCCAACATCCAGTTGCCGCCTGGCGCCACCGCCGAGCGTACCAACGTGGTGCTGCACGCGCTCGAAGACTTCGTCATGAAGCAGCCGGAATACGCGAACATCGTGGCCGTCACCGGCTTCTCGTTCTCGGGCCAGGGCCAGAACATGGGTCTCGCCTTCATTCCGCTGAAGGCCTGGAGCGACCGTAAAGGCGATGGCCAGGATGCGCAATCCTTCGCCAACCGCATCACGATGCACATGGGCGCCCTGCGCGACTCGTTCATCTTCGTGGTGAGCCCGCCGCCGATCCCTGAACTGGGTACCGGCACCGGCTTCTCGTTCCGCCTGCAGGACCGCGGCGGCAACGGCCACGAAGCGCTGGTGAAGGCACGTAACCAGATGCTGGGCATGGCGATGCAGAGCAAGGTCCTGACCGGCCTGCGCCCTGAAGGCCTGGAAGACGCACCGCAGCTGAAACTCAACATCGACCGCGACAAGGCGCAAGCCCTGGGCGTGACCTTCGGCGCGATCAACAATGCGCTGTCGACCTCGCTGGGTTCGAGCTACGTGAACGACTTCCCGAACGCCGGCCGCCTGCAACGCGTGATCGTGCAGGCCGATGCGCCGAACCGCATGCAGCCGGACGACCTGCTGCGCATCAACGCCCTGAACACCCAGGGCCGTCCGGTGCCGCTGTCCTCGTTCGCGTCGACCGAATGGGTCACGGGTCCGATGCAGACCATCCGCTACAACGGCTATCCGTCGATGAAGATCACCGGCGAACCGGCTCCAGGCTACTCGAGCGGCCAGGCACTGGAAGAAATGCAGCGCCTGGCAGCCCAGCTGCCGCCTGGCTTCGCGTATGAATGGACCGGCCAGTCGCGCGAGGAAATCCTGTCGGGTTCGACCGTGTTCATCCTGATCGCTTTCTCGCTGCTGGCGGTGTTCCTGGCCCTGGCCGCACTGTACGAAAGCTGGACGATTCCGGTGGCCGTGCTGCTGGTGGTGCCGCTGGGTATTCTGGGTTCGCTGCTGGCGGCCTACATGCGCGGGCTGTCGAACGACGTCTACTTCAAGGTCGGCCTGATCACGATTATCGGCCTGGCGGCGAAGAACGCGGTCCTGATCATCGAGTTCGCGAAGGACCTGCAGGCGCAAGGCAAGTCGCCGATCCAGGCGGCGCTGGAAGCAGCCCACCTGCGTTTCCGTCCGATCATCATGACCTCGCTGGCATTCATCCTCGGCGTGCTGCCGCTGGTGATCGCAAGCGGCGCCGGCGGTGCAGGCCAGCGCGCCATCGGTACCGGCGTGATGGGCGGCATGATCACCGCAACCGCGCTCGGCGTGGTCTTCGTGCCGGTGTTCTTCGTTGTCGTGCGTACGCTGTTCAAGGGCAGCAAGCGCCAGAACGACCTGTACACGCATCACGAAGACACCGGCAGCGTAGCGAAGGAAAAAATCCAATGACTGTTATGACCAAGACGAAACGTTTTACCCCGCTGGTCCTGGCGCTGGCCCTGGCCGGCTGCGTGAACCTGGCGCCGAAGTACGAGCGTCCGGCCGCGCCGGTGGCACCCGCCTTCCCGGAAATGCCGCAAGTCGGCGGCACGGCCCTGCCGACCGCCACCGGTAAAGCGCCGGCCAACATCGCCTGGCAGCGCTTCTTCGCCGATGCGCGCCTGCGCCAGCTGATCGAGCTGTCGCTGGCGAACAACCGCGACCTGCGCGTGGCGATCCTGAACATCG
>Ga0209023_10003939_pt1 | contig 17293 bp, 15 predicted proteins | sample LakOneMetagenome_FD_187468 | JGI IMG/M metagenome (GOLD analysis project Ga0209023, IMG submission 187468) | Freshwater and sediment microbial communities from Lake Erie, Canada (SPAdes) (version 2) | ecosystem: Environmental > Aquatic > Freshwater > Lentic | place: Lake Erie, Canada... | reverse complement strand
TGCCTCCCACTCGTGGGCCTGCGCGCGGATCAGGTCCGCGGAGAACGCGATGCCCGCCCCGGGGAGCCCTTCGGTCTCGGGCGTGATCGCTCCGGTCGCCGACGCCACCAGCGCCCGCTCCGCTCGGTCCAAATCTTCGGGCGTCACCCGCCGTGACAGCGGCTCCAGGGCCGTGACGATGACTTCGGCGGCATCCACCCCCAGCTCCCCGGAAGCGAGGCCTTCAGCCACTGCCGGGTGCTGCACCGGGATCTCCTGCCCGAGCAGCCCGCTGGCAGCCGCCGCCGCACCCGAGATCAGCAGGCCGAGGCGCATGCGCCGCTTCGCCTCGGAACCCGACACCCGCGTCACCCCGGTGATCAGTTCGTACTTGCCGCGGCATCCGTTCTTGTAGGCGAGGGACTCATGACCGAGCGCTGAATCGGCCCGGGCCGCGACGTCGGTCGCCGAGAGCACCCGCGCACCGTCCACCCGGCGGCCGATCTTCTCCACCACCGCCAGCACCGCGAGGCACTCCTCATTGCTGAGAAGTGAGTAGTTCACCCCCGCCAACGCACCGGCAATCGAGGCGACAGCCCTCTCCAACTGGGCCACCACCTGAGAACCGGACTTCAGCGTCGTTGACATACCCCCATTATCTCACGAATAGAAGATAAATACGAGTAATGCTCAGAATACAGACTATAAATATCGTATCTTTATACGCATAGCGCGTGCCCGGTCAGAGCCCGACCCCGTGTCGGAGGCGCGATGACGTGTGCTCAAACGCTCTTGAACTCGTTGTCTCGGCCCCTGACATCTTCCGCACTCAGTCGCCGGCTGTGGATTACCGCCATCACAGCACGGTAAGGGAACGACGAGCCGCGCAATGAGGGCAGATCACGCCACACATGAGCCTTGGTACACGCAAATGTCACAAACAGCGTGAGGGTCATTGCGGTGCCGGCCAATGAAGCGCCGATAGCGATCAACCAGATGATCGATGACGCCAGCAGCGCATACCCGAGAATGTAGGCAAATAGTCCCCGCGACCGATCACCCAGTGCGAGACTCGCGCCGATAACCACGCCGGCGATGGCTCCAATGACTTCAATCATTTCCGCAAGCCCCCGAGAGTTCAGTGATGTCATGGTGTGCACGATGGCGGCCGGTGGCCGCTGTTCACGGTGAATGCCAGCGGTTCCTCGGATCCCTGACGAAACGTGCTTTCCATCATCGTCATTATTCACGCTAACAGCCCGACGAGTGGGAGTCATGCCCGCACTTCCGGGGGCGCAGGCAGCGAAACTGCCGAAGACGACCACGTGGGTGAAACGTCGTCACGGCGGGGCCAGGCCATCCAGAGAGAGTCACCTCGGCGCCCAGTCCCCAAGGCTTGTCGAAGCCGTCGCAGAGATCGGTACGAGCGCATCAGGGTTCCCGGTGCCGTAGGGTCGCACCATGGATCTTTCGGCGCTGCCCACCCTCTCCGGATCGCTCGTGACGCTGGAACCCTTGTCATTCGATCACGTCGCTGAGCTGCGTGACGCGGCCGGAGAGGGCGAGCTCTGGCGCAGCTGGTACACGTCGATTCCGCGTCCGGAGGCGATGGCCTCTGAAGTTGAACGCCGGCTCGATCTGCATGACCAGGGGCAGATGTTGCCATGGGCGACTCGGCTTGCCTCAACGGGGCGGATCGTCGGAATGACGACCTTCATGAATCCGAGCACCGTTGCCCAACGCTTGGAAATCGGTTCGACCTGGCTGGCGGGAAGCGCCCAAGGGACGGGCGCCAATCGAGAAGCCAAGCTTCTCCAGCTGAGTTACGCCTTCGACGACTTGGAGTGCATCGCTGTGGAGTTTCGCACCCACTGGCACAACCGTCAATCGCGACAGGCGATAGCCGCTTTGGGCGCCAAGGAGGACGGCGTGCTGCGCAGCCACGCGGTTGGACCAGACGGCGCCCTTCGGGACACCGTCGTCTTCTCGATTACGGCCAGTGAATGGCCAGCCGTGCGCCTCGGCCTGCGGCATTTTCTGGCCACAAGGGAATTCGCCGCCCGATAGGCGGAAAACACCGGCCGGCCGTCGAGAAGGCTCGTCAGGAGCCTTGCTCAGGGGTTGAGCACAGCGAGGGTCGAGGAATGCAGCAGGCCGTTGGTGGCCAGAGCGTTGCCGTGCCAGATGCCGGGCCGACCGTCGACCGAGGTGAACGTTCCGCCGGCCTCCTGCACAATGGGCGCGAGTGCGGCCATGTCGTAGGGCTTAAGGTCGAATTCTCCGGCGATGTCGAGGTGACCTTCGGCCAAGAGCATGTACGACCACATGTCCCCGTAGGCCCGGGTGCGCCAAACCTGGCGGGAGAGGCTGATGAGGGGATCGAGATGACCGGCCTGGTCCCACTGCTGGATGCTGTTATAGCTGAGCGAGGCCTCGGCGAGGGTGTCGATCGCGGAGACCGTCAGTCGGGTGGGCGCCGCATCTGGTGTGCGTTCGTCACTCGCCCAGGCGCCACCGCCCAGGCTGGCCCACCAGCGCTTGCCGAGGGCCGGTGAACTGACGACCCCGAGCACGGGGACACCGTCGACGGCCAGGGCGATCAGGGTGGCCCAGATCGGAATCCCGCGCATGAAGCCGGCGGTTCCGTCGATGGGGTCGATGATCCATTGCCGTTCGGTCGAGCCTTCGGTGCCGAATTCCTCGCCGAGGATGCCGTCGTCGGGGCGGTGTTCGGCGAGCAGGGCGCGGATGGCCCGCTCAACGGCCTGATCAGCATCCGTCACGGGGGTGCGGTCGGGCTTTGTCGTCACCACGAGGTCGAGGGCGGTGAAACGCGCACGGGAGATGGAATCTGCCGCGTCGGCCAGGGCGATAGCCAGCTCCAGATCGTCGGCGAGAAGAGAGGCGGGAGAGGCAATTCGGGGCTCGGTCACGCTCTCAAGGATAGTAATTTCACGGAGTGACACGCGAGAGGCTGCTCGATTGGCGTCGAGCCCATTCGGGGTGTTAGTGTTGACCGTTCCCGCAGGTAGCCCTGCAGAAATAATATGCACCTCTAGCTCAATTGGCAGAGCAACTGACTCTTAATCAGTGGGTTCCCGGTTCAAGTCCGGGGGGGTGCACCATCCACAAAAATCCCGCATGCCTTCGGACATGCGGGTTTTTTTGTGCCGTATTTCGCCGATTCCGGCACCGTATGCTCAGCTCTGGCGCCAGGAATATTCGTTTTCCGGCCGGCCGGGAGTGCCGAAACGCGGGGTGCGCAGCAGCGGACCGGTGTCGGCCAGAAACTCGAGGTACCGTCGCGCGGTGACGCGAGACATGCCGAGGAGCTGCGCGACTTCTGTGGCCGAAACCGGGGACTGCTGCTCCTGCAGGAACGTCTTCACGCTGTGCAGCGTCGTGTCGGCGAGGCCCTTGGGCCGTGGCACGTCGGTGGGGGAACGCAGGCTCGCGAAGGCCTGGTCGAGGTCGGATTGTGTCGTCACGCTCGATGCCGATCCCAGCTGTCGGCGGAAGTCTCGGTAGCTGACGAGCTTCTTCGCGAAAGTCGCGTAGGTGAAGGGCTTGATCAGGTACTGCACGACACCCGCCGCGATCGCACCGCGCACGGCCTGCAGTTCCCGCACTGCGGTGATGGCGATGATGTCGGTCGCGAGTCCGGCCGAGCGGATGCGCCGGCTCACATCCAGCCCGTGCAGATCAGGCAGATTCATGTCCATCAACACGAGGTCGATCGGATTGCCGGCTTGGGCCGCGGCGGTAAGCACATGCAGGGCTGTCTGCCCGGTGGCCGCCGTTCCCACGAGCAGGAACCCCTCGATCCGTCCGACATAAGCGGCATGGGCCTCTGCGGTGAGGGGCTCATCTTCGACCACGAGAACGCGAATGTCTTCGGGCATCAGCCCACCTCCGCCGAGACCGCCGTCGCTATGGTCGGAACGGTCACGGTGAAGACCGCTCCGTCACGGCGGCTGATCTGCACGGTGCCGCCCAAGCGGGTGACAGCCTGTCGCACCAGGGCCAGGCCGATGCCCCGACCATAGCCGTCATGCTCTTTCGTGCTGTGGCCGAGTTCCAGAACACGTTCCGCGGCATCCACGGCCACCCCCGGCCCGCTGTCGGCGACCTCGATCACCACCGTTTCGGCGGTGCGGCTGACGGTGAGTTGCACAGTGCGTGGTGGAGGAGCGGATGCCGCGGCGTCGAGGGCGTTGTCGATCAGGTTGCCCAGTACGGTCACCAGGTCCTGCACCGACAATCCAGAATCGGAGATGGTGCCGGAGGCCGTCACCGTCAGCAGGATCCCCAACTCGTTGGCTTGGGCGGACTTGCCCATGATCAGGGCACTGATCACCGGTTCGTCGACAGAGCTGACCATCTCGTCGGTGAGCCGCTGGCTGAGCTCGAGGTCGGCTGTCGCGAATTCCAGGGCCTGCTCCGGGCGCCCGAGCTCCATCAGCGACACGATCGTGTGCAGTCGGTTGGAATGCTCGTGCGTCTGGGCGCGAAGCGCATCGGACAACGTGCGCATGGATTGCAGCTCGCTGTCGAGGTTCTGCAGGTCGGTGTGGTCTCGAATTGTGGCGACGTGCCCGATCAAGACGGGTTTGTTGCGTCCCGAGACAGGGGATGCCAGCGCAGGCTCTTGATTGACGACGAGCACGCGCGTGTCCGTGAGGAAGACCTCGTCGTGCGCGGTTCGTCCGGTGCGGAAGAGGTCGACCAGCCCGGCAGGCAGGCGCAGCGCATCCAGCGCCGGAGCGGGTTCGGGAGAACCGGGTTCGATGGGGGACAGGCCGAGGAGTCGAGCGGCCTGGTCGTTGTAGAGCACGAGAGCGCCGTTGAGGTCAACGAGGACCAGACCTTCGCGCACGGAGTGCAGCACTGAGTCGTAGTAGACGAAGAGCTGGGCGAGGTGCTCGGGACCCCAGCCGAGCGTCACACGGTGCAGGTATCGAGCGAGCAGCACCGACATCAGGGAGCCCACGGCCAGCAGGGCAGCAGCGAGGGCGAGCAGGGCCGGCAATCGGGCATTCAGGGCGATCGTGATATTGCTCGTGGTCACGCCGGCGGCGACCAGGGCCACTACCGTTCGGTTCTCGTCGACGACCGGAACGACGGCCCGAACAGAGGGGCCCAGCGTTCCCGTGCTGATCTCGGTGAAGGGTTCTCCTGCCAGGGCGGCTTCGATCGATCCGATATAGGGGGCACCGATCTGCGCAGAATTCGGGTGGGTCCATCGCGTGCGGTCCGGGGCCATGATCGTGATGAAGTCGAGATCGGCATCCTGGGTCACCGCCAGGGCATAGGGCTGAAGCACCACGGTGGGATCCGCTGAGGAGCTGGCCGCGATCGTGAGCGGGCTGTCGGCGATCGTATTCGCGACGGACAGCATCCGCGCCTCTGTCTCGTCGAAACTGTGCTCGCGGGCATCAACGAAAAGTGCCGTCCCGATGAAGGTCGTGATCACGCTGATGCAAATCGCGTGGGCAACGAGCAAGCGACGGGCAATGCTCCATTCGCGGCTCACGGATCTCGCCTTTCGGGTGTTCAGCACGAATTGTGCCCATGAACAGTATGACCGCAACACCGGCCGGTGACCTTTTGTGCAGCAGTGTTGACCGGAACAGCACGTGCAGGACCCGCTCGGCCCCCAGTGATACCAAGACAAAGGAGTCTGACATGGCGATGTCGCCATCCACTCGCTCAGCAAAACCGCGTAAGCGCATCGACCGCTCGCATTACCTCTATATGGCCGTCATCGTTGCTGTTCTGCTCGGTATTCTCGTGGGACTTGTCTTCGGCGGACCCGACGGCTTCGCGGTCAAACTCAAGCCCATGGGTGACGCGTTCGTCAACCTGATCAAGATGATGATCGCCCCGGTGATCTTCTGCACCATCATTCTGGGGATCGGCTCGATCGCCAAGGCCGCCACGGTCGGCAAAGTCGGTGGCCTCGCCCTCGGCTACTTCGTGATCATGTCGACCTTCGCCCTCGGAATCGGCCTGGTCGTGGGCAATATGGTGCACCCCGGCACCGGCCTCGACCTGTCTGACGCGAACTATGTACCGCCCGCAGGCACCGAGAATTCCAACTTCCTGATGAGCATCATCCCGACGACGCTCGTATCCTCGCTCACCTCGGGCAGTATCCTGCAGACCCTGCTCGTGGCACTCATCGCCGGGTTCGCCCTGCAGCGCATGGGCCCGGCCGGTGTGCCCATCCTCAAGGGAATCGCGCACGTGCAGGCCTTGGTATTCCGCGTGCTGATCATGATCATGTGGGTGGCGCCGATCGGTGCCTTCGGTGCCATCGCCGCCGTGGTCGGCTCCACCGGAATCCAGGCCGTCGTCAGCCTCTTCACACTGATGGGCGCCTTCTACGCCACCTGTGTCGTCTTCATCGTGGTCATCCTCGGCGGACTCCTGAAGATCGTCACCGGCGTCAACATCTTCAAGCTGATGCGCTACCTCGGTCGCGAGTACCTGCTCATCGTCTCGACCTCCTCGTCCGAAGCCGCGCTGCCGCGTCTCATCGCGAAGATGGAGCACCTCGGTGTGTCCAAGCCCGTTGTTGGAGTCACCGTTCCGGTGGGCTACTCGTTCAACCTCGACGGCACGGCGATCTACCTCACCATGGCGTCGATCTTCATCTCCAACGCGATGGGCCAGTCGATGAACCTCGGCGAGCAGGTCGGTCTCCTGGTATTCATGATCATCGCGTCAAAGGGAGCTGCCGGAGTGTCCGGTGCCGGCTTGGCCACCCTCGCGGCCGGCCTCCAGTCTCACGCTCCGGAGCTCGTGGGCGGCGTCGGCTTCATCGTGGGCATCGACCGCTTCATGTCGGAGGCGCGCGCTCTCACGAACTTCACCGGAAATGCCGTGGCGACGGTGCTGATCGGAACGTGGACGAAGGAAATCGACCGCGCTCGGGTTGACCGCGTTTTGAGCAAGCAGGAACCGTTCGACGAGACCACGATGGTGACCCATCACAGCTTCGAGGCGCCCGTCGACACGGACGCCATCGTGCTCTCTGAGAACCGCAAGCCGGCCACCCTCGGAGCGTAGTCGTCGCATCCGCACCGCCAAAAGAGGTGCCGCCGGGGGCAACGTTCCCCGGCGGCACCTCTTTTGTCGTGCCGGGTGGGTCTGCCCATCGAAAGGATGAGCTGGTCGCAGGCTACGCCGCTTCGAGCTCGCGGATCTGCTTGATCCATCCGTCGAAGAGGGGCTCATTGAGATCGTCGAGGCTGTGCAGCTTGAATTCCGCCATCTCGGCCGATCCGCTGGCGTTGAGCCTGCCGGAATCATCGGTGATGGCCTGGCCGCGCCAGAGCAGCACAGTCACGAACGTCGGGTAGGCCTTGAAACCGGCGACGGGGATTCCGTCATCAAGCCAAACCGGATGTCCGTGCCACAGCTCCGTGGACGTCTCCGGCAGGCCGATGTCGAGTTTCGCACGCAGCGCGGTGACCACACCGGCCAGTGGGCCGGTCGGCCTGGCGACGTAGGCAGCGATGGATGTCGGTGCGGCGGCGGGGGTCGTCATCGCGGGGAGATCGGAGGGAGTGGTTTCCAACGTGGATGTCAGGTGGGGCCTCTTTCTGGGAGTTTGTTGAACCTCCACCCTGTCACGGATGTACCCCCGCTGTCTGGGTACCTGCTCAGGAAGCGTGAAGAGTCCCCACCGCTCCAGGCCCGGCGAACGGCCTAGCCCGCGGGAGCGGGAGTAGGCGCGGTCGCCAGGATGTCGACCACGAAGACCAGGGTGTCGGTGCCGCTGATGCCGGCGTTGGTGTTTCCGGCCTCACCGTAACCGTCGGCGGGCGGGATGACCGTCATCACCTGGGAACCGACGGTCTGGCCGACCAGGGCCTTGCCGAAGCCGGTCACGACCTTGTTGGTCGCGAAGGCCGCGGGCCCGGCGACGTTCCAGGAGGAGTCGAAGGCCTTTCCGGTTGCCCAGACCACACCGGTGTACTCGACGGAAACAGTGTCACCGTCGCCGACGACAGTGCCGTCGCCCTTCTTCAGAGTGGCGATCGTCAGGTCCGCGGGGGCCTCGGTGTCGGGAATACTGATCGTGGGCTCACCGTTGTCGGCGAGGGTCACGCCGGGCAGTGTCGGGTCGACAGGCTGGTCGACGCCGGTGGCCTTGGTCGGCTGGATGCCGTTGATGTCGATGACGAACAGCATCGAATCTGTCGCTGCCAGACCCAGGTCGGTCCAGCCCTTGTCGCCGAAGCCCTCGGTGGGCGGCATCACAGCGACGACGCGGTCACCGACCACGGAGCAGTTGACCGCCCGGACAAGCCCCGGAACGTAGCTGTCGGCCACAGTCAGGGTCACCGGCGTGGCATCGGCTCCGTAGCCGGTCGAGTCGACCTTCTTGCCGGTGGTGGCGTTGTAGGCGTCAAAGGAAACCTGCGCGACGGAACCGGCCGTGGTCTTGGTGTCGCCGGCCCCCTGAATGGCGACCGTTCGCTGCGTGCTCGTGGTGGCGGTCAGCGGGGCGGTGAAGGTGACGACCGGCTCAGCGCCGAAATCGCCGGTGACGGACACGGCATCAGAGACCGGTCCGGATTCGGTGCACTCCGCGGTGGCCGACACGGGAGCGGCGCTGCTCGTGGGGCCGTCGCTTGCGCCGGGGGTGCCGCTGGAGCTGCACGCGGTGAGTGCCACGGTGAGTCCGAGGATTGTCAGGAAGGCAGGAAGTTTTTTTGACACGAAGTTCTCTCTACGCTGGGATGTGATGTTCCACCTTCCCACGCTACGGCTTTGAGCGGGCTGAGGACAACGTCAATCGTCCAGTCCCCGGGCGGCGAGAGCTTCGCCGAGGGCGTCCGCCGCGTAGAGCGATCTCACCACGACGGGAACGGCCAGGGCCAGCAGCGACCCGTGGGTGCCGCGTGCTTTCCGGGCCTCAAGCACCTCCTGCACGATGTCGGTCACCAGCGGGATGCAGCGGATGGTCAGGGCAACGAGCAAACCGATTCGTTCTGAATCAATCCAGCGGTCGAAGGGCCTGAGCATCATCTGGAATGCTTCAAGCACAGCGGTCACGGTCGTGGTCAGGGTGAACAGCGCCGCCAGCGACACCGCCAGCAGCAGGCGGCCTGACATGAGTCCGGCGACGACCCAGCCGGCCAGCAGAGCTTGAACCGGCACAGCCACAAGCAACAGCCACAGGATCGGAACGATCTGCGCCGCGGCCGCGCGCACCGGAACCCGCGCAACCAGGAACAGCATGACCACGGCCGCAGCCATGATGGCCAGCGGGCCCAGGTCGGCGGTCGAACTGATGATGACGACGAATGCCGAGAGCAGGAAGAGCTTGAGCAGGGTCGGGGCGCGATGGATGACCGAGCGACCCGGGCTGTAGAGGCCGATCACCGCAGAGCCACCTGGGTGGTACGACTCACGACACGAGGTCCCGATACATCGACAGGGCTTCGGCGGGCCGAGCATCCGCGACCACTTCGCCCTCGTCGATCACGATCACGCGGTCGAAGTCCTCGATGAACTCGAGGTGGTGAGTCACCATGATCACCTGCTGGTCAAGGCTCATGAACAGTTCCGAGATCCGGCGGGCATTGCGGGCGTCGAGCAGTGTTGTGGGTTCATCGGCCACAATGACAGCAGGATCGGAAACCAGCACGGCTGCAAGGGCGAGGAGTTGCTTCTGTCCCCCCGAGAGTCGATGGGCCGGGTGATCCGCGTGGGCGGTCAATCCGAACCGGTCGAGGGCCACAGCGGTTTTCTCGGCGATCTGCTCAGCGCTGAGACCGCGTCGGCGCAGCGTGAAAGCCACATCTTCTTGAACGGTCGGCATCACGATCTGGTTGTCCGGATTCGTGAAGACGAAGCCGACACGGCGCCGCACGTCTTTGCCCTTGCGCGCCACATCCAGCCCATCGACTCTGACCGTTCCCGTGCCCGGTACGACGAGTCCATTGATCATGCGGGCCAGTGTTGATTTTCCGGAACCGTTGGCGCCCACGATCGCGATGCGGCGTTCCGTGAGGTCCAGGTTGATGTTGAGCAGAACATTCCGATCATCGAAGGAATGCGAGACTCCTTCGAAGGTGATCTGGCTCATCGGCGGTCACTCGGCATGAACGCCCGCCACCGGCTTGGTCGCCCGGTGGCGCAGGGCGATGAGCCCCGGGTAGGCCCGGTGCACCTGACCGGCGACCAGGACCGTCACCACAACCTTGAGCAGGTCGCCCGGTATGAATTTGAGGCTGTCCAGCGCGGCGACCCAGAGCGGGAGGCCCAAGTTGATTGCCGTCACCGGGATTCCCAGCAGGTAGATGGCGACGACTCCGCCGAGCGCCGTCGCGCCGAGCGCCTTCCAGAAGGAGTATTTCGGCAGCAGGCGGGCGGTGAGGTAGCCGATCACAGCTGCTCCGAGCAGCCAGCCATAGAGGTATCCGGCTGCGGGACTCGTGGTGAACCACACGAGGCCACCGCGACCTCCGGATAACAGCGGCAGACCAGCCGCCGTCAACGCCAGGAGCAGCAACACGGCGAAGAACCCCTTGCGGGCGCCGAGAATTGCGCCGGCCAGCATCACCCCCAGTGACTGGAAGGTGATCGGAACGGCAATGGCGCCGATCGCGAGGGCGCCGGGCAGGCCCAGGGCAGCAATGAGGGCTGCGAAAATTGCGATCTGCGCAAGATCGCGGGCAGACAGGGTACGTGTTGACATGACTTCAATCTAAGATTCGCACAAGCCGGGTTTCCAGAGAAAACCTCCAAAGAATATGTCAGATCTCTGTATGGGAAGCGCCCGGTGAATCAGCGCACAAGGCTCGCCAGCGGCGAGGCCGAACCGGCCACAATGGCATCAGCGGCCCGCACCAGCGCGAGATGAGAGAGGGCTTGGGGAGTGTTCCCAGCCTGATGACCGTTCTTGACGTCGTATTCCTCCGACAGGAGCCCGACGTCATTGACGAAGGCCACCAAACGGTCCATCAGGGCGGTCGCGTCGTCGAGTCGACCGGACTGGGCGTACTGCTCCACCAGCCAGAACGAGCAGGCCAGGAACGGATGCTCGCCGGGGGCGAGGCCGTCGACGGATGTCTCGGACCGGTACCGCATCAGCAGGCCGTCCCGCATCAGGTCGGCTTCGATCGCCGCCACGGTGCCGAGCATTCTCGGGTCGGTCGGCTCGCAGAAACCTACCTGCGCGAGGACCAGCAGCGCGGCATCCACGTCGGTACTGCCGAAAGACTGGGTGTAACTGTTGCGCTCGATGTTGAAGCCGCGTTGTTCGATGTCCTGGCGCACGTCGTCGCGCAGCCGGGTCCACAGGTCCAGCGGACCGTCCAGCCCGAATTCGGTGACGCCCCGCACTGCCCGGTCGAACGCGGCCCACACCATCACCCGTGAGTGGGTGAACTCCCGTGCCGGCCCGCGCATCTCCCAAATGCCCTGGTCTGCCCGGCGCCAGTTCTCTTCGAGGAATTGCATCAGCGCTCGTTGCAAGGGCCAGGAGAATTCTGTTTCGCCCACGCCGGCCTTGCGTGCCGCATGCAGGGCTACCATCACCTCTCCGATGACGTCCAGCTGGAACTGGCTGACCGCGCCGTTGCCCACGCGTACCGGGCCGGCATCTCGATAACCGGGAAGGCTGGTGAGTTCGCGCTCCGGCAAATACCGTTCGCCCGATAACCCGTACATGATCTGCACGTCACCGGGGTCTCCGGCGATGGAGCGCAGCAGCCAGGATCGCCAGTCGTCGGCCTCACTCTCGTAACCGTGTGAGAGCAGTACTTCGAGGGTGAGGGAAGCATCGCGCAGCCAGACATAGCGGTAATCCCAGTTGCGGGAACCATCGAAGTCTTCCGGCAGGGACGTTGTCGCGGCAGCCACGATACCCCCGGTGTCTTCGTGGGTGAGAGCGCGAAGCACAAGCATGGAGCGCACAACCTCGGCTCGGTACGGGCCCTGGTGCGTGCAGGTGACGGCCCAGCGTGACCACCAGGATGCCGTCCTGGCCAGCTCGGCGTCGACATCGACGGCGTGCGGGGCGTTGCGCTCGGAGGGATACCAGGTCATCTGCACGTCCACCGTCTCATCCACAGAGACCGCGAAACTCGATGTGTGGTGGTGATCTGAGGCGTGCAGCCGCGGACCGCGGATCACAACCGCATCGGGACCGGCGATCGCGATCAGGCCGTGCGCGACCTCGCTTCTGAGCTGGCGCACCCAGGGGATGGTCGCCCCGTAGCCGAACCTCATGCGCAGGTCCTGGCGCATCTCGACGATGCCGGTGATACCCCGCACGCGACGCACGAGGTCGGCGCGCTCGTCGCCGTGGGGCATGAAGTCCAAGACCTCGACGGTGCCGGTTCTCGTGGTCCAGACGGTGGACAGGATGAAGGTGTCGCCGAGGTAAGACCTGGTGGCGGTCGCCGCCGCGTCAACCGGGGCGAGCAGCCACCGGCCGTGCTCTTCAGTTCCCAGCAGCGCCCCGAACATCGAACCGGAATCATAGCGAGGCAGGCAAAGCCAATCGATGCTGCCGTCGCTTCCGACCAGCGCGGCCGTGTGGCAATCGCTGATGAGCGCGTAGTCCTCGATGTTGAGCGCCATCAAACCATCCTGCCAGCTAGTTCGAGGGCTGTGAATCCGCAACCGAGGACGGTCAGGGGAAGGTTCAGGTCGCGCTCGGGGTTAGCGGCGGTCAGGCGACGAGTCGGGGAGCCGGGGATTCGACGATTTCGACCGGACCGGTCACCGTCGCGCGCTTCGGATCCGCCCAGACGGAAATCGGCGCCGGCGTCCATGACAGGGCTGTCGGTTCGATCTCGGCGTCAGTGACGGAGAGCATTGCCCGGCGTTTGGCCAGACGACCGGTTGCCGGCGGTTGGAGGTTCGGTTCGTCCGGACGATGTGCTGCCTTGGCGTCTCGAAGGGCCGTGCACAGTTCGCTCGCGATCTGGTCTGCCTTGAGTTCGTGGAAGATCACGTCGGTGTCGTCGGTTCGGCGCGGAACAAGGGTCCAGAGGCCGCTGACGCCGACAAGTTCTGCGATCTTGCCGTGCAGGATATCGAGAACCTGCTCGTCATTGAGTTCGGGAGCCGGGGCCACCTGCGCGGCTGCGATCCGACGTCGACGTCCAAACATCTCAAGCCCCTTTCCGGCGAACAGTACTCCATTAATAGTCGAGCACGAGCAGCGTCCTCGGTGTCCGGACACGCCGAGAACCGGCAGGTTACTGCTCGATTCGACGCTTATCCGCGTCTTCGATCGCCGTTCCGATCGCGACGGCAGCGCTCAGCGCCCATCCGAGCCACAGCATGACCAGTCTCCAGTCGCGTGGACCGTTCCGGGTCGCCTGGATGGTGTTCCATCCGCCGGCGACAACGCCGATCATCGCCGAGCTGAAAATGAATTTTCGCATGAAGGCCTCCGCGGCCAACAGTACCCGGAAAGGCTTCAGCCTCAGTCCGTGAAAGCCGCCCTGATAAACTTCGTAGTGCAGCACAGGGTTGCACCTTGGGTGCACCCGGAACGGATGCCTCATTTCTCCTTCAGCCGAAACCGCCCAGCCAGCCCCGATCGGGTCTTTCACCTTCGTCGTGGTGTCCAACCGTCTTCCGGTGGACTTCGTCGAGGCCGAAGACGGCACGACAGCCTGGCGGACCTCTCCCGGAGGGCTGGTCACGGCACTCGAGCCGCTCATGCGTTCGTCCGACGGCGTCTGGGTGGGCTGGCCCGGTGTAGCGGACCGCGATTTCGAGCCCTTCGCAAATGATGGAATTTCGCTGATTCCGGTTCGGCTGAGTGAGCAGGAACTCGCGGAATATTACGAGGGCTTCTCCAACGACACTCTCTGGCCGCTGTACCACGACGTGATCGCACCGCCGAGTTTTCATCGGGAAACCTGGGACGCGTATGTCACCGTGAACCGGCGTTTCGCGGAAGCGGCCATCGCTGCGGCCGCCGAGGGCGCTACCGTCTGGGTACACGACTATCAGCTTCAGCTTGTGCCCCGTATGTTGCGCGACGCCCGCCCGGACCTCGTTATCGGCTTCTTCAATCACATTCCATTCCCGCCATACGGGATTTACGCCCAACTGCCGTGGCGCAAGCAGATCGTGCACGGACTCCTGGGGGCTGACGTCATCGGTTTCCAACGAACGGCTGATTCCAGCAATTTCTCGAGTGCGGTGCGACGCCTCTTCGGCTACCCGACTCGTGGTGTCGCGACTCGTGGTGTCGTCATTGATGTCCCCACCGAGGACGGCGAGTCGCGCAGAGTCGTGGCGAAGCACTTCCCGATCTCGATCGACGCGGCCGGCTATGAGGAGATCGCCCGTCGACCCGAGGTGCAGGCCCGGGCCCGGCAGATCAGGGAGAGCTTAGGCAACCCGAAGACCCTGATGCTCGGTGTGGATCGCCTCGATTATACGAAGGGCATCGGTCACCGGATCAAGGCTTTCGGGGAGCTACTCGGTGACGGCCGACTGAACGTGGAGGATGTGACCCTCGTCCAGATCGCGAGTCCGTCCCGAGAACGGGTGGGCACCTATATCGCCCTGCGCGATGAGATCGAACTCGCGGTCGGTCGGCTCAACGGCGACTTCTCCACCATCAGCCATACGGCCATCAGCTATCACCACCATGCCTACCCCCGCGAAGAGATGGTCGCCATGTACCTTGCCGCCGACGTGATGTTGGTGACGGCGCTGCGCGACGGCATGAATCTCGTCGCCAAGGAATATGTGGCCGCCCGTTTCGACGGCGACGGTGTGCTGGTGCTCAGCGAATTCGCCGGCGCCGCCGACGAACTCAAGCAGGCCATCCTGATCAATCCCCACGACATCGAAGGGACGAAGGACGCCATCGTCCAGGCCGTCGCCATGCCCCAGCGCGACCGCACGCGGCGCATGCGGGCCTTGCGGCGCAAGGTGTTCGACCGCGATGTGGCCGCGTGGTCTGCCTCATTCCTGCGCGCGCTCACCGGGGGAGCAGCCGTTCAGTCCGGCCTCCCTGAAGACCTGAGGAAGGGGGTGCGCGAGCTGGTCACCGCTGAGCGCATCCTCGTGGCGCTCGACTTCGACGGAACTTTGTCACCGCACGTGGACAAGCCGGAAGACGCCCGCGCCGTCGAGGGCACCAGGGAAGCTGTGCAGCGACTGCTGGAGCTTCCCGGCGTTCGCGTCGCGTTCGTATCGGGACGCGCGCTGGTGAGCCTGCGTCATGTGGCTCAACCGCCGGAGGGCGTGCTGCTCACCGGATCGCATGGAATTGAAATCCAGCTGGATACGTCCGGCATCGAACTCAATCTGGTGTCCGAGGAGATTGCACAGCTGGACACACTCGCCCGCATTCTGGATGTCGTGTCCGAATCCGTGGACGGCGCATCCGTTGAGCGCAAGCCGGCCGGCATGGCGCTGCACACCCGCCTGGCCACCGCCGAGGGTGCGCTGTCGGCGCAGAACGAAGCCCGTCGCCGACTCGCTGCTGAACTGCCGGGGCTGACCGTGCGCGATGGAAAGAACGTGATCGAATTCTCCGTGCGGTCCAGCACCAAGGGCGAGGCGCTCGAGTTGCTTCGAGTGCACACCGGCGCTGACCGCGTGCTCTACGCCGGTGATGACGTCACGGACGAGGATGCCTTTGCAGTGCTGGGCGACCGAGACCTGGGCGTGAAGATCGGCCGAGGACCGACGCTGGCTGGCTATCGCGTGCGAAGTCCCCGTGAAGTGACTGAATTGCTGGCCCTGGTGGCCGACCTGCGACTGGTCACGAATCGGTGACTTCGTCGATTGTTCTAGACTCAGTCCATGTCTGAGATCGATGTGAAGCCCCGTAGTCGCGACGTCACCGATGGGATCGAAGCAACCACTTCGCGTGGAATGCTCCGAGCTGTGGGCATGGGAGATGCTGACTGGGACAAACCCCAGATCGGCATCGCCAGCTCGTGGAACGAGATCACGCCGTGCAACCTCTCGCTCGACCGACTGGCGCAGGCGGCTAAGGAGGGCGTGCACTCCGGAGGCGGCTATCCGCTGCAGTTCGGCACGATCTCGGTGTCCGACGGTATCTCGATGGGCCACGAGGGCATGCACTTCTCGCTGGTGTCCCGCGAGGTGATCGCCGACTCCGTCGAGGTCGTCATGCAGGCCGAACGCCTCGACGGTTCCGTGCTGCTGGCGGGCTGCGACAAATCACTGCCCGGCATGTTGATGGCCGCCGCACGTCTGGATCTGGCGAGCGTGTTCCTGTATGCCGGCTCGATCGCGCCGGGGTGGGTCAAACTGTCCGACGGCACCGAAAAAGACATCACCATCATCGACTCCTTCGAAGCGGTGGGCGCTGTCAAGGCCGGTCGGATGAGCGTTGAAGATGCCAAGCGCATCGAATGTGCCTTCGCTCCCGGGGAAGGTGCCTGCGGCGGCATGTACACGGCAAACACCATGGCGAGTGTCGCCGAGGCCCTCGGCATGAGCCTGCCCGGCTCGGCCTCACCGGCATCCGCCGACCGGCGCCGTGACTACTTCGCGCGCCGCTCCGGGGAGGCCGTCGTCAATATGCTTCGCCTCGGCATCACGGCGCGTGACATCCTGACCCGCAAGGCGTTCGAAAATGCGATTGCGGTCGCGATGGCCTTCGGCGGCTCCACCAACGTGGTGCTGCATTTGCTCGCCATCGCCCGCGAGGCAGAGGTGGAACTCACCCTCGACGACTTCAACCGAATCGGCGACAAGGTTCCCCACATCGGAGACCTGAAGCCGTTCGGCAAATATGTCATGAACGATGTCGATCGCCAGGGTGGCGTTCCCGCAGTCATGCGGGCACTGCTCGAAGCCGGGCTCCTTCACGGCGACGCGCTCACAGTGACCGGCAAGACCGTGGCCGAGAACCTCGCCGAGATCGATCCTCCAGCTCTGGACGGCGAGGTGCTGCGCACCCTCGACAACCCCATCCACGCCAGCGGCGGCATCACCATCCTGAAGGGCAGCTTCGCGCCCGAAGGCGCCGTCGTGAAGACCGCCGGATTCGATGCCTCCATCTTCGAAGGTCCGGCCCGGGTGTTCGAACGTGAACGCGCCGCCATGGACGCCCTCACGGAGGGCGCAATTCAGAAGGGCGACGTGGTGGTCATCCGCTACGAAGGCCCCAAGGGCGGTCCCGGCATGCGGGAGATGCTCTCGATCACGGCGGCGATCAAGGGCGCCGGGCTCGGCAAGGATGTACTACTGTTAACGGACGGACGATTCTCAGGCGGCACAACCGGGCTGTGCATCGGCCACATAGCACCCGAAGCAGTGGACGCAGGTCCTATTGCCTTCG
>Ga0209023_10003938_pt1 | contig 17297 bp, 19 predicted proteins | sample LakOneMetagenome_FD_187468 | JGI IMG/M metagenome (GOLD analysis project Ga0209023, IMG submission 187468) | Freshwater and sediment microbial communities from Lake Erie, Canada (SPAdes) (version 2) | ecosystem: Environmental > Aquatic > Freshwater > Lentic | place: Lake Erie, Canada... | reverse complement strand
CAGCGGCATGGCGGCATGGCGCGACAAGCTGTTCGCGGTCATGCACCGCAACGCGGCGCCGGCCACGGGCTTCTTCCGCATCCCGGGCAACCGCCTGGTGGAACTCGGGGCACAGGTCGCGATCTGAAATTTTTCTCCCTCCCTTTGCGCGAAGCGCAAGGGGAGGGCAGGGGTGGGGTGCTTTTTTTGCACCGCATGCCAATCCAACCCCTCCCCAACCCTCCCCTGTGCTGCGCACAAGGGAGGGTGCATTTGCGGCGATAATGCCGGCATGGACGAATCCCGCATCGTCGCCGCCGACGCCACCCGCGAGGACGAGGTCGTCGAGGCCAGCATCCGGCCGAAGCGGCTCGACGATTACCTTGGCCAGCGCCCGGTGCGCGAGCAGCTCGGCGTCTATATCGAAGCCGCGCGCGGCCGCGCCGAGGCGCTCGACCACGTGCTGATCTTCGGCCCGCCCGGGTTGGGCAAGACCACGCTCGCGCACGTCATCGCCAACGAGCTCGGGGTGAACCTGCGCCAGACCTCCGGCCCGGTCATCGAGAAGGCCGGCGACCTCGCCGCCTTGCTCACCAACCTGCAACCGCACGACGTGCTGTTCATCGACGAGATCCACCGCCTGTCGCCGGTGGTCGAGGAAATCCTGTATCCGGCGATGGAGGATTTCCAGATCGACATCATGATCGGCGACGGTCCGGCCGCGCGTTCGATCAAGCTCGACCTGCCGCCATTCACCCTGGTCGGCGCGACCACGCGCGCGGGTCTGCTGACCGCGCCCTTGCGCGACCGCTTCGGCATCGTGCAGCGGCTCGAGTTCTACGACGCCGGCGAACTCGCGCAGATCGTGCGGCGCTCGGCGCGGATCCTCGGCATCGATTGCGAACCCGGAGGCGCGGACGAGATCGCGCGGCGTTCGCGCGGCACCCCGCGCATCGCGAACCGGTTGCTGCGGCGCGCGCGCGATTTCGCCCAGGTGAAGGCGCAAGGGCGCATCGACCGCGACGTCGCGGATGCGGCGATGGGCATGCTCAAGGTCGATGCCGAAGGTTTCGACGAACTCGACCGGCGCCTGCTGCGGCTGGTCATCGAGCAGTTCGACGGCGGGCCGGTCGGGGTCGAATCGCTGGCCGCGGCGCTCAGCGAGGAACGCGGCACGCTCGAGGACGTGGTCGAGCCGTACCTGATCCAGCAGGGTTACCTGATGCGCACCGCGCGCGGGCGCATGGCCACGCGCAAGGCCTGGTTGCTGCTCGGCCTGAAGCCCGCAGTCCCCGACGGCCTGTTCGCCGACGACGCGAATGGCTGAACGCATGTTCAGCCATTCCGTCCGCGTTTACTGGGAAGATACCGACGCCGGCGGCGTGGTCTACCACGCGCAGTACCTGGCCTTCCTCGAGCGCGCGCGCAGCGAATGGATGCGCGCATTGGGGAACGGACAGGAACTCCTGCGCGAAGCCCACGGCCTGGTGTTCGCGGTGCGGGCGATGCGGATCGATTTCCGCGCGCCCGCGCGGCTCGACGACATGCTCGATGTCGCGGTCGAACTGCGCGAATGCCGGCGCGCGAGCCTGGTCCTCGCGCAATCGATCAGGCGCGGCGACGCGTTGCTGCTCGACGCCGAGGTGCGGGTCGCGGCGCTGGACGCGCCGACGTTCCGCCCGCGCGCGATCCCCGCGCCGCTGTTCGCGGCGCTCGAACCCCTTGCCATCCCCCGGAGCCACGCATGACCCTCGTTCTCGCGCTGCAGGCCACCGCCGAACCCTTGCCCGAAGCGACGGCCGCGAACGCCGATGCCCTGGCGCAGAACGCGGGCCATGCCGCGGCGGCCGCGGGGGGCGGCCACATCGATTTCCTGCAACTGGTGCTGCACGCCAGCCTGCCGGTGCAGCTGGTGATGCTGTTGCTGCTGCTCGCATCGGTCGCCTCGTGGCTGATCATCTTCCGCAAGCAGCGCGTGCTCGGCCGCGCCGAACGCGAGGCGGAGCGTTTCGAGGAACGCTTCTGGTCGGGTTCGGAACTGTCCAAGCTCTATGCCGGCGCCACCGAACGCAGCCGCGACGTCGGCGGTCTGGAAGCGATCTTCGAAGCCGGTTTCCGCGAATTCAACCGCGTGCGCCAGCGCCGCGGCGTGGATTCGCGCGCGCAGCTCGAGGGCGCGCAGCGGGCGATGCGCGCAAGCTCCTCGCGCGAACTTGACGGGCTCGAACACAACCTCGAGTTCCTCGCCAACGTCGGTTCCATCAGTCCCTACGTCGGCCTGTTCGGCACGGTGTGGGGGATCATGGTCTCGTTCCAGGGCCTGGCGAACATGAAGGAGGCGACGATCGCCACGGTCGCGCCGGGCATTTCCGAAGCATTGGTCGCGACCGCGATGGGCCTGTTCGCTGCGATCCCGGCGGTGTGGGCCTACAACCGCTTCGCCACCCGCGTCGACCGCATTTCCACGCGCTACGAGGCGTTCTCCGAGGAGTTCTCGTCGATCCTGCAGCGCCAGGCGCACCTCGAGGAGTAAGCCGCGATGGCGACCACTTCCTCCTCGCGCCGCGGGCGCAAGCGCCGGCTCAAGGCCGACATCAACGTCGTGCCCTACATCGACGTGATGCTGGTGCTGCTGATCATCTTCATGGTGACCGCGCCGCTGTTGAACCTCGGCGTCGACGTGTCCCTGCCGCAGTCGAACGCGAAATCGATCCAGGACCGCAAGGATCCGATCATCGTGCGCGTGGATCGCGACGGCCGTTACGCGCTGGTCGTGCAGGGCGGGCAGCCGCAGGAATTGCCGGCCGACATGCTCGAAGCGAAAGTGAAGACGCTGGTGGCGAACAACCCGGACCTTCCCGTGTTCGTCGCCGGCGACCGCGAAGCGAATTACGAAGTCGTGCTCGACGCGATGGCGCTGCTGCAAAACGCGGGCGTGGAGAAGGTCGGGCTGATGAGCCAGCCGGTGGGGACGGCGGCGAAGTGAGGGAAACCCGCGCCGATACCACGCAGGCGTTCGTCTATGCGGTGGCGCTGCATGCGTTGCTGTTCGCGCTGATGTACTTCGGCCTGTGGTGGACGCGCCAGGGCGTGCCGCAGGAAAGCTGGGGCGTTCCGGTCGAAGCCGAGGTGGTCGATGCGAGCGCGCTGTCGCCTTCGCTGCAGCGCGCATTGAAGCGGGAGGCGGTGAAACCGCCGCCACCGCCGCCCACGCCGAAGGCAGAGCCGCTGCCGGAACCGATTCCGGAAACACCGCCTCCGCCGCAACCGCAAGCGCAGGAAAAGCTGCCGGAGCCGGATGCGATCGACCAGGAGGAAGTGCGGCCCGACGCGGTTTCGCCCGACACCCGCCCGCGCGAGCAGGAAGCCAAACAGCGCCAGCAACAGGTCGATCTCGACGAGCAGGAGCGGCAGAAGCAGGAACAGCAGAAGCAGCGCGAGATCCAGCAGCAGATCGCGCGCATCCAGGCCGAGCGCGAAAAGCTGAAGCGCCAGGCCGACCAGTCGGCGCAGCGCCTGCAACAACTCGCCGACTGGAAGGCGCAACAGGCCTCGGATGCCGCGGCCAGCGCCAGTCCGCCGCCGGGCAATCCCGAAGCCGACAACGCCCTCCTCGGTCGTTATCGCGCGGCGCTGACCAATGCCATCCGCAGCAACTGGACGCGGCCGGACAACGTGCCACTGGCTGCGACTTGCGTGATTTACATCACCCAGCTCGCGGGCGGAAAAGTGATCAAGGTGCAGGTGGCGCCTTCCTGCCCCTACGACGACCTCGGCAAACGCTCGGTCGAGGCGGCGGTGCTCAAGGCGCAACCCTTGCCGTATGCGGGCTTCGAATCCGTGTTCAGTCGCGAGCTGAAGCTCAATTTCCAGGCCGAGGACAACTGAACCGCCGCCGGTCGCGTTCCGTTCATCTTTCTCAGGCCCGTAACGGCCAACCTGTTCACATACGACCCGATTCCGCCCAGGGAGGGCCTGCATGTCCCGGATTCCCCGCACCATCGCCGCCTGGCTGCTGGCCGGCCTGGCCGCGCTGCCGCTCGCCGCGGCCGCGCAGAACAATGGTCCGCTGGAACTGGACATCGTCGGGGGCCGGGCTTCGGCCTTGCCAATCGCGGTCGCGCCCTTCGGCGGCAGTGCGGGCGGCACCGACATCGCCGCGATCATCCGCGCCGACCTCGACCGCAGCGGCCAGTTCCGGGCCATGCCCGAGGGCGACATCCGCGCGGTTTCGGCCCCGGCCGCGCCGCCGACCCAAGGCAGCGAAGTGCAGTTCCCCGCCTGGGCGGCGGCCAGGCAGGATTTCCTCGTCGTCGGCCGCGTGGTCGATCCGGCGCGGATCGAATACGAACTGTTCGACGTGGCCAAGCAGCAGCGCCTGCTCGGCTTCGCGCTGTCCGCGCCGGCTTCGCGCGACGTCGCCCACCAGATCGCCGACGCGATCTACGAGAAGATCCTCGGCGTGCGCGGCGCGTTCTGGACGCGCATGGCCTACGTCACCGCCAGCGGCCTCGGCCACAACATGCAGTTCGCCCTCGTCGTCGCCGATTCCGACGGCGCCAATCCCTCCACCGTGGTGCGTTCCAGCAAGCCGCTGCTGTCGCCGGCGTGGAGCCCGGACGGGACCAGGCTCGCCTACGTCAGCTTCGAGAGCGGAAATTCCGCGATCTACGTGCAGAACCTGACGACCGGCGCGCGCGAAGCGGTGACCGCCTTCCGCGGCATCAACGGCGCGCCGAGCTTCTCGCCCGACGGCCGCCGCCTCGCGATGAGCCTGTCGAAGAACGGCAATCCCGACATCTACGTGATGGACCTCGGCAGCCGCGCGCTGACCCGCATCACCGACCAGATGGGCATCGACACCGAACCGACCTTCAGCGCCGACGGCGGCACGATCTACTTCACCTCCGACCGCGGCGGTCGCCCGCAGATCTACCAGGTCTCCGCGAACGGCGGCGGTGCCAGCCGCGTCACCTTCCAGGGCAGCTACAACGCCAGCCCGACGGTCTCCGCCGACGGCAAGAAGATCGCGGTGCTGCAAGGCGCCGGCAACGATTACCGCGTCGCGCTGCTCGACCGCAGCCTGGGTTCGCCGCAATGGACCAGGTTGTCGCCCGGCTCGCAGGACGAAGCGCCGAGTTTCGCCCCCAACGGCGCGATGCTGCTTTACGCCGCGCGCGGTGGCGTGTTCGTGGTATCCGCCGATGGCCGCGTGCGCCAGCAACTCGTGCAGGGCGCGCGCGAACCGGCATGGGGCCCGTTCCGCCAGCAAAGATGAGCAAGTCCCCCGGCGTGGCCCGTGCCGCGGGCTGCGTCCGTTATTCGCAGTGCCAACCCGACGAGGAGTAACGCATGAACAAGACCACCCGCATCCTGACCGTCGCCCTGATGTGCGCCGCCGCCGCTGCCTGTTCCAAGAAGGTGAAGGAGACGCCGCCTCCCGCCACCGATGTCGGCACCGCGCCGGTCGCGACCATGCCCGCCGCGGGCGCGTATACCCCGGCCGACCTCGACACCGATGCCTGCCTGCGCCAGCGCGTGGTGTATTTCGACCTCGACCAGGATGCGGTCAAGCCCGAGTTCCAGGCGGCGATGGCCTGCCATGCCAAGTACCTGCGCGACCGCCCGGAATCGCGGATGACTTTGGAAGGCAACGCCGACGAGCGCGGCAGCCGCGAATACAACATGGGCCTGGGCGAACGCCGCGGCAACGCCGTGTCATCCGCCCTGCAGGCCAACGGCGGTTCCGCCGGCCAGATCACCGTCGTCAGCTACGGCGAGGAACGCCCGGTCTGCAACGAATCCAGCGAAGGCTGCTGGTCGCAGAACCGTCGCGTCGAGATCGTGTACACGGCGAAGTAATCCGGAGAATCGGTGGTTGGCGGTTGGTGGTCATGCCAATCGCCTTCCACCAACCACCAACTCACCAACGATCGACTCTTGCCAAGCATGCGAGCACCCCCCGTACTCACTTTCGTCCTCGCCCTCGCGGCCGCCGCCCCCGCGTTCGCCGCGCAACGCGCCAGCCTCGCCGATCGCGTTTCCGCGCTCGAGCAATCGGCGGCGAACAGCGGGCAGGGCAACGTGGACCTGTTGAACCAGGTCACCGCCTTGCGCGCGGAAGTGCAGTCCCTGCGCGGCGACCTGGAGCAGTTGCAGCAGCAGCTGGAGCAGGAACGCGAATCGAACAGGAACCAGGCGCTGGATTTCGATGGCCGCCTGCAACGTCTCGAAGGCGGTGCGCCGGCGACAGGCGTCGCGCCACCGGCGCAGGCCGCGGTTCCGGCCGAACGCCCCCCGAGCGTGCACGGCGATCGCGGTGCGCTGGCCGCAAGCGGCGACGAGCGCAGCGACTACCAGGCCGCGTTCGACACGCTCAAGTCCGGGCAATACGTGGAGTCGGCGCGGCGGTTCCAGGATTTCCTCGCGCGTTACCCCGACGGCACCTACGCGCCGAACGCGTTGTACTGGCTGGGCGAAAGCTATTACGTCACCCAGAACTACGACCTCGCGCAGCAGCAGTTCCAGGCCCTGCTGCAGCGCTACCCGACCCACGACAAGGCTTCCGCGGCGCTGCTCAAGCTGGGGCTGGCGCAGTACGGCGCCAAGCAGTACGACGCGGCCGAAGCCACGCTCACCGCGGTACAGCAGCAGTACCCCGGCAGCGACGCCGCGACCACGGCGGCGGATCGGCTGCAGGCCATCCGGCTTGCGCGCGCGCGCTGACGCAAGCCTCTAAAATGGCGGGATGAACGTCGTCGCCCCCGATGCCGCCGTCGCATCGGCGGCCACCGAACCGCAATCCCGGCTCAAGCTCACCGAGATCTTCCTGTCGCTGCAGGGCGAAGCCCGCGACGCGGGCTGGCCGACGGTGTTCGTGCGCCTGACCGGTTGCCCGCTGCGCTGCCGGTACTGCGACACCGCCTATGCGTTCCACGGCGGGCAGTGGTGGGAGATCGACGCCATCCTCGCCGAAGTCGCGCGCCATGGCGTTCGCCACGTCTGCGTCACCGGCGGCGAACCGCTGGCGCAGAAGCGCTGCCTCGCCTTGCTGTCGAAACTCTGCGATGCCGGCCACGCGGTGTCGCTGGAAACCTCGGGGGCGATCGACATCTCCGGCGTCGATGCGCGCGTCTCGCGCGTGCTCGACGTCAAGACGCCGGGTTCGGGCGAGGCCGAACGCAACCTGTGGTCGAATTTGCCGCTCTTGACCGCACGCGACCAGGTGAAGTTCGTGGTCTGTTCGCGCGCGGATTTCGACTGGGCGAAGGGCATCGTCGCCGAGCACCGCCTGCACGACGCCTGCGACGTGCTGTTCTCGCCCAGCCATGCGCAGGTTTCGCCGCGCGAACTCGCCGACTGGATCGTCGAGGAAAAACTCCCGGTTCGGTTCCAGCTGCAATTGCACAAGATCCTCTGGGGCGAGGAGCCGGGCCGATGAGCACGGACAAGCCCGCAGCCCTCAAACCCGCCGTCGTGCTCGTTTCCGGCGGCATGGATTCGGCGGTGGTGCTCGCGCTCGCGCGCGAAGCCGGTTTCGCCGCGCATGCGCTGAGCGTGCGCTACGGCCAGCGCCACACCTCCGAACTCGATGCCGCGGATCGTATTTCGACGGCGCTGGGCGCGGTCGCGCACAAGACCGTGCACGTGGACCTGCGCAGCATCGGCGGTTCCGCGCTGACCGACGACATCGACGTTCCGACCGACACCGACGGCCACGTGATCGGGCAGGGCATTCCCTCCACCTACGTGCCCGCGCGCAACACCATCATGTTGTCGGTGGCGCTCGGCTGGGCCGAAGTGCTGGGGGCGACCGACCTGTTCTGCGGCGTGAACGCGGTCGATTACTCCGGCTATCCCGATTGCCGGCCGGAATTCGTCGCCGGGTTCGAGGCGCTCGCCAACCTGGCGACCAAGGCCGGCGTCGAAGGCAGCCGCTTCCGCGTGCATGCGCCACTGATGCGCATGGGCAAGGCCGACATCGTGCGCGAGGGCCTGCGCCTGGGCGTGGATTTTTCGCAGACGGTGAGTTGCTACCAGGCCGATGCCGAAGGCCGCGCCTGCGGCCATTGCGACGCCTGCCGCCTGCGCGCGCAGGGTTTCGAGGAGGCCGGCGTGGCCGATCCCACGCGTTATCGCTAGAATTCGCGTGCCCGTGGGCCGTTAGCTCAGTCGGTAGAGCAGAAGACTTTTAATCTTTTGGTCGAAGGTTCGAATCCTTCACGGCCCACCATCTAGTCGTGCATCCCAGTTTCTATCCGGCGGTTATTAAAAAAGTCCTCAAATAATCAAAGGCTTGGCGTATTCGTTGTGGTGCAGAGAAACGGCCGACGGCGCAATAGGCAATGCTTTGGGCGTCTTTCTCCGATGTCGGAATTAGTCGACCAAAAGCTGCGAGCCGACAAAATCAAGGCAGACGCGCCAGAGTCAAACGTTTCAACCGACGCAATTTTCCTGGCGCTGCAGCTGGGCGCCAAGTCGAAGTCGCGCCCATATACTTATGCTTACCGCGATCCCGACATGCCGCCGCCAGAATGGATCGCTGAGGCGTTGATAGCGCTGCAAGGGCGCTCTCTCACGATCCGATCCTTCCTTCTGTGTGCCGACCGATTTCCTGTCGAGCCGGGCGAATCGCGCGCGGTAGGTAGATGGCTCAGGGATTCGAGACGCAAACCCTATAAGTCGCATGGCGACGTGAAGTTCCGCATCTAGGCGAACCACATCGACCCCACCCACCGACCCCACCATGTACCCCCACGATCTTTCAGCTAAGAAACTGATTCTTTGAGTGTTATTGATAACGGGGATCTTGGGGGTCTTTAGAAATGGCAAAACCTAGATGGAAAAGGGAGGGTATATCAATGTGGGTGCCCCGAGTCGGGAAGCTATATGGGAAAACAGCGACCCCCCAAGACCCCCAGGCCCCGGGCTCCAGGCAAGGGTTACACAAGGCCGAATCCGCCATGCGGCTTATTGATGTAGTCAAGATCAATTGTCCCAAATTGCTTTCTCATTTCTTCAAGGTCGCCTGTTTTTGGGTAAATGCAGATTAGACAGCTTCTATCTCGCGTTTCGTCGAAAGCATGATCCGGAGGATCAAACCCGCCGATAAGACCTAAAAACACCTCTTTGTCATCAAGCGGAAAATCCGAACCTATAAGCGTTATCTGAAGAAAATACGATTCCCCGTTATGAGTGAACGGGGTCGCGAGAAGCGTCGCGCCATGTGACACACCAATGTTGTCACGAGCTAAAAAAAACGGGGTGTTTGGCTCGTTGTCGAAGCGCCGCAACATTTCAGACTCCGAAAATAAGTGAGCCGCAAACTTCATGGATCGTGGTTCGGGCCAAACACTAAAGGGAACAATTGCGCGTTTTGGGGTTGAGTTCTCAACGTATGATTGCGCCTTGAATTTCGCCATTCCCTGGACCATGACTGTGAAAATGTGACCATTTGCTTGCTGAAATTCAGCAGCTTGCTTTTTTATATCTGTCCTCACCTTTCCTGTCAGCGAAAAGTGAGCGCGACCATTGGGATGATGGCTATATTTGACAGCGTGCGAAGTGACAGAAAAGGCCGCATATCTAGGCGCAGCTCGGGCAGCGCCGTCGTTCTTTGGGATTTGCCACAAGCCGACGACTCCGGGGACGCCCGTGTAGTACGGTAAAGAGACAAAAATCGAGCCGTCGCGCCCAAAATTTATTTGAAAAAACTTGTTGTAGTAGCCGGCGCCTTCAGTAGCAATTACATATTGGTCAGCCTTGATAGCGGCGACCTTCCCAGGCACTGGCGGAAACCAGAGTGGTTTTAAGTCGGCGATGGTTCTTTCCCAATCCATAGCTGTATCCCCCTTGGGCTACTTTAAATCACTGGGTCCTTCCGGGGTGGGATGCCATTGCGGCGTCCCCGACACCGTGCCTTTCGCGGTGTGCGTACGATTTTTCGTTTTTTTTTCTTCAATACGGTTGTAAGGAGCTTGTCGGTATGACCAAACCTGAAAAATCAATCCGCCGCGTAAATCGCGCCGCGCTAGCGAAATTCTTTGGCGCCACAGTCGCGGACGTGGACAAATGGGTCGAAGCGGGGGCGCCCTACATCAAGCGCGCAGCCGGCAAAGGCGACGAATGGGAGTTCGACACGGCCGATATCGCGAACTGGAGGCCTGATAGGGCGAGGCGTGCTCTACCCAGGCTGATACTCTGAAGCGCGGAAATCCCCGCAATGGGAACGAGTGTCATCTCTCCGTCGGGTACAACATCCGATGTTCCTCGGCGTAAGCTTTTGTCCCCAGCGGCTCTCGCAGTGTGAGACCAATGAACTGGAAGCTCCCCCTCATGCTACAGCGTCACCCCACCCACTCCCTTCCTGCTCACCCGCGCCTCCTGGGACCGCGCCCACACACGCTCCGCAAGCAATACGGGCGCTAGGCATGAGCGCGCTGCCGCTGCCTCCAAGCATTGCGCATATGGGCGAAGAAGAAGACACCATGCGCGATATGGCGCTTTCGTGGATTGCTCAGGATGTGGATCTCTCGATCCACATGGGAATGATTACGCTTTGCCTAGATACCGCGTCCCGCGCTGCACATCAAGCTATAACCACTTTCGATGGGCGGACACTGCAGCTGCTGGCGTTCCGAGTCTTCAACTCCATGGCCGCAAGTTTGCGCCTGACAACGCACGGCTATTTTCAATCGGCGGGAATGGTCTGGCGCGACCTATACGAGACCGGTTGGCTGGTGTCTTACCTTCACACCTATCCCGAAAAGATTGCCATCTGGTCACACGAAAAAGACCGCAAGATCCGCAAGGAATTTGAGCCGCACAACATCCGCAAAGCTCTGAACGCCCGCGATAAATTCGCCCACGATCATCGCAGCAAGATCTATTGGGACTTGTGCGGCCACGCTTCCCACCCCTCTTTTGCAGGCCTTTATCTTCTAGGCCCGCCTGGACAAGACCCGAATTGTGGCGCGTTCATGGAGATGGCGGCGTTGAGCCGCACGCTGGAAGGGCTGGTTGAAGCGTGCACGATCTGTGCGGCGAATGTGTCGGCCCTGGTGGATCTAGCGGATGATGAAAGCTCATCAGCACTGGGGCGTTTTTACATTGCGACAAATGAGTGGAACGCGTCGTTTCATGGAGTTCCATTTCCGGAAGAACGCCGCGATGAAATCCGCAAAGCCTTTGGGGTTGAGTGATGTTGGGCTGGTCGATGGCATGGAATCAGAAAGGATGAAGAGGACCATCCGGCAGGACCTGTCGCCGGGCTACACCACTCGCTGGATCAGCTGCTAAGGGTGCAATAGATGAAAGATTCCGATCCTCCTCGCCCCCCTTGGGACCTCCGGCAGCTGCGCCAGGATGTCCAGCGCACCTTTGGCGAGTTGCAGCAGAGCGCCCTTTCGCAATGCCTGGACACGGTGGTTGAGCGTCGGTTCTTCGCCCGCTACCACTACAACGAAGCTCGCAACATGCTCGATGCGGCCTTAGTTGGAACAGAGAAGCGGGAGCTAGTCGCACGCGGCGCGAGCGCTTGAACCCCGGGGCTGTGCCGGCCTTTCCCAATGACTAGGATTTACCGTGACGGTCCCTTTTGGACGGGATCGGCGTCGGTTGTCGAAGAGGGCCGGTGGCTGTACCACCAGCGCAGGAATTCCCTAGCTTCAGCATCGCCAGCGTGCGCGCGGCTTGCAGGGCCTCGTTGTATTCGGAGTCAGTCACGGCGAATGTGCCTATCGGAACTTTGAACAACGTTCGCGCATTGCCCGGCAGTTCGACATCGGAACAGTCTGGAAAGCGTGTCGGATCGAATTGCGACTGCCTATTCCCCAAAGGCTTCCCAAAAACACTTAGGGCCACCTCTCGGCAGCCCTAAGTGTTTGTCTTAATTGGCGTCCCCACGGGGATTCGAGCCCCGGTCGCTACCGTGAAAGAGGAACGGCAAGTCCATGGTGGTGACATCCCTATCTAGCTTCGCCAACTTTCTGTAGCTGCACCCCAGCGAGCAGCGGGCATTGTACGAATCGCTGCCCATGTGAGGTCGGCAGGTGCTTTGCCCTCCACCAATCGTGCGACTAGGTCCAGAGGGATGTTCATGCACTTCAGTCCCCGCGCGACATGAGCAACCGAGAGCCCGGTTCTTTCAGCGATTTCCTCGGCTGAGGAAACCTCTCCAGCGGATAACTCCCTTGCCCAAGCCCGACCCTGAGCGATGGCCCTGAGCAGCGTTCGGTGTCCCGGCGTCAGCGCCGTTGCGATCACACTGGTTTCTGCTTCCAGAATCCGCGTCTCACCCGCGGTCTTCACCAACGCGGCGTCGACGGTTTGCGAGAGGCGGCTCGCGCGGGCGCTGTTGTTCTTTTGGACGTTCTCGGACTCGAGGAGGAAGGCGGTCAGTTGCTCAGATACCGTCGACACTTCGACGCGGCGATGGTCGACGAGGACTTGGAAGCCGACCGCGAGCAGGATTTCGCGCTGCCTTGAGGTTTTGAGTCCAGTCCACTGCGTCCCAAGGCGATCGGCTGCATCGCGTAACACGGCGCCGTCGGCAGCGGTATCAATACTCAGCTTGGCATCCAGATCGGGCGCGGTGAGCAGTTGCCGCCACTGTTCACTGGCAATGCGTTCCAGGTCATGCGCTGGCAGGGTCAGGCGTCTGACTTTGCTCTTTTCGCCAGCATGGTTGCCTGGTCGGATCACGTAGTAGCGATAGCGCTTGCCGCCCTTGGTAGTGTGGGTCGCCATCAGCCGGTGTCCTGCGCTGTCGGTGACCATTCCGACGAGCAGGCTGGCATTTTTGAAGTTCGTGCCCAGCCGACGCGCGTGACGCTTGGCTTGAAGCTTGGTTTGTACCTGCTCCCATAGGTCGCTGGCCACGATCGCTTCGTGCTGGCCCGCGAACCACTCGTCGCGGTGGTGAACTTCACCCCGGTACAGTCGCTGCTTGAGGATGGCGTAGAGCCCACCACGCGAGAACGCCGCTGTCCTGGTCGTGCCATCCCGCTGCAAACGCACCCGACCTCGAGTCCCGGTCTGATCGAGTTCGCATTTCAGAGCCCGGACGCACCCGAGGGCGCGATACCGCTGGAAGATTCGGTTCACCAGCGCGGCTTCCTCGCGGTGAACAACGAGTTGCTTGTCCACCACGGTGTAGCCCAATGGTGGCGTTCCGCCCATCCACATGCCCTTCCGCTTGGAGGCCGCGATCTTGTCGCGTATGCGCTCGCCCGTGACTTCCCGCTCGAACTGGGCGAACGAGAGCAGGACATTCAAGGTTAACCGCCCCATGGACGAGGTGGTATTGAAGTGCTGGGTGACCGAAACGAATGATGTTTCGTGCTTATCAAAGACCTCGACCAGCTTGGAGAAGTCCATCAGCGATCGGGTGAGCCGATCGATCTTGTAGACGACCACCAGATCCACGTCACCGGCCTTGATGTCCGCCATCAGGCGTTGCAGGGCCGGGCGGGTCAGATTTCCGCCGGAGTACCCACCATCGTCGTAGCGGGTGTCCAGGATCCGCCATCCCTCGTGGCGTTGGCTGACCGCATAGGCTTCACAGGCTTCGCGCTGGGCATCGAGCGAATTGAAGGCCTGATCCAAGCCTTCCTCGGTCGATTTGCGGGTGTAGATCGCGCAGCGGATAGGCCCCGTCTTGCCGATCGCCTTCATGGACCCGCCCCGGTCGCCTTGGCCTTCTTATTGAGCCCGAAGAACGCAGGCCCGGACCAAGGCGTGCCCGTGATCTCCCGGGCAATGACCGAAAGGCTGCGGTAGGTCCTGCCCTCGTAGAGGAAGCCTGGATCGGCGACCGTGACCGTGTAGGTCCTCCCCTGCCAGGCTCGCAGGAGTCGGGTACCGGGTTTGAGCCGCCGCACGGGCGCAGGGGCGGCCTGTGGGCCGCGACCGCGGGGCCTTGGCAGCAAGGACGCGAGATAGCCTTCGACCTCGGGCGACAGGGCCCCGTACGCGGTCTCTGCCTGGTGGAAGCGAAGCACTAACGCGGCCAAGGGACGGCGCATCTTGGGCGAGAGCGGACGCCCAAACGCCGCCTGCCATTGCGCTTCCAGGGCGCGGCGGCTTGGAAGTTCGAGCTTCGTGGCTTTTGGCGCGGAACTGCGGACGTCGCGTTCTGGGGGCTTCGGCTTGGGCATGGGGTCTCCTTTCCCCCATGCACGCTCTGCCCGGGCACACAGTCAAGTCGGCGACCGAGATCGCCTGCTATGCCGGTTGCTAGGCAAAGATAGGGGCCCCCGCGGGAACAGGTCCCAGCTAGTGCGCCTTGAGGATGTGCGGACAATCGAACGTGTTTCTTCCACGGATCACCTTCCATGAACACGATGTCTCATGCGCTTCAAGTCACTATTCGCGCCATCGACTCACTGCTCCCAGAACCTACCAACGCTCGCGAGCATCCGCCTCGCCAAATCCAGCAGCTGGCACGGAGCATCCAGACTTTCGGATTCAACTGCCCCGTCCTGATCGATGGACAGGGGCGGGTGATCGCCGGACACGGTCGTTTGCTGGCCGCCCATTCGGTGGGTTGGAAGCAAGTCCCCACGATTTGTCTTGAACACCTTACGACCACCCAAGTCCAGGCCTACCGTATTGCGGACAACCGCCTGACCGATTGCTCGACCTGGAACGATCGGCTGCTGGCCGAGCAGCTGTACGCACTGTCTTCGGTTGATCTGGATTTCGATCTGACCGCTATCGGTTTTGAGTTGCCAGAGATTGATCTGCGCATCCAATCGTTAAGCATCGACGGCACCGAGCGCGACGATGAGCCTGAACTGGTTTCAGGGGCAGCAGTGACGCAGATCGGTGATGTATGGCGCCTGGGGGTGCACCGCATCCTATGCGGCGATGCACTTGCCATCGAGTCCTACGCAACGTTATTGGGGTCAGATCAGGCGCACATGGGATTCTCGGATCCTCCTTACAACGTACCCATCTCGGGCCACGTGACGGGGAATGGCCGGCACCGGCATCGGGAGTTTGCGATGGCCTGCGGTGAGATGTCCCCAGCCCAGTTCACTCGATTCCTGTCAAGCGCACTCGGCCATATGACGCGCGCCAGCATTCCTGGTGCTTTGCACTATGTGTGCATGGACTGGCGACATATGGGTGAACTCAGCGCGGCGGCCGTACAGAACACCCTGGTGCTGAAGAACCTATGTGTTTGGGACAAGGGGGTCGGCGGGATGGGGTCGTTCTATCGCAGTCAGCACGAACTGATCTTTGTGTATCGATGTGGGGAAGGAGAAGCCACCAACAATGTCCAACTGGGACGATTTGGGCGTAACAGAACCAATGTCTGGGCCTATCCCGGCGCCAACTCATTTTCGCGCCGGCGTGGCCCAGACAATCCTCTGAGCCTGCACCCCACGGTCAAACCCATTGGGCTGGTCGCTGACGCCATACTGGACGCGTCCCGAAGGGGTCAGACGGTGTTGGATCCTTTCCTGGGAAGTGGCACCACATTGCTCGCAGCCGAGCGCACGGGACGTGCTGCCGCTGGTATGGAACTGGACCCTGTCTACGTCGATACCGCCATTCGGCGTTGGCAACGCATGACAGGCGCGCAGGCCACCCACGCCCAGACGGGTCAAACCTTCGAGGTCATGGAACGTCACCGCGCTGTGTCGTTAAGCAGTGGCCACGAACAGGAGGCCGCACGATGAGCGCTCGCAAGCAAAAGCCAGGCAGTGCTGCGGGATATGCGGTGGGGTATGGCAAGCCTCCCGAGCAGACACGCTTCCGGCCCGGAGTCTCAGGCAATCCCCGCGGTAGACCCAAAGGCAGCCTCAACATCGTGACCGTGCTGCGCAAGGCGCTGCACGAGCGCGTGGAGGTGACTGACAAAGGGCGGGTGCGTCGGATTAGCAAGTTTGAGTTGGCCGTCACGCAACTGGTCAACCGCGCGGTCAAGGGTGATGCCAGAGCGACCCAGCAGATCCTCTCGCTCGCGCCATTACTGGAAGACAACGCGTCGGTCGCCGCAGACCCTCTGGACAGCGACGACACTGCGGTGTTGGCGGCGCTAATCAAGAGGTTGGGCCGTGATGGGTAACCTCGGAGCGGTCCGGCCAGATTTGCCGCGCATGTCACAACATGAGATGGACGTTCTGCTTCGCAACGACTTGGCCACCTTCATTCAACGGGTCTTCCAGCATCTGAATCCCAGTGTTCCCTGTCAGTGGAACTGGCATCTGGATCTGATATCGGATCGTTTGAATCAAGTGGCGCAGGGCAAGATTCCGCGGCTGATCATCACGGTCCCTCCGCGCAGCCTGAAGTCCATCTGTGCTTCCGTCGCTTTCCCTGCATGGCTGTTGGGCCGCACTCCGGACAAGCGCATCCTGTGTGTCAGCTACGGGCAAGAACTGGCCGAGAAACACGCGCGGGACAGCTTGGCGATCATGGAGGCGGGTTGGTACCACCGCGTCTTCCGGCCGAACTCGCTCTTACGCAGCGCCGTCGCCGACATTGAAACCGCCCAGCGTGGGGGTCGCCTGGCGACTTCGGTGGGAGGCACGCTGACCGGACGAGGCGGCGATATCATCATCATCGATGATCCGGCCAAACCCGACGAGATGCTGTCCGATGCCAGCCGCCGCGCCGTTAACGAATGGTATGACAACACCTTGTGCAGCCGTCTCAATGACAAGCGAACAGGCGCCATCGTGTTAATCATGCAGCGCCTGCACATCGACGACTTGGTCGGCCACGTCCTGGACAAGGAAAGCTGGGAGATCGTGAATCTGCCGGCCATCGCCCAGGATCATGAGCAGTGGCACTACGTTACGATTTTGAACGGAGTGCAAACCCAAGCGCGTCGACCCGGCGATCTGCTCCACGGCGAGCGTGAGTCGGCCGCAATTTTAGAAGGGTTGCAGCGCAGCCTGGGTTCCTACAGCTTTGATGCACAGTATCTACAAGCACCAGTGCCCTTGGGAGGTGGGCTGGTCAAGGAGATCTGGTTGCATCGTTACACGGCCCAACAGGTCCCCCACACGTTCGATATCGTGCTGCAGAGTTGGGATACCGCCAATAAGGAGTCCGAACTTGCCGATTACAGCGTTTGTACGACTTGGGGCGTCAAGGACAGAGTGGGCTATCTGCTGCACGTCTTGCGGGAGCGCATGGATTTCCCTGCACTCAAGCGAGTCGTGGTCAGCCAGCAGCGGGTCTGGAACGCATCGGTGGTCCTGATCGAAGATCGGGCCTCGGGGACGCAGCTTCTGCAGGAGTTACACCACGAAGGATTGTGGCAGGCCCGTCCGATTAGCCCGATAGGCGACAAGGTGATGCGC
>Ga0209023_10003937_pt1 | contig 17300 bp, 15 predicted proteins | sample LakOneMetagenome_FD_187468 | JGI IMG/M metagenome (GOLD analysis project Ga0209023, IMG submission 187468) | Freshwater and sediment microbial communities from Lake Erie, Canada (SPAdes) (version 2) | ecosystem: Environmental > Aquatic > Freshwater > Lentic | place: Lake Erie, Canada... | reverse complement strand
CCGGATCGTATTATCTATAGAAAACACAACCAGTATTGTAAGTAAAATGGCAGCAATTAAAAATATCACGGCAGCAGTTTTCACATACACACTTACCCTTGCCACAGTTTCTGTTGGGAATTGAAATTCGGAAATAACGCCGGGATAGGCTTCCTGCAGGTTGGCGGCGAGCCTGTTCAGGCTATCGCGTTCAACATAATTTGCCTTTACATAGAAGTCAATACTTTCAGGTAAAGGATTATTGGTTAAGAACTGTTTCCAGGTGCTGTCATTTTCAGTATTCCATTTTTTGATGGCCATTTCCTTGGTCACGTATTCAACCCTGTTGGCGTATGGAATGGAAGAAATGTAATTTTTCAGGCTGTCGATCTGTTTTTTGGATGCATCCCTGTTGAGCCAGGTATGAACCTGGATATTTTCTTTAAAATAATCTCCTGTTTTGCGAAGGTTTAAAAAGAACCACCCAACGATACCAAATAAAAACAACACCAGTGCCACACCAATGATCGCACCGGTATAACTTGGTTTTCCTTTTTTGCCGGATGATTTGCCAAACTGAGCCATAATTATATAATCTTATAACAGGATGAATGAAATTTGCTTTCTCAAGAGTGACAAAAATAAAGGTTTTTACGTGGTTTGTTTTATTTTTGCCCTCTACAAAAACGATTGCCCGCCAAATATATTTTTATTGTTGGAATGAGATTGCTTATTTTTTTGTTAAAGCGTTAATCATTTTCAATAAACTTTTTGTTGCGTAAAGTTATAAAGTACAAGAGTGCGACGCCAATGAAGTTGAGTTTAGCACTAGGCCGGGACATAAAAATTATTTATTAAAAAAGCATAGCGAAGTAATGGAATACGATTTTAGAAAAATAGAACAGGACTGGCAAAAAAAATGGAAAGAGACAAAGGCTTACAAAGTTTCCAATGATTCTTCAAAGCCGAAGTATTATGTATTGGATATGTTCCCTTACCCAAGTGGCGCAGGGCTGCATGTTGGTCATCCATTGGGTTATATAGCGAGTGATATTTACAGTCGCTATAAAAGGCTTAAAGGTTTTAATGTGTTGCACCCGATGGGCTTTGACAGTTTCGGTTTGCCTGCTGAACAATATGCATTGGAAACAGGACAGCATCCTGCTGAGACAACTAAAATAAATATTGCCACTTTTAAATCTCAACTGGATAAGATCGGTTTTTGTTTTGACTGGGACAGGGAGATCTGGACAAGCGATGCTTCTTATTACAAATGGACTCAATCACTTTTCTTAAAATTATTCAACAGTTATTTCTGTAATACGCAGCAAAAAGCAAGACCAATTGAAGACCTTGTCAATAAATATGCAACGAAAGGATCAAAAGATTTTACTGCTGAGCAGTGGAATGCATTCTCAAAAATTGAACAGGAAGAAATATTGATGAAGCGCAGGCTTGCTTTTTCATCATTTGGCGAAGTGAACTGGTGTGAAGCTTTGGGGACCGTATTGGCAAATGATGAAGTGGTGAATGGTGTGAGTGAACGTGGCGGCTTTCCTGTGGTAAAAAAGAAAATGAGACAATGGTATTTAAGGATCACTTCATATGCCGACAGGTTATTGCAGGGATTGGAAACACTTGATTTCAGCGATTCTATGAAAGAGATGCAGAAGAACTGGATCGGGAAATCGGAAGGAGCGGAGATGAAATTCAAAGTTCATAGTTCGGAGTTTGAAGTGGAGGTTTATACAACAAGGCCTGATACAATTTTCGGTGTTGATTTTTTAGTGCTGGCACCAGAACATGAACTGGTTTCGCAAATTACAACTGCTGATCAGAAACAGGCGATAGATGAATACTTAACTTATACAAAAAGCCGCAGCGACCGGGAACGCATGGCCGAAGTGAAACAGATCACCGGTTGTTTTACGGGAGCATATGCATTGAATCCATTTGACGGAAAACAAATTCCTATCTGGATCGCTGAATATGTATTAGCAGGTTACGGAACAGGAGCTATCATGGCTGTGCCTTGTGGTGATCAGCGTGATTTCTCCTTTGCCAAACATTTTAATATCCCGATCACGAATATAATCGGCAGTCATTACAATGGCGAAGAAGCAAACCCGACCAAAGATGCGATATTGGAAAATTCAGGTTTCTTAAATCGTTTGCTGATGAAAGATGCGATCGGTGTTGCCATCAATAAAATTGAAGAAATGGGTATCGGCAAACGCAAAGTGAATTACAGGATGCGTGATGCCGGTTTCAGCCGCCAACGATATTGGGGCGAACCATTTCCAATCGTATGGCAAGATGGTATTGCAGTTCCATTGGATGAAAAAGATCTTCCGTTAGAATTACCGCATGTAGATAAATATGGCCCAGGACCGGATGGAGAAGGGCCTTTGGCGAATCTGGCTGATTGGGTAAATACGCCTGAAGGAAGAAGGGAGACATCTACCATGCCCGGTTATGCAGGAAGCAGCTGGTATTTTTTACGTTATATGGATCCTGAAAATGACCAGGCATTCTGTGACAGGAAAGCAAGTGATTACTGGAACCAGGTTGATGTGTATATCGGCGGAACAGAACATGCTGTAGGGCATTTATTGTACAGCCGTATGTGGACGAAAGTGTTATTCGATCTTGGATTGATCAGTTTTGATGAGCCGTTTAAGAAATTGGTGAACCAGGGAATGATACAGGGAAGTAGCAGGTTTGTCTTTAGAATTAATTCTGTGAATTCAGTTTCCGGAGAAGCTGTCAATTTGAAAACAACTTCAGAAGCTCCACCAGTTTTTATGTCATTTAATAAATATCAAGAATTTAAAAACTGGGGATTTGTTAAGCAAAAAGAATATTTGAAAAATAAATTGCCCAATTGGAAAGGAAATGAAGAGTTAGAACAAGTATCAATGTTTGGAACTTCGTTTTGGCATGTTGATGTGAATATGGTTGATGGATTTGAACTTGATATTAATCGGTTTAAAACTGAATGGAAAAATGGAGAATTTTCTAATGCAGAATTTATTTTGGAGGATGACGGAAAATTCATCTGCCATTCTGAGACAGAAAAAATGTCCAAATCCAAATACAATACCGTTAACCCAGATGATCTTGTTATAAAATACGGCGCCGATACATTCCGCATGTATGAAATGTTCCTTGGCCCGGTGGAAGCAAGCAAACCATGGGATACAAAGGGCATTGAAGGCGTTCACCGTTTTTTAAGAAAGTTGTGGAGGCTGTTCAATGATGAACTGAAAGGAAAAATTTGGAATGAAGAAAAAGCAACAGATGCAGAATTAAAAGTGTTACATCGTACTATTAAAAGAATTGAAGAAGATACTGAGCGTTTTAGTTTCAACACAGCCGTTAGTACATTTATGATCTGTGTAAATGAACTGGCAGATATAAAATGCCATAAAAAAGAAGTACTGGAAAAAGTATTGATATTACTTACGCCTTATGCTCCGCACATTGCAGCAGAATTGTGGAACCAGTTGGGAAATGAAGGTTCTGTATTAGATGCAACGTATCCTGTTTTTGATCCTAAATATTTAGTGGAAAGCGCTAAAGATTATCCTGTTTCCATCAACGGTAAACTACGTGCCAATATGGTTATTGCATTGGATGCATCCACAGAAGAAGTGGAAAAACTGGTGCTTGCAAACGACATCGTTCAAAAATGGCTGGAAGGTAAAGCGCCCAAGAAAATAATTTTTGTGAAAGGGAAGATGGTGAATGTTGTTATCTGATAAGCACTAATATTTTTTTCCCAGCTTGTATTTTTTTATGAAATACCTGTCGGTAAAAATATTGATGATGAATATCGAGCACAGGAACATTCTTGCAAAAGCTGGCCCCACCACATTGTGCAAAGCGAGTGAAATGGTAAAACATCCTATCACAACCCAGGCACTGTATTTTTTATATTGAATGATGCCATGTGGTATATTTCCTGATACTTCGTTTTTCGGATCAATGATATAATGCCACAATCTTAATTGTATAAGTCCGCTTAAGATCACATTCACACAATAAAAAACATAGGGCCTGAAGAAAATATATTTGCTCATCATGGCAGTTGTGAACGGCATGCACACAATGGTTAGTAAGAACCAGGTATTCAGGCTGATCAGTTTCCTGTTGTAATCTGTAACGTATCCGAAAATAGTATGGTGTGCCCTCCAATAACTTCCGATCACAATAAAGCTGATGAAGAAGCCGATGAATTCGGGGATCATTTCTTTCAGGGCATGGTTGAATTCATGATCAAATAATGCCCTGTCAAAACTTACCGCAGGAACTTTGATCTCAATCACCAGCAATGTAATGGCAATGGCAAAAACAGCATCGGAAAAAAGTGCGATCCTGTCTAGTTGGAATTTCTGCCTTTCCTGTTCGGTATGATCATGTGCCATTGTGAAGATATTTGCTCAAATATAATAAGCATAACCACAAAACAAAAACGGGTTCATCAAATAACCGTTTTTAATGCTAATTGGTAAAACAGTAAATTACAGCATGAAACAAACTGATATCTCTTCGGTTTTAGAAAAATATGCTTACCAATTTCATCCTGTCATTCCATTCAATGAAAAAACTGACAAGATCGTTTCATTGAATTTGTCCAGATCAAATACGGAGTTTACAGAAGGTATTTACAACGACACTGATCTTTTTTCGAGATATATTGACCTGGAAAGAAAAAAATCAAATGCAACTTATTTGATCGGCGGATATCGTGAGCATCGGGAAATGTACAAACGCAGTAAACTATTTGATAAGAATCTCGCCACTGAAGTTGAGATCAAAGATGAACCACGCTCACTTCATTTGGGAACTGATATCTGGGGAGAAGCTGGAACGACAATATTTTCCCCGCTTGGCGGCATGGTGCACAGTTTTGCTTTCAATGATCATTATGGTGATTATGGCGCCACCATCATTTTGCAGCACCAACTTGCCACAACCAATTTTTATATTTTATACGGGCATTTATCGTTAAAAGATATTGACGGACTTCGCAAGGGAAAATTCATTTCCAGGGGAGAACCATTTGCCCATTTCGGAAAACCGGAAGAGAATGGCAACTGGCCGCCGCACCTGCATTTTCAAATCATTATTGATATGAGTAATTATGAAGGCGATTATCCCGGCGTTTGTAAAATGAGTGAAGCTGATAAATATCTAAAGAACAGTCCTGACCCTGATCTCGTTCTGCAATTGAATAAGCTTATAAAATAGCTATAGCTTCTGAAATTTCCCTTTTTTCTCAGGAATCCCGTAGATTAATCATTACAAATGCTGTAGAATTCAGCACAAATGAGCGCTTTTACACAACTTATGGATAAAAAATTTGTTTAAATATGCCTTGTGGGGCGGTTTAAATCATAATTTTACACGATATTATAATTACATGAGTACAATGGAGATCAAAGCCGGCCCGTTACTTCAGAACGTAAACAGCCCTGCAGACCTAAAAAAACTTAGCAAAGACCAGATGCTCCAGGTGAGCCAGGAACTGAGGCAATACATTATTGATGTGGTGAGTGTTTATGGCGGCCATTTCGGCGCCAGTCTTGGGGTGGTTGAGCTTTCCGTTGCGTTGCATTATGTTTTCAACACACCTTACGATCAATTGGTTTGGGACGTAGGCCACCAGGCTTACGGGCATAAGATATTGACCGGTCGCCGGGATATATTCAGCACGAACAGGAAATACAAAGGACTAAGCGGTTTTCCTAAAAGAAGTGAAAGTGAGTACGATACATTTGGTGTAGGCCATTCATCTACTTCTATTTCTGCTGCATTGGGTATGGCCATGGCTTCTCATTACAAAGGTGAAACAGACCGTCAGCATGTTGCGGTGATCGGTGATGGTGCTATGACAGCCGGACTTGCATTCGAAGCAATGAATCATGCAGGTATTGAAAAAAGCAATGTGCTTATTATTTTAAATGACAACTGCATGAGCATTGATCCCAATGTTGGTGCGTTGAAAGAATATTTAACTGATATCACTACTTCGCATACATACAATGATCTTAGAGATAATGTGTGGAAGGCAATGGGCAAATTACCTGTTGGAAAAAAATTCAGCCGCGATATCGCCAGTAAACTGGAAGCCAGCCTGAAAGGGATGGTGAGCAAAAGCAGTAATTTATTTGAAGCACTGAACCTTCGTTATTTTGGTCCGATTGACGGGCATAATATCACGAAGCTGATTGATACATTGAATGACCTGAAAGATATTCCCGGCCCGAAATTATTACACATAAAAACGGTGAAGGGTAAAGGTTACGACCTTGCTGAAAAAGACCAGACCAAGTGGCATGCACCGGGTTTGTTTGATAAAGTAACAGGCGAAATAGTTAAAAAGAAATTTGATATTCCTCAGCCTCCGAAGTACCAGGATGTATTTGGACATACGATCATTGAGCTGGCGGAACAGAATAAACTGATCATGGGAATTACCCCGGCAATGCCTAGTGGCAGTTCCTTAAAATTCATGATGGATAAAATGCCTGATCGTGCTTTTGACGTGGGTATTTGTGAACAGCATGCGGTTACACTAAGTGCCGGACTTGCCACACAGGGCATGAGGGTATTCTGTAATATTTATTCGTCTTTCATGCAAAGGGCTTATGATATGGTGATACATGATGTTGCCATTCAGAAGTTGCCGGTTGTTTTTTGTTTAGACAGGGCCGGGCTTGTTGGCGAAGACGGGCCAACGCACCATGGTTGTTATGATATTGCTTATATGCGTTGTGTGCCGAATATGATCATCAGTGCGCCGATGAATGAGTCGGAATTGCGCAACCTGATGTACACTTCACAATTGGAAAGCACCAAACTCCCATTTGTTATCCGCTATCCACGTGGAGAAGGTGTTATGCCGGAATGGAGAACGAAGATGGAAGAAATTACAATTGGTACAGGAAGGAAATTAAAAGATGGAGAAGAAGTCGCAATACTCACATTCGGCCATCCGGGAAATTTTGCTGCATCTGCCATTCGTGATGTAAAAGCAGAAGGCATCAATCCTGCACATTATGACATGCGTTTTGTAAAACCGCTGGATGAAGCTATGCTTCACGAGGTTTTCTCAAAATTCAATAAGATAATTACAGTGGAAGACGGAACTGTAGTAGGTGGTTTTGGATCTGCTATTTTGGAATTCATGAATGAGCATGGTTACAAGGCTGATGTTAAGATCATGGGTATTCCCGATACATTGGTAGAACACGGCACTCCAAAGCAACTGTATGATGAGATCGGTATTGATGCAAATGGTATTGCAGAAGCGATCAGGGAAATGGTTTCCATCAAGGTGGGCTCACTCATTAAATAATTCTCTCCAGATAAATTTATAAATCCCGGTTAATAGCCGGGATTTTTTATTGCTTTCTCCCTGTGTCTTTGTGCTTCCGTGACTTTATGTTTCAATATTATTTCAGAAATTACTTTTGAAACACAGCGGCACAGAAAGGTATTTCTAAGATTTCTTTAACAGTCTCAAAAAAATTTTTGTGGAAAGAATTACGTTAGGCATCATAGCCCAACAATTTTTACATGAAATATCTGATGAAGGCATTTGTTTCATTCTTACTACTATTGGTTACTGCATCCGCACTTGGATATTTCTTTTGGTATAAACCCAAATTCAACCATAAAATAAAACATCCTGTTTCTTCAAAACATGTTGATGTAAATGCAGCAACGCTGATGCGATTAAAACAGAAAGCTGCGCAATTCAAGGTTTACAACCAGTCTGACGAATATGATCCTGCTTATTGTTTTTTGATTGATATGAAGATCGCTTCCGGCCAAAAAAGATTTTTTGTTTACAACCTTGAAAAAGATTCGGTGGAAGCGGCAGGGCTTGTTACCCATGGCAGCGGCTCCGATAAAGGAACAGCAGCTTTGTATTTTTCAAATACCCCAAACAGCAATTGTACCTCATTAGGAAAGTATAAGATCGGCGGCTCGTACAATGGAAAGTTTGGGTTGGCATTTAAACTCTATGGACTCGATAAAACAAACAGCAAAGCTTTTGACAGGTTTGTTGTGCTTCACTCACACGGTTGTGTGCCCGAGGAAGAAGTATATCCGCTACCTATATGTGAAAGTTGGGGATGCCCTACTGTGTCCCCAACTTTTTTGACTGTCCTAAAAAAATATATTGATAAGGCAGATAAGCCAATTATTCTCTGGATTTATTATTAAAAAGATTCATTTTTAAGAGCGCTTAGCCCTCTCCTTAAGGAGAGGGTTGGGTGAGGTTTAAGATAAATTCATCGGTACTTCCACAGCCAGTAATTCAGCATCTTCACTTGCAATAATCTCGAATGAATCTGTTTCAGAAATTCCCGCAGCATCACGTTTGTTTAAAACGGTATCATTCACTTTTACAGATCCGTTTATTACAACCAGGTAAACACCATTTCCTTTGAATGAATTGGTATAAGAAAGCGATTTACCTGCTTCTAATTTTGTCAATGAAAAAACCGAATCCTGGTTTATCCAAAGGGCTTTGTCTTCTTCTTTCGGAGAGACTACAACCTGCCATTTGTTTACCCTGTCATTGATGTCAAAGGTCTTTTGATCATATCTCGGTTCGATATTCCTTTTTTTAGGAAATACCCATAACTGGAAAAGATTCACCGCTTCTGTTTTAGAATCATTGGCTTCGGAGTGACGAACACCTGAACCTGCACTCATGATCTGTACATCACCTGCTTTTATAACTCCTGCGCCACCTGTGCTGTCTTTGTGCTGCAATGCACCTGTGAAAGGGATCGTTACAATTTCCATGTTATCATGTGGGTGTGTAGGAAAACCTGTTCCACCGGCAATGATATCATCATTCAAAACCCTTAACATTCCAAAATGTACTTTTTCAGGATTGTGATAATCAGCAAAACTGAAGTAATGTTTGGCATTCAACCAGCCATGATCGGCACCGCCTCTTTTCGAGGCTTTTTGTATCTGCATTTTCATATAAAATAATTTAATTGATGTTTAAACATCAAATATAATACCATTTAAATTTACTGACATTATTTCATAATAGTAAGTTGTTGGTCGGGCGACCAACAACGGCACAAATCGCCGTTATTTATTACCCTGGTTGGTCGCCTGACCAACCAGTATCCTAAAATTCCTAGATGCTTAATTGAAAAAACTCTCTATTGCCCCTGTTGGTCGCCTGACCAACAGGTATAAAATTCCCGGATGTTTACTTGAAAAAACTCTCTGCTGTAAAATCCTTGATGATCATTTCAGCATTTTTCAGTTCTTCTGCCGATTGTGTAGTGGTGATTGCAATTACTTTCATGCCCGCAGCATGAGCGGCATTTACACCAACAACTGCATCTTCAAACACAAGGCAATTTTCTGCAGGCATATTTAACAGGGATGCTGTTTTTAAATAGATTTCAGGATCAGGTTTTCCTTTGCTGATATGGGATGAATTGACAACTTCTTTAAAATATTTTTTGATAGGAATATGCTCAAACATAAAATCAATGTTCACCTGTATGCCCGATGTTGCAATGGCCATCGGAATATTGCGGTTGTATAGAACTTCTAGCAATTCAATCAGTCCATTTACAGGTTTGATATCAGCTTTATAAATTTCCCGGTACAATGCTTCTTTTTCCAGTGCGTATACCATCGCTTCTTCGGGGGTCATTTTTTTATTGTAGATATATTCCAGTGCATCTTTATTGGTACGGCCGTTTATATTTTTCCTGTATGCATCTTCACTGATTTCTATTCCTATTTTTTCAAGATATACTCTCCAGGTTTTAAGATGGTAAGCATTGTTGTCGATCAAAGTTCCGTCAAGATCAAAGATGGCGGCTTTTGAATTCATGGTATCCAGCAACCGGTCAATAGTATTTTCTAAAGTGATCTGTTTTGTTTCCATAAATGTTAAGAGGTAATATTAAAAAAATGCCATGAATTATTTTGAATTCATGGCAGGCAATATATTGTTTGATAAAATTAATTCAAATGCTGAAAATCCTCATCAGTCAATTGCACTGAATGATCTTCTTCCCTGTTCTCATTATACTCAATGATGAAGTTGTTCCTTCCTTCGCCGATAAGGATGTGAAGGAATTTCTGCTGAACGAGTTCAAGCATATTTAAGAAAATAAATATGGCATGGATGCGGTCCTCACAAACTTCAAATATCTTTTCGAATGACAATGTTTTTTCTTTGCTGCATATATCAAGCATATAATCCCTGATGCCTTCCATGGTGTAATTGTACTGAACAACCGTGTGTACAGGTTTGTTGTTCTTTTCTTTCAACCTGTTGGCAACTTTTTCAAATGCCTTCATCAGTTTGAATAACGTAACAGTTTGTATCTCGGTTCCTTCACCAGCTTCTTCACCGATCTGTGATAATTCTTTTTGCAGGTTACCACGCTTCATCATCAGCATACGTATTGCTTCCATTTCGGCCATTTTTGCCGAAGCTTCCTTGAATTTTTTATATTCAAGGATCTTGTCGATCAGTTCTTTTCGCGGATCTATCTCATTTCCTTCAGCATCAATTTCTTTTCTTGGCAGCAACATTTTAGCTTTGATACGCATCAACGTGCTGATGAATAAAATGAATTCACTGCTCAATTCTATGTTCAGTTTTTCCGATGCATGGATATGATCAAGGAAATCGTTGGTGATCTTTGTGATCGGGATATTATAAATATCCAGTTCATCCCTTTCAATAAAGAAAAGCAAAAGGTCAAACGGACCTTCGAACTGGTCTAATTTGATCTGGTAATTTGGTGTTGTACTGCTCAATGTTGATTTTTTAAACGAGCGCCAAAGATAATGACTTTAGCATCACCGCAAAGACGTAGAAACGTCAAGTTTTACCCAATTTATCTTTGCGTCACTGCGCCTTTGCGGTTGTATTATTTCCTGGCAAACTTATATGCAAAACCAATTCCCATCAATTCAAGCCATTGCGGTGCAGGGCCTTTTAACGGATTCACGTTCTGGGTATCGTCATCATAGATCATATCCAGGTTAAATGAAAAATTTATATACTTTGTTATGCTGGCAGTTATTACATTGGTCCAGAACACATCTATATTTCCCGGTTTTTTCCTGTAATTAGAGAACAAGTCAAGCTTTGCTTTATACGTAAATTTTTTCCCGATGCTTTTTTGATAATTGGTAGATAGAAATGCGCCAATCTCAGTCTTTACATTCTTACCCGTATCAAGTCCGTACTTTAATGCAAGAAGATCATTGGTAACAATTACATATCGTGCAGTAATGGGAGAGATGAAGATGGAAAGGTCATTGTTTGGTTTATAATCGAAACCCAATGACAGTAACAGATAACCTGGTGCAAAAAAATCAGAGATCACAGCAGAAGTATCTTTACCAACAGCCGTTTTTGAATAAGCATATCCTTTTGTGAATTGTGTTCGTGCATTGAATAAGAAAGCGGCGTTCCATTTTTTCGACAATGCATAGCCATATTTGGAAAGCAGGTCGATCCTGTCACTTGCTTTGCGTGAACCCTGGCTTGTTGTGTTAACCATACCATAGGCAAGGTCTAAATTATTATCCCAGGAATGTTTCTTCTTTTTATAAAAAGCGTAAACATTTAAATAGGAATTCAGTGAAAAGGAAAATTTGTCTCCACCGGCAGACCAGTTGCTCAATGAACCCTGGTTTATATTAAGGTTAAAAACACCACCTGTTTTCCATTTCCGCTGAACAGTATCGGCAGCATCTTTTTTAATCGATTTTTCGGAATCTTTTTTCAGGTCTTTTACAGTGCCGTCCTGTGCACTTACAACAGTGAGTATCAATAATGACAGGGCGGATAATAACATACGTTTCATGAAAGCAAAGTTTTGAGTTTATAAAAAACGGCTGTCATGTTCAATGGCAGCCGTTGAATTGAAAATTATTAAAATTATTTTTTGAGGGAATCCCTTATTTCCATCAACAGCGCATCAGTAGAAGATGGCCCTGCCGGGGCTTCGGCTGCTTTCTTTTTCTTCATTTTATTTATCGATTTGATAAGTACAAAAACAACCAATGCTACGATGAAAAATTCTATACATTGAGTAATGAAGGCACCATACTTTACTGTAACAGCCTCTGCTGCTTTTATACCGGCAGCTTTATCTTCTGCAACAGCATCTTTCAGTGTAATGACCATTTTACTGAAATCTACACCGCCAGTTAACATACCCACTGCGGGCATCACCATACCATCAATAAATGCAGATACGACTTTTCCTACGGCAGCACCCATAACTACAGCTGCGGCCAGGTCTACCAAATTGCCGGTAGCTGCAAATTCTTTAAATTCTTTCAGGAATCCCATAATAGTAAATTTAAGCAGGTAAATAATTGAATTAACGTGTCAAACGTACATATTATATTAATAAAAACGTTGTTTTGAATAACATTAATGGTACTTTGCGTAGTTTTTTATCCTGTTTCATCTATATATCTTGAACAATAAATTCATTAACTGGCTCATTTTTATTGTCCTTTCTTTTATCTGGGGCAGCAGCTTTATTTTGATGAAGGAAGGCCTTGAACACCTGACTGCCTTCCAGGTTGCTTCACTGCGAATAATTTCTTCAGGCCTGGTTTTACTGCCTGTTGCTTACAAAAGTTTCAAACAAATTCCCGGTAATAAAATATTTGTAACATTCATGTCGGGTGTATTGGGAAGTTTATTGCCAGCCTACCTGTTTTGTGTAGCCGAACAAGGCGTTGATAGCGCCCTGGCAGGTGTGTTGAATTCCCTTACACCAATATTTGTAATTATCATCGGGGCACTTTTTTTTCAAAGCAAAACTTCTACCAATAAAGTGATCGGGATACTGATCGCTTTTACAGGAAGCATATTACTTTTCCTGAGCCAACCGGATTTTGCTCACAACAGCAATGCTTTTTATGTGTTGCTGATCGTAATTGCAACGGTCATGTATGGCATAAATGTGAATATGGTGCATCGTTATTTAGTTGGTATTCCTTCATTACAAATTGCATCACTGGCACTATCGCTAAATGCAATACCTGCTGCTATTGTATTGTATTTTACCGGTTATTTCAATCACGATTTTTCCGACAAAGGAGTATTGTTGTCAACTGGTTTTTCCTGTGTGCTTGGCGTTTTTGGTACAGCCATCGCTTCTGTTTTATTTTATATGCTCATCAAAAGGGCAGGGGCTGTATTTTCTTCCATGGTTACATACGGAATACCATTCGTTGCCATTATGTGGGGCATTGTTTATGGAGAACAAGTAGGCTGGAAACAGGTAGTTTGCCTGTTGGTTATTTTGGCTGGGGTGTATGTGGCGAACAGGAAAGTTGCCAGGGCTTAATTGTTTACTGGTTTATTTGTTTACTTGTAAGGCGTATTACTATCACTTAAAGAAAATGATCTGGTTCTTTTTTTCGTTGATCAATGCCTTGCTGCCCAATAATTCTTTTCCCTTTTTATTGTAGAAATGCAGGATGAGTGTATCTCCATTCTTTGTGTATTTGCCGGGATAGCTGCTGTTCTTCACACTATCAAAAAGCTGGCGATAAAATTCAAAGAAATTATTTTCCCTGATCTCGAAATAGGAATCATTCATATCTGCAACCGACCTGAAACTTTGCCTGATGGCAGATGAATCAAAAAGCGCCTTGTCTTTGTTGAATTTATTTGCGGGGGAGCAGGAAATGATAAAAATTATTATTACTGAGAGGATATATTTCATGAAATCTTGATTAAAGCAAAAGTAAGGCTAATTTGATCCTGAAGCCGAAAAGATGAATAATGTACTTTAGTACAAGTGTGCGACGCAACTACAGTCCCACACAGATATGCTGTTTGGCCCAAAAAAACCTTAGTTCTAATTTTTTTTTCCATCCTTCAACCCTTACCTTTGCGCCCAAAATAGATACCTATATATTTTAAATAATTCTTATGGCCACTACTGGTAAAATAAAATCGATCATCGGCGCTGTTGTTGACGTACAATTTGACGGCGGTTCTAAACTTCCTGAAATCTTAAACGCACTTGAAGTGATCCGTGAAAACGGCGACAAGCTTGTTCTTGAAGTGCAGCAGCACCTTGGAGAAGACAGTGTACGTACCATTGCGATGGACGGAACAGAGGGTTTGGTAAGAGGTACAGCAGTGACTGATACCGGTATTCCGATCGCAATGCCAGTTGGTGATGGTATTAAAGGCCGTTTGTTCAATGTAACAGGTGATGCGATTGATGGTTTGCCACAGGTAAGCAAAGTTGGCGGCCGCCCGATCCATGCAAAACCACCATTATTTGAAGATCTGAGTACTGCAAATGAGATTCTTTATACAGGTATCAAGGTTATCGACCTCATCGAACCATATGCAAAAGGTGGTAAGATCGGTTTGTTTGGTGGTGCCGGTGTGGGTAAAACAGTATTGATCCAGGAACTGATCAACAATATTGCGAAAGCATACAATGGTGTTTCTGTATTTGCAGGTGTGGGAGAAAGAACACGTGAAGGAAATGATCTGATGAGGGAGATGATCGAAGCCGGTATCATGAATTACGGCGAAAAATTCAAACACAGTATGGAAGAAGGCGGTTGGGACCTTGCTTCAGTTGATATGGAAGGATTGAAAGAATCAAAAGCAACATTCGTATTCGGACAAATGAATGAACCTCCTGGAGCACGTGCACGTGTGGCTTTGAGCGGATTAACTATTGCTGAATATTTCCGTGATGGAGATGGCGAAGGACAGGGAAAAGATATTTTGTTCTTCGTAGATAATATCTTCCGTTTCACACAGGCTGGTTCTGAGGTATCGGCTTTGTTGGGTCGTATGCCATCTGCGGTGGGTTACCAGCCAACACTGGCAACTGAGATGGGATTGATGCAGGAGCGTATCACTTCAACCAAGAATGGTTCAATTACTTCTGTTCAGGCGGTGTATGTACCTGCGGATGATCTTACTGATCCGGCGCCGGCAACAACATTTGCGCATTTGGATGCAACTACGGTATTGAGCCGTAAGATCGCGGATCTTGGTATCTATCCTGCTGTGGATCCACTGGATTCTACTTCAAGGATCCTTACTCCATTGATCGTTGGCGATGAACATTACAACACAGCGAATAAAGTAAAATTGATTTTACAACGTTATAAAGAATTACAGGATATCATTGCGATCCTTGGTCTGGATGAATTGAGTGATGAAGATAAACTGGTTGTATCAAGGGCACGTAAAATTCAGCGTTTCCTTAGCCAGCCGTTCTTCGTGGCAGAACAGTTCACAGGTTTGAAAGGTGTATTGGTACCTATTGAAGATACTATCCGTGGTTTCAATGCTATCATGGATGGAGAAGTGGATGAATATCCTGAAGCTGCATTTAATCTGGTTGGAACTTTGGAAGATGCAATTGAAAAAGGTAAAAAATTAATGGCGGCAGCACAAGCCTAATCAATTTGGAGATTTGAAAATTTGGAAATGAGCTGATGAAATACAGGTTCAATAATTTCCAAATCGTCACATTTCCAAATTTCCAAATTGTATATTATGACACTAGAAATATTAACACCGGATCAAAAAATTTTCAGCGGCGAAGTATATGGCGTTCAGTTGCCTGGCATCAACGGTCTGTTTGAAGTACTCGACAGGCATGCTCCATTGGTAAGCGCACTGAAAGCAGGAAGCCTCAAGATTTTAAAAGATAAGAATGCAACCACTTCTTATACCATTCAAAGTGGATTTGTGGAAGTGTTGAATAATAAAACTACTGTGCTGGTTGAAGGTGCGGTTGAGAAATAAAGAATAAGAAATTTTAAATAAGGAATAAGAAAGTTAAAGTCCGTACATATTGTGCGGACTTTTTAATTCGACCAAATATACCTCACCCCAGCCCTCTCCAAAAGGAGAGGGAGCATGTTTCCGAATCATTCGTGTAATTCGTACTTCAAAAATTCGTGTTATTAGAATTGTTTCTTCAGCTGCACATAACTCCATGCGCAAAACGGTAATAAAATAAATACTGCAAGCCACCAACAGTTGCCCATAAACGAATAAACCAATAAACTGATCAACAATAGGTAGATCGGGTATAAAATAAATAACAATCCAACCATTAAAGAATCGTAATGATCATTGTGTCCTCCTTTTGCAGCAGCAAATTTTTGTATAGGAATGTAAAGCGGCGCATGTAAAATATAACCTGTTAATGCCGGAAAAAATAACATGATCTTTTTTAACATGCCCTGTTTGATAAAAAAAATGCCTTGTAGTGCTTGTCTTTCTGACTTGTCAATTTCAATGACCAATGATCCTAATTCACTCCTGAGTATATCATTGAATCCATTGATCGTTTTACCATATCCTTCATTTGTAGGGATGTCTTTTTCACTAATGACATTCCCGAAATTCAATTGAATATTTTTGCCGAAAGAAGTGAATGACTGATAATTAATGCCTGCCGGTAATATTTTTAATGGGATTCCGTCCTGCCAGCTGCTTTGTGCAAGCCTTGCGGTGCCTTTCTTCAGGGGCCTCAGCTTCCATTCGTTGATGCACCTGCCTTCACTGAAGATGAGTACAATGCCGTTCTTTTTAAATATCTCTTTACATTTTTCAAAGGTTTCGTAATTGTTTTCGAGGTTCTCAACACCTTCGCTTATCCTGTAAACCGGGAACATGTTCAATGAGAGCAGTAATTTTTTGTAAAATGGTTTTGTAAATGCATCACCTCTTGCCAATGAATATACCGGGGCTTTGAACAGTGTTGATAGAATGATCGCATCCAGGAATGAGTTTGGGTGATTGGCTGCGATCAGTAAAGGCCCTTTTAGAGAAAGGAATTCTTTGTTTTTTATGTTGATATGCCTGCAATAGATCCACAAAGCAAATTTTGCCGGTATATAAAGCAGTCTGTAGAGCAAATGATAATTTTAAGAAAGGTATTTAATTTAATTGAGGGTCTATCGGGAAATTTATCAGCATCTCATATTTTCCGCCAAGGTGTTTAAGGCTTTCCTTCCACACAATATCAGAAGCTGTATTGAAAACAATTTTTCGGGTAGCTGTTGCAGTTAGCCAGCTTTTTTCTGATAGCTCGTTGTCGAGTTGATCTTTTTCCCAGCCGCTGTAACCTATAAAGAACTTTATTTTAGCAGGGTCTATCTGGTTTGTTTTTAAAAGTGTTTTTACTGTTTCAAAATCGCCGCCCCAGTAGATATCATCAGATATTTTATAGCATTCAGGGATCAGTTCAGGATATTGATGAATGTAATGTATCGTATCCGTCTGC
>Ga0209023_10003936_pt1 | contig 17303 bp, 10 predicted proteins | sample LakOneMetagenome_FD_187468 | JGI IMG/M metagenome (GOLD analysis project Ga0209023, IMG submission 187468) | Freshwater and sediment microbial communities from Lake Erie, Canada (SPAdes) (version 2) | ecosystem: Environmental > Aquatic > Freshwater > Lentic | place: Lake Erie, Canada... | reverse complement strand
GCGTCACCGATGCCTATACCAACATCCAAACCGTCAAATTGTTTTCCCATGCGGGTCGAGAAGCGAGCTATGCCAAAGACGCCATGCAGCAATTCCTCACCACCGTACACGGTCAGATGCGTCTCGCCACGGGCTTTGAGGTCGTTAATCACGCGCTGAATATGCTGTTGATCGTCTCCACCGCAGGCGTTGCACTGTGGCTGTGGACGCAAAGTTTATTGGGGATCGGTGCGGTCGCGGCGGCAACGGCGATGGCGTTACGTCTGAACGGTATGGCGCACTGGATTATGTGGGAAATGTCCTCACTGTTTGAAAACATTGGCACCGTGCAAGACGGCATTACCACCCTAACTAAACCGCATCTTATTGAAGATATGGCAGATGCCAAACCACTCAACATTCAACACAGCCAAATCCAGTTTGAGCAGGTCAATTTTGCCTATCATGCGGATCAGCCAATTTTGGATCATCTAAATCTGACAATTCGCGCAGGAGAGAAGGTCGGGTTGGTCGGGCGCTCAGGCGCTGGAAAATCTACCTTGATCAATCTGCTGCTGCATTTTTATCAGCCGCAGGCGGGGCGTATTCTGATTGACGGGCAGGACATTCGCCAAGTCACGCAGGAAAGCCTACGCGCTCAGATTGGGATGGTCACGCAAGACACTTCGCTGCTGCACCGTTCTGTGCGGGACAATATCCTTTATGGTCGTCCCGATGCCACTGAGCAGGACATGATTGACGCCGCTGAGCAGGCTGAAGCAGATGAGTTTATTGCACATCTCGCCGATCCGAGTGGTCGCACGGGCTACGATGCGCATGTCGGGGAGCGGGGGGTTAAGCTTTCAGGCGGTCAGCGTCAGCGCATTGCTATTGCTCGCGTCATGTTGAAAGATGCGCCGATTCTGTTGCTTGATGAGGCAACAAGTGCCCTCGATTCCGAAGTTGAAGCTGCGATTCAGCATAGCCTCTACCAACTCATGCGTGGCAAAACCGTGATTGCCATCGCACATCGTCTCTCGACTATTATGGCAATGGATCGCTTGATCGTGATGGATCAAGGTAAGATCGTAGAGCAGGGTACGCATCAGGAGTTGCTAGAGTTGAATGGTCTGTATGCGCGGTTGTGGGAGCATCAGAGTGGTGGGTTCTTGGTGGAAGAGGGGGATGGCGAGGGTATTACTGAGTCCATCAGAACATGATTTTTCGGGTGTAATGCGCTTTGGCTTATTGCACCCGACTTTACTTAAACTATCAGCTCATCTTGCGCTTCGAAGCCTGAGTGCATTTGTAATCACTGAAGCTGAACTTAAACTCATCGCCAGAGCTGCAATCATGGGCGATAACAACCATCCTGTCATCGGATACAAAATACCTGCCGCAAGCGGAATTCCGAGCGAGTTGTATAAGAATGCGAACGCTAGATTCTGCTTCATATTGCGTACTGCTGCTTGGGATAAAGACCGTGCGATCGTGATCCCGCGCAAATCACCTTTAATGAGCGTCACTTGGGCGCTGTTGACTGCGACATCTGTCCCAGTCCCCATCGCAATCCCAATATTTGCTTGTGCCAACGCAGGAGCGTCATTGATGCCATCCCCAGCCATTGCAACGACATGCCCCGCACTTTGCAGTTTTTTGACGAGGTTCAATTTATCTTCTGGGCGTACTTCGCCATAGAATTCTGCTATCCCTAACTGGGCTGCGACAGATTGAGCGGTCGCAAGACCATCACCTGTGGCCATGATCACGTTGATTTTTGCCTGTTTTAAAGCCTCAAGTGCCACGACGGTGCTCGGTTTGATCGGATCATGTACCGATAGAATTCCCGCTAATTGACCCGCGACAGAGAGATACATGACACTGGCACTTTGCTGGCGCAACGCCTCGGCACGCTGTTCCAAAATGCTGATGTCAATCTGCTGCTGTTGCATCAATGTGGCATTACCAAGAAATAGAGTTTGTCCATTGATTCGACCAGTAACACCCATGCCTGTGATGGAATCAAACTGCTCAGGTTGATCTAACTTGAGTCCTTGCGTGAGAGCCGCTTGCACGATGGCAGCCGCTAAAGGGTGTTCACTGCCTTGATCCAAACTGGCTGCCCATTGTAGAACTTGATTCGATTGATATTCACCATTAGCAATGGCCTGATCAAAACGCGGATGCCCTTCAGTCAATGTCCCTGTTTTATCGACAATCAGCGTATCAACAGTGCGTAAACTCTCAATCGCTGCGGCATCACGAAAGAGGACGCCTTGACTCGCGGCACGCCCAGTGGTCACCATGATCGACATCGGGGTGGCGAGACCCAACGCACAGGGGCAGGCAATAATGAGTACCGATACCGCATTCAGCAATCCATAAACCCAGCCTGAAGTCGATCCAAAAAATCCCCATGCAAAGAAGGTCATGATCGCGACGGTCACCACTGCAACGACAAAGTAGCCAGCAACTTGATCCGCCATGCGTTGCATCGGTGCTTTTGTTCTTTGGGCTTGCGAGACCATTAGTACGATTTGTGACAGCATCGTCTCCGCACCGACACGCTCAGCACGAATGGTTAAAGCACCTGTCGTATTCAATGTTGCACCCACAACCTGAGCGCCCGCTTGCTTATGGGAGGGAATTGGTTCGCCAGTAATCATCGACTCATCAATAGAACTTGTGCCATTGATCACCACGCCATCCACAGGCACTTTTTCACCGGGTCTGACACGCAGTGTGTCGCCAACATGAACTTGATCTAGGGGAACATCTTCTTCCTGTCCATTCTCGTTGATCCGTCGTGCAGTTTTTGGGGCTAAACCCAGTAATGATTTGATGGCAGCGGATGTCTGCGAACGCGCTTTAAGTTCTAATAATTGACCGAGCAGCGTTAACGAAATGATGACCGCCGCTGCTTCAAAGTAGACCCCAACGTGTCCTCCCATTCCTTTAAATGCTGCGGGAAAGAGTTGAGGTGCAACCGTGGCAACAACACTGTAGATGTATGCAGCACCCGTTCCCAAACTAATCAGTGTCCACATGTTAGGACTGCGATTCATGACCGATTGAAAGCCACGTATAAAAAAGGGTAATCCAGCCCATAAAACCACTGGCGTTGCTAAGACCAGTTCAACCCAATTTTGCAAGGCTGGATTGACGATATGAAATTGGTGCCCAAACATAGCCAGAGTAAAGACAATAACCGTCAGCGGTAAGCTCCACCAAAACCGATGACGGAAATCAACCAATTCGGATGATTCGCCATCCTCTAAGCTGGGTAATTCAGGCTCTAATGCCATGCCGCATTTCGGGCATGCCCCTGCATGGTCTTGACGAACTTCAGGGTGCATCGGACAGGTATACATTGTCCCTGCAATTGGCAGCGGCGCTGCTTGCTTGGATTCATGATCGAGGAACTGTTCTGGGTGATCGGCAAACCGCGTAGAGCAATGGGCACTACAGAAGTGGTAGGTTTTACCTTGATAGTCGTGGTGATGCGGTGAACTAGGACTGACCACCATGCCACATACTGGATCATGTTCGGTCGCTTCAACGCTAACTTGTGCGCCCTGCCCGCCGCCACAGCACGAGGCAGTTTTAACCTCTGCATGATGCGCGTGGGTCTGTGGAGTTGCGGCAGCATCTACCTTTGCAGGTTCTAATATCTGATAGGGTTGCTCGTCTGTTTTTTTGCCACCGCAGCATGAGGGTTTGGCTGTTATGGACGTTGCAAGCGTATTGTCAGCGTCAGATGGGTGAGACATTGTATCGCTCCAGATGAATAAACTGTGTTAGCCTAAACCCTGTAGTCCACCCCAGAGTCAAGCGTTTAGAGGAATGACTTACATCATGCAAACGATTACCATCGGGAAACTCGCCAAAACCGCCCAAGTCGGTATCGAAACCATCCGCTACTACCAAAGCCGAGGCCTGCTGCCCATTCCCGATAATACGACGGGTTATCGCCAATATCCCCTCGATCTGGTTGATCGTATCCGCTTTATCAAACGCGCCCAAGAGTTGGGCTTTAATTTGGATGAAATCACCGAACTGTTGTCGCTACATGGCAATCATCAACGCGAATCCATTCAGCAAATTACCGCTGCGCGACTGACCCAGATTCGTTCAAAGATCGCTGACCTCCAGCGCATGCAAGATGTGCTTAACGAGCTGTTGACTGAGTGTGAAAACACCGATGCGGGCGCACCGTGTCCAATTATTCAGTCGATTGGGGGAGACTCGTTGAGCAATGCGAGCATCAAGAGTTGTTAGGGATGAATGGTCTGTATGCACGGTTGTGGGAGCATCAGAGCTTGCTTGAGTTTGGTGCAATGCGCTTTGGCTTATTGCACCTTATGTTTGTTTAAAAAAATACGTTAACATAAATTGTTTCCGTTATATTAACTCCCCTCAATGAAATCCTGAGTCTATCCATGCCCCACGCATCCATCCCTTGGCAAGCGAATGTTTCAGCATCTGCTCCCGTTCCTCGTATCGCGCTGATTCATGGCCTTATGGCTGGCAAGCATATGGAGCGGCATTTACTGTCTTTCCTGCGTGCGGCGGGCTATGGGGATACGTCGTTGTATAGCAATCATTTGAATCCAGCGCGGATTGCCGATGATCTGGCGGTCGCGGCACGGGCAGGGCGACCGATTGTGCTGGTCGGATATAGTCAGGGCGGCAGTCAGGTGTTGAAAGTCGCCAAGTTGTTGTCAAGACGTGGCATCAAGACCGATCTGGTGGTGTCGCTGGCGGCGGGTGGGTTGGGACGATTTTATTTCCCGCAATTGGGCTTCAATATGCGCCGTATTCCTGCGGGGATTAAGCGCTATCTGAATTATTATGCGGCGAAAGATATCCTTGGAACTGACTTGCTACCATCGGCGAATCTAGCGCGTGCGGAGTCTCGCGATACTTACCTTGAGAATATCGGCTATCCGCAATCCGCTGGAGTCGATCACTTTAAGATCGTGACGTGTTATCCAACGGTGCGGGTGCTGCCAAAGGTGAAAGCGTTGTTTTTGGATCGTTTGCTGAAGGAGCTTGCAGAGCTGAGTTAATTTTGCCAGTTAATGGTAAATAAATAGAATCATATGAGATGGGTGCAATGCGCTTTGGAGTATTGCACCTGACTTGTTAGCAATCAAGATTTTATCTTTAACATCAAAAGCAAAATCCTCCCCCGCGCAGTACTACCGCGCGCTCCTTTTTCTAAGGAGGGAGAAAAGCTCCTCCCTTTGCAAAGGGCTCTTCGTCTTGCGAAGCGGCGCTTCTCATGGGAAGGATTTGCTTTTGATTTCATAGCATACAAAGTTAATTCTTATTTCGACTCAGGTTAACCAAACAAATGCTCCAACTGCCGCTCAATCGCTAAAGGTTGCCAAGTTGTCGATAGTTCAGGTTTTGCCGTCAACAGTTGCTTCAATTGCCCAGCCATGTGTTGTTGTGCGGCTTCAGGCATCAACACCAGCACATCAAACATAGGTCGCCACAACTGATGATGCGCCACCGCTGCAATCATCCGTTGTTGGAAATCAGTGCTCTGCTCAATCACTAAGTTGGTCATTTGCTGACGTTGCGCAAGCGACATATATTCAATTAACGGCAGCAATGTTGCCCATAATGAAAAACGGTCGGTATTCACTAACACGCTCGTCAAAGGAATGACTTCAGATAACAAAGGAGTATTTATCAGCTTGAATTGTGCCGCAGGGGACATACAGGCAAATAAGGGTAACGCGTCTTGCCACAAATCCAGTTGCTGCACAGTACCCACCAGATCATCTAGCACGGTGCCACCCAATTCGGCGGCAATATCACCCAACTCGCGCTTTAACTCATCTTCCAAATGAACCATCAGCGCTAGCGCTTCTGGCCAGAGTTCTTCGTGGGTTTGCAAATAGCCAATCAGCTTGTTCAGCCGCTCTTTGGGCAATAGACGGATAATGTCGCTGAGTTGATGTTTGCTCTCGATAAAGAATCCAATATGCAGCAGCGCCTCTTCGGTAGAGACATCTTGCAAAATGATTTTTAACTGCGCGGGCAGCATATAACCCACAAAACCACCCATGATGATGTAGTGCTTCTGCGCGAGTAATTCTGTTGCCACCGCACGCAGCCGAGCGATGGGCATATTCTGGATAATATCTTTTACACGTCTAGGATCCAGTTCGAGCGTGACTTTCGCCAAAAAAGGAATCGTCATTTTATCGGCCAATTCAACCGCACGTTGATACGGCATTTCGCTGGCAATACGGGCGCACAACATCGGGCCAAAAACCTTTTCGCCAATAGAGGCAGTGATCCCAGCAGGCAGTAATTTACTGGCCGAGGCTAATTTTTGAAACAGCTTGCGACCATCGTTAAAGAGTTTGTCTGTGGTTAGGGCGCGTACTTTGATCAGTGTTGGGAGTGGCAAGCTTTCTAAAAAAGTTAACTCGGCGCTGTGTACGCCCAATAATTGACCTAATTTTACTAATTCGGCGCTGGTATCTAATTTACTCATGACTTTGTTCTTTAACCTCGGATAATTTTTTTGACGGTGCCACGTAAAATGGCAGGGACATAATTCAGGCCGTTTTCAATGGCGTCGTTCAGGGTTTGCCGTTGTTTTTGTTGGGCGGCTGTGATTAAACCCTCCAGTTGAGAAAGGTGTGTTTCACTGAGTACGGATAGGTCTTCCAATTCTGTGGCGGAGACTTTTAACGTGTTTGCAAGTTGTTCTAGCGCTTGATTCGGCATAACGAAGTCTCAGATCATAGTTGACTGATCGTGTCTGGTCTTATGGATGAATACATTGACTGAATTAAAGCAATCTTTTGTCTATAAAGATAGTTGAGTGGATGTAGGATGTGCTTTAGCACATCAATAATGCCTGATACGCACTTTTTAATTATTTATTCCACGAAAGTGAGCGCTTATTAGGCTAAAGGTGGGAGGGAATTTATCACATGATGGGCTGAAGCCCATCTACGGTTGCTGTTGAAAGAAGTGTAAATTTTTTAAGGGATATTATTCTCATAAAAAAATGCACCCCGTCCAGTTGACCTTGGCGGCCAGACTTTCTGGAGTGCATTTTATTTAAACGGAACTTAAATACAAAAACAGCTTATTTGAGCAAGATGGCGAGGTCAATCAGTGACGGAGTATCAGTCCCACCGATTTTATCAGCTAGGGTTGTAGCTGCGCCGCTCGTTAGATTAATTCGGTACAGCGCACTCCCATTCGTAGCGAGTACCCAGCCATTACTACCGCCTGCAATATCTAGACTGCCGTTCGCACCCAGTGTGACCCCAAGTGCGCCGATAGCGGATACGGTTCCGTCATTGGGTGGACTTTGTAGCAGGAGTTGATTACTGGTTTGATCAATATCGTACAGCATGGTGCTGCCCGCAGATGTGCGCTGGAAACTATTGGTATACGCTGCGCCAGATACGACTACACCTGCGACACCAGAGATTGTGCCATCGGTGGTGGTATCACCCGTATCGACATCAATTCTTAGATTTTGCCCCGTATTGCTAATCACACGCAATTTGTCTGCTGCTGGATTAAAGTCAGCCGCAAATTTAGTGCCGTCTAATCCTGCAAATGGTGCTGTCATATCGGCAGCGTTTGCTTTTAATGGCAAACGACCTGTCGCTACACCAGTGCTGGCGTCGATCATATACAGATTACCAAGGTTAGAAAGTCCATACAATTGACCCGATTTAGTGGTTGTTGTGCGTAGGCGGTAGTCGATACCCACGATTTTTTCACTCGCTACTAGACCCGTGATACTTGTTCGGGTTGTAGTCGTTGGGGTTAATGGATTAAATTGTACCAGTTGATTGTCTGCACTGAGACCTTGCACGACTGTCCCAGCATTCATAGCGGGTTTGAGTGCAATGCCACGAATGGCTGTGAAGCTGCTAGGCAGTTTGCCGATTGCCGTGGCAGCAGAACCGGCAGTGGTTATTTTGCTGAGATCTAACGTATACAATTGCAATGTACCGCCGACATTTAATGCAGCATAACCGATGTTGTTAACCCCATCGATATCAAAGCCACTGCTTCCGGTCGCATCGACACCTAGCGAAGCAAAATCTAGCAGCGTGCCTGCATTCGCATTTTGAAGATACAGTCGATCTGTATTGACATCAATATCAAATAACTGGGTTGTGCCAGTTCCAGCAAAACTATTGCTATAGGCGACACTGGTGATCTGCGGAGATGAGCCACCATTGATCGCACCGTCAACAATGGTTGCACCTGTATCAACATTAATTCGTAAATTTTGTCCATCATTTCCAATGACTCGTAGTCGATCAGCTGCTGGGTTAAAGTCAACAGCCATCAGCATTGGGTTACCCGTAATTTTGCTAAAGCCATCACCTGACAACGCGACTTTAAAGCTCGCAACTCCTGTGGTTGGGTCGAGTGTATAGATGTTACCGAGTGCGCCCACGCCATACAATTTGCCGTCAGCAGGGCGATAGTCAATTCCAATCAGGCTATCACTTGCTTTTAGGCCGCTTACATTCTGTGTTGACACCAGTGTTTCTGGTGCACTTCGATTCACTGAGACTAACTGTCCCGATTCGGTCAGAGCGATCAGGTCACCAGTGACCATCGGAGTTGGTGTGGTTGGTGCAGGTGTTGTTGGATTGGTTGTTTGAACATTATTATCATTGTTACAGCCTGAGAGTCCGAGACTACAAGCGGTAGCGAGAGCCAAGACTAAAGCGGGTTTTTTAAAGCTAGAGTGAGATCGATGCGAGATCATGAGAGGGTCATCCTGTTTTGTAGTTTATGGCTTAATCACGATTTTGTTGTACGTGATAACACAAATACAGTAGACCATAGAGTGAATTAGGTATTCCGTCAGGGTTAGGTGGAGGGCTTGCTGCTTTTTTGCATTTTCGGTTATCGTTTGGTTATTTCAGTGAATCCAAAACGACTAGTTTTACGTAGTGCATTTAGTAGTGTGTTCAAACGCTTTAATAGATAGTCATAATTTGTTTTAAAATCATTTATTTAATTGAGATATCTACACCAAGGTAGAATGGTGATTTATACCAAGGCTTGTTGACGTTTTACGAATTTAGGGCTTTTTTGTCGTTTTGCGCGCGATTAAAAATATCAATGCGCCATGCCGCTCTTTCAGTTTATCGAAGCGGTGTACCGAGCAAAATTGAAAGATGTGTCACCAAAACGCAACACATTAAAAGTCCGCGCTTCAGATGTTGATAGATTAATCGATGCAATATTTAAAAACCAAATGTCCTTGGCTCGGTGAATGTAGAGGAGTGTTCGAATTCTACCCTACGATTACTAGGTTGTGGGAGCATCAGAGTGGTGGATTCTTGGTGGAAGAAGGGGATGGTGAGGGTATTATTGCGTCGGTTAGGACGTAGGTTTGGTGCAATGCGCTTAATAACAGAAAGAGGCTTAATAACGCATTTTGTTTAGTATAAAGTTGATTGCGGCACTAGATTTGTTATGATGCATGGTTGATATGGATTTTATTATGTTTATGAGGGTTACCGCTTGAAAGTCATTGACTTTTTTTCAGGATGTGGCGGTGCAAGTGAAGGGCTTAGACAAGCTGGTTTTGATGTTGTCTTGGGTTTAGATTTTGACAAAGATGCTGCTGCGTCATATAGAGCTAACTTTCCTGAAGCTGAATTTATTGAAGGGGATATACGTCAGGTTTCAGAACATGACGTTGTAAAACTCGTCCGTGAGAAAAATCCACAGCAAGAGCCTTTGTTATTGGCTGCTTGCGCACCGTGCCAACCATTTTCTAGACAGAATAAATTTCAATCTGAAGATGATGTGCGCAGAACTCTTCTAGACGAAACCTATAGATTTATTAGAGAGTTAAAGCCTGAATACATAATCATTGAGAATGTGCCAGGTATTCAAAATGTTGATGAAAGTAAAGATGGACCATATAAACGTTTTTTAGAGTTCATTCAATCAATTGGATACCAATATACGTCTTTCATCGCAAAATCTGAAAAATATGGTGTACCTCAAAAAAGAAAAAGGTTCGTACTTATTGCAAGTAGGTTAGGTCAAGTTGATATTCCTCCAGAGACTCATGGGGTAGGTTTAGAACCCTATAAAACCGTGCGTGACTTTATTGCTCAACTCCCTCCGATTGAAGCTGGAGTGACACATCCTGATGATCATCTGCATGTGTCTCAAACATTAAAAGAGAAGAACCTTCTTCGTATAAAAAATACTCCTGAAGGTGGGGATCGCCGCAATTGGCCTGAGAGTCTGGTTAATGAGTGCCATAAAGATTACACCGGGCATATGGATACTTATGGGCGAATGAAGTGGGATTTACCCGCACCGACACTAACAACAAAATGTCATAGTTATTCTAATGGTCGATTTGGTCACCCAGATACGAGCCAAAATAGAGCAATTACCCTTAGAGAAGCATCGCGATTGCAGACATTTCCGCCGAATTTCATCTTCAATGGTAATATGGGTTCAAGGGCTAAACAGATTGGTAATGCTGTACCTTGTGAAATGGCAAGACAATTTGGACTGTGGATAATTGAGCATATGCATAACAATAAAGAACAAATAAATGGCTAAGATTAAGACAAAGGCTAGAGCATTAGATTTGCTCGGAAGGCAACAAATAGCAGGTATTCCAACGGCGCTGAGCGAGCTTTTTAAAAATTCGCATGATGCATATGCTGACAATGTTGAAGTCGATTACAGTCGTAAAAGAAATACTCTAGTTCTACGAGATAATGGTTTAGGGATGACTCGTGACGAATTCGAGGAACGTTGGCTAACGCTGGGGACTGATAGCAAACTTGAAAAAGGCAGTATTGCTCACCCTGTTGTTGATGAAACCAAAAATGCTCGTCAGGTAATGGGTGAGAAGGGAATTGGGCGACTGGCTATTGCAGCAATAGGCCCTCAAGTTTTGGTCATGACTCGAGCCAAACGTGGGCGGCATTTGGGTAATTTGGTCGCCGCATTTATTAATTGGACACTATTCACACTACCTTCTCTCGATTTGTCAGATATTGAAATACCTATACGAGAAAGAAGCAATGGGGATAACTTAAGTAAAGAGGATGTCCAAACCCTTTTGGAAGAGGCAAAGGAAAATGTGCGATCTTTGTCTAATAAGTTATCTACGGAGCAGATCCAGACTATTTGCGATCAAATTAACGAGTTTAATTTCGACCCTCCAGCATGGACAACTATGTTCAATAAGCTGGACGAAAGGCTTAGCTTAGAACCAACGAGGGACAACTTAAGGCTCGATGAAAATGGGTATGGAACCCATTTTATTATTTCTCCTGTTAATGAAATATTACCAGATGAAATCGAGCAAGTTGAGAAAAAAATTGGCGCTGATCATGCCTCTCGGTTGCAAAAAGCCTTATTGGGATTTACGAATACTATGCAGGACGAGGTTAAACCTCCAATTATTGCAAGGTTTAGGGATCATACGATTGAAGGCGAGTGTATTGATCGAATCGGTGAGTCTATATTTTTTACTCCGCAAGAGTTCAAATCTGCCGATCATCACTTCAAGGGTATGTTTAATGAGTTTGGCCAATTTCATGGCACGATACAGGTATATGGTCAAACTATAGAAGACGTAGTTTTACCTTGGTTAGGTGGTAGAAATAAAGAAACTAGTTGCGGCTCATTTGAAATAAATTTGGGTTATGTCCAGGGTTCACAAAGGGATAGTCGACTCTCACCTGAATTGTGGAAACACATGAGTCAAAAAACTTCCCTAATTGGGGGGTTATATATTTATCGAGACGGTATAAGGGTATTGCCCTATGGTGATTCGGATGTAGATTTTCTAGGGATCGAATATAGGCGTACGAAAAGTGCAGGACAGTATTATTTTTCCTATCGAAACATGCTTGGTTACATCAACTTAACCAAGAAAAAAAACGGCACTTTGGAAGAGAAGGCAGGTCGCGAAGGTTTTATCGAAAATAGAGCTTACAAGCAATTTCGTGCAATTCTAGAGAATTTTTTTATAACTATTGCGGCAGATTACTTTGTTGATAAGGGTGAACTGTCGGACTTGTTTATAGAGCAGAGAACTAGGCAGCAAGAACAATATGAGCTTCTAAAGAAAAGAGAGAAGCTGAAAAATGGCAAGAAGAAAAAACTGAAAGACAGTTTGGAGATTTTTTTCTCTCGCTACGACGCTGGCTTATGGAAAAATGGCACAAGCTCATTAACAGAAAATATTGAGTATATGTTTGAAGAATATGATAATTCAGAAACAGAGTTTGATGATTTCGTTTTTGAGGTTCAAGAGCATTTGAGAGTGCGCATCAAAGAGATGCAGGAAAAGCTAAAAATAAACATTCCAGTGGGAGTAGGGTTTGGGAAGGAGGTAACTGATCTACTTGATAGTTATCATGTCCGAAAGAAGGAGATTGAAACAAGTCTATTAGAGATTGAACAGCAGGTTGAAAAAAAATTAGTTGAATTTGAGGATAAATATGGAAATCGGACTGGTCTACGTAGGCGTTTTAATGACTCACTGGAAAGTCAGCAAAATTTTTACAGAAAGCAGTTAAATGAATTATTCAAAAGTGCCGACGAGTCTAAAGATTCTTTAACAAAATGGTTTAGTGAGGAAATTAAGGCTAGTCGAGCCAAAGCCCGCGAATCGTTAGATAGAGTCAATGAAGAGTTTGCATCAACTAGTTTTGCTAATAAAACTAGCGAGGAACTCTATCAACTTAAACGCTCTCTTGAGGATAAGATTGAGAGTACTACCAAACAAATCGTAACTAAAATTGAAGCGTTGACATCTCAGCTTAGTGCAACACAAGAAGGAACGGAAGAAAACACTGTCTCATCAAGTGAACTCACTGCTGCACTTGAGTCAGAATATGAGCATCTCAAAGAGCAGCATGAGAGTAGCATTGAGTTGGTTCAGCTAGGTATGGCTCTGGGGGTTGTTCATCATGAGTTTAATAGCAATATTATTTCAATCAGACGTGGACTCAAAGAGATGCAACCTTGGGCAGTAAAGAATCAAAAGCTTATGCCTATATACGAAAAGATCAGAGTTGGATTTGATCATTTAGATGGTTATTTGCGAACATTCACCCCTTTGACTAGAAGATTGAGTAGGAAAAGGGTGGAAATTACTGGTATAGCGATCAGTGAATTTGTGACCGATGTATTCCATGAAAGACTTGAAAAAGATAACGTTAAAATCAACTTTACGTCATCTTTTATGGCACGTAGTGTGGTTGGGTTTACATCGACTATTTACCCTGCTTTTGTAAACCTTATTGACAACGCAATTTATTGGGTCTCCAAGAGTACGGGTGTTAAAACTGTTACTTTGGATGCAGATGATAAAGGATTCGTGATTCGTGATTCTGGGCCAGGCGTTCCGACTATCGACCAAGAAAATGTTTTTGAGTTTGGTTTTAGCAAACGTATAGGTGGTCGAGGAATGGGTCTATATGTGGCTAAGCAGACCTTAGAAAATGATAATTTTACAATCACTTTGGATGACTACTCACCAGAGTCTGGAGCGGTATTTCGCATACACCCTATTAAGGACGAAGAGAGTTAATAATAATGAATACTGCTGTACAACATGATGATTTTTTCAGTATATCCAGAAAAATAGTAGAGAGTTTTATTCAGTCTGTTGTAGCTGTTGACGATCGAATGGTTTTTGATCCTAGATCTCCTGCATCTGAGGCTGGAGTGTTGTTAGAGCCAGACAATGATGATTCTGATTTGGGAATCGTCGTTGAAAGTGTGATTTCTGTTGAAAGCCCAGAGCGAGATGAGCATAAATTACACTATCAGGATTTGTCTTCAGCTTTTGCAAAAAAAGGAATCGTTTGCAGTGGATTTCAACCTCTATCTGATCCTGTTTTAACAAAACAATCCATAGTTGAGAGCTCAAAGAATGCTGATATCACTATCCTAGATTGGCAAATGGATAATGTGCAAGCAGGCGGTACGCTCGCAACGGCCGCTATTTTGGATATTATAAATTCTGATCTTCGAGAGGGTGGGCGGTTGCGGCTCATTACCATATATACGGCGGAAGACTCTGAAGTCGTATTAAGAGCTTTAGAAACTGGATTAAGCGCTCATGGAGCCGTTAGAGGAACAGGGTTTATTGCTTTTAGTAAAGAAGGGTTAAGATTTTGCAAAATAGATGTTGTCAGTAAAGCGATCATTGAGAAAGAACTTTCGAATCAAGTTATTGTTTCATTTACAAAGCTGACTGCTGGACTATTGTCGAATGCCGCTCTTTCTGCGATATCTGATATGAGAAGTAAGACTCACAATATTCTTTATAAATTCAATAAAAGCCTCGACCCTGCATATCTCTCCCATGTTTTGGGTTTAATTTCTTCACCTGGTATGCGAGAGCAAGCACATGAGGTAGCATTTGACTATACAGTTGATCTTATTTCTGAAGAAATTAAATCTCAGCTTCAAACCAGCGAAAAAGTTAAAAAGTCATTGTCGCGAGATAATCTGAGTTTATGGCCAGGTCATGTTAATAGTAATAATCAGGATGACTATTTTGGAGTAAAAGTAGGAGCGTTAGAGGAAGTCAAATTTGGAAATCATAAGATGGTAGGCTTTCTGCAAATTACTACAAAAGATGATTTGGTAAACGTATTGAATGCTGACCCGAAAATTGCAGAGCATGCGCCAGAAGGTCCTGAAGAACATTTTGAGAATCAACCAGTACAGTTATCAGCAGGGGAAGAGTCTATAAACCAGCACTTGGAGTTGAGTGCACTAGAGTGTATTAGAAGAGATGTTAAAACTAGCCTTCCAACTCCACCTGTATTAAAGCAAGGTACGATTCTGAAGAAGGGTAGTGGCTATTATGTTTGCATTCAACCATTATGCGATAGTGTAAGGCTAACATGTTCTACCGAATTCACTTTCCTAAGAGTTGATAAGGTAACAAATGTAGATAGACCGTTTTCGCACGTAATTAGAAGTAGTACTGGCTACGTTCGGTTGAACATAAATCCGTCATCTAAGAAGCTTAGAATCATTAAATTTTCTCCTTGCAACATTCTTCATGTTGTCAAAGCAGCTGGTAGTGGCAATGGCGATTATTTATTCACCTCAGGCGACGGAGACTATAATTGGTGTGGCGAATTCAAACAACCTATTTCGCAAGCTATAACTACGTCTGTTGCAGCCAGCATGTCTCGTGTGGGTTTCGATACTTTTGAATGGCTGAGAATCAAAGCAAGACAAGCATCAAATAGTTGAGAGTGACGTTTTCAAAAACATAAAAAAGCCCCGCTTCACAGCAGGGCGTTTTTTTGACTTGAGAGGAATTACCAGCTCAACGCGCCACCAGTCTGATACTCAGTCACACGCGTCTCAAAGAAATTCTTCTCTTTACGCAAGTCCATCATCTCCGACATCCAACCAAACGGATTGGTCGCGCCGATATACTGCTCAGGCAAGCCCAACTGATTCAAACGACGATTCGCGATGAACTGCAAATACTCTTCCATCATCGCCGCATTCATACCGAGTACACCACGTGGCATCGTGTCACGCGCATACTCAATCTCAATCGTCGCGCCTTCCAAAATCATCTGAATGATTTCTTGTTGGAATTCAGGCGTCCACAGATGTGGGTTCTCATTTTTGATTTGGTTGATCACATCAATACCAAAGTTCAAATGCATCGACTCATCACGCAAAATGTATTGGAATTGCTCAGCAACGCCAGTCATCTTGTTACGACGACCCATCGACAGAATCTGCGTAAATCCGCAATAGAAGAAAATCCCTTCAAGCACGCAATAGAACGCAATCAGATTACGCAACAAACGCTGATCGTTTTCTGGTGTGCCTGTGTGGAACGTTGGATCGCTTAAACTTTGCGTGTATTTCAGTGCCCAAGTTGCTTTTTTCGCAATGCTTGGTACTTCGCGATACATGTTGAAAACTTCGCCTTCATCCATGCCGAGCGATTGAATGCAGTATTGATACGCATGGGTGTGAATCGCCTCTTCAAACGCTTGGCGCAGCAAGTATTGACGGCATTCTGGGTTAGTAATGTGACGATAAAGCGCCAACACCAAATTATTCGCCACCAACGAATCGGCAGTCGAGAAGAAACCCAGCGAGCGCATGACAATGCTACGTTCGTCAGCAGTCAGGCCGTTTTCAGATTTCCACAACGCGATATCCGCAGTCATGTTCACTTCTTGCGGCATCCAATGGTTTGCACAACCATCAAGGTATTTTTGCCATGCCCACTCGTATTTGAACGGCACAAGTTGGTTCAAGTCAGCGCGACAGTTGATCATGCGCTTGTCGTCAACTTGGATGCGCTGTGCGCCCATTTCCAAATCTTCCAAACCCGCAGCAACGTCGAGGTGAGCTACAGCATGTTCAGCACGTTCAGCGGCACTGGCGTCAGCAGCGATAGCTGGGGCTGCATGGGATGCAACACTAGCCACATGCGGCGCTGGCTCTGCTGCTGGCGCAACTGGTGCGACCGCAGGTTTCGTTTGACTTGGGGTTTGCGGTAAGGTCGCGACAGCGCTTTCTTCATCGTTGAAATCGTCCCAGCTGATGATAGACATTTGGTTTTCCTCATTTACGTATACGGTATTAAAAAGCTTTACATCAATAATTTGAAAATCGTTCTTTAAATCAATAGTTAACGCTTAGTACATTGAGCTTGTCGAAATGTACGGTATTTGAGCGTTCCTTCACTTCGACAAGCTCAGTGAACTGGGATTCTTTATTGATAGGAATCGCTATATCACCATCAATTCATCATCTTCGAAAAAAGCTACCCCAGTGATGATTGAAAAAGAACTTCAAACATCACGATTTGAGGGTGTTTATTCTAGGATTCAACTGAAGAAAACAACGGAGCGTATGCTGCATGGGTTTTTTATCCACACAGCATTTGATTTTTCAGCGTAGCGCTGCTCTTAGTAATGTTTAAGAGTAGCTACGTCCAGTGGTACTGGTGCTGACTGCCACGAGTTCGCTTGGATCAAAGAATTCATCGAGTACATTCATGCTACGAACTTGATCGGCACGTAAGCTCAAGGTATGTGCAGCAGTTTGGCCTTCTTTCTTACCTTCGTAATCCCAGAAGTTCAAACGTTCAGCGCCAGTGCTACTAGCATTGCCACTGACACTTGCGTCCATTCCATAATCAATCGGTGCACAGACACGAACAAGAAAGCGTTTCTCCTCTTGAGAGTAAAAAATCACTTTGACGCGCTTTTTATCGCGGATTGCGTCAACAAACTCTTTTTTTGCGGATTTCGTGTTCATAG
>Ga0209023_10003935_pt1 | contig 17309 bp, 18 predicted proteins | sample LakOneMetagenome_FD_187468 | JGI IMG/M metagenome (GOLD analysis project Ga0209023, IMG submission 187468) | Freshwater and sediment microbial communities from Lake Erie, Canada (SPAdes) (version 2) | ecosystem: Environmental > Aquatic > Freshwater > Lentic | place: Lake Erie, Canada... | reverse complement strand
GCGCGCGCCATGCTGGCCGACCGGCGCAACGATCGTCTGCGGATCAGCGCCATCGCGCTCGCTTGCGGCTTCAACGACATCTCCTACTTCAACCGCAGCTTTCGCCGCCGGTTCGGCGCCGCCCCCAATGCGTGCCGCGGCGGGTAGGCGCCGGCTCCGCTATCGCACCGCGGGAATAATAAAGGGCTTCGCTTTCTTGACCCCGGTCCAAGCTCTGTGATGGACTGCCGTTGCGACATTTCACAGGGAGCTGAGACATGAAGAAAATCATCATTGTTGGTTTTGCTATCCTCGCCGTCTCCACGTCAGGTGCTTTGGCCAAGGGCAAGGCGAAGCCGAAAGCGGCCCCCGCTGCCGCCGCGCCGACCATGACCAGCCCGTTCCTGAGCAACGTCAGTGCCGCCGACAAGGCGCTCTACAAGAAGAACAAGCACGACTCCGGCGTGAAGTAGTCGAACGACATCGCCGATCTCCGAGACTTCGGTCTTCTGTCAGCGCCGCCGTCCGCATGGACGGCGGCGTTTTCAGTGGTCGTAGGATGGGTGGAGCGCAGCGATACCCATCATCTCCGGGCGCGTGAAGGCGATGGGTATCGCTGCGCTCCACCCATCCTACAAATCAGCGCCTCCTGCCAGTCAGCCATATCCACACCGCGCGCCACATGCAGCGATAAAATTCCGCGCGCATTTCATGCGCGCGCCGGGTGTAAAACCCGATCAGCTCCGGCGTGACGCGCCGCGGGGAATCGCGGCGCCCGGGTTTCACAGTTCCAGTTCCCAGGTTTCGCTGATCAGGTTTTGCCCAAAGCTCCGGTTCGCCTCGCTGGCCACCAGCACGAAGCCTGTGTCCTGATAGATCTTGCGGGCGGCAAGCAGGATGCTTTGCGTCCACAGCGTGATCTTGCGATAGCCGCAGGCTTTGGCGAATGCGATGCATTCGGCGACCAGCCGCTGGCCCAATCGCTGTCCGCGTCCGGCCGGATCGACCAGCAGCAGGCGGATTTTCGCGACGTCGTCGCTATGCTTCACCAGAAAGATCGAGCCGACCTGCGCGCCGTCGATGTCGGCAATCCAGCAGCGCTCGCGCGAGGCGTCGAACGAGGCGAGGAATTTTGCGGTGATCTCCGCAACCAGCGCCTCGAACGAGGAATCGAAACCATATTCGCCGGCGTAGAGCGCGCCGTGGCTCTGCACCACCCAGCCCATGTCGCCGGGGCGGGGGTCGCGCAGGATCGCGGCTGGCGGTGGCGCATCCGGCGCAGTCAGCAGGCGTTCGATTGTGGCCATGGCGCCGGTCAGCTTCTCGCGGCCGCCCGCCGGCAAGGCCGCCAGCATCGCGCCGACGTCGTCCTGCGAACTGCGCTCCAGCTTCGCAAAGGCCTCCCGGCCCTTGGCGGTCAGGCTGAGCCTGACCTGCCGGCGGTCGGTCGGCAGCGGCTGGCGCGTGATCAGGCCGTTGTCGTCGAAATTCTGCACGATCCGGCTGAGGTAGCCGGCGTCGAGGCCGAGCTCGCCGCCGATTTCCTTGGCCGAGAGATTCTCGCGGTGGGCGAGTTCGTACAGCACCCGCGCTTCGCTGAGCGAGTAGGGGCTTTTGAGCAGTTGCTGGTCGAGCACGCCGAGCTTGCGGGTGTAGAAGCGGTTGAAGGCGCGAACGGCCTCGATTTGCCGGTCGGAATCCGGATGGGGCATGGGCAAAAACCTCGATACTTGCTACTGTCAAATAATTATTTGACTTTAGCAAATATATTCGCGCAGGTTCCCGTCCTACTGTGCATGGGGTTGTTTTCGATATTTTGAATCCGGCCTCTGCCGGAAGCGGCGGTTGGCTCAGGCGACGAGCATGATCCGGCTGCGCAGGGTGGTGCGCGCGGAGCGGCCGAGCTGGCGCAGCAGGCGGGCCTCGGAGCGGCGGGCGTCCGGCCGGTAACCGCCGAGCTGCTCGTAGTGGTCGCGGGCGATCAGCAGGCCCTGTTCGCCCGAGGGGCCGGTGACCAGGCGGGCGAGCGACTTCAGGCTGTCGCGAAAGCCGGCGTTGGCATAGGGCGAGCGGGCATAGCGGAACACGCCGGCGCGGGGCCGGCCGCTATTGGCGACGCCCTGGATGAACTGGGAGGTCTCGTCGATCCAGCCGCTATCGAGCACCGCGCCGGCATGCAGGAACATCAGCCAGGGCGAGCGTGCGGCCCGGGCACCTGCCGCCATCGCCGCGGCGCGGGTGCCGTCGAACGCCAGGAAGCCGCAGCCGGCGACGTCAGCGACGCGTTCGATCACACCATTGCCGGCGCGATCGACCAGCAGCACTTCGCGGATGACGCCGGCAGCGGCGCCCGGCACCAGCGCCGCAAGGGTTGCGACCGCCGGCTGTTCGACACCTTCGGTCGGGATGATGACACTCAGCATGAATGAGGCTTCGGTGGCTCACACGGTGAAAAACGCTGCTTGTTATCACCTTGTCACATTCAAACCAGCCAGCGCTACGCAGATCTTTGCGGCAGCCGCTAAGGATGGGTCAAGCAGCATATTTTTGCGCGCGCGGTGGATTGCCGCGATACATGTTCTTGATTTGTTCTATAGTCGTGCTATGTGTTGATCCATGAGCCGAGCATCCTCTCATGCCCTCAAGCACCCGCCGGTAGCGGCGCCCTCCGAGCCGGCGGGTGCGACTCCTTTTCCTGAATTGGAAGTCGCGATCGAGCGCGAGCGGCGGCGCGGCCGCGGCGCCCAGTCCAATGCCAGCGGCCGGTTCGAAGCCGAGGCGCGGGTCGCTTTCGACGACGGCTGGCAAAGCCTCGACGAGCTGCCGCCGTTCAAGACCACGGTCGGCATCGACACCTCGCGCAAGGTCATCACCCGCAACGACTCGCCCGATATCGGCTTCGACCGCTCGATCAATCCGTATCGCGGCTGCGAGCATGGCTGCGTCTACTGCTTCGCGCGGCCGACCCACGCTTTTCTCGGCCTGTCGCCGGGGCTCGATTTCGAATCCAGATTGCTGGTCAAGCCCGATGCGCCCGAACTGCTGGAGAAGGAACTGGCGGCGCCGGGTTACGAACCGCGCATGATTGCGATCGGCACCAACACCGATCCCTATCAGCCGATCGAGCGCGAGCATAAAATCATGCGCGGCATTCTCGAAGTGCTGGAACGCGCAGGTCATCCCGTCGGCATCGTCACCAAGTCGGCGCTGGTCGTACGCGACATCGATATTTTGCAGCGGATGGCCAAGCGCAATCTGGTCAAGGTCGCGCTGTCGGTGACGACGCTCGATCCGAAACTCGCGCGCACCATGGAGCCGCGGGCGTCGACGCCTTCAAAACGTCTCGAAGCGATCAAGAAACTGGCGGACGCCGGCATTCCCGCGACCGTGATGGTCGCGCCCGTGATCCCAGCGCTGAACGATTCCGAGATCGAACGTATTCTCGATGCGGCGGCGCACGCCGGCGCAAAAGAAGCCAGTTACGTCTTGCTGCGTTTGCCTCTGGAAGTGCGCGATCTGTTCCGCGAATGGCTGATGGCGAACTATCCCGACCGTTACCGCCACGTCTTCACCCTGATCCGCGACATGCGCGGCGGCCGTGACTACGACTCGCAATGGGGCACGCGCATGAAAGGCTCGGGCCCGATGGCCTGGATGATCGGCCGCCGCTTCGAAGTCGCCTGCGAGAAGCTCGGCCTCAACAAGCGCCGCACCAAGCTGACGACCGATCATTTCATCAAGCCGAAGCGGGGCGGTCAGCAGTTGAGTTTGTTTTGATGGTCTCGCCGTCATTCCGGGGCGCGAAGCGAACCCGGAATCTCGAGATTCTCAGGTGCGCAATAGCGCACCGTAGTTCGATGCTTCGCATCGCCCCGGAATGACGGAGCAAGGAGTAACATGAGTACCACCCGACCTACCCCACGCTTCACCGTCATCACCCTCGGCGTCAGCAACATCCGCGCCAGCATCGCGTTTTACGAAGCGCTCGGCTTCAAACGGAAGATGCGCGCCACCGGCGAAGCCGTCGCCTTCTTCGATACCGGCGGCACCGTGATCGGGCTGTTCCCGTGGGATCAACTGGCGGCGGACGTCACGCTGGCCGACCAGCCGCGGCCGAAAGGCTTCCGCGGCATGACACTGGCCTGGAACTGCGGCTCGCAAGAAGAAGTCGACGAGGTGCTGGATTTCGCGATCTCGCAAGGCGCTTCGCTGCTGAAGCCCGCGCACCGGACTGATTACGGTGGTTACTCCGGCTATTTTGGCGATCCCGATAACCATCCCTGGGAAGTCGTGGTTGCACCCGGCATCGAGGTCGGCGGCGACCGGCGGGTTCATCTGCCGGATTGAGCGCGGGCAGGGCGTACGGATGGGATGATTGAATAGCGGGAATTGATGCCGGTTCCCGGTTGCGCCGTGGCGTCGGCTTTCGCACCATCCCGGCATGATTCGGGAAAAGTCCTCCAAAGCAAACGGCAGGGAAAAAGCCAGGCCGGCCAAGGGCGTGATCGCGCCGAAGCCGCCGAGCTTTCGCCGCGAGCGCGCGCTGATCAAGCGCGGCATCTGGCCGGTAGCCGGCTGCGACGAGGCCGGACGCGGACCGCTGGCCGGTCCGGTGGTGGCGGCCGCCGTAGTGCTCGACCCGAAACGCATCCCGAAAGGCATCGACGATTCCAAGCGGCTCAGCGCCGAACGTCGCGAGGAACTGTTCGAGGAGATCTGCGCGACGTCGTCGTTTGCGGTCGCCTTTGCCTCGCCGGCGCGGATCGACCGCGATAATATCTTGCGCGCCTCGCTGTGGGCGCTGACGCGCGCCGTCAAGGCGCTGCCGGAAACCCCGCAGCATGTCTTCGTCGACGGCCGCGACCGCATCGCCGTCGACTGCGACTGCGACGCCGTGATCGGCGGCGACGGCATCGTGATGTCGATCGCGGCCGCCTCCATCATCGCCAAGGTGACGCGCGATCGCCTGATGTGCGCGCTGGCGCTGGATTGCCCCGGCTACGGTTTCGAGACCCACAAGGGTTACGCGGTGCCCGAACATCGCGAGGCGCTGGACAGGTTGGGCCCGAGCGTCCACCACCGCCGCTTCTTTGCGCCGGTGGCCGCAGCACGCCAGAAGCACTATCCGGAAACCATCGTGGTCGAGCGCGACCTGTTCACGGTCGAAACACAGGTCGTGACCGATATTTCCGCCGCCGTTTAAGTTAGGTTGCCTCGGCAGCGCCAGCGCTCTATCAAATGGCCTCGGAGAGGGCTTTCCGGCCCGGGCATTTCGGACGGTTCATGCGTTTCACTTCCCTGGTTGTCGAACTGATCCGCGCCCGGCCGCGGCTGGTGGTCTGGCTCGTGGTGCTGCTGCAGGCGGTGCTCTGGCTGATGCTGCCGGTGCTGCTCTATCGCAGCCCGCCCGGGGAACTGGCGACTGTGCTGGCGTTCGGCCGGGAATACCAGGTCGGAACCTATTTTGGCCCGCCGCTGGCGTTCTGGCTCGCCGATATCGCCTACCGTGCCGTCGGCAATCACATGTTCGGCGTCTATCTGCTGGCGCAGCTTTGCGCCATCGCCACCTTCTGGACCTTCTATCAGCTCTCCCGCGCCATCGTCGGCGGCCAGCAGGCGGTGCTTGCGGTGCTGCTGTCGATGACGGTCGTGGCGTTCAGTTCGCCCGGCGTCGAATTCGGACCCTTGGTGCTGGCGCGGCCGCTGTGGGCGCTGCTGCTGCTGCATTCCTGGCAGATCATCGGCCAGAACCGGCGTAGCGCCTGGTTTGCATGGTCGATCGAGGCCGGATTGTTGCTGTTGACGACCTCGGCCGCGATCGGGCTGTTGCTGCTGGTCGCGGGCTTTGCGGTCGCGACCGAACGCGGGCGGCGCACGCTGATGTCGCTCGATCCGCTGTATTCGCTGCTCGTGATCGTGGTGCTGGCGCTGCCCTGGCTGATCTGGATCATGCGCGCCGACGTGCTGACGATGCCGCCGTGGCCCGCGATCGACGATCTCTCGGCGCGCGCGATGCACTGGGGCACGCTGCTCGGCGGCCTGGTGCTGGCGATATCGGGCATCCTGCTGCTGGTGGTGCTCAACTCCGGCTGGTTTGCCCGCAACGCCGAGGAAGCGCCGATCATCTACCGGCCGCCGGTCGATCCCCTGGCGCGCCAATTCGTCTATTGCTTTGCGATCGCGCCGGCGCTGCTCGGCAGCCTGATCGCCGGCGTGTTCAATCTCGAGGGCGTCTCCGGCGGTGCCGGCGTCGCCTTGCTGATGTCGGGCCTCGCCGCGATCGTCGCGACCGGCGACCTCGTCTATCTGCGGCGTCAGCGGCTATTGCGTTCGGTCTGGGCGGCGGCGATCGCAGCACCCGCTTTCGTGGCGCTCGGCGCCACGTTGTTTCTGCCCTGGACCGGCTCCAACGAAGTGCCGACCACATTGCCGGCCAAGGCGATCGCGCATTTCTTCGGCGACAGTTTCGAGCGGCGAACCAACCAGCGGCTGCGCGCGGTCGCCGGCGATCCGCAATTGGCAAGCTTCATTACGCTCGACGCCGGTCGGCCGCATCTGCTGCTCGACGCCACGCCGGAGCGGACGCCATGGCTGTCGGTCGCGAAATTCAACGAGACCGGCGGCGTGGTGGTCTGGCGCGCGTCCGATACGTCAGGCACGCCGCCGCCCGAACTGCTGCAGCGCTTTCCGGGCCTCGTGCCCGAAGTGCCGCGCGCGTTCGAATGGCTGGTGAACGGCAGACAGCCCCTGCTGCGCGTCGGCTGGGCCATCGTGCGGCCGAAGGGGCAGTGAAGGGGAGTCATTCCGGGGCGATGCAAAGCATCGAACTGCGATGCGCAATTGCGCATCTGAGAATCTCGAACTTCCCCGATGCGCAATTGCGCATCTGAGGTCCGGTCCTTCGGACCATCCCGGAATGACGAGTTCAATTACTACGTCGCCGGCTGCTCCAGCGCCTTCGCGATCGCGCGCAAATCCTGCCAGGTCATCCGCTTGTAGGACGGCGAGCGCAGCAGATAGGCCGGATGGAAAGTGGCGATGGCGCGGATGGTGCGGGTGCCGGTGTCGTAGTCGATCCACTTGCCGCGGGTTCGCATGATGCCCTCGCGGGTCTGCAGCAGTGTCTGCGTCGAGGGATTGCCGAGCGTCACCAGCACGTCCGGGTTCACCAGTTCGATCTGGCGCTGGATGAAAGGCAGGCAGATCTGGGTTTCCTGCGGCGTCGGTGTCCGGTTGCCGGGCGGCCGCCACGGAATCACGTTGGCGATATAGGCCTTGCTGCGGTCGAGCCCGATCGCTGCCATCATCCGGTCCAGCAATTTGCCCGAACGGCCGACGAACGGCAGCCCTTCGATGTCCTCGTCGCGGCCGGGCGCCTCGCCGACGAACATCACGCGCGCCTGCGGGTTGCCGTCGGCGAACACCAGCCGCGTCGCGGTGTGCTTCAGCGCGCAGCCGTCGAAATTTTCCAGCATCGTGCGCAGCGCTTCCAGCGTCGGCGCGGTCCGGGCCGCTTCCCGCGCGGAGGAAATAAGCGCGTCCGGCGCCAGCGCCACATCGGCCCGCGGCGGCGGGGCGACCGCCGGCATCGGCAATTCCCGGACCGGCCGCTGTGGCGCGGCCTCGCGGAGTGCGGCGGCGAGGGGAACGCTGTCCGGCTCCGCCAGCCGGTCGACCGGTTCGTCGCCAAGCGCGCAATCGACCCCGGCCTCCAGATAAAAGGCCAGCAATTGCTGCACGGTAGGTGCTGGTTCGGGCATGAAATCCATTATGCCAATCTATCTAGGACGGATCGGTCCGCCGCGAAACGCCTCACATGCCATTTCCGTGGTTGTCCTCCCCCGAAAAATCGGAAACAACGCACCTTTAGAAGCCTTCTCACCTGGGCCGGGACCTGATCATGAGCACCGAAGAACTACCCCCGCGCGAATCCATGGAATTTGACGTCGTGATCGTCGGCGCCGGCCCGTCCGGCCTGTCGGCCGCGATCCGGCTCAAGCAACTCAACGCCGATCTCAACATCGTCGTGGTGGAGAAGGGTTCCGAGGTCGGTGCGCACATCCTCTCGGGCGCGGTGATCGATCCGGTCTCGCTCGACAAGCTGGTCCCGGACTGGCGCGAGGACGCCGATTGCCCGCTCAAGACCCAGGTCAAGGACGACCGCTTCTACCTGGCGACGCCTGGCAGCATCTTCCGGCTGCCGAATTTCATGATGCCGCCGCTGATGCACAACCATCACTGCTACATCGGCTCGCTCGGCAATGTCTGCCGCTGGCTGGCGCCGAAGGCCGAAGCGCTCGGCGTCGAAATCTATCCGGGCTTTGCCGCCGCCGAAGTGCTGTACGACGACAAGGGCGCCGTGCGCGGCATTGCCACCGGCGACATGGGTATCGCCCGCGACGGCAGCCATAAAGATTCCTATACCCGCGGCATGGAACTGCTCGGCAAGTACACGCTGTTCGCCGAAGGCGCGCGCGGCAGCCTGTCCAAGCAGCTCATCGCGAAGTACTCGCTCGACGCCAACAGCGAGCCGCCGAAATTCGGCATCGGCCTGAAGGAAGTCTGGGAGATCGATCCCGCCAAGCACAACAAGGGCCTGGTCCAGCATACGCTGGGCTGGCCGCTGCCCGACCGCACCGGCGGCGGCTCGTTCCTCTATCACTACGACGACAACAAGGTCGCGGTCGGCTTCGTCGTGCATCTCAACTACGACGATCCTTATCTGTCGCCGTTCGACGAGTTCCAGCGCTTCAAGACCCATCCCTCGATCCGCACCGTGTTCGAAGGCGGCAAGCGCCTGGCCTACGGCGCCCGCGCCATCACCGAGGGCGGCTACCAGTCGGTGCCGCGCGTCAGCTTCCCCGGCGGTGCGCTGATCGGCTGCGCCGCGGGCTTCGTCAACGTGCCGCGCATCAAGGGCGTGCACAACGCGATGGGCACCGGCATGCTGGCGGCCGAACACGTCGCTGCGGCGCTCGGCGCCGGCCGCGCCAATGACGAACTGGCCGAATACGAAAACGCGTGGCGCGATTCCGCGGTCGGAAAGGACCTGTACAAGGTTCGCAACGCCAAGCCGATGCTGTCGAAGTTCGGCACCATGTTCGGCATGGCGCTCTCCGGCGTCGACATGTGGACCAACACGCTGTTCGGCTTCTCGCTGTTTGGAACGATGTCGCACGCCAAGCCGGACCGCAAGACGCTGGACGCGGCGAAGGCGCATGCGCCGATCGCCTATCCGAAGCCGGACGGCAAGATTTCGTTCGACAAGCTGTCATCGGTGTTCATGTCCAACACCAACCACGAGGAGGATCAGCCTGTTCACCTCAAGGTCGCCGACCTCAACCTGCAGAAGACCTCCGAGCACGACGTGTTCGCCGGCCCGTCCAATCGCTATTGCCCGGCCGGCGTTTACGAATGGGTCGAGGAGTCAACCGGTCCGCGCTTCCAGATCAACGCCCAGAACTGCGTCCACTGCAAAACCTGCGACGTGAAGGACCCGAACGGCAACATTACCTGGGTTCCGCCGGAAGGCGGCGGCGGTCCGAATTACGAGGCGATGTAACCTGCCGCCTGACCACGTTTACGTGAAGCGGGGGCGGGCAAGCCGTTTTCAAGCGAAGTGGATGCCGGTTCGCGTGAAGAAAACGCGTCAAAACGTGAATCGGGACGCCGTTCAGTCGTTCCGAGCCACGATACCGCCACAGTAACGGCGTTTCCGGGTTGGGCTGGCCAAATCGGCGGTCCAAGGGGCTAATAAGCGCCTAATCTGCCAATCGATTCGCCAGCCCGTATCCTTGCGGATGAAGGCCAAAAGCGGCATTGTCGAGGGCCTCGGTCGAAGGCCCCGATGCCACCGTTTGGGTTCGCATTCGAGAACTGATCGCAAAATTATCGTAATGCTGCCGATCGTAATGTCGCTGATCATGGATGTTGTTGGTCGTAATGCCACTGATCGTAATGTCCTGCCGTAAATCCTGGAGCTAGGCGCACGTGATGCTTTCCACCCGTTTCAATCGCTGGACGATCGCTGCCGTTACCGTCGCTGCCTTTGCGATGCCTGGCCATCTTGCCGCGCAGACGCCCGACCACACCGGCGACAGCACCGCGCAATTCCCGAGCAAGACCGATCTGAAGGCGCTGACCACTTCCGGCAGCTATCTCGCCGCGCGCCACGCCAGCGTCGAACGCGATGCGACATCGGCTGCCGCGTTCTACCGCTCGGCGCTGCGTTCCGATCCGAAGAACAACGAACTGCTCGACCGCGCCTTCATCTCGTCGCTGGCCGATGGCGACATCGACGAGGCGGTCAAGCTTGCGGATCGCATCCTGACACTGGACAAGGCCAACCGGGTCGCCCGGCTGGTGGTCGGCGTGCGCGACCTCAAGCAGAAGAAATATCCGACCGCACAGCTCAACATCAACCAGTCGATCCGCGGCCCGATCACCGACCTGGTGGCGACCTTGCTGTCGGCCTGGACCAGCTACGGCGCCGGCGATGCCAAGGCAGCGGTGGCCACGATCGACAAGCTGACCGGTCCGGAATGGTATCCGATCTTCAAGGATCTCCACGCCGGCATGATCCTCGAGCTGTCGGGCAAGGAAAAAGACGCCGGGACCCGCTTCGAGCGTGCCTACAAGCTCGACGATTCCATGCTGCGGATCACCGAGGCCTATGCGCGCTGGACCTCGCGCAACAAGGACACGGCGTCCGCAACCGCCATCTTCGACGCCTTTGACAAGAAGCTCCCGCGGCATCCGCTGGTGCAGGAAGGTCTGAAGGAACTCAAGGCCGGCAAGAAGCTGCCGCCGCTGATCGAGAGCGCGCAGGCAGGTGCTGCCGAAGCGCTGTACGGCATCGGCGCCACCTTGACCCGTCGCGGCGGCGAGGATCTCGCGCTGGTCTACCTGCAGCTCGCGCTGTACCTGCAGCCCAACCATCCGCTGGCGCTGCTGTCGCTCGCCGACCTCTACGAGTCGGTGAAGAAGCCGCAGATGGCGATCAAGGTCTATGAGCGGATGCCGGCGAACTCGCCGCTGAAGCGCAACGCGCAGATCCAGCTCGCGACCGATCTCGACGCCGCCGACCGCAGCGACGAGGCGATCAAGATCCTGAAGGAAGTCACGACCGAGGATTCCAAGGACATCGAGGCCATCATGGCGCTCGGCAACATCGAACGCGGTCGCAAGAAATTCGGCGATTGCGCGGTGACCTACACCCAGGCGCTCGACGTGCAGCCGGCCGCCACCGACAAGAACACCTGGGTCACCTACTACTATCGCGGCATCTGCGAGGAGCGGTCCAAGCAGTGGAGCAAGGCCGAGGCCGACATGCGCAAGGCGCTCGAGCTGCAGCCCGAGCAGCCGCATGTGCTGAACTATCTCGGCTATTCCTGGATCGATCAGGGCACCAACCTCGACGAAGGCATGAAGATGATCAAGCGTGCCGTCGATCAGCGTCCCGACGACGGCTACATCGTTGACTCGCTCGGCTGGGCCTATTTCCGCATCGGCAACTACGAAGACGCGGTGAAGAATCTCGAGCGCGCGATCGATCTCAAGCCCGAGGATCCCACCATCAACGACCATCTCGGTGACGCCTATTGGCGCATCGGCCGCACCCTGGAAGCCAAATTCCAGTGGGCCCATGCCCGCGACCTCAAGCCGGAGGCCGAAGAGCTGCCGAAGATCGAGGCCAAGATCGCCAACGGCCTGCCCGAGGACACCTCTTCTGCGGCTTCGGCCGACAAGAAGAAGGAAGACGGCAAGGGCGGTTAATTGCCAGGTTGCGCTTGAAGGGCGTTGGGGGTGGGGCTGCGGTGCAGGTATTGAGTGATGAGGGGCGTGCCAAGGTCAACCTGACCTTGCGCGTGAACGGACGCCGCAGCGACGGCTATCACGATCTCGAAAGCGTGGTGGCGTTTGCCGATTGCGCCGATCGCCTGACGCTGACGCCGGGCGCCGAGCTCAGTCTGAACATGTCCGGCCCGCTGGCGCAGGCCTGCGGCGAGACCTCGGACAATCTGGTGCTGAAGGCCGCGCGGCTGCTGGGCGAACGTGTGCCGGGCATGAAGGCCGGAAGCTTCACCCTCGATAAGGTATTGCCGGTCGCGGCCGGTATCGGCGGCGGCTCGGCGGACGCTGCGGCGGCGCTGCGCCTGCTGGCGCAGTTGAACGGACTGAAGCTCGACGATCCCCGCATCATCGAGGTCGCGCAACTGACCGGCGCCGACGTGCCGGTGTGCGTCAGGTCGCTCGCCTGCGTCATGACAGGCGTCGGCGACACGTTGCAGCCGCTGGCCTTGCCGACGATGCCCTGCGTGATGATCAATCCAAATGTACCCGTCGCCACCAAAGACGTGTTCGGCGCGCTCGGCCTGCGTAACGGCGAATTGCTGATCGGCGCTACCGACGTCCTGTTGCAGGGCCGCGAGTGGCCGGACGAGGGCGCTTCGCTGGAAGAGTGGGTGGAATCGCTCGCCGCCAGTTCCAATGATCTGGAAGCGCCGGCGATGAAGATCCAGTCCGTCATCGGCGACGTCATCGCAGCGCTTAGCGCCAGCAACGGCGCCTGGCTGACGCGGATGTCGGGATCCGGCGCCACCTGCTTTGCGATCTACGAAAACACCGCCGATGCGCAGCGTGCCGCCGAGAAGATTCGCGCCGCTCACCCCGGCTGGTGGGTGCACGCGGGAACGCTGAGTTAGCTCGCCGGCCGCCTCGCCAGCATGAGCGAAATGCCGAGCCCGGCAATAAACAATCCTGAGCCCTGCCGCAGCCGCTGAAACAGACCGGGCCGCCGCGCCAATCCCGCCTGCGCGGTCGAGGCAATCGCCACCACGGTGAAATCGGCCAGCGTGTTGAGCGTGACCGAGATCAGGCCAAGCGTCATGAACTGGAGCGCCGGAGCGTAGCCTGCCGGATCCAGGAACTGCGGAATGAAGGCGAGAAAGAACGCCGCGGTTTTCGGATTGAGCGCCTCGACCAGCACGCCATCGCGAAACGCCCGCTGTGTATCGAACGGCGTGACCTGCTGCTGTTGGACAGCGCCTGCCTCGCGAAATGTCTTGATGCCGAGCCAGATCAGATAGAGCGCGCCTGCGAATTTAACCGCAGTGAACAGCTCCGCACTGGCAAGGATGATCGCGGAGACGCCGAGCCCGCCGGCTACCACATGCACCATGCCGCCGAGCGCGTTGCCGAGCGTCGACGCGATGCCGGCCTTGCTGCCGTCCGACAACGTTCGTGCCGCGACATAGAAGATGCCGGGACCGGGGACGATCGCGATCACCAGTGCCGCGAGAAGGAAGAGCGTGAGGTTGCCGGTCATCGTGTCGATGGCCTTTGGGGGATAAGAAACCCTCATGGTGAGGAGGCGCCTTGGCGCCGTCTCGAACCATGAGGCCACAGACGGGCTCACATCCTTCGAGACGCCGCTTCGCGGCTCCTCAGGATGAGGAGATCAATGCGACCGTGCCAGACAGAACGCCACCACCTGCTCCAGCGCCGTCTTCATCGGCGAGGCCGGGAACAGCGCCAGCGCGTCGACGGCCATGGCGCCGTAATGGTGGGCGCGGCTGATGGTGTCTTCGAGTGCGCGGTGCTTGGTCATCAGCCCGATGGCGTGATCGAGATCGCCGTCGCCGATCTCGCCGCGCTCCAGCGCCTTGATCCAGAACGCGCGTTCACTGTCATTGCCGCGTCGGAACGCCAGCACCACCGGCAGCGTGATCTTGCCCTCGCGGAAATCGTCGCCGATGTTCTTGCCGAGCTTGGCGGCCTTGCCACCGTAATCGAGCACGTCGTCGACGAGCTGGAAGGCGATGCCGAGATTCATGCCGACCGAGCGGCAGGCGGTCTGCTCGGCCTTCGGCCGGTTGGCGATCACGGGGCCGACCTCGCAGGCGGCAGCGAACAGCTCGGCGGTCTTGCCGCGGATCACGGCGAGATATTCGTCCTCGGTGGTGGCGGTGTTCTTGGCGGCTGCGAGCTGCATCACCTCGCCCTCGGCGATGGTGGCAGCAGCCGATGAGAGAATGTCGAGTGCACGCAGCGAGCCGACCTCGACCATCATGCGAAAGGCCTGGCCGAGCAGGAAGTCGCCGACCAGCACGCTGGCCTCGTTGCCCCACAGCATCCGCGCCGACAGCTTGCCGCGCCGCAGTTCGCTTTCGTCGACGACGTCGTCATGCAGCAGGGTGGCGGTGTGCATGAACTCGACCGCGGCGGCGAGCTTGATGTGGCCGTCGCCGGAATAGCCGGTGAGGTTGGCCATCGCCAGCGTCAGCATCGGCCGCAGCCGTTTTCCGCCCGAGGAGATCAGGTGATTGGCGACCTCGGGAATCATGGTGACTTCCGACCCCGTCCGCGACAGGATCGTGGCGTTGACCCGCTCCATGTCGGCGGCGCAAAGGCCGACCAGCGCATCGATCGAGGCGTTCGACGGGGTTTCGAAAGGTACAATAACCGCCACGCAGGTCTCCACTTTTGCCCAGGACGCACTATCCTGACCTACAATAGAAAGTGCCGGCTGGGGCGGCAAGGGCACGATACGGTTGACAGCCGCGGCCTACCCCTCGCAACCGGGTGGGACCCGTTATTTTGACGCGTTTCTTGATGCGAACCGGACCCCACTTCGCTCGAAAACGCTACGCAGGAGAACGCAAATTGCGGGAATTGGTTCGGACCAACGATATCGTGCTGGTTTCCGCGGTCGGGGCGCTGCTCGACAGCGCCCATATCCATCACCTGGTGCTGGACCAGAACATGAGCGTGATCGAGGGCTCGTTGGGCATGCTGCCGCGCCGGATTCTGGTTCATGAGGACGACAACCGCGAAGCGCGCCAGATCCTGACCGACGCGGGCCTTGCCCATGAATTGCGGGCCGATGAAGCATAGCGTTTTCGAGCGAAGTGGGGTCCGGTTCGCGTGAAGAAAACGCGTCAAAATAAAAATCCGGAGAGCGGTTCTGATGAAATCAGAACCGCCGAGGCTCAACTCGATCTGACCGAGGACGCGTTTCTCGGCGGCCGGTTGCGGCTGCGGCAATTGAAATCCGGACACCGCGCCGGTCACGATGCCGTGTTGCTGGCGGCGGCGACGGACGCGCGAACTGGCGATCGGGTCGCCGATCTCGGCACCGGGATCGGCGTCGCAGGACTGTCGGTGGCCTGTCGCGTCGGCGGCATCGATCTCGTGCTGGTCGAGATCGATCCGACGCTTGCGGATCTTGCGCGCCACAATGCGGTGGCGAACAACATTGCGGCCGAGGTTCTGGTGCTCGACATCGAAGCCGATGCTGCGACGTTTGCGGCGCTCGGCCTCAAGCCCGACAGTGTCGATGTGGTGCTGATGAATCCGCCGTTCAACGATCCGGCGCGGCACCGGCGTTCGCCCGACGAAGCGCGCGGGATCGCGCATGTCGCGACTGAAACCACGCTGGCGAACTGGACCCATGCAGCCCGGCGTATTCTCAGATCCAAGGGCGTGCTGACACTGATCTGGCGTGCCGACGGGATCGCCGAGGTGCTGTCGACGCTCGCCCACGGTTTCGGCAGCCTGGAAATCCTGCCGGTTCACGGTGATGTGAGGGGGCCGGCGAACCGGATTCTGGTTCGCGCCATCAAGGGCGGACGGGCACCGACGCAGATCCATCCTGGGCTGATGCTCAATGATGAGTCAGGTGTGCCCAATAAACGGGTACAGGAAGTGCTGGCCGGAAAGGGAATATTGCCGCTGGCTGGCAGGTAGAGGACGTGTCGCCTGCTCAAGCCTTGTGCCGGATGTCGCGCCGTGTATGCAAAACGTTATTGCGGGAGTGTTTCCGACTGCCGTTTCGGGACGGAAGTGAAGTTGACCGCGGTCAAAAGCGCGCCGATCAGCATTATCAGCAGATAGATTTTCATGTCACTCTCCGCTGCGCCATTGCAGCCACGGCGACCACAATGCAAAAGGCATTCCAGCCAAACTGGCCTTCCGCCTTTCAATGACATTCGGGCGGTAAAAAATGGTTAATTCGAGGTAGCCGCATGAGTGAACAAATAAGTGATCGCACCGGATTGCCGGGCTTGCTCGACCGGCTGAAGGCGCTTGTTCCGGCGAAATTCCGGCCGGGCGGCGTGGTGGTGCCGGTGGTGCGACTATCCGGCACGATCGGAGCGGTGACACCGCTGCGGCCGGGGATGTCGCTCGCCGGCGTCGCGAAGATGCTCGAACGCGCGTTCGCCACCAGACATGCCAAGGCGGTGGCGCTGGTGATCAATTCGCCCGGCGGCTCGCCGGTGCAGTCGCGCCAGATCTATCTGCGGATCAAGCAGCTCGCGGCGGAAAAGAAATTGCCGGTGCTGGTGTTCGTCGAGGATGTCGCGGCCTCCGGCGGCTATATGATCGCCTGTGCGGGTGACGAGATTTTTTGCGATCCGTCCTCGATCCTGGGTTCGATCGGTGTGGTCGGCGGCAGCTTTGGATTTGTCGAAGCGATCAGGAAGATCGGTGTCGAACGCAGGCTATATACCGCGGGCGAACACAAGGCGACGCTCGATCCGTTTCTCCCCGAGAACCCCGACGACGTCGCGCGCCTGAAAACGATTCAGCGCGAAATCCACGCCGTGTTCATCGCGCTGGTCAAGGACAGCCGCGGCGCCCGCCTCAAGGGGACCGATGATCTGCTGTTCACCGGCGAATACTGGGCGGGCGAGAAATCCGTCGCGCTGGGACTGGCGGACGGGATCGGCGACCTGCGCGCGACGCTGCGCGCCCGCTATGGCGACAAGGTGCTGACGCCGGTGATTGCGCCGCCCGGCGGCATGCTTGCCGGGCTGCTGGGCCGCAAATCGGGCGCGGGGGCGTCGTCGCTCGACGGTATCGAGGGGTTACCGGACGGGCTGATTTCGGCACTGGAGACGCGGGCAATTTGGGCCAAATTCGGATTCTAGAATCCGTCCAGCCCGCGCCATTTAGTCCTAAAGGGCTGATTGCAGCGCAGGCCGGCTTGGAGGAGAATGCGGCATTGGGGGCTGACACGTGAACGACAAGGATCGACCGATGCCGCCGTTGATCGCATTCGCTGGCGCCCTGGGTGGGCTGGCCGTGGTCCGCTGGGCTTACAAGACCGCCGTCCGCATCAATCAGGAGCTGGAAGAGGCCCGCCTGGCGCGCGTCGCCGAGGCCGCCCGTTCGGGTGATATCCCGACCCTGCGGCGGGACCCCGTGACCGGGGCTTACCGGCCGGGGTAAGGCTCGCTCCCGTCATTCCGGGGCGATGCGTCAGCATCGAACCCGGAATCTCGTGATTCCGGGTTCATCGCTGCGCGATGCCCCGGAATGACGGCGGG
>Ga0209023_10003934_pt1 | contig 17318 bp, 15 predicted proteins | sample LakOneMetagenome_FD_187468 | JGI IMG/M metagenome (GOLD analysis project Ga0209023, IMG submission 187468) | Freshwater and sediment microbial communities from Lake Erie, Canada (SPAdes) (version 2) | ecosystem: Environmental > Aquatic > Freshwater > Lentic | place: Lake Erie, Canada... | reverse complement strand
ATCTCGTTCAGCAGCAGCGCCTGCGACGGCAACAGCACCCACGACAGCGCGAGCAGCGCGAACAGCGCCAGTTCCCACCAACGCCACGTCGCCAGCGCGCGCATCGATTGCCCGACCGCTTTCACCGGCTACCCCCCGCGCGCGCGAACAGCCCCTGAGGCCGCACCAGCAGGATCACGATCATCAGCGTGTAGACGATGAACGCGCCGAGCTTGGGGATGTAGTACTTGCCGGCGACGTCGGCGATGCCCAGCAGCAGTGCCGCCAAGAGCGGGCCGGTGAGCGTGGTCGTGCCGCCGACCGAGACGACGATCAGGAAGTAGATCATGAACTTCAGCGGGAAGGTCGGATCGAGCCCGAGGATCTCGGTGCCGAGCGCGCCGCCCAACCCCGCCAGGCCCGAGCCGACCGCGAACGTCAGGAGGAAGATGCGGTTCACGTTCAGGCCCAGCCCCGAGGCGACGCGCGGGTCGTCGACCGACGCACGCAACTGGCTGCCGAAGCGCGTGGACGACAGGATCCACTGCAGCCCGAGCGTCAGCGCGGCGCAGACGACGATGATGAACAGCCGGTACTTGCCGATGCCGATCCAGCTGATGTCGAAGCGCCCTTCGAGCCAGGGAGGCAGATGGATGTTCTGCTGCATCGAGCCGATGAAGTAGTCCACCGCGGCGATCGCCATGAACACCAGGCCGATCGAGAACAGCACCTGATCCAGGTGCGACTTGCCGTACATGCGCCGGTACAGCAGCGGCTCGAGGATCGCGCCGAGCAGCGCCGTGCCGATGAAGGCGAGCGGCAGCGTGACGAGGAACGGCACGCCGAGCCGGTTCATCAGCAGCACCGTGATGTAGCCGCCGGCCATCGCGAACGCGCCGTGCGCGAGGTTGATGAAGTTCATCAACCCGAGCGTCACGGCCAGGCCGACGGCGAGCACGAACATCAGCATGCCGTAGGCGATGCCGTCGAACAGGAGGGTCAACATCGGGCTGGCCCTCGATCGGCCGCTACTTGGCCTTCCCCGGATCCTTCACGGCCTTGATGACGTCGAACTCGACGTTGTACAGACCGTTGTTCATCGACGGCACGCGCTCGACCTTGCGGATGTAGACGTCCTGCACGATGTCGCGCGTCTGGCCGTCGATCAGCACCGGGCCGCGCGGGCTCTCGAAGACCTGCCCCTTCATCGCCGCGAGCAGCGCGTCGCCGCCGGCGCCCTTGCTGCCTTCGAGCGCCTTGTAGATCACGCGCATCCCGTCGTAGCCGCCGACGGCCATGAAGTTCGGGCGCATGCCCTTGTTCGCGGCCTGGAACGCCTCGACGAACTTCTTGTTCGTGGCCGATGGATGCGCCGCCGAATAGTGGTGCGAGTTGACGACGCCCAGCGCCACGTCGCCCATGTCGTTGAGCTGGTCGTCGTCGGTCACGTCGCCAGTGGCGATCAGGCGGATGCCGCTCTTGTCGAGCCCGCGTTCGGCGAACTGCTTCATGAACACCGCACCCTGGCCCGACGGCAGGAACACGAACAGCGCGTCCGGCTTCACATCCGCCACCTTCTGCAGCGCCGGCGCGAAGTCGGGCGTGCGCAGCGGCGTGCGCAGCTTGTCCAGGATCTGCCCGCCGTCGAGGCGGAACTGGCTGTCGAAGAACTTCTCGGCATCGAACCCCGGGCCGTAGTCGGCCACCAGCGTGATGACCTTCTTGATCTTGTTCTTCGCCGCCCAGTCGGCGATCGAGATCGTCACCTGCGGCAGCGTGAAGCTGGTGCGCACGATGTAGGGCGATGCTTCGGTGATGCTGCTCGTCGCCGCGGCCATCACGACCAGTGGCGTCTTGCTCTGCGTCGCCAGCGGCGCGGTCGCCAGCGCCGTGGGCGTGATGCCGAAGCCGGCGATCACCGCGACCTTGTCGTTGACGATCATCTCCTGCGCGATGCGCTTGGTCGCGTCGGGCACCGCGCCGTCGTCCTTCAGGATCACCTCGACGGTGCGGCCGGCAACCTTGTTGCCGTTCTGCGCCATCCACAGCTTCACCGCGGCCTCGATCTGCCGCCCGGTCGACGCCGACTGGCCGGTCATCGGCAGGATCAGCCCGATCTTGATCGGGCCGGTGTCGGCGGCGCCGGCGCCGATGCCGCTCGCGGCGGCGATCAGGCCCAGGACGGTCTTGAGGACGAGGCGCTTCGTGGTCATGAGTTCTCCGCGGGGTAAACCAGCAATGTCATTGCAATGTGTCCGCAACTGTAGCCGCGGCGATCAGTCCGGCCGATAGGCAGAATCCAGCACCAACCCGCCGCCGCTGACGCGCGACACGCAGGCGCAGAGCCGCTGGTTCGACTGCTTCTGGTGCGGACTGAAGAACACGTCGCGGTGATCGACGCGGCCGTGGGCCTCGACGATGTCGACCGCGCACAGGCCGCACTCGCCGCGCCGGCAGTCGTACAGCGTGTCGACGCCGTGTTCGTTGAGCACGTCCAGCAACGTGCGGTCGGCCGGCACATTCAACTCGATGCCGTGCCGCGGCAGGCGGACCCAGAACGCCTCGTTCGCCGACGCGCCGGTGTTGCCGAAGGTCTCGAAGCGCAGGTTGGCCGGTGGGCGACCCGCCGCGGCCCAGGCCGCGCGGACGGCGTCGAGCATCGGCAGCGGCCCGCACATCAGCAACAACGCATCGGGATGGAGTCGGGCGATCTCGTCGGCGAACGCGATGCGCTGGCCGGCGTCGTCGGTGCAGGTCTGCAGGCGGTCACCGAGCGTGGCGCCGAGCACGTCGAGCATCGCGAGTTCGGCCGCGCTGCGTGCCGCGTAGGCCATGCGCACGTCGGCGCCGCGCGCGGCCAGCAGCTGAGCCATGCCGACGATCGGCGTGATGCCGATGCCGCCGGCGACGAGCCAATACTGCGGCGCGCCGAGCGGCAGCTCGAAGTGGTTGTTGGGCTCGCCGATCATCAGCTCGGCGCCGGTCTCCAGCGACCAGAGGTGGTGGGAGCCGCCGCGGCTCACGTCGGCGCGCTTGACCGCGATGCGGTAGGCATCGCGCTGCGGCGAGGGCAGGCCGACGAGCGAATACGAGCGCGTCTCCTCGCGCCCCTGGATCGGCACCCGCACCTCGAGGTGGCTGCCGACCGTCCATGGCCGCGCCCCGCCTTCGGGACGGATCTCGAACTCGCGCACCGTCGGGGTCAGGTCGCGATGGGCGCGGATCGTCGCGGGGTGCCAGTCGTGAGCGTTGCGCATCGCGATCTCCGATGGATCAGCGCGCCGAGCGGCGCCGGATCAGGCGCGCACCCGGCACCAACTGAAGCGTCTTGTGGTTCTGCAGCGCCTGCTGCAGGTTGCGCCGCGCGATGCGCGCGTGCTCGCGCATCAGGCTTTCCGCGCGCGCACCCTCGCGCTGCACGATGGCCTCGATGACCATGTGGTGCTGCGCCTGCGCGACGACGAGGACGTCGCGCGCATGCGGCCCGATCGCCTGCGCCATCACGAAGCCGTTCGGCGACGCGAACGGCAGCGCGGTCGCGCGCTCCAGCTGACGCGCCACCAGCGGGCTGTCGGCCATTTCGGCCAGCAGCGCATGGAACCGGGCGTTCTCCTGGACGTAGATCGAGAACGTCGCGTCGGTCAGCTCGGGCGCCGCCAGCGCTGCGTCGATGCGTTCGAGGCCCGCGCGCGCCTCGGCGATCAGCACCGGGCTCACGCCGCGCTCGGCGGCCAGGCGCACCGCCAGGCCCTCCATCGCGCCACGCACCTCGATCGCGTCGTGGATGTCGCTCTCGGAGAAGTCGCGCGCCGCATAGCCGCCATTCGGCAGCGCATCGAGCAGGCCCTCCTCGGCGAGGCGCACGAGGGCGAGCCGTACCGGCGTGCGCGAGACGTTCAGGCGTTCGACCAGCCACAGCTCCGCGATGCGCGCACCGGCCTTCAACTCGCCGCCCAGGATCAGCTCGCGCAGCGCGAGCTGCGCCTTGACCGTCTGCGGGGCCGACGAGGCCTCGCCGTCCATCGCACGGGCGCGCATCACGCGGCCGTGCGCAGCGGGATGACGCGCTGCCGTGGCGGCGCGCCGTTCTCGGCGGCGATCATCTGGTCGATCAAGCGGCGCATCCACATCGAGCCGGCATCGATGTTGAGGTTGTAGAAGCTGTAGCCGGGGTGATCGTCGATCGCCTGCTGCTGCGCTTCGAGCACCAGTTCGTCCTCACGGAAGATGCTCGCCACGCCTTCGCGCAACTCGTGCGTCAGGCGCTGGTCGTGCAGCACGTAGTTGCGCGCGAAGGCCCAGAAGTACAGGCACGTCTTGTCGGTCTCGGGCGTGATCGTGTTCAGCACATAGCCGTTGACGCCGCGGCTGCGGTCACCGGGCCGATCGTCCGACCCGCGCGCACCGGTGCCGGCCTCGGCCACGCCGACATCGATCGCGATCGTCGCCGGCGCCTCGAAGCGGATGATCTGCCAGCGGTCGACCGGCCCCTCGTAGCCGCGCCCGCGGCGGATCTGGCCGGCCCAGAACGGCGGGGCGTCGATGTTCTCCATCCAACGCGTGACGGTCGCGGTGCGATCACCGTGCGTCGCGACGAACGGCGCCTCGGCCACCGCCTGCTGGCCGATCGACGAGCCGTGCACGAAGGTCTCGTGCGTCAGGTCCATCAGGTTGTCGAGCACGAGGCGGTAGTCGCACCGGACGCGGATCATCTGGCCGTCGCCGGCCCAGGCCGGGTCGTCGTTCCAGTGCAGATCGGGCACGAGCGCCGGGTCGGCCAGGGCCGGGTCGCCGGGCCAGAGCCAGACGAAGCGGTGCTTCTCGACCACCGGGTAGCTGCGCACGCAGGCCGACGGGTTGATCGTCTCCTGCGAGGGCATGCGCGTGCAGCGGCCATCGGCGTTGTAGACCAGGCCGTGGTAGCCGCAGGTGACCTCGTCGCCGTCCAGCCGCCCCTTCGACAGTGGCAGCAACCGGTGCCAGCAGGCATCCTCGAGGATCGCGACGCGACCGTCGAGGCGGCGGAACATCACGACCTTCTGGTTGCAGACGGTGCGCGCGAGCAGTTCCTTCTTGACCTCGACGTCGTACGCACAGGCGTACCAGGCGTTCAGCGGGAATGTGCTCATGAGACCGGTCCTGGAATCCACAATGTATACAGACTGATAGTTTCGTGTCGAGGATTCGATCCAAATAATCGGGTAATCCCTGATCTTCGATGGATTCATGTATCCAACAATGACACGATCAGCACTCATCGAGACGCCATGACCACGCGCACCACCCCGCCCTTTCGAGCCGACCACGTCGGCAGCTTCCTGCGCCCGAAAGTCCTGCTGGAGGCCCGCGAGCAGCGTGCGCGGGGCGAGATCAGCGCCGCGCAACTGCGCGCCGTCGAAGACCGCGCCATCACCGAGATCGTGAAGTTCCAGGAAGACGTCGGCCTGCAATCGATCACCGACGGCGAGTTCCGCCGCACCTACTTCCACATCGACTTTCTGGAGCGGCTCGGCGGCGTCAAGACCGACCTGCCGGTCACGATCAAGCGGCCCGACGGCACCGAGGAACTCGCCCCGCCGGTGATGCGCGTGGTCGGCAAGGTCGAGCACACGCAGGACATCCAGCGCGCCGACTTCGAGTACCTGAAGAGCCAGGTGTCGCCCGGCCGCACGCCGAAGGTCACGATCCCGTCGCCGACCATGCTGCACTTCCGCGGTGGCCGCGCCGGCATCAGCAAGGAGCACTACCCCGAGCTCGATCCGGCGTTCTACGACGACGTGGCGCAGGCCTACGGCGACGAGTTGCGCTCGCTCGCCGCGGCCGGCGCGACCTACGTGCAGATGGACGACACCAACCTCGCGTACCTGTGCGACGACCGCATGCGCGAAGCGGCGCGCGCGCGCGGCGACGATCCGAACGAGCTGCCGCATCGGTATGCCTGGTTCATCAACAAGATCGTCGCGCAGAAGCCGCCCGGCATGACCCTCGCGATGCACCTGTGCCGCGGCAACTTCAAGAGCACGCACGCCGCGGCCGGCAACTACGAGCCGGTGGCCGAGGCCTTGCTCGCCGAGATGAAGCTGGACGCGTACTTCATGGAGTACGACGACGAACGCTCCGGCGACTTCCGCCCGCTGCGCTACCTCAGCAAGGGCAAGACCGTGGTGCTCGGACTGGTGACGACGAAGTTCGGCACGCTCGAATCGAAAGACGACCTGAAGCGCCGCATCGACGAAGCCGCGAAGTACGCGCCGCTCGATCAGCTCTGCCTGTCGCCGCAGTGCGGCTTCTCCAGCACGGTGCACGGCAACAACATCGCCGTGCAGGCGCAGCGCGACAAGCTCGCGCTGGTGGTCGAGGTGGCGCGCGAGGTCTGGGGCGGCTGAAGGGTCAGGGCTTGACGAGCCAGCGGTCCAGCGTCGCGAACAGCGCATCGATGTCGATCGGCTTGGCGATGTGGTCGTTCATGCCGCTGGCCAATGCGCGGTCACGGTCGCCGCTCATCACGTTGGCGGTCATCGCGATGATCGGCAGCGCCGCGTGGCGCGGGTCGCGGCGCAGCACCTCGGTCGCCTCGTAGCCGTCCATCACCGGCATCTGGCAGTCCATCAGCACGACATCGAACGGGTGCTGCGCGAGCGCCTCGATCGCGGCGCGCCCGTCGCCGGCGACACGAACCTCCATGCCCGCGTTGCTCAGGATCTCGCACGCCAGCTCCTGGTTGATGTCGTTGTCGTCGACCAGCAGCACGCGCACGCCGCGCAACCGTTCGCGCGGCGGCTCGGCCGCGGCGGGGGGCGGCGCGGCCGCGATGGCCGGCACCGCCCGGCCGAGCGCGGCCAGCGCGACCTCGAACAACGCCGACGGCAGCACCGGCTTGGCCAGCACGCCGCAGTGCGCCAGCCCGTCGCGCGCCAGGCGTTGCGACACGCCTTCGCGCGCGGAGGCGCTGCTCATCAGCACGATCGCCGGCGGTGGCTGCATCCACGCGCTGAGCTGCAGTGCGCAGGCGACACCGTCCATGCCCGGCATCTCGGCATCGATCAGCACGAGCTCGAACGGCGTGCGGCGCGCCGCCGCGAACGCGAGATGCGCGTCGGCCACCCCGACCGGGTGCAGCCCCGCGGCGCGGCACAGGTCCACCAGGGCGGCGCGGGCCTGTTCGTGGTCGTCGACGACGAGCGTGCGTTCGCCGAGGAAGCGGCGCGGCGACGGCGCGGCCATATCCGGCAGGTCGAACGTCACATTGAACGCGAAGCGGCTGCCGCGCCCGGGCGCGCTGTCGACCTCGAGCTGACCCCCCATCGTGCGCACCAGGCGCTGACAGATCGCCAGGCCGAGGCCGGTGCCGCCATGCTGGCGCGAGGTCGAGGCATCGGCCTGCTCGAACGGCTGGAACAGGCGCTCCAGGTGCTGCGCGGTCATGCCGCTGCCGCTGTCGCTGACGCTGAAGCGCAGCGTCGCGGCGCCCACCAGCGGCGTGGGCAGGGCCTCGACCGCGAGCACGACTTCGCCGCGCTCGGTGAACTTCACCGCGTTGCTGACGAGGTTCACGAGCACCTGCCCGAGGCGCATCGGGTCGCCGATCAGGTCGCTCGGCAGCGTCGGCGGCAGTGCGAAGACCAGCTCCAGCCCCTTGTTGCCGGCCGACAGGCCGACCAGGTTCGCCAGGTCCTTCAGCACATCGTCGAGCTGGAACGGCACGCGTTCGAGTTCGATCTTGTCCGCCTCGATCTTCGAGAAATCGAGGATCTCGTTGATCAGCCCGAGCAGCGCCGTCGCCGAGCGCTCGATCTTCTCGACGTAGTTGCGCTGTTGCGCGTCGAGCGGCGTGCGCAGCGCCAGATGCGCCATGCCGAGGATCGCGTTCATCGGCGTGCGGATCTCATGACTCATGTTCGCGAGGAAGCGACTCTTGGCCTGGTTCGCATCGTCGGCCGCCGCGCGCTGGCGACGCAACTCGTCGGCCAGGACGCTGTCGGTGACATCGGAATGCATGCCCATCAGCAGCGGATGCCGGCCCGGCTCGCGCACCACCGAGGCGGTGCTGCTGATCCAGCGCTCGCTGCCATCGAGGTGCCGGATCTTGAACTGGATCGACGTCGGCTTGTCGTCGTTCTGCTCGCCGGCCAGCACCCGGTCGGCAATGCCGTCCATCCGCGCCTGCAGCGCGGCGCGGCCCTCGGCATCCATCGTCTGCTCGCGCACTGCCTGCAACCCCGGATGGCCCTGCGGGTCGTAGCCGCGCATGCGGTACATGTTGTCGTCCCAGCGCATCTCGCGCGTGACGAGGTCATAGGACCAGACGCCGAAGCCGGCATGCGCCGCGGCGATCGCTGCGCGCTTCTCGGCCGAGCGCATGCGCTCGAGCGTCTCGTAGCGCTCGGTGACATCGAGCGAGCACCCGATCAGCGCGACCGGCTGGCCGTCCTCGTCTCGTTCGGCGATGCGCCGCGACAGCAGCACCCGGTAGCTGCCGTCCGGTTGCCGGTAGCGCGCGGTGCCGTCGACGACGCCGGCGCCGCGCTCGAGCGCGGCGCTCGTTGCATCGGCGATGTCCGGCAGGTCGTCCGGATGGATGTTCGAGCGCAGCTGCTCGATCGGCAAGCCTTCGTCGACCGGCGGCGGATCGTAGACGCCGGCCATCGCGAAGCCGTGCGCGTTCGCGTAGATGCGGCCATTGCGCAAGTCGATGCGCCATACCGACAGGTCCATCATCTCGACGGCCATCGCCATCGGCAGCACGCCCAGCGGATCGCGTGGTGACTCCATGGTGGCTCGATCGATCAGTCGCTGGACAGCTTGCCGCTGCGCACCGTCACCGCACCGGCCACCTTCGCGAGGCTGCGCCCGGCGCGCGCACAGCGCTGCGCGTCGCGCGCGAAGAACAGGCCATCGGCCCGGCTCGCGACCGCATGCACCTCACCGCTGATCGGCTCGACGATGCCGCCGGCCGACCCGTAGTGCAGACTGATGATCTCGCGCCGGGTGCCGGGCGGCGAACCTCGCAGCGGATGGTGGCGGGTGTCCATGGCGTGCTTCTCCGGGGCCTTGGCGGCACTGTAACGCCGCTAGCTGCCGCCGAGGCGTCTCGTTAGACGTTGTGCGGCCGCGTGCACCGCCGACGCGAACTCGGCGCGCGCGCGGCTCGTCGGCAACGTCAGCGTCAACGCGCCGACGAGCGCACCGTCGCCGCCGAACACCGGAGCCGAGATGCCGGTCAGGCCGGGCACGCGATCACCGTCCAGCGCCACGACCCCGTCGCGACGGATCTGCTCGTAGAGCCTGCCGCGCGCCCCGTCGTGCGCCAGCAGCACGCGGCCGCCGGCGCCCTGGGCCAGCGGCAGGAGGTCGCCGGCGCGGATGTGGTCCCGCAGCAGGTGCGGCGAGTCGACGCGGTACAGGCACAGCCGCTCGTCGCCCTGGCGCACATGGAACGCCGCGCTCTCGCGCGTGCTCGCCACGAGTTCGCGCAACACCGGCATCACCTCTGCCTCGAGCGAAAAGCTCGCGGCGTAGATCGAATGCAGCCGCGCGAGCTCCGGGCCGAGCGCATAGCGGCCGTCGGCGCGACGCGCGATCAGGCGCGCGTGCTCCAGCGACGCCAGCAGCCGGAGCACCGTGCTCTTGTAGAGCCGGGTGCGCTCGGCCAGTTCGGCCAGCGACAGGCTGTCGTCACCGCTGCGGAACGCCGCGAGCAGCGACAGCGCACGGTCGACCGCGGCGGCGCCGCCGGGCGCTGCGGCATCGTCGGCCACCGACAGGTGCGCGGCTTTGCGCGGCATGCGAAGACCCCTTCAAGGCCGGCGCTTGACAGCGGCGGCTCGCCAACTTAACATTTTCAGAACTATATTCTGTCTTATAGAACAACTTACAGGGCATGTCAAGTCCGACTCTTCCTGCCGCCGGGTCCGTGCTGATCAGCGAGGTCGGCCCGCGCGACGGCCTGCAGAGCGTGGCGCGCACGATGGCCACGCCCGACAAGTTCGCCTGGATCGATGCGCTGCACGCCGCCGGCGTGCGCGAGATCGAGGTCTGCTCGTTCGTGCCGGCCAGGCACCTGCCGCAGATGGCGGACGCGGCCGAGGTCGTGCGTCACGCGCTGGCGCGGCCCGGATGGACCGTGATGGCGCTGGTGCCGAACCTGCGCGGCGCCGAAGCGGCGCTCGCCGCCGGCGTGCACAAGCTGACGCTGCCGGTTTCGGCGAGCGCCGCGCATTCGCTCGCGAACGTGCGCAAGACCCGCGAGCAGATGATCGACGAGATCCGCCGCATCGTCGCACTGCGCAACGAGCGCGCGCCGCACGTGCGGATCGAGGCCGGCATCTCGACCGCGTTCGGCTGCACCCTCCAGGGCCCGGTCCCGGAAGACGACGTTGTGCGCATCGCCGCGCAGTCGATCGAGGCGGGTGCGGACGAGGCGGGCTTGTCGGACACGACCGGCCACGCCAACCCGGCCCAGGTGCGTCGCCTGTTCAACCGCGTGCGCGCCGAGATCGGGGCGCACACCGGTGCCGCGCACATGCACAACACGCGCGGGCTCGGCCTGGCGAACTGTCTGGCCGCGTTCGACGTCGGGGTGCGCACCTTCGACGCGTCGCTCGGCGGCCTCGGCGGCTGCCCGTATGCACCGGGTGCCTCCGGCAACGTCGTGACCGAGGACCTGGTGTTCATGTTCGAAGCGATGGGCGTCTCCACCGGCATCGACATCGCGCGCCTGATCGCGGCGCGCGAGCCGCTGAAGGCCGGACTTCCGGGCGAGCCGCTCTACGGCATGACGCCCGAAGCGGGCGTGCCCCAGGGCTTCGTGCAAGGAGCCGCGCATGGCTGAGCAGGGACTTCCGCTGGCCGGCGTGCGCGTCGTCGAGTTCACGCACATGGTGATGGGCCCGACCTGCGGCATGATCCTCGCCGACCTCGGCGCCGAGGTCGTCAAGGTCGAACCGCTCAACGGCGACAACACGCGCCGACTGCTCGGCTCGGGCGCCGGCTTCTTCTCGATGTTCAACCGCAACAAGAAGAGCCTCGCCGTCGACACGAACGACGCGCGCGGCCGCGAGATCGTGCTGAAGCTCGTCGCCGGCGCCGATGTCTTCAGCGAGAACTTCAAGGCCGGCACGATGCGCAAGCTCGGGCTGGACTACGCCGCCCTGTCCGCGCTCAACCCGCGCCTCGTCTACGTCTCGCACAAGGGCTTCCTGCCCGGCCCGTACGAGCACCGCACCGCGCTCGACGAGGTCGTGCAGATGATGGGCGGCCTGGCGTACATGACCGGCCCCGAAGGCCGGCCGCTGCGCGCGGGCTCGAGCGTCAACGACATCATGGGCGGCATGTTCGGCGCGATCGGCGCGCTGGCGGCCCTTGCTGCGCGCGAGAAGACCGGCCGGGGCCAGGAAGTGCAAAGCGCGCTGTTCGAGAACAACGTGTTCCTGGTCGCGCAGCACATGATGCAGTTCGCGGTCACCGGCCGGCCGGCCGCGCCGATGCCCAGCCGCATCTCCGCCTGGGGCCTCTACGATGTCTTCACGGTGCGCGACGACGAGCAGATCTTTCTCGCCGTCGTCTCCGACACGCAATGGGCGCTGTTCTGCGACGCGTTCGAGCTCGACGACCTGAAGGGCGACGCGCGCCTGGGCACCAACAACCAGCGCGTGCTCGCGCGCGACTGGCTGGTGCCGCTGTTGCGCCAGCGACTGGCACCGCACAGCGCGGCCCAGATCGGCGCGCTCTTCGAAGCGCGGGGCCTGCCCTACGCGCCGATCACCAAGCCGCAGGACCTGTTCGACGATCCGCACCTGAGCGCCACCGGCGGTCTGGCGCCGGTCACGCTGCCGGCCGACGCGAGCGGCGCGGGTCGCGAGGTGTCAACGCGCGCCGCGCTGCTGCCGGTCACGCTCGGCGGCGAGCGCTTGCCGCTGCGCGCGCCGCCGCCGTCGCTCGGCGAGCACACCCGCACGCTGCTGCGCGAACTGGGCTATGGCGATGCGACCATCGACGCGCTGCTGCGCGATCGCATCGTCCACGCCGCGGCACCCTCGGGCGAGCGGTCGACGTGAAGCGCCGTCAACGCCCGTCGACGAGCTGGGCAAAGCGCGCGCTTCGGAATCGCTCGACGACGAAGTCGACGAACACCCTCGTCTTCGCCGGCACCAGCCGCCGGCTCGGGTAGTACAGCGACAGCGGCCCGGCATCGCTGTACCACCCCGGGAGCAGCCGCACCAGCTCGCCCGCATCGACGAGCGCGAACGCGAACGGCATCGGCAGCAGCGCGACGCCGAGCCCGAGCCGCGCCGCCTCGGCGATTGCCTCGGGATCGCTGAAGATCAGCCGCGGCCGGCACGGCACCGGCTGCTCGGCACCACGACGCGAGCGCAACGTCCACGGCCGCACGCGCCCGGTGGGAGACGAGCGCCGCATGATGCCGTCGAACGTCGCCAGCTCGTCGGGCATGCGCGGCGCCTGCCGGCCGGCCATGTAGGCCGGCGACGCCACCGCGACGAGATGGACCGGCGACAGCTCGCGCGCCACGACTCCGGGCACCAGGTCGAAGCCGCCCCCGATCGCTGCGTCGAAGCCCTCGCCGACGAGGTCGACCTGGCGATTGTCGAAGTGCCAGTCCGGCAGCACCGCCGGGTAGCGCGCCAGAAAGTCACCGAGCAGCGGCACCAGGAAGTGGCGGCCGAACGCCTGCCCCATGCTCACCTTCAACGTGCCCGCCGGCGCCTGATCCGATTTGCCGACGCCGGCGAGCGCACCCTGCAGCGAACTCAAGGGCGCCCCCACCTGCTGCAGGAAGCGCTCGCCGCCCTCGGTGAGCGCCAAACGGCGCGTGCTGCGGTGAAACAGTCGGACGCCGAGATCCGCCTCCAGCCGCGCGACGTTCTTGCTCACGCCGGCGGGCGTCAGGCCCAGCACCCGGGCCGCGGCCGAAAAGCTGCCGTGCTCGGCGGTCTGAACGAAAGACACGAGATGCTGCAGATGGGCCACGCTTCATCTTAAACCACGGGTTGAAGCAGATTTCGTACGTTGAAGGCTAGTCGCCGCCGCGGATCGGCGCGACAGTCGTGGCATTCCATCACTCCCGCAGGCCTCGCATGCGCCCTCTCGCACTTCTGTTCGCCGCATCACTGACGCTGTTGTTGAATCTGCCGGCGCCGGCGTCGGCGCAGTCGCTCCAGTTCCCAGCCTCGTTCCGGGCGCGCGACATCACCACGAACGGCGCCACGCTGCACGTGCGCTCCGGCGGCTCGGGCCCCGCGGTGGTGCTGCTGCACGGGTACGGGGAGACGGGTGACATGTGGGTCCCGCTCGCCGTCGAGCTGGCGCGCGATCACACCGTGATCGTGCCCGACCTGCGCGGGCTGGGCCTGTCGTCCAAGCCGGCCGGCGGGTTCGACAAGAAGACCCAGGCCGGCGACGTGGGCGGCGTGATGACGGCGATCGGCGTCGAGCAGGCCGACGTGGTCGCGCACGACATCGGCAACATGGTCGCGTTCCAGTTCGCGGCGCAATCCCCGCAGCGCCTGCGCCGCCTGGTGCTGATCGATGCGCCGGTGCCGGGCGTCGGGCCCTGGGAGGAGATCCTGAAGAATCCGCTGCTCTGGCACTTCCGGTTCGGCGGGCCGGACATGGAGCGGCTGGTCGCCGGTCGTGAGCGGATCTACCTCGATCGCTTCTGGAACGAGTTCTCGGCTTCGCCCGACCGCTTCGGCGAAGCGGCGCGCAGGCACTACGCCAAGCTCTACGCGCGACCGGGTGCGATGCACAGCGGCTTCGCGCAGTTCGCGGCGTTCGATCAGGACGCGATCGACAACCGCGAGTTCCTCGCCCGCGGCAAGCTGAAGATGCCGGTCCTCGCGGTCGGCGGCCAGAAGTCCTTCGGGCCGATGATGGCGACGGTCATGCGCGCGGGCGCCGAGGACGTGACCGAGGGCATCGTCCCCGACTCGGGCCACTGGATCATGGAAGAGAACCCGCAGGCCACCATCCGCCTGGTTCGGGAATTCCTGGCCCGCTGAGAAGACCTACAGGAATCCGATCGAGATCCACGGTATCGCCGCGATCACGATCAACGCGATGAACAGCGCGCCGAGGTGCGGCCAGACACGCCCGATCGCCTGATCGGGCGCGACCTTGCCGATCGCGCAGGCGGCGTAGAAGCCGACGCCGAACGGCGGCGTGAACAGGCCCAGACCCATCGCAAAGATCGCGACCATCGCATAGTGCACTTCGTGGATGCCGAGCGCGCGCGCCACCGGAAACAGCAGCGGCCCGAACAACACCACCGCCGGAATCCCTTCGAGCACGCTGCCCAGGATCGTGAATGCGATCACCGAGATCGCCATGAAGCCGATCTTGCCGCCGGGCACGACGGCCATCAGGTCGACGAGCGCGCGCGAGAAGCCGGACTGCGTCAGCGCCCAGGCCATCGCCGTCGCACAGCCGATGATCAGGAGGATCGCGCCCGACAGCGACGCGGTGTCGACCAGCATCGGCTTGAGGCGGCCCCAGTCGAACTGCCGGTAGACGAACAGCCCGGCCAGGATCGTGTACGCGATGCCCACGGTCGAGACTTCGGTCGCGGTCGCGACACCTTCGACGACCACGGTGCGGATCACGAACGGCAGTGCGAGCGCCGGCAGTGCGATCCACAGGGCCTTGCGGATCTGGGCGCCGCTGGCCTTGGTCACGCCTGCGATCTTGTCACCCCCGGCCTCGCCGCGCGACTGGAACCAGACGACCACGCCGAGCGCGATCATGCCCACGACCGCGGGCATCAGACCGCCGGTGAACAACGCCGCGATGGACACACCGGTGACCGCGCCGATCGTGATCAGCACCAGGCTCGGCGGGATCGTCTCGCTCATCGCGCCGGAGGCCGAGAGCAGCGCGACCAGATCGCCATCCTTCGCGCCGCGCTTCTTCATCTCGGGGAACAGCGCGGGTGCGACCGCCGCCATGTCCGCCGCCTTCGAGCCCGAAATGCCGGAGACAAGGTACATCGCGCCGAGCAGCACGTACTGCAGGCCGCCGCGCACGTGGCCGATCAGCGTGGCGAGAAAGTCGACCATCGCGCGCGCGAGGCCCGTCATCTCGATCAGCGCGCCGAGGAACACGAACAGCGGCACCGACAGCAGGATGATGTGCGACATGCCCTCGTCCATGCGGCTCACGACGATCGTCAGCGGCGTCATCGTCGTGCAGATCAGGTAGGCGAGCGTGGCGATGCCGAACGCGAAGGCGATCGGCAGCCCGAGCCCGACGCAGATCATCACCAGCACGACGAAGAAGATCAGCAGGTTGATGTTGCCAAGCTGCGCGAACACCGGTTTGAGCAGCCACAGCCCGAGCGCGACGACGGCGACGAGCGCGATGCAGCCGAGCGCGTCGGCCCACGACGCCCGTTCGGCCAGCCGCGCCAGCGCGATCAACAGCAGCAGCGCGCAGCCGACGCCGATCGCCGCCGCGCGCACGCCGTCGTGCCATTCGAGCGCCGGCGTCGTCACGACCCACTGGTCGACGATGTGATCCCACGCCGGCTCGAGCAGCAGCGCCGCGAACACCACGATGACGACGACGCCCAGCGTCTCGACCCAGGCGCGCCGGCGCGGGCTCATCATCCCGAGGAAGGTGGTGAGCCGCATGTGCTCGTCGCGGCGCAGCGCGATCACCGCGCCGAGCATCGCCAGCCACAGGAACAGGATCGACGCGAGCTCGTCGGACCAGTCCAGCGGCGCACTGAAGACGTAGCGCGAGATCACACCTGCCAGCAGGATCACCGTCTCGAGCGCGACCAGCAACGCGGCCGGCCATTCGGTGATCGTCGCGATCACACGGTCGAAGCGCACCCAGGCCGCGGCGCGGGTGGGCGGGGCGCCCGGCGACGCCGCGGCATGCATGGCCCGGTCTAGGCCAGCTTGCCGGAGTACTTCTCCAGCTTGGCCATCGCCTCCTCGCCGAACTTGCCGCGCCACTCCTTGTAGAAGCCGGCCTTGGACAGCGCATCGCGGAACGACTTCGGATCAGGGTAGTTGAAGACCATCCCCTTGGACTTGAGCAGCACCTCGGTGTTGTTCTCCAGCCGGCGGATGTCGTCGCGCTGCGCCATCACCGCCGCGTCGACGTGCTTGGTGATCAGCGCCTGCACGTCCGGCGGCAGCGCGCCCCAGCGCTTGCCGTTCGCGAGGATCCACTGCCCGTCCCACATGTGGCGCGTCATCGAGCAGTACTTCTGCACCTCGTACAGCTTGGCGATGTCGATCAGCGCGACCGCGTTCTCCTGGCCCTCGGCGACCTTGGTCTGCAGCGCCGAATAGACCTCGCTGAAGTTGATGCTGATCGGCGAGGCTTCGAGCGCCTTGAACATCGAGGTCCACAGCGGGCTGACCGGCACGCGGATCTTGAAACCCTTCAGGTCGGCCGCGGTGTTGATCGGCTTGGTGCTGCTGGTGATCTGGCGGTAGCCGTTGTCCAGCGGCTTCTCGAAGACGTGCAGGTTGACCTTGTTGATCGCGGCGCGCACGAAGGCGCCGAGGTCGCCGTCCATCGCTGCCCACACGGCCGTGTAGTCCTTGAACGCGAATGCCAGGCCGTTGATGCCGGCCAGCGGCACCAGCGTCTGCAGGATCAGGCCGGAGAGCGGAAAGATGTCGATCGCGCCCGAGCGGACCTGCGACAGCATGTCGGTGTCGCCGCCGAGCTGGTTGTTCGGGAACACCTGGATATCGACCTTGCCGCCGCTGTCCTTGCGGATCGCCTCGGCCGCCTCCTTCACGCGGATCGTGCTCGGATGCGTCACCGGGATGTTGTTGGCCCACTTCAGCGTGATCGGCGCGGTCTGCGCGAACAGCGGCTGGCTCGCCGCGGCGAGCGCGCCGCCCGCAGCGAGGCCCTGGACGAAATGACGACGGGCGATGGTCATGGTGAGTCTCCGTTTGTGGTCGTGGTGTGTGGTGGATGGTCACGGACTCAGTACATCACGAGCCCGTTGTCGGCGACCAGCGTGCTGCCGGTGATGCTGCTGGCCTGCGACGAAACGAGAAACGCGATCGAGACCGCGATCTCGTGCGGCTGGGCGGTGCGATTCAGCACGCTCATGCCTTCGACGCGCGCACGGTGCGCGTCGTTCTTCCATTGCTCGGCAATCATCGGCGTGTAGGTCGCGCCGGGCGCGATCGTGTTGACGCAGATGCCGCGCGGCGCGAGGGACCGTGCCGCGTTCTTGGTCAGTGCCAGCACCGCGCCCTTGCTCGCTGCGTACGCGCCGGTGCCGCTCAGGCCGCCGCCGCGCAGACCGGCGACGCTCGCGACCGTGCAGATGCGCGCGTCGCCGGTCTGCG
>Ga0209023_10003933_pt1 | contig 17323 bp, 15 predicted proteins | sample LakOneMetagenome_FD_187468 | JGI IMG/M metagenome (GOLD analysis project Ga0209023, IMG submission 187468) | Freshwater and sediment microbial communities from Lake Erie, Canada (SPAdes) (version 2) | ecosystem: Environmental > Aquatic > Freshwater > Lentic | place: Lake Erie, Canada... | reverse complement strand
AACTTGAAGGAATTTTTGTGGCAAATATCACTGACAAACAGATGACAGCTAAACCTGGGGACTCTGATCGATGGCTCAGTGAAGTTGCTATTTGGGGGCATGGCAGTTTAGTTGCCCGCATTACACCACAAGGAGAACGGCTCTTCTACTTCCGCTATTTAAACAGTTCAGGAACTCGTGTCACCTACCCTATTGGTACTTATAGTAGGTCTGGCGAAGATGGCACAATGTCTTTAGCTGATGCAAGTACGAAGGCAAAGCAATTAGCAGGACTGCATAAATCAGGCATTAGAGACATTAAAGAGCATTTTGAAGCTGAGGAAGCCTCTCGAATTGCATTCAGAGATTCCGAACTGGCTCGTCTTGCTCAAGAAAAAGCCATTTCTGAGGCAGAGATTAAACGCCTCTCTGGGCGTATGACTGTTAGCCAACTATTTGAACGTTGGATGCAGCTTGAAATTTCAGAAAGAAAAGATGGCGGTGCGGAGGTACGGCGTTCATTTGAGAAAGATGTGTTACCAGCAATTGGTGAGTTGTACGTTGATGAAGTTATTAAAAGACAAATTACTGAAGTCACAGACGTTTTACTTGCTCGTGGAGTTAAGAGCATGGGAAAAGTCGTGTTCTCTCTTATTCGCCAAATGTTTAACTTTGCCGTTGAGCGAGATTTCGTTCCGAACAACCCAACCACCTCTATTAATAAAGGCAGGGTGTTTGGTAAAGATGAAGAATCAGATCGGATTTTAGCAGTCGAAGAAATTCAAATTTTAATAATTAAACTTCCTGAATCAAAACTGATTATTAGCTCAGAACTTGCTGTCTGGATCTGTTTATCTACAATCTGTCGGATTGGTGAGTTGTTATCAGCTCGTTGGGAACATATCGACTTCGTAAAAAAAATATGGACAATCCCAGCTAGTAAAAGTAAGAATGGAAAGCCACATAAAATTTATCTTTCAGATTTTGCAATTAAATACTTTAGAAAACTTCAAGAAGTTACTGGCTATTCTGAATGGTGTTACCCCAATGAAAACAATGACAATCATGTTGGTCCTAAAACAGTTACCAAACAACTTGTTGACCGTCAAAGAACTGAAGCTACAGCAATTATTCGTGGAAGAACCCAAATGTCTACGGCGCTAATCTTGCCTAGCGGTCATTGGACACCTCATGATTTACGTCGGACAGGTGCATCGATGATGACTCAGCTGAAGGTTTTACCTGATGTCGCTGACCTTTGTCTTAATCACGTTCAGCCAAATAAGCTTAAGCGAACTTATTTACGTTATGACTACGATGTTGAAATGAAAGAAGCTTGGATTGTTTTAGGGAGTTATTTAGAAAAGATTACCAGCGAAACGTCTTCCTAATTACAGTTGGTCTAAATTTATTCGATTATTTTTATTATATTTCTATTCATCCATCTGTAGTTTCTAATGTGGAACTTCAACATATCCTAGCTTTAATTGGTTAGCCTCAAAATTTGAATCAACTACACAAAAGTTACATGTAACAAATATCATTCTAAAATTCTTCAGTTACACACCATTTAATTGAGAACACATCTCTCATTCCAGAGGTGTTTGCTTATTTCCAAATTCAAGGCTTGCCATCGGTAAGCCTTTTTTATTTCCATTTTTCTTAATTCGTTATTCATTCATTTTCAGGAGTTGCATGATGCATAAATGTCCACGTTGTTATTCAAGTCATATTGAGGCTAGAAATACTGCTAAAAGAGCTGGTGGCGCGATTGGGGCTGCTGCGGGTGTTGCTGGCGGGGCATCAGGGGCTTTAGGTGGTGCAGAAATAGGTGCTGCTGTCGGCATAGTGGCTGGGCCAATAGGAAGTTTCGCTGGTGCTGTGTTAGGCGGATTGATTGGTGGTCTGACGGGTTGTGCCGCAGGCAGTGCTTTGGGCCAGTCGATTGATGAGCATGTGTTGAATAATTTTCACTGCTTGGATTGTGGCTATAACTTTCATGCAGATCATTTGTAGTTCTCTACCCTACTCTAATTTCTTATTCATTATTTTCATTCGTTTTCTTTTAGCTATTTCCTTTCAGTTGTTTTTAACGATAAGTCTTATCTGATCACTGCTGTTCTGCGGTGATCAGATAGGGCTTTGTTTATTTATATTAACGGAGTTTTATCATGGCACATTTAATTGAATCAATGGCGTTCAAAGGCGCTGCACCTTGGCATGGTCTAGGCAATCATTTAACCGAGAATCAATCGATTGAGGTCTGGGCTCAACAGGCAGGAATGGATTGGAATATTCGTGAAGCGCCTGTGCGCTTTGTGGCTGAGCATGATGCAAATATCAGTTCTATTCATACTTTTCCTGAGCAGAAGGTGTTGTTTCGTTCGGATACGAATACCCCTCTGTCTGTAGTGAGTCAGCGTTATCAGGTAGTTCAACCCAGAGCGATTTTAGAGTTCTATCGGGATTTGACTGAAATCTCTGGTTTTGAGTTAGAGACTGCTGGTGTACTCAAAGGCGGTCGTAAGATTTGGGCTTTGGCAAAGACTGGTCAATCGACTGCTTTACGTGGCAATGATGTGACTAATGGTTATGTCTTATTGGCAACCGCTTGTGATGGGACTCTGGCAACAACCGCTCAATTTACGTCGATTCGTGTGGTGTGTAATAACACGCTGGCAGTTGCATTGACTGGCGGTGCGAACGCGGTCAAGGTTCCTCATAGTACAAGTTTTGATCCTGAATCTGTGAAGAAACAGCTTGGGATTTCAGTGTCGTCATGGGATGAGTTTATGTATCGCATGAAGACGCTCAGTGAACGTAAGGTAAAGAACGTGGAAGCGGAACGTTATTTCCTACGAGTCTTTACTGATCAGAATATAAAGTCTGCGGCTTTGGGTCAGACCAATGAACGGGCGATGGCTAAAGCTTTGACGTTGTTCAATGGTCAGGGTATGGGTTCTGATCTGGATTCTGCAAAGGGTACGGCTTTTGGATTACTGAACTCTGTCACGGAATTTATAGATCACGAACGTCGTGCACGTAGCCATGATCATCGCCTTGAATCAGCTTGGTTTGGTCAGGGTGCTGTGATCAAGCAAAAGGCTTTAGAACAAGCATTACTGATGGCGGCTTGATCGCTTCTATCAATTTATCCACTTATTTCACGGAACACATCAAATAGCCCGATTCAGCACTGCTGGATCGGGCTTGTCTTTTGTCGATCTATTTCTAACAGGAAGCACATCATGAATCAAGCGCTCTCAACATCCATAGTCAGTCCAACATCTACCCGTAAACCAGCTCCCAACGCTAAAGCATTACGTCTGGTTTCCACTAAAAACCTTAGTCGTGAAGAATGGCTAAATGTCCGTAAACAAGGAATTGGTAGTAGTGATGCTGCGGCGGCGGTAGGTTTAAATCCATATCAATCACAACTTGAGTTGTGGATGATCAAGACTGGTCGGGATGGCAATTTACCCAAAATTGATCCCAATGATGAGAGTTCTCCGGTGTACTGGGGAACAATCTTAGAACCGATTGTCGCAGCGCATTACACCAAACGGACTGGTCATAAAGTTCGTCGCATCAATTCCGTACTACAACATCCCGATCCTGATAAGTCATGGATGCTGGCAAATCTGGATTATTCGGTGGTGGGTAATTCAGACGTACAGATTCTGGAATGTAAAACTGCTGGAGAATTTGGCTCACGGCTGTGGCGGGATGGTGTGCCTGATTACATTCAGTGTCAGGTTCAACATCAGATGGCTGTCACAGGAAAAAAAGTCGTCGATGTCTGTGTCTTGATCTGTGGTCAGGAGATTAGAGTTTATCGGATTGAACGGGATGATGAGCTGATTGCAAGACTCATTGAGCTTGAACGTCAGTTCTGGCATTACGTGGAACAGGATATTGAGCCGCCTGCGGATGGATCGGATTCGGCTGGACAGGCGTTGCGTGCGCTGTATCCTCAGGATTCTGGCAATACGCTTGATCTCTCTAATGACCTTGCCATGTCTACGGCGTTTATCGGTTTGATCAGAATGCGTGCTGAGATTGAATCACGTCAGCAGGTTGAAGATCAATTGAAGCAAACCATTCAACAACGCATGGCGGATGCCAGTAAGGCTATTTTCAGGTCAGGCAGTGTGACTTGGAAACAGAGTAAGTCTGGTAGTCGTCGGTTTTTGGTCAATGTGTCATCACAGGTTGAATCAGAGATAAAAACAGTTTCAGGAGTGATATCATGATTAAAGGTCTAGCGATTACACCGCCCATACTTGGAAGAATTAGTATTGGTCGGATGGTTGAGAAAAATGGTAAACGTCTTCCTGAAAAGGATGATCAATTTACCATTACTTCTCAAGTTCAGACTAAAGACGGCTGGGTGAATCATCCATTGGATGAGGAACTGCGCAAGCAATCTGCCAATGGCAAGATTCGGTCTATTCCAGTACGGATGCTGTTTAACGATCCTGATCTGAATCTACGTGCGGAATACAGCATGTTTGATCGGCAGAATGGGCGACCGATCTGTGTGGGGAATGGAGAGACTTGTCGTCGTTCAACAAGCGATGGCATCGAGACTCTACCCTGCCCTTCACCTGATTTATGTCATTTTGCTAAAGGTGGACTCTGTAAGCCTTATGGTCGACTAAATGTGAAGATTGGTGATGACGATGAGTTAGGTACATTCATCTTTAGAACGACTGGCTTTAATAGTATCCGTAGTTTGGCAGCACGTTTGAGTTATTATCAAGCAGTGTCAGATAATTTATTATCTTGTCTGCCTTTGCAATTGAGGATTCGAGGTAAGAGTACAGCGCAAAGTCATCGGTCAGCGATTTATTATGTTGATCTGACTGCACGCGATAATTTTACACTTGAGCAATCTATTGTCGAAGCCCGAAACACTGACAATCAACGTAAACAAAATGGCTACAATCAGACTGCGTTAGATCAAGCTGCGAAGCTTGGTTTTAGCAATGCAGCATTTGAGTTCAACGAAGATGAGATTCCTGCATTGCTGGAGGAGTTTTATGCAACTGAAGAAACAAATGACAGTGTTATGCAAGAGTCAGCAGATAGCTCTGTATTAATAAAACCTATTACAAACAACAATAGCAGGCCCAGTTTAAAAGATAAATTGGACAGCAAGGCGACAGGGTGTATACAAGCAGTCTAAAATGAATTCTCCACTACCCAAAAGGTGTGGAGATTTTTTTTGCCTAATACGAAGAAATTTTTTTATTTTAAATAATTAAATCGAGTGAACTTAAACAAATTAAATTAGAAAAATAAAATTTTTGAACCAGTAATCTTATTCTTTAAATTCTCACAGAACATGCTATTAACTTGCATTTCAGAATCAACAAAATTAAGATATGAACACCTATTCAATTGTTGATATAATTGTGATATTTTCTAATACTGATGGTTCCGTAGCAGAGTTGGCAGATCTATTTCGTTTACTGGGTGATATAACTCGATTACGAATCGTATTGTCATGTTTGGAAGCCCCAGTTGCTGTAAGCGATATAGCAAAGAGCTTAAATCTAAGTCCATCATTGGTTAGCCATCATTTGCGTTTACTCCGCGCAGCACGCATCGTTAAATCAGAACGTCAGGGTAAACAAGTCTTTTATTCGGTAGCAGATCATCATATTTCTTGTGTACTTACTGACATGCTCGAACACATTCAAGAACCTCATATGGAATCAGATTAAATGGCACATACTCACGGGCACGACCATTCAAGTCATGATCATAATCACGACCATGGCGGCCATCATCATGCTGCACCAACTGATTTTGGTCGTGCATTTATCATTGCAATTACATTGAATACGGTTTTTGTTGCGGTTGAATTCGGTTATGGCTTTATTGCGAACTCGACCGCATTGATGGCAGATGCAGGACATAACTTATCTGATGTATTGGGTTTGATTCTAGCTTGGGGCGCCGCAATTTTAGCTAAAAAAGCACCCAGTGACCGTTATACCTACGGATTACGTAGTACATCAATCTTAGCTGCATTAGCTAATGCGATGTTTCTCTTGGTGGCTTGTGGTGCCATCGCTTGGGAAGCGATTCTACGTTTCTCGCACCCTCCCGTAGTCGCAGGGCTGACTGTGACGGTGGTAGCGGCGATAGGAATATTGATCAATGGTATTTCGGCTTGGCTATTTGTCAAAGGTAGTAAGGGCGACTTGAATATTCGCGGTGCATACATGCACATGGCAGCAGATGCTGTTATTTCTTTTGGAGTCGTGGTGTCTGGAATCATCATGATCTTTACGGGTTGGTATTGGCTTGATCCCGTTGTGAGTATGGTGATTACAGCAATAATTGTTTTAGGGACTTGGGGGCTCCTGCGCGACTCTGTGCAACTAGCCTTAAGTGCTGTTCCTGCACATATTGAAGTGTCTAAAGTTGATGCTTTTTTACGTCAATGTACAGGTATAACAGATATTCACGACCTACATATCTGGGGCATGAGTACGACTGAGAGCGCATTAACAGTACATTTAGTGATGCCCAATGGCTATCCAAGCGACGCCTTTTTAGATGAAATTTCGCACACATTAAAAGAGCAATTTTCGATCCATCACAGCACGCTGCAAGTGGAACAAGGGACAACCCATCATCATTGCTCCTTGGTACCAAGTGCTGCTTGGCATGAACATTGAGTAAAATTCTGCTGGATAGCTAAAAACAGGAAAGCAAACATGTCTGGATGCGGCTGTGAAATGGAAGCGCGAAATGCGCAAGAACGAAAGACACTCAAGATCGTATTAGCGATTAATTTTGCAATGTTCGTCGTCGAGCTAACTCTTGGGCTGATCGCACAGTCTTCAGGGTTGATTACTGACTCTCTAGACATGCTTGCCGATGCATCTGTTTATGCTATCGGTTTGTATGCTGTGGGGAGAAGCCAAAACATTCAGGGCAATCTGGTGCGCTATAGTGGGTTCATTTTAATAATGCTTGCCATTTTTGCTCTGAGTGATGTGGTACGACGTTTTATTTACACCAGTGAGCCAGTAAGCGCACTGATGATTGGCGTGGGTTTGATTGCGTTAATTGCCAACCTAACATCGTTAACCCTGATCAATAAACATCGTCATGACGGTGTACACATGCGCGCATCTTGGATTTTTACCCGCGTTGATGTCATCGCAAATGCGGGAGTTATTGTTGCTGGTATTTTAGTTCTGGCTTTAGGCAGTCGTTTACCCGACTTAATCATCGGATCAATCATTGCACTTGTTGTCTTATCTGGTGGCATAAAAATCCTACGCGAAGCAGGTGCGCACTCCACCAAACTTCCAGAGGTGTGATCTCCTGTATCGAAGATCATAGACCTACTATCCCCCAGATAGTGAGGACAGTAAAAACAACAATGTACATGGATGTAATACAGCAATACCATTAAAAAAGCGGATATGAACTAACTCATATCCACTTTTTTATTCACGATAAATATCCCTATGAGGCTGTACGATTTAACCAATCAGGCCAAAGCAGCTTAGCACTCAGTAGCAATTGATAATAAGCACGTAAAGCAGCGACTTTAGCGGTCGCCTCATCCTCTGCTGCGGCTAACGCTTGGCGGCGTGCGAGCAGGAGTTGTTGTACGTCGCCTTCACCTAAGCTATAGGCTTTTTGCGTCAGTCTGGCATTGTCTGCCATCGTGATTGCCGCCTGCTGTGCCAGTTGCCAGCGTTCAAAATAACCTTGCGCCGATTGAAAGCTATTTTGGATCACAGCACGTTGCTCGCGTTCGACCAAGGCGAGGCTTAAGCGCGCACTATTGACTTGCGCCATCATCCGTTCGACCTCCAAAGACCTGCGTTTAGTGCCGATGAGAATGCTCGCCGTCACACCGATGATGCGTTCATTGCCATAGGCTTCACTGGCAGTAAACACGCCAACGGTTGGGTCAGGCTGGCTTTCGGCTTTTGCTCGTTGTGCCGCAGCTTCGGCACTAATGACTTGAGATCGCGCGAGTGCGAGTGGATCATTGGTCTCTAGCATACGTGATTGCCACCATGTCGCATCGTTTGGCACAGCGATTGGATCGGGCAAGTTGCTCGGTTTCACATTTGGACTAGCCTGATAACGCACCGCTAACTGTGTCCATGCACTAGCTTCGGCATTATTGGCCTCGCTGACTTGGCGCTGAAGCGTGGTGAGTTCCGCACTGGCAAGTTTTTGCTCAAGCTGCGCGGCATCACCGCCTTTCACCCGCTTAGTCACTGCCGCGACATTGTCTGCGACAGTAGTTTGCTGACGCAGTAGCAGGGTTTTGCGTGCATCAGCAGCAAGCCAGTCAAACCACGCATCCAGCATATTGGCAGCAACCTGCCGACGTGTTTGCTGATATTGCAGCGGTGCTATTTGATTGGCAGCATCGGCACTTGCTTGATCCGCTCGCACCTTTGCGGGTAAGCGGATGGTGCGTTCTACACCAAGATTCCATTCGTTTGAGTTGGAACCTTTACTTGTGCCATTACCATAATTACGTTGCTGATAAGTACCACGCGCAACCCAATCATACGGCGACAAAGAGAGTTGATTTGCCTCAATTCGTGCCGAACTTAGAATGCTGTCTGCTGCGGCTAAAGCTGGGTCATTTGCGAGCAGCCGCTGTGCGACCGTTTTGGGCAATACCTGCGGAATGGTGATCTCTGCGGCAGAGGCGAAACCCATGTAGAACATCAAGGGCAATAGCGATAAATATCTTAGAGTCATTACAACGCTCCTCTGGAAAGTACAGGCACTGTCCAAAACATCACCCCTGAATGGGCAAATGTGATCCGCAACTCAGCGATTAAGCTTTCGGCATCATCGGCAGTGAGTAGCGCTCGAATCAGCACCGCGTCGCCTCGCCCAAGCACTTGTTCCGTTTGATCCAGATCACCAATATGACCACCATGACTGGCGGCAGGTTGACTGACGAAAACAGGAACTTTGGGATGTATGAGCAGGCAATCCAATAGCTTTTCTTCAAGCTCTGGGGACGCCAATAGATTTAGGCAGACATCAGTCATGACGCACCTCCTTAAAGGCAAAACGGGCATAGAGCATGGGTAGGATAATCAGAGTGAGTGCAGTCGCAGTAATCAAGCCGCCGATAACCACAATCGCCAATGGACGCTGAATTTCTGATCCGGGGCCAGTTGCAAACAGCAACGGGATGAGACCAAAGGCCGTAATTGCAGCAGTCATCAATACAGGTCGCAAGCGGCGTTTAGCTCCCTCGCGCACCACAAGATCAATACTCATTCCCTCGGCATGAAGTTGATTAAAGTAGCTGACCATCACCACGCCATTCAGCACTGCGATACCGAGGAGGGCGATAAAGCCCACTGAAGCAGGCACCGAGAGGTACTCACCCGTAAGCCATAGACCTGCAATACCGCCGACCAAAGCAAAGGGAATATTGCTCAGAACGAGCAAAGCCTGACGCACGGAACGGAAGCTAGAGAACAGCAAAATGAAAATCAACACCAGTGCGATAGGAGTCACAATGCCTAGTCGCGCCGCAGCACGCTGCTGATTCTCAAACTCACCGCCGAAGCTTAGATGATAGCCTTCAGGTAATTTGACCTTGCTGGCGATCATTTTTTTGGCATCTTCGACAAAGCCGACCAAATCACGACCTGTGACATTGCTTACCACGACGCTATAGCGGCTACCCACCTCACGATCAATTTTGACAGGGCCATCAATCCGCTCTAAACGTGCAATGCTACTTAGAGGGACAGATTCGCCAGTTGGCGTGGTGATTCGCTGATTAGAGAAATCTCCCGGCGACATGCGCACGTCTTCAGCGCCACGAATCTGAATCGGCACGCGGCGATTACCTTCTAGGACAGTACCCGCCTGTACACCCTGAATTTGCAGACGTAGCGCTTCCTGTACATCTTCTACCGACAATCCAAATCGACCTGCTGCCAATCTGTCTACGACAACACTCAGGTATTGAACACCATCATTGACGACGGTATTCACATCTTGACTACCCTGAACGGCTTTCAGTGATGCAGCAACTTCACCTGCTAGACGATTTAAGGTTGGCAGATCAGGGCCAAAAATCTTCACCGCCAACTCCCCGCGTACTCCCATAATCATCTCAGAGACACGCATTTCGATGGGCATGGTGAAGCTATACTTGGTGCCGGGCAGTTGATTAAGCACTTTACGCAACTCTTCAAGAAGTTCTTCTTTGCTGTCCATCCGCCACTCAGAGCGCGGTTTTAGAATCAAGAAGCTATCGGTTTGATTGAGTCCCATTGGATCAAGACCAATATCATCCGCGCCTGCACGACCCACAACCCCAATCACTTCAGGTACCGCTTGCATGATTGCTTGCTGAATCTTGAGGTCAAGTGCTTTGGTTTCTTCCAGACTCACCGACGGCAGCTTTTCAATACCCATGACAATATCGCCTTCATCCATTGCGGGAATAAAGGTTTTGCCGACTTGGGTATAAAGAACACCCGCCAATACCAGCATCAATATTGCGCCGACCATGACGATTTTTTGATTCAAGAAGGCTTTGTTTAAAAGTGGCTCATACAAACCGAGTAGCTTACGTGGCAGCCACGGCTCTTCATGGGATACAGATTTCAGCAGTGAGGATGCTAAAACTGGAATCACAGTTAACGACAACACCAGCGAGCTGGCGAGCGCAAAAACAATGGTCATGGCAACAGGAACAAAGAACTTGCCTTCCATGCCTTGCAACGTCAGTAGCGGCAAAAACACGATAATGATAATGAGCATACCCGTGACGACAGGTGAAGCGACTTCACGCACCGCACGATAAACGATATGCAGGCGCGGCAGCTTACCTTTGGATGGGTCGTGCGCCAGATGTTGAACCACGTTTTCAACCACAACAACGGCCGCATCGACCAACATCCCGATGGCAATGGCGAGGCCACCCAGACTCATCAAGTTGGCCGACATGCCAAACTGACGCATCAAAATGAACGTCGAAAGTGCTGACAGCGGCAGGATCACCGCAACCGTAATGGCTGCACGTAAATTACCCAAGAACACGCCGAGCAGAATTAGGACGAGCACAATCGCTTCACCCAATGACTTAGTCACGGTATGCACCGCTTTATTCACCAGATCAGCCCGATTGTAAAAAACTCTGATTTTGGTGCCTTTGGGCAAGGTCGGTGTTAGTTCGGCAATCTTTTGCTCAACACCAGCGACAACTTGACGGGCATTGGCACCTGCGAGTCCCAGCACGATACCTTCTACCGCTTCGGCTTTACCGCTTTCAGTTACCACACCATTACGGCTCATCTCGCCAATGCGGACATCAGCAATATCACTGACGCGGATGGGTGTTGTTCCATCGACTTTAATGACGATGGCGCGTAAATCATCAAGGCTGGTGATGTTGCCCTCGGTACGCACTAATAACACTTCGCCACCTTCACTTAAGCGACCAGCACCATCATTGCGGTTATTAGCTTCAATTTTGGCTTTCAGCACGTCGATGGTAATGCCTGCGGCAGCCATGCGGACTGGATCGGGAACGATTTCATAGCTGCGTGTGACGCCACCCAACACGTTGACATCGGCGACACCTGATACGGTACGCAAGGCGGGTCTAACGACCCATTCGAGCAAGGACTTACGCTCCATCAGGCTCATATTAGGATTATCTACGGTGAACTGAAACATCTCGCCGAGTGGTGTGGTAATCGGTGCCATCCCGCCCTCAAGCGAGGCTGGCAGCTCCGACATGACGCCCGATAAACGCTCGGCGACCTGCTGACGTGCCCAGTAAATATCGGTACCGTCATTAAAGGTCAAGGTAATATCAACAATGCCGTATTTGACAGTAGTGCGCAGCATTTCCTGTTTAGGAATACCGAGCATTTCAGTTTCAATAGGCACTGCAACACGGCTTTCCACCTCTTCGGGTGTCATGCCAGGGGCTTTGAGAATGATTTTGACCTGTGTACTGGCAACATCAGGGAAGGCATCAATGGGGATTTGCTTAAAAGCATACCAACCCATGCCCGTTAATAATGTAGCGAGGATCAGTATGAACATGCGCTGCGCGAGCGAGAATTGAATAAGTCGAGTAATCATGGCTTATTCTTCCTCTGCGCCGCCAATGCCTTGCCATGCTGCTTTAAGCGCGATGACACTGCTGGCTGCGATGCGATCACCCGATTTGAGTGCGCCGCTCACTTTAGCGCGTTGACCAGCACTGCTCAGCACATGAATCGGCACTGCATTAAAATTGGCTTTATCACGCACAAAAACCACGACTTGCTGACCCTGACGGGCAATTGCAGCAATCGGAATATCCCAAGCTGCACCCGACGGAACTGGCAACTCAACCTGCACAAATTCGCCTACACGCAATCCTGCTGAACCGCTGGTCACTTTGGCTCGAACATGAGCAGTTTGCCCGCTGGAAAATGGGTTGACGCTGAGCACCACGCCTTCGGCACCACCTGCGACATGCAGCTTATTTCCTGCTGACCACCGTGATGCATCTCCACTAGGGACTTGCACGTCGAGCCAGAACGTACCGAATTTGGCTAGTTGTAACAATGGATCTGCCGCACTGACACGCTGTCCCAATTTGGCATTAATACTAGTCACATTGGCATTTGCTTTGGCTGTCACAGTAAGCTTATTACTGATGCTAGAACTCGTCGCCATACGAGTGATAGTTGAGGCATTGACGCCAGTAAGCGTGAGGCTCATTTTGGCTTGTTGCAGCACTGCTTCGGCATCGCGCTGTGCGGACTCCGCTTCAATCACTCGGCGTTGAGCAATGATGCCATCTTTAAATAACGCACGCTCACGGTTGGCGGTACTTCGCGCCAGTTGGGCACGATTCTGTGCTTGGATCAACGCCAATTGTTGTTCACCAAGTTGTGGGCTACTGAGCACCAACAGCGGCGTACCCGCGCGTACTTGCTGGTTCTCTTGCACCAAAACTTGAGTAACTAATCCTGCAACTGGCGCACTGACCACAGATTCCTGTGATGGTGGCAAAATAACTTGGGCGGGAAAACGCGCACCCACAGTGTCGGGCTGACGGCTTAGCGTCACCAGCTCTATACCAAGTGCACGCATTTGGGCATCTGAGATGGCAAAGGAATTTTTTACTTCATCTGCGTAAAGATTAGGGGCGGCATAAAGCAGCATAGTGGCGACTGCGCCCAAAACGGGACGAATAAAAGACATGACTATCCTCGGAAGAATACTTAAAAAATTATAAAATTTGCGACAAGACCACTAAAAGGGATACACGAGAGGACGCACCACTCTGGAGGCGGTGCTAGAAGAGGCTAAATACGCAGACGGGTAAGCTGAACAATGGCGACAGAGGAGTTACGACTAATTGGTGCAGGTACGGACTGCGGAGGTGGTTGCTGCGCAAGAAGTAACATTCTTGCCGTTGCGTTGTAACTAAAGACTGGCGGAGGTAAATATACAATTAACACATCGCTAGTCAGTGCTTTAGCTAAAGAAACTTTAGTAAAAAATGCAGATAAATCATGATGAAAACAAGCGAGTTTGACAACGTGATCGCTATCGGCTGTCTTGCTTAACTGCGCTTGTGGTTCATGTTGATCTCGATGCCCAAAGTGATGCACAGTCAACGAGCCATTGTCTTCATCTACAATAAGTTCAGTACGAGGTTCTTGTTGGTTAAATTGGTGCATCTGCAACACATTGGCGATACAGCTCGATGCCCACAAATAACTGAGTAGGCATAAAGTCTGTATAACGATGCGAGATGCTTTCGTCATGAAAAATTTGACCAATCTGACATCAAAATTAATGGCTCCACATTATGCAATTATCCAATTCAAATACGAAAGTTAAAACTTGTTATCTGGCTCTAACTAAAGCAACCTTTCAACAAAAAAAGTGGTGACTTCTGCCCTATAAAACCCCTGATAAGCCTGCATACACACCAAACCCAGCCGCCAGTATAATGATCAAAGCGACAACCACTGCATAAGCTCCGCTTAAACGATAAGGTTCAGGTAAGCGACGGGCAAGTAAGTATAAGAAACCCAGCACGATGGGCAATAACAACGCATTCATGACCTGCACACCCACGCTCAAGGTCACCAAGTTCACGCCAGATGCAACAAACAAGCCGCCCAAGATCAGCGATGCCGTAAAAATCCCATAAAACCAAGGCGCATCTTGCGGGGTATGATCCAGCGAGTGATTAACGCCCAAGACCTCGCCCAAACTGCGCGCCGCAGTCAACGTCACCACAATAGTTGCAACTAATGCCGCCCCCACCATACCCATTGCAAACAAGATTTTGCCAGAGCCTTCACCCAAGAACGGCGTCATAGCTTGAGCAATTTGTTGCACTGTATCGAGGGCTGCGCCTGAATTTGATTTACCTAAAGTGGCGGCAGTGGCGATCAAGACTGCGGCCATAATGACTTGCGTGATGATTGCACCAAACGCCGTATCCCAACGGGCAGCAGGTAGGTCATCAAGAGTCAATTTTTTCTCAACTACCGCCGATTGTTGATAGAAAACCATCCACGGCATGATGACTGCTCCAATATTAGCTGCGACCAAATACAGGTATTTCGGGTCTCTCCAAGGAATCGAAACTGCACCAGCAATCATTTCAGATGTATTCGGGTGGGATTGCCATGCAACAAACAGAAATACGAGTTCAAATGCACCAATACACATGGCAATACGTTCAACAGAGAGATACGAACCTGTGTACGCCATTAAAATCAAACCGCCAACAATCACACCAATAGTCAGAGGTACAGGAATGCCAAAGAGCAAACCAACTCCCGCTAATCCACTTAATTCAGTCAATAATGCACCTATACAGGCGACAATCAATGTTCCGACTGACAACAACGCCCACTTGTGACCAAAATGTTGCTGAATCAAGCTCCCGTGCCCTTTGCCTGACACAATCCCAAGTCTTACTGTCAACTCTTGTACTACGAATAAAATCGGTGCCAAAATGAATTGCAATAGCAAAAGCTTATAACCCCATTGCGCCCCACTTTGCGCCGCCGTAATCACACTGCCGGCATCGGTATCTGCCAGCATCACCACCAAACCCGGCCCGGCGATGGCAATAAAACGCATCCAGCGCGACCGAGAGTTGGTTGTTGAAATACTGGTTGCCGTTTGAGTCATGAGATAGTCAGCTAATAGAAAGTAGGCATTCTAATCAAGAATACTATAGCAAATGAGAACCGTTATCAATGATAGAATTATTAATTAGCAAAATGGTCGCCGAACGCGCTTGGGGTTTGTTCGGCGATTATGGAAGGAAGGATTTTCAACGATATTACTTAGAATCCTCCATATCCATATCATCATCAGGTGGGGCTTTAGCAACGATGTTTTTGTATTGCTGCGGAGTCATTTTTGGCAGCTTTTGAATAAAAGCAACCATACTCCAAATTGTCGCGTCGTCATGGCTTCCACCCCAAGCAGGCATTGCACTCATCTTAATACCATGCTTGATCACCCAGAACTCATCTTTAGGGTCAAGTCGTAACTGGGTAAGATTCGGTGGTTGCGGATACATACCAGCTCTGACTTCAGAATCCTTCATAATCGGTGTTAAATGGCAACTGGTACACATCGCCGCATACTGACCTGCGCCCTTGATAATCAATTGTGGATCGTTAAGATCGGGTACGACAAGGTCTTTTGAGCGTAAATGAATAGATCGGTCACGCAAGGTTTGTAGCACAGTGAATATAGGCTTACTGTGATGATCATCAGCCCCGATATTGTAGATGCCAGAATAAACGAATGCACTAATACAAATTACCGATATGACAATTGCGATGGTTATGGCGTAGACATAGTGCCTAAGATACTTTTGCATGGTGTTTTCCTTTGCTTGATTCCTTGGCTGGTAAAAATCGCCGAGGCACTTGGTACGCCCGACGATTTTGCTGAGTGTTATTCCATAGGTTTTCCTATCCAACTTTTATTCGTCAAACTGGAAATACTGAACAATCACTTCGTTGGCATAATGCCAGTCACAACCTCTTTCCCACCTTCAGTCGCCAATTCAAAACAGACTTTTTGACCCGCTTTCAAGCCATCCAGTAGCTTGTGATCGGCTACTTTGAAACCCATTTTCATCGCAGGCCAGTTCAAAGCTTTAATTGCTTGATGGTTCAAAACAACCATGTCTTTAGTGGCATCGATGCTTGTGACAACACCAACACCGCAAGCAACCTTATCGCTTTTAGGTGACTTCATTGACATCTTATCCATATCCATTTTGCCCATATCCATGTTGTGCATACAGTCATCGGACATCGACTGACTGCCTTTGGTAGCATGATTTGATGCCTTATCCATCATCGGCATCTTGCTCATGTCCATCCCTTTCATGCTGTCATCAGCCAATACCGATAACGAAGCACTCAGCATCAGGGTCGCTAAGATTGAAGTAGTAAATTTATTCATCGCAATATCCTCTTAGAAATAGAAAAACAACAGGGGTACAACATCAGGCGTTCTCAGCCTTTTGATTCCGTTTGCGCAGTAAGCGATACGCAGCAGGTATAACAAACATCGACAATAAAGGCGCAGTAACCATGCCACCAACCATCGGCACTGCAATTCGACTCATGACTTCCGAGCCTGTGCCACTACCAAGTAGGATGGGAATCAGACCTGCCAGAATTACAGCAACGGTCATCGCTTTAGGACGAACCCGCAGTACGGCACCCGAACGAATGGCGTTATCAAGCTCTGGTTCATTTAAAGATAGATTCTCAGATTTTGCCTCGGCACTGGTGATAGCTTGTTTGAGGTAAAACAGCATCACCACTCCAAACTCAGCAGATACCCCTGCCAGCGCAATAAAGCCAACACCCGTTGCTACAGATAGGTTGTAACCCGCCAGATAAAGAAACCAAACACCACCCACCAATGCAAACGGCAACGTCACCATGATCATAATGGCGTCTTGGATGTCTTTAAAAATCAGGTACAGCAAGACAAATATAATTAGCAGTGTTGCAGGAATGACCAGTTTCAACCGTGCATTAGCACGCTCTAAAAACTCAAACTGTCCTGAGTAGGTGATACTCATGCCTGCTTTCAATTGCACCTGTTTGGAGACGGCTTGGCGCAGATCAGCCACTACAGACGACAAATCACGTCCACGCACGTCGATATACACCCAGCCCGTAGGACGTGCATTTTCACTCTTTAGCATGGGTGGGCCGTTACTGATACTAATATTAGCCACGGTACCAAGTGTGATCTGTTGACCGCTATTAGTCAGGATAGGAAGATTGCGTAATCCTTCCAG
>Ga0209023_10003932_pt1 | contig 17326 bp, 14 predicted proteins | sample LakOneMetagenome_FD_187468 | JGI IMG/M metagenome (GOLD analysis project Ga0209023, IMG submission 187468) | Freshwater and sediment microbial communities from Lake Erie, Canada (SPAdes) (version 2) | ecosystem: Environmental > Aquatic > Freshwater > Lentic | place: Lake Erie, Canada... | reverse complement strand
ACAGCGCCGCCTGGACGTGCCCGTCGACAGCGGCGGCGACCATCGCGAAACCCAGCACCGCCCCGGTGGCGGTGTAGGTGTGGACGGCGACCGCACCCACGGTCGACAGGCGAGACATGCGGGACAGTATCCTCGCGCGGCCCATCGAGTGTCAGGCCGACCCGCCCGCCGGACCCCCGAGCGCGTCGACCGCCTCGGGCACCGAGCGGTGCACGCGGCCCTGCTCGACCATGGTGCGGTAGGCGGTGTCTCTGCTCAAGATGTCGGAGACCGGCCCGCGCATCGCGGCCAGATGCACCTCTACGCCGGTCGTGGCGAGCTCCTCGCTGAGGGTGCCGAGCATGTCGACGCCGGTGAAGTCCGCGGTGTTGATGGCCGTGCAGTCGATCACCAGGTAGCGGGCCTCGGGGCGGTTGCGGACGAGACCCGCCAGCCGCTCCGCGATGGGTCGGGCGCTGGTGAACGACAGCGGCGCGTCGACGCGGGCGATGACCAGCTCGGGCCGGGTGACCACGTCGTGGCGGTGCACGTTGCGATAGACGCGCTCGCCCGGCACCTCGCCGAGCTCGGGGATGTGGGGACGTGCCGAGTGCCGCAGGAACAGCACCACACTGACGAGCACACCCACCCCGAGCCCCGGCGCCGGACCCAGGGCCAGCGTCGCCAGAGCGGTCACCAGCAGGGCGACGAGATCGCTGCGCCGGACCCGGGCGATGGCCACGGCGCCCCGGAGGTCGATCAGCGTGGCGACCGCCACGACGATGACCGCCGCCAGGGCCACCTTGGGCAGGTGCGCCAGGAGCGGAGTCGCCGTGAAGAGGGCGAGGACGATCAGTACCGACGAGATCACCCCGGACATGGGGGTGCGTGCGCCGGCGTTGAAGTTGACCGCACCCCGGGAGAAGCCACCGGCCACCGGGAAACCATGGAAGAGGCCGGCGGTCAGGTTGCTGAGACCGACCGCGATGAGCTCCTGGTCGGGCTCGACGCGGGTGCGCGAGCGCCGCGCGAACGCCGTACCGGTGCTGATGGACTCCATGAACGAGATGAGCGCGATGGCAGCGGCGGACGGCAGCAGCGCCTCGAGGTCGCCCCAGCCGACGTCGGGCAGCCCCGGCGTGGGGATGCCCGAGGGGACGGTGCCGATCGCCGTCACGCGGTCGTCCCAGCCGGCGACCCAGACGAGAGCGGTCAGGCCGGCGACCACGACCAGCGGGCCGGGGACGCGGGGCAGCCAGCGCTTGAGGGCGACCAGGGTGACGACGCCACCGGCGGCCAGCGCCGCGGTCAGCGGTTGCACCTCGCCCAGCGCGGGACCGATGAGACGGACGGCGTCGGTGAACGTGGTCACCTGTCCGGAGAGGGTCAGGCCGAGCAGGTCCTTGAGCTGGCTGGCCGCGATCGTCAGGGCCGCGGCGGAGGTGAACCCGCTGATCACCGGGACCGACAAGAAGTTGACCAGGGCGCCGAGACGGACCAGGCCGGCAGTCGCCTGCAGGGCCCCGACCATGATCGCGAGCAGGCTCGCCAGCGCCACGTAGGTCGTGACGTCGCCGTCGGCCAGGGGCCCGACCGCTGCCGCGGTCAGGAGCGAGTCGATGGCCACCGGGCCGACGGAGATGTAGCGGCTCGTGCCGAACACGGCATAGACGACGAGCGACACCATGGCGGCGTAGAGGCCGGCGATGGGGGGCACGCCCGCCAGGGCGGCGTAGGCCATCGCCTGGGGGATGAGCATGACCGCGACGGTGGCGCCGGCCCGGAGATCGGCGGCAAGGTCGGCTCGGCGGTAGCGGCGTACCCAGGTGGTCGAGGGGACGTAGCGGGCAAGCAACAGGGGCGCGGTCGTCATCCGCGCCCCTGTTGTCGGCGGTGGATCACGTGAGAGCGAGCTCCTCGGGCTGGTCCCGGCGAAGCTTGGCGATCGCGGCGTCGATGTCGCAGGACGGGCCCTGGTTGTAGGGAAGGCGCATGAGCAGGTTGCCCATCATGCAGGTGTTGCTGACGGCGGCGAAGGTGAGCCCACCCCCGATGCCGCCGGCGACCCACTTGGCCTTGGGGAACAGGGCGCTGGCCACGACGGAGGTCAGCACGATCGAGCCCGCCACCAGCCGGACCTGACGTTCCAACGCCCACTTGTTCGACACCTCGCCATGCTCGAGCGGTGCTCCGGCCTGGATCCAGGAGTTCATCCCGCCACCGAGGATCACCATGTCGGACAGCCCGGCGGAGCCGAGCTTGGCCGCAGCCTGCTCGGCCCGCCCGCCGCCCTGGCAGACCAGGACCATCGTCCCACCGGCGGCGCTCACGATGGTGCGCAGGTGGGGGTCGAGCTGGTCGACCGGGATGTTGATCGAGGTCGGGATGTGGGAGGACTCGAACTCGGCGGGGCTCCGCACGTCGACCACCAGGGTCTTGGGATCCGAGATCAGCTCTTGGGCCTGGCCGACCGAGATCGGCTGTCCGTCACGCGCTGTGATCGTCATCGTCACACCTCCACGCTCATCAGGTCGGGGATGCCGCCGGGGTTCATGACTCTGACGTCGTAGCCCTGCGACGTCAACCGGCTGGCCGCGATCACGGCCCTCCGGCCGCTGGCGCACGCGATCAGCACGGGCCGGTACTTGTTGATCTCCGAGGGGATGCCCTGGGTGAAGATGTCGGCGACGAAGCGCTCGACGGCGCCGGGGTAGCGGCCCTGAGTGGCCCGTTCGTTGGGCATGCGTACGTCGAGCACCTGCATGTCGCCGTGCTCGACCAGGCCGCGTGCGGCCTCGATGTCGACCAGCTCGAAGTCGCAGTGGAGCGTGGCGCCGGAGACGTCGTTGACGACGCCGACGATGTTGTCGAACTGGATCTGGTGCAGCTGGGTGATCGCGGCCTCGACGTCCTGGTCGGGGTTGGCGACGATGACGATCGGCTCGTTGTAGGGCACCAGCCAACCGACCCAGGATCCGAAGTCGTCGCCGAACTCGACGGCCACGGTGTCCTGGAGGACGCCCTTGGCCTGGTCCTGGCGGGGGCGCATGTCGACGACGTGGACGTCCTTGCGGTCCTCCACCTCGGCGACGGACAGGCGCGGCACCCGCCGTTCGGGCAGTGGCTTGACGCCCATGGTGTTGGCCGGACCCATGTGGCGGTAGAAGCCGGGGATCGGCATCGGCGCGCGCAGCATCTCGTGGGAGAGGTCGTCGTCGGTGGCGCAGGCCAGGAGCGGGTTGTCGGCGATCTCGTCGCCGATCGTGGAGGTGAACTTCCCGGCGCCGCTGGCGGTGCAGAAGGAGCCCTCGCCGTGGGTCGGCAGCAGCTGGACCTCGGGCGGCAGCGCCGCCAGCCGGTGGATCGAGATGTACTGCAGGCGCGCCAGCGTGTCGGCGCGCTCGGGGCCGAGCAGGTCGGGGCGGCCCGCGGAGCCGACGAGGAGGCTGCCACCCGAGAAGACCGCCACCTCGTGGCCGTCGAGCAGGAGGAGATAGCTGGTGTGCTCGGGGGTGTGGCCCGGCGTGTGGATCGGCCGGATGGTCAGGCCGTCCTCGCCGGCGATGTCCTCGAGGTGGAACGCCGGGGTGTGGCGGTAGGCGGCCGCGGACGCGGCCGGCAGGACGAGTCGGGCGCCGGTGCGCAACGCGGCCTGCTGCCCGCCCGAGACGTAGTCGTTGTGCATGTGGGTCTCGAGGACGAAGCGCAGATCGAGGTCGCGATCGGCGGCTGCGCCCAGGAATCGGTCGATGTCGCGCTGTGGATCGACGAGGACGGCCTTGCCCTCGTGGGCCACCAGGTAGGTCTGGTCGCCGAGTCCGGGCGTCCGGAACGAGATGATCTCCATGCGGTTCCTCCTGTGCGATACCGGATGGGGTATCAAAGGTACGGTCATTTGCGATGAAGTCAAGGCTTGTCTCAGTAAGGCAAGCCAACGTAACCTGCGTCACGTCGAAATGTACGGCCATTCTCGCGAGAAGGCGAGAGTCGAAATCGCGAAGGGCAGGCCCAGCCATGGCAGCCAGCAAGCACCACAAGGTCGTCGTCGTGGGAGGTGGGACCGCCGGAATCGCGGTGGCCGCCAAGCTGCGGCTCGAGGGCGAGACGGACATCGCCGTCATCGAGCCGTCGGAGACGCACTACTACCAGCCGATCTACACCCTGATCGGTGCCGGCGTCGCCCCGAGGAGCGCGGCCTCGCGCCCGCAGTCCTCCGTCATGCCCAAGGACGTCGCCTGGATCAAGGCCTACGCCCAGAACGTCGACCCCGACAACCAGATCGTCTCGCTGTCCAACGGCTCGGATGTCGCCTACGACTACCTCGTGGTCTGCCCCGGCATCCAGCTCAACTTCGGCGGGGTGTCGGGCATGGAGGAAGCCATGACGACCTCCCGCGTCTCCAGCAACTACCTGCTGGCCTCCACCGCCGACACCGCCCGCAACATCGCCGGCTTCCAGGGCGGTGGGACCGCCCTCTTCACCCAGCCGATGGGCCCGATCAAGTGCGCCGGGGCTCCCCAGAAGATCGCCTACCTGGCCGCCGACACCTGGCGCCAGAAGGGCATCCTCAAGGACAGCCGCGTCGTCCTCGTCCTCCCGACTCCGGGGATGTTCGGCGTCAAGGTCTTCGCCGACGCCCTGTCCGTGGTCGCCGCCGACTACGGCATCGAGGTCCACCTCAACTCCGAGGTCGTCGAGATGGACGGCACCCACGCGGTCGTCCGCAACAACGCCGAGGGCACCACGACCACCATCGACTTCGACATGGCCCACGTCGTCCCGCCCCAGTCGGCGCCCGACTGGATCAAGGGTGGGCCGCTGGCGGACCCCGAGAGCCCCTTCGGCTACGTCGAGGTGGACCAGAGCACCCTCCAGCACAAGCGATACGCGAACATCTTCTCCCTTGGCGACGCGAGCTCGGCGCCGACCTCCAAGACCGGCGCCGCCGTTCGTCACGAGTACCCGGTCCTGGTCGCCAACATGCTGGCCCAGATGAAGGGGCGGTCGCTGGAGGCGTCGTACGACGGCTACTCGTCCTGCCCGCTGGTCACGTCGCGGACCAGGATGCTGCTGGCGGAGTTCGACTACAAGCTTGAGCCCAAGCCGTCGTTCAAGTTCATCGACACGACCAAGCCGCGCCGCGACATGTACTACCTCAAGCGCTACGGCCTGCCGTTCATGTACTGGAACCTCATGATGAAGGGCCGCGCCTGACCGAGGGCGTCCTGCTGTCGAGCAGCCAGGAGTCGAAGAACGAGGTCAGCTCCTGGCCGCTCTGCTCCTCGATCCAGTCGAACCACTGGTCGCGGGTCGCGTTGCCGTAGGCGTGCTGCTGCGGCCACTCCTCGACCAGCCTCCAGAACTCCTCGTCGCCCAGCCGGTGCCGCAGCGCGTTCCACATCAGCGCCGGGCCGTAGTAGACGTTGGAGCTGCCGAACATGGCCGGGTTGTAGGCGCCCGGGGGCCCGGCCTCCTTGCGCAGCGACTGGTCGTAGCGACGGACCGGGGCCATGACGCCGTCGATGCTCTGGCCGGTCTGCTCGGCGCGGAAGACGAGCTGGAGGTACATCGTCATGCCCTCGTTCATCCACATGTCGCGCCAGTCCGTGGGGGTGACCAGGTCGCCGTACCACTGGTGGACGAGCTCGTGGACGATGACCTCCTGCGAGCGGACGTACTCGTTGTCGCCCATCGTCAGCAGGGTCTGGGTCTCCATCGCGCTGTCGGAGGCGGTCAGCACCGCCCCGACGGTGTCGAAGGGGTAGGGGCCGAGCTTCTTCTCGATCCACTCGACGGCGGTCTTGACGTAGCGCAGGTCGCGGAACGCCCCCGGCTGGCTGGGCAGCGCCCACAGCATCACGGGGGTGCCGCTGTCGGTCTCGAGCTCGTCGGAGCGGTAGGCGCCGATCGCGATCGTGGTGAGGTACGACGCCGCGGGCTGCCCCAGCCGGAAGTGGGTGACGGTGTGGCCGTCCTCCACCTCGCGGGAGGTCATCGTGCCGTTGGCGATCCCGACCCACGGGGCGTCGACCCGGATGGTGAAGTCGTAGAGCGCCTTGTCCGACGGCTGGTCGTTCACGGGGTACCAGGTGAAGGCGCCGAAGGGCTCCTGCATCGTCCAGACCTCGTGGTTGGCCGTCGTGGTCCACCCGACCGTCGAGAAGTCGCTGCGCGTCACCGGAGCCTCGACCGGCTCGGGCGTCCCGTGGTAGGCGACCTGCACCGTGTGGCGGGAGTCCCGGACGACCGAGGTGTCGACGACCAGGTCCTTGCCGGGGTGGGTGAACGACGCGGCGTGGCCGTCGACCGCGACCGCGGTCACCGTCAGCGGCGCGCCCAGGTCGAGCTGGAACGAGTCGGCGTCGGAGGTGGCGCGGAAGACCACGGTCGCGGCGCCGGTCAGCACGTCGGACTCGCGGTCCCAGGTGAGGTCGAGGTCGTAGTGCAGCGCGTCCACGCCGGGGTCGCCGACCCGGGGGTAGTAGCTGTCCTCCTGGGGCGTGCTCAGCGCCGCGTCGAGCGACGGGTCGTCGGTGGCGACGGACGGCTTCGCGAAGCCGGCCACCGTGGCGGCCTGGGCGCCGCCCGAACCGCCGTCACCCCGGGTCAGCCACCAGGCGAGGCCGCCGCCCACCACGGCCAGCACGACCACGAGGACGACCAGTCGGCGGCTCACCGCAGGTCCTTGCTCAGCAGGGCGACCTGCTTCCCCTCGCCGTCGTCGAGCCGGCCGACCTCGACATAGCCGCGGTTGACGTGGAAGGCCATCGACGCGTCGTTGGGCGGGATGGAGTTCACCTCCAGGGTCAGCCGCCGGTAGGGCGCCGCCACGGCCTCGATCTCGTCGTACACGAGGCTCGCGAGGCCCTGGCGTCGGAACCGGTCGCCGATGACGATCCGGTCGAGGTAGTAGAAGTCGGCCCCATAGAGCTCGCCGAACGCGCGGTAGTTGGCCGACTCGTAGTCCGTGCCCGGCGCGAAGGTCATCACGAAGCCGGCTACCTCGCCCCCGACGTCGAGGACGTCGCCCCGGTCGGCCCAGCCGAGCAGGCGGATCAGCAGGTCCTCATCCATCGGCGACAGCGCCCACACGTTGAGCGCGTTGAGCTCGAGCACCGCCGTGACGTCCTGCGGTGAGATCGAGCGCAGCACCGGGGCTGCCCCTGCTGAGGTCATTCGAGGCCCCGCAGCAGCGGGCGCGCCATCTTGCGCGCGTGGTGGACCTGCGCCTTCACGGTGCCGACGGGGGCGCCCACCTCGGTGGCGATCTCCTCATAGGTGAGGCTGTAGACATCGCGCAGCAGCAGCGGCTCGACGTACTGCGGGTGGGTGGCCTCGATGACCTCGATCGCCTCCAGGAGGTCCAGCCGCGTGCCGGCGATGACGCTGGTCGTGCGCGGATCCGGCCGCTCCAGGAACACGTCGTCGGTCGCCTGGGCCTGGTTCTTCATCCGGCGGTAGGCCGAGCGGGCCGCGTTGACGGCGACCACGTGCATCCAGGTGGTGAACCGGCCGCGGCCACCCCACGTCCCGATCTTGTTGGCGATCGAGATCAGCGCCTCCTGACAGGCGTCCTCCGCGTCCGGCGAATAGGGCAGCACGCCCCGGCACACATTGAGTGCGCGCGGCCGGATCGCGGCCAGCAGCTCCTCCAGCGCCATCCGGTCTCCGGCCTGGGCTCGCCGGGCGAGATCGTCGATCTCTTCCGGGTCCAAGCCACGGTCGGTCCCCCGCTCCGCCATGTGCCCTCCTCGTTCGCTTCTGCCTGTGCAACATAATGCAGGGGTGTCCACGCCCACCCGTCTCGGCCGCTACAGCGTGCGCCGACGCATCGGATCTGGGGGTTTCGCCACCGTCTGGCTCTGCTACGACGAACAACTCGACTCTCCGGTTGCCGTCAAGGTCCTCGCCGACAACTGGACCGAGGACCACCACGTGCGTGGACGGTTCCTCGAGGAGGGCCGGTTCCTGCGCAAAGTGGACTCTCCGCACGTCGTCCCCGTCTATGACGCCGGGCAGCTGGAGGACGGCCGGCCCTACCTGGTCATGGCGTACGCCGACCAGGGCAACCTCGCCGACCGCCTCGCCGCCGGGCCGCTGGCGGTCGCCCAGTCCCTCGCCGTGATCCGCCAGGTCGGGGCCGGGCTGCGGGCGCTGCACCAGCGTGGGGTCCTGCACCGCGACCTCAAGCCCGCCAACGTCCTGTTCCGGACCGTCGACCCCGACGCCGAGGATGCGCTCCAGGTCCGGGCGATGCTCGGTGACCTCGGGCTCGGCAAGGCGCTCGACGCCTCCTCCCGCCTCACGATGATCGGGGGGACGCCGTCCTACGTCTCGCCGGAGCAGGCGCTCGGCGAGGGCCTGGACCCGCGCTCGGACCAGTACTCCCTCGGCGTGCTCGCCTACCAGCTGCTCGCGGGACGGGCGCCGTACTCCCATGCCAGCCTGGCGGCCGCCGCCGAGCCGCCGCCGCCCGAGCCGATGCCCGATCACCTGCCCGAGGGGGTCCAGGAGGTCGTGCTGCGCGCGCTGTCGCGCAACCGGGAGCAGCGCTGGACGACCGTCAGCGCGTTCGTGAGCGCGCTGACCGGCGCGGCGGGGGAGCACCCGACCGCCGACGCCGTACCCGAGACGTGGATCCCGGCCGACCCCGAGCGCACCCGGCCGGCAGCGCGGCCGGAGTCGTTCACGGCGCCGGCGGACGCCTCGCGGACGGCACTGCCGGAGTCGTCGTCGGCGCGCCGTCGCCGCCGCTGGCCCTGGGTCGTGGCTGCGGTTCTCGTCACGGCGACCGCGGGGCTGGGCGGCTATCTCGCCTTCCCGCAGGTCTCGCCCACCGTGACGCTGACCGACGACAACTTCTCGGTGACGGTGCCGCGGGCCTGGGCCGCCCACGTCGACGAGGGCCAGTGGACCCCGCCGCACGCGGACGCCGACTATGACGCCCTCTCGGCCGGCGCCACCGCCGGGTGGAACGCCGAGGGCTCGGCCGCGTCCGGGGTGTTCATCGGTCTGATGCCCGGCACCGAGATCCCGGAGCAGATGCCCGGCCACCCCGAGTGCGGGGAGCCCGAGCAGCCCAACCGCAGCTTCGTCGACGCCGACCCCGCGGTCACCGTCGGCTTCCCCGACTGCCCCGACGGGGCCGTCGTCGTGGAGCGGGTCGTCCAGGTCTCCCAGAGCCAGCTGCTGTGGGTCCAGGTCCGCTCCTACGACCGTCGCTCCGCCAACCGCGTCCTGGACACCATCACCGTCTCCGGCATGTGACCGCCCCCCCGCCGAGGTGGGAGCGGTGGCCCTGCGAGGTGGGAGTGGTGGCCCCGCGAGCCGAACTCGGGGGGCCGGGAGTCCCACCTCGCGGGGCCGGGAGTCCCACTTCGGGGGGCCGGGAGTCCCACTTCGGGGGGCCACGGCTCCCACTTCGGCGGGGGGAGGCGGTCAGCGGGTGACGGAGTTGGAGACCTGCTCGAGGAGGCTGGCCAGGCCGGCGCGGTCGGTGAGGCGGCCGGTGACCGCGACCTCGACCTGGGCGCCGGAGGCGTTGGGCAGGGTCAGGTAGCGCTCCATGGTGAGCCGGAGGTAGCCCTGCAGCAGGTCCGGTTCGTCGGGGTTCACCTGGAGGTAGGTCGCGGTGAACGAGTCGGCGCCCTGGGCCTCGAGGGTGAACCGCTTGACCGAGGCGGCGGCCGCGAGCCGGTCGATGCGCTCGAGGATCGCGGGTTCGAGGTCGAGGCGCATGTTGCCGACCAGCTTGATCCGCAGCACATAGGTGTTGAGCGGCGCACCCGGAGGCGCCCAGGCCCACTCGCCCTGGACGCCGGTCGTGTTGCGGCGCCAGCCCAGCGGCGTACGGACGTCGATGCCGTAGGTCTGGTCGCCGAGGTGGATGTCGTGGAGCGTGACGCCGGGGAGCAGCGCCGGGAAGTCCGGGTCGGGGAGCGTGGTGATCGGAACGGCCTGGGGGTACGACGGGCTGGCGGCCACCAAGGGCACCGGGGCGCTGCCTGCGGGCTGGTCGGCGGTCAGGGCGGCAGCGGCGTACCCGACACCGCCCCCGACGACCGCCAGGGCGAGGAGTGCCCCCGTTCCACGCCACGCCATGCGCCCCAGGCTAGTGGTTGTCGCCACGCGGCCACGGATCGCCGGCGGACAGCGATACCGTCGCGCCATGAGCAACTTCCTCCTGCGCGACGTGCACGTCGTCGAGGTTCTCCCCGGCACCGGCCACGGGTCCGCCCCGGTCGACGTCCGGGTCCGAGACGGCGTGGTTGCGGAGATCGGCCGCGGCCTCGACCGGCCCGTCGGCCTCCCCGAGTACGACGGCCAGGGGCGCTGGCTGATCCCGGGACTGTGGGACCAGCACACCCATCTGGGCCAGTGGACGATGACGACGTCGCGCCTGGACCTGGCTGCCGCAGGGTCGGTGGCCGACGTCCAGGGAGCGGTGGGGGAGCGGCTGCGCCGTGACCGGGAGACGCCGATCCTGGTGGGTTGGGGGCACCGCTCCGCGGTCTGGTCGGAGCCTCCGACGGTGGCGGCGCTGGACCTCGTCACCGGTGCGCACCCGGTGGTGCTGATCAGCGGCGACGGCCACCACGCGTGGGTCAACTCGGCGGGGCTGTCCCTTCTCGGTCTGTCGCAGCGCGAAGGCATGGTGGAGGAGTACGAGTGGTTCGAGGCCTACCCGCGGCTGACCGGGCTGCTGGGCCCGAGCCTGACCGGCCCGGACGCCTATCAACAGATGTTCGAGTCCGCGGCGGCGCAGGGAGTCGTGGGCCTGGTCGACCTGGAGTTCGAGGAGCTGCCCGCGGCCTGGGCGGCGCGGTCTGCCGCCGGCGCGATCCGCCAGCGGGTCAGGGTCGGCACCTATGCCGGGACGCTCGACACCTACCTCGGCCTCGGGCTGAGCCGGGGCAGCGTCCTCCCGGGCGCCGACCCGCGCGTGACGATGGGGTCGCTCAAGATCATCTCCGACGGCTCGCTCAACACCCGGACGGCCTGGTGCTGTGCGCCGTACGTCGACCGCCCGGACGGCGGGGTCGGCGCCCCCAACCTGAGCGCGGACGAGCTGCACGACCTCCTCACCCGGGCGACCGAGGGAGGCCTCGACGTGGCCACCCATGCGATCGGGGACCGGGCGGTCACCGAGGTCCTCGACGCCTACGAGGTGACCGGGGCTCGGGGGTCGATCGAGCACGCCCAGCTGATGAAGCGCGGGGACGTGCCGCGGCTGGCGGCGCTCGGCCTGCGCGCGAGCGTGCAGCCGCACCACCTGATCGATGACCGCGAGGTGACCGACGTGTGCTGGTCGGACCGCTCGGACCGCTGCTTCATGTTCCGCACGATGCTCGACGCGGGCGTCGACGTGGTGCTGGGCTCCGACGCCCCGGTGGCGCCGCTCGACCCGTGGCTCGCCATCGCGGGCGCGGTGCACCGCGCGGCCGGCGACGACGACCCGTGGCATCCGCAGGAGTCCATCACCGCCCAGGAGGCGCTGGCGGCTTCCGTCGACGGCCTCGGGACGGTCCACGAGGGCATGCCGGCCGACCTGGCGCTGCTCGACGCCGATCCGCTGGACGCCTCCGGGTCCCCGCGTGAGCAGGCCGCCCGGTTGCGGGCGATGACGGTCGCGGCCACCTGGGTCGGCGGCGAGGCCATCCACGGCGATCTGGACGCCTGACCGCGACGCTGGAGGGTCGTCAGGCCCGGGTCGACCCGAACCCGAGCAGCGCAGCCAGCCCGAGGGCGCTGCGCGGCGCATAACCCGTGCGCCACAGCCCGCCGTGCACGGCCTGGTGGGCCTCCTCCTGCCATGGCTCGTCGAGGCGTGGTGCCGGGACGTGGAGGTCGTGGACCAGCAGGGCGGCCATCAGCACCCGTGTCGTCGCGGGGTCGAAGACCTCGACGCCGAACCGGTGGGCACCGGCGTACGCCGCCGCGAGGGCGCGGTTCTTGACCACCGACCGGGTCCGGGTGGGCGGCGCGACGTTCATCGAGACGGTCCGGCCGGCGGCCCGCTCGGCGGTGGCCCGCCACCGCTGCATCCGTTTGCCGAGCGCATAGTTCGGGCCCTGCTGGGGTACGAGCGAGTCGCAGATGCCGGGGTCGACCCCGGGCCGGTAGGCGCGCTGGAGCAGCTTCCCTCCGCTGACGGCTCGCAGCCCGCGCCCGGGGATCTTGGCCAGCATCGAGCGGGACTCATAGGCCGCGACCGAGTGGTCGACGGCGTCGCCGGGCACGGCGAACACATCGGTCGGCGTCGCGAGGAAGGCCAGCGTCACGTCGTCGCGACGCGCCTGGAGGGAGGTCGCGAGCGCATCCCCGGCGACCGAGAGTCGCACGTTGGTCCCGCCGTCGGCATAGAGATAGCTGCCGAGCACGAGCGACCCGGGCAGCGAGGCCGCCCACTGGAGCACCGTGGGCAGGTCGTGGAGGAGATCGAGCCCGGCGCGCGTGTGCAGGTCTCCGGTCCCGGGGGCCGCAGGGACCAGCAGCGTGCCCGCCGTCCGCGAGGACTGGTCGAGCACCCGCTGCCACAGGTCGGGGTTGTGCAGGTCGACTCCGGCGACGGTGGCGCCCCAGCCGAGCAGCGTCGAGGCGGCGCCGATCTCGGCGCCCGCGCCGAGCGCCACGACAGTGCGCCCGGGCAGGGACAGCCATTCGGGGTGCTCGGCGACGGTGCGGACGGACTCGGCCGCCGACGGCTCCATCACTCCGTCGGCGACCCAGATGTCGAGCCGCTTCAGCAGGGCGGCTCCGGTCAGCCGCTCACCGCGGTAGGGGATCGCGAGCTCGCCGACGGGCTCGCCGCTGCCGACCACCGTCTCTGTCGCGACGTCCACGACGGGCTGACCGTCGTACGACGACAGCGGCAGCTCCTCGTCGTCGGGGGTGACCCAGCGCATCCGGGCGGCGATCTCGTCGACGCCGGCGAGGGCGGAGCGCCGTGCGCCGTCGGGGTTGCCGACCCCGGCCTCGACGAGCCGCCGGAAGTGGGTGAGGTAGCCGCTGCGCCAGTTGGTCTCGTGAGCGGCGGCCCGGGCACCGACCGTGTCGACGTCGCGGAGCGCGGCGTCGACGACGGCGCGGCCGAAGGCCGAGGTGCTGCGACCTCCGTCCGGGGCGCCACCGGTCGCCTCGTCGTCGCGGGGGAAGGTCACTCCGTGCTGTTCGCGCTGCGCCATAGCGCCCGAGGCTACTGCGTGGGCGGGGTCGCTTGGGCGGGGACGTTAGGCTAGACAGTCCTATACCCCTAGGGGTATCTTGCTTCGACGCCCAGCGCACTTTCCGGAGGACCAACGATGATCTTCACCCAGTACTACCTCGACTGCCTCTCGCAGGCGTCCTACCTCGTCGGCGACGAGACGACCGGCCAGGCCGTGATCGTGGACCCGCGCCGTGACATCACCGACTACCTCGAGGACGCCAAGGAGAAGGGGCTGACCATCGTCGGGGTGCTCAACACCCACTTCCACGCCGACTTCATCTCCGGTCACCTCGAGATGGCCCAGGAGACCGGCGCCTGGATCGGCTACGGCCCGGCCGCGAAGGCCGACTTCGAGATCCGCAACTTCGCCGACGGCGAGCGCGTCGAGCTCGGTGAGGTCGTCCTCGAGATCATGCACACCCCGGGGCACACCCCGGAGTCGATGAGCGTGCTGGTCTATGAGCACGGCACCGACGAGGCCCCCTACGGCGTCCTCAGCGGTGACGCGCTGTTCATCGGCGACGTCGGCCGTCCCGACCTGCTCGCCTCGATCGGCGTGACCGCCCAGGAGCTGGGCACGATGCTCTATGACTCGATCCAGCACAAGCTGATGGGCCTTCCGGACGTGACCCGCGTCTTCCCGGCCCACGGCGCCGGCTCGGCCTGCGGCAAGAACCTCTCCACCGAGAAGCAGTCCACGATCGGCGAGCAGCGCCGCACCAACTACGCCTGCCAGCCGATGAGCGAGCAGGACTTCATCGACATCGTCACCGAGGGCCAGCCGTCGGCGCCCGAGTACTTCGTCTACAACGCGATCCTCAACCGCAAGGAGCGCGGCGTACGCGAGACCTACGGCGAGGCCCCGGCCCTCACAGGCGAGCAGATCGACGAGGCGCTCGCCAGCGGGGCAGTCCTCCTCGACGCCCGCGACATGATCGAGTACGCCGCCGGCCACCTGCGCGGCTCGATCAGCGTGCCCTCGGACGGCCGTCTCGCCGAGACCGTCGGCATGGTGATCACCCCCGAGCAGCAGGTCGTGGTCCTGGCCCCGGAGGGCCTGGAGCAGGAGACGGTCGTGCGCCTGGAGCGCATCGGCTACGACAAGTGCGTCGGCTATGTCGCCGACCCCGAGGCCTTCCTCGAGGCCCGCGAGTCGCAGGTCGACCAGGGGAGCCGCCTCACGGTGCCGGCCGCTCAGGAGGCGCTCCAGAACCCCGCCGTCCAGCTGGTCGACATCCGCAACGCCGGCGAGCTCGTCAACGGCGTCATCCCGGGCTCGGTGCACATCCCGCTCGCGGAGCTGCGTCGTCGGGCCGGCGAGCTCGACGCCAACGCCCCGGTGCTCCTCTACTGCGCCGGCGGCTGGCGCTCCAACGTGGGCGCGAGCCTGCTGGAGCGCGAGGGCTTCGCGGACGTCTCCGACATCCTCGGTGGCTGGGACGCCTGGGCCCTGATGGCCCCGTCGGCCTGACGCGAGTACTGCGCGAGCGGGGGAGCTGACCGCCTAGCCGCGGCAGCTCCCCTGCCACCGCGCGAAGCGTCGGTCGCATGGCTTCAGCGGACGGCCTTGAGTGACGGCGGTGACCACCTCGGTGACGGCGGCGTCGACCAGGGGCAGCGCGTCGACGTGGATCTCGTGGCCGCTGTCGTCGGCGACGACGTGGACCGAGTCCGGGGACAGGGCCGCCAAGCGGTCCTGATGACCGAACCAGTTGTCGCGGAGCCGGCCCGCCATCTCCCCCTGGGTCAGCACGAATAGCGGGACGTCCCCAAAATCCAGCTCCGCGAGCTCCCTGATCGTGGCATCCGTGTCGATGGGCCGGCCGCCCTCGGCCCAGTCGATGCTCTGCTCCCGCCAGATCCGCTCGGTGAACTGCTCGGGCACGCTCGCGTCCTCCAGCACGACGCCGGCGACCACGTTGGGGTGCCGGTCGACGAACGCCTGGACCACCAGGCCGCCGTAGGACCAGCCCAGCAGGACATAGGGCCCGTCGAGGCCGCGACCGTGCAGACCCTCGAGGAGCTGGTCGGCGGCCGAGCCCGCCGAGGGGTCGGGTACGTCGTCGGCGAGCGGCGGGCTCGAGCCGACCCCCGCCCTCTCGGTGGTGCACACCTGAACAGACGCGGGCAGGAGGCCGGCCAGCTCGGTGAAGACTGACCGGTCGACCCCGAGCCCCGGCACCAGGACGACCGTCGGCTCACCGCTGCCCCGGCAGGTCATGTCCAACCCACCCGGCAAAGCCGCGTCCGACACGGACGCCGGATCGGACGCCGACGGCGACGGCGACGGCGCCGGCTTGCTCGAGGGCGCCCCGGAGCCGGCGCAGCCGCTGACGGCTACGGCGAGGACGAGACCTGCGACGCGCAGACGCATCCGGTCATGGTAGGCCCGAGTGCCTGGCCCTTGGCCAGGCCTAGCCGAGAGCCAGCAGGCTCTCGGCGCTCGACACGAGAGCCTCCTCGGGTGGTCGCGGCGACCAGCCGAGGAGGTCTTGGGCCTTCCGCGACGTCGCGTGCTTGTCGGCGCCGATCTCGGTCGCCAGTTGGCCGACCCCGGAGTCGAAACGGCCGACGAGGCGCACCAGCCAGTCGGGCAGCTGCCGGGTCGGAACCTTGCGGGCGCGCTCGCCGAGCGCCGAGCGCAGCACCTCGGCCATCGCCTTCATGCTCATGAAGTCACCCGAGATCGCGAGGAAGCGCTCACCCGCCGCCTCGGGGTGGGTCATCGCCCGCACGTGCAGGTCGGCCACGTCGCGGACGTCGATGATGCCGAAGGTCAGCCGTGGGAGGCCGGGCACCTTGCCGTCGAGCATCCGGCGCAACAGCTCGAGCGACGTCCCGGTGTCGGAGCCGAGCGGCGGCCCGAAGATCGCGACCGGATTGACCACGCTGAGCTCGAGCCCGGCGCCCTCGCCGGCGACGTAGTCCCAGGCCGCCCGCTCGGCCAGCGTCTTGGACTTCGGGTACGGCGCCACGGCCTCGGCGCCCGTCAGGTCGGTCCAGTCGGCCTCGGTGAAGATCCGTGAGTCGTGCGGGTGGCCGTAGCCGATGGCGGCGAACGACGACGTGAGCACGGCTCGCTTGACCCCGGCCTTCTTGGCGGCCCTGAGCGCCCGCAGGGCGCCCTCGCGGGCCGGCCGGATCAGCTCGTCCTCGTCCTTGGGCACGCCGAGGGGGAACGGCGACGCGACGTGCAGCAGGTAGTCGCAGCCCGCCATGGCCTCGTCCCAGCCGGCGTCGGCCAACAGGTCGGCTTCGGCCAGCTCGAGGTGGTCCGGGCCGGCGTCGACGCCGGCAGCGGAGATCATCGACCGCAGCTGCTGCTCGCGGCCGAGGGAGCGCACCGTGGTGCGCACGCGATAGCCCTGTTGGAGCAGGGCGACGATGCAGTGGGACCCGACGAAGCCGGTCCCTCCGGTCACGAGGACGAGGTCACCTGTCATGCGCGGAGCGTAGTCCGCCTCTGGTCGAGGTCGATGGTCCAGTAGGTGACCCAGGCGGTCCCGACGAGACCGATCGCGGCAACGGCGACGCACGTGGCGGCCAGCGTGAGCGGGCCGACGAGGGCCGCGACGACGAGCGGGGCCGACGTACCGCCGATGTCGCCGACGAGCCGCCAGCCGCCGAGGAACTGGGCCCGTCCGACGGTCGGCGCCGTATCGGCGCCCATGGTCATCACGATGCCCGACCCGAGCCCGTTGCCGATCGCCATGACGACCGAGACCGCGAGGATCGTCGCGAAGCTGTGGGTGAGTGGCAGCAGGGCGACGCCGACGGTCATGCTCGCGACGACGGGGAAGGCCACCCAGGCGCGGCCGTAGTGGTCCATCACCCAGCCGGCGGGGTAGAAGAGCATCATGTCGACGGCCGCGGCGATGCCGAAGACCAGCGAGGTCGCCGCGGCGGACAGGCCGACGTGCTCGCACCACAGCGGCAGGACGCTGAGTCGCAGCGCCCGCGAGGCGCCGATCACGGCCACGGCCCCTCCGAGGGTGACGAACGCACGCCGGAAGCGCCACAGGACCGCAGTGACGGACTCCCGGCCCTCGGCCCGCTCGCGCTCGCGGGTCTGGGCCGAGAGGTCCGGCATGGTCTGGACGATGGCGGCCGCCAGCAGCGACGTGGCGGCAGCAAGGGGGA